>Ga0315534_1003299_pt1 | contig 10428 bp, 7 predicted proteins | sample SalMarSW160240MG_FD_203094 | JGI IMG/M metagenome (GOLD analysis project Ga0315534, IMG submission 203094) | Salt marsh sediment microbial communities from the Plum Island Ecosystem LTER, Massachusetts, United States - Salt Marsh Sediment SW1602-40 ... | reverse complement strand
GCGGGCCCGGACGGCCAGGCGCACTGTCCGGTAGTTCGCCGGGTCGAAGCCACCCCGCACTTCGTCCTGCTTGAGCAGCGTCCGGTCGCGCGTGTTCATGTCGTAGTCGTACGTCGTCGCCGGGACCGCGGGTGACTGGTAGACGAAGCGCAGCGTGTCCGTGTCGAAGCGCGGGTTGTCGCCGAGTGACACCATGTAAGCCGGATCGTCGAACACGACGTAGTGCTCGGCCGTGGGATCGGACCACGGCCGGATCCGCAGGCGGTCGAGGCCTTCCGCGCGCTCGGTCACCACGAGGTGGTCGCGGAAGACGTCGAAGCCGGCGAGGAACACGTCGTCTCGGTGGCCGATCTCCTCGCGCCAGTTGTCGGCCGTCGTTGCGGTTTCGGGCGTCGACACGAGCCGGAAGTTCTCGGCGTCCAGGTTCGTGCGCACGTAGAAACGGTTTCCGGCGTGCTCGATCTCGTACTCGTGACCACGCCGTCGCCCCTCGAACACGCGGAACTCGCCTCGCGGCTGATCGGCGTCGAGGTAGCGCCACTCGGAGGCGAGGGTCTGCTCGGAGCCGATCAGCAGGTAGCGCCCGTCCGCGGTTCTGTCGACGAAGGTCGTGAACGTCTCGTCGGGCTCTTCGTACACGAGCGCGTCGTCCGCCGGATCGGTGCCCAGCTCGTGCCGAAAGATCCGGTCCCAGCGCAGGGTCTCCGGATCCTGCTTCGCGTAGAAGACGGTCCGGCCGTCGTTCGCCCACGCGAGATTCCCCGTCACGTCGGGTATCGATTCGTCCAGCATCCGCCCCGTCTCCATGTCGAGGAAGTGGATCGTGTAGAAGCGCCGGCCCGCCGTATCCGCCGACCAGGCGAGGTAGCGGCCGTCGGGGCTGATGGATCGCGACCCGTACGCCGCCGCATAGTAGTCGTGACCATCGGCGAGGCCGTTCACGTCCAGCAGGACCTGCTCGGGCGCCCCCGGTGCGGTGCCGCGGCGCGCGAACACGGGATACTGGTGACCCTCCTCGTAGCGCCGGTAGTAGATGTGCTCACCCAGGCGATACGGCACCGAAGCGTCGTCCTGGGGAATCCGCTCCCGGATCTCCTCGAACAGCTCCTCCTGCAGCGCCTGTAGCGGCGCCATCTGTTCGTCGAAGTAGACGTTCTCGGCCTCGAGGTACGCGATCACTTCGGGATCGTCACGCTCCCGGAGCCAGAAATACGGGTCGATGCGCACCTGGCCGTGCTTCTCGAGGGTCATGGGGCGCGCTTCCGCGACGGGTGGGGCGTTCTGGGCGACGGCCGGCGCCGGCACCGCGGCGAACCCGAGGCCGAGCAGGCAAAGGCCCGCCAGGACCTGGTCGATCGACCCTCCGATGCGACTCGAGGAAACCACGTCACGCACCTCTCTCCTGCGCTGCGGTGAGCGCTCCGGCACTCGGAGCCCAGTATGGGCGAGGGCGCGACCGCGCCCGCGCGGCCGAATATCGGCGAAGGATCACGGACGGCGCAACTTCCCGCCGCCGTGAGGGTCGAACCCCCGGCCAGATCGCGATCCAGCCGACAGGCGCGCACTTTCCCCCCCGGCGTCGCATGCCCCATGATACCATGTGAATCCAAAGCCGGACCGGGCATCCCGGAAGCCTGTGAAGCCGACGATCGGATGGCGCGAGTGGGTGGCGCTGCCCGAGCTCGGCGTCGACGCCGTGAAGGTGAAAGTCGACACGGGGGCGCGATCCTCGGCCCTCCACGCCTTCGACGTCCGCAGCTTCGAGCGGGGCGGCGTCGAGTACGTGCGCTTCACGGTTCATCCCCGGCAGCGCGACGCCGACACCACGATCGAAGCCGAGTGCCAGGTGGTCGCCCGGCGCTGGGTGACGACGTCCTCCGGCCACCGGACGCGTCGCCCGGTGATCCGCACGCCAGTCGAGTTGCTCGGCCAGACCTGGCCGATCGAAGTCACGCTCACCAATCGGGACGCGATGGGGTTTCGCATGCTGCTGGGTCGCCAGGCGATCCGCCGGCGCTTCCTCGTCGATGTCTCGAAGTCTTACCTCGGTGGAAAGAAGAAGCCATGAAGATCGCTATCCTGTCGCGCGGACCGAAGCTCTATTCGACGAGCCGACTCAAGGAAGCCGGCCTGCAGCGCGGTCATGACGTTCAGGTCATCGACTATCTGCGGTGTTCGATGGACATCACCTCGCATCGCCCGAAGATGTTCTACAAGGGCGAGCCGCTGACGGACGTCGACGCCGTGATCCCGCGGATCGGGGCCTCGCAGACGTTCTACGGGACGGCCGTGGTCCGGCAGTTCGAGATGATGGGCGTCTATCCGGTCAACGAGTCGCAGGCGATCTCCCGCTCCCGCGACAAGCTGCGCAGCCTGCAGCTGCTCTCGAGAGCGGGCGTCGGACTGCCCGTCACGGCGTTCGCGCACTCTCCCCGCGACGTGGACGCGATCATCGAGACCGTCGGAGGCGCCCCCCTGGTCGTGAAGCTGCTGGAGGGAACCCAGGGCATCGGCGTCGTCTTGTGCGAGAGTCGCGGGGCCGCCGAGTCGGTCATCGAGGCGTTCCGCGGGCTCGACGCCTACATCCTCGCCCAGGAGTTCATCGCCGAGGCCGGGGGCATGGACATCCGGTGCTTCGTGATCGGCGGGCGCGTCGTCGCGGCGATGAAACGCCAGGGCGCCCAGGGCGAGTTTCGCTCGAACCTGCATCGCGGGGGGCACGCCGCGAGCATCAAGATCACGCCGGAGGAGCGTGCGACCGCCGTGCGGGCCGCGAAGGTCATGGGCCTCTCGGTGTCGGGCGTCGACATCCTGCGCTCGAATCACGGTCCCGTCGTGATGGAGGTCAACTCCTCGCCGGGCCTCGAAGGCATCGAGGAGGCGACCGGTGTCGACATCGCCGGCAAGGTCATCGAGTACATCGAGAAGAACGCGAAGCCGGGAGCGACGGCGGATCGGAGCCGCGGGTGACCCGGACCCGCCCGAACGAGGTCGTCACCGTGGCCGGGACGGACGTCGTTCCGGGCGAGCGGCGCCGCATCGAGATCCCGGTGGCGCGCCTGCCCACGCAGGGCAATCAGCGGCTCCCGGTCGAGGTCGTGAACGGCGCGACGGCCGGACCCCGCCTGTGGCTGAGCGCCGCGATCCACGGGGACGAGCTCAACGGCCTCGAGATCATCCATCGGGTCCTGCGCCGCCTCGATCCGGCGACCCTGGCCGGGTGCCTCCTGGCCGTGCCGATCGTGAACGTGTTCGGGTTCATCCACCAGGACCGGTATCTGCCTGATCGGCGCGACCTCAACCGGAGCTTCCCCGGCTCCGCGCGCGGCTCACTCGCCTCGCGGCTCGCGCACCTGTTCATGACGGAGATCGTGGCGCGCTCGACCCACGGGGTGGATCTCCACACCGGCTCCCTCCATCGCACGAACCTCCCGCAGGTGCGCGGAGACCTCGACGACGAGGCGACCCGCCGCTGCGCTCTCGCGTTCGGGGCGCCGATCGTGATCCACGGCGAGGCTCCGGAGGGCTCCCTGCGGAAGGCCGTCGCGCGGCGCGGCATCCCGATCATCGTGTACGAGGCCGGCGAGCCGCAGCGGTTCGATGCGGAGGCGATCGACATGGGCGTGGCGGGCGTGCTTCGGCTCATGGCGGCGCTCGGGATGCGGGACGGGACGGGCGACGAGCCCCCCGGCCGGATGCTCGAGGCGCGTAAGCGGACCTGGGTGAGGGCCCGGCGCAGCGGCATCCTGCGCCTCGAGGCCGGGCTGGGGGACCGCGTCACGACGCGGCAGCAACTCGGCACGATCGAGGAAGTGCTCGGTGGCGACAGCGTGCCGATCCGGAGCGCCCACGCCGGCCTCGTCATCGGCCATACGGCCAACCCGCTCGTCTACCAGGGAGACGCCGTGCTCCACGTCGCCCGCGATCCGCAGCCGGTGGAGTGGCCGGGGTCGGGGTGACGGGGCCGGCTGCGAGCGGGGCGGCGCTGTCGAGGAACATCCCGTGCAGTTCGAAACCCGTCCGATCGCCGCGCCGTAAGGGCTCGGGTAACGCGGCCGATTCATGCCGTTTATCGATCAACCACAGGGAGGGACCATTGTCTAAGAGCCCACGAGCCGCAGGTGTCGCGATCCTGTTCGCCACCGTCTTCGGCGCATCCGACCTCGCGGCGCAGGGAACGGCTTCCAGCGAGGCGGCAGCACCCTCGGAAAGCCACCTTGTCGATGGCACCGTCCTCAATCCCGGAGCCACCGAGCCGATGGACATTCAGTTCGAGTTCACGGGATCGGGGGACGACCTTCAGGCCGCGATTCTCGTTCCGGGAGCGAACCTGCGCGTGGAGCTCCTGGAGCCGCACTTCCTCGAGAAGAAGTTCACCTTCGCCTTCCTCGAGCCTGGCGGGACCGATCGCATCGACTGCGACCTGTTTCGCGGCCGCGATGATTCCTTCAAAGGCGACTGTGTGAAGGCGGGCGGCGGAGCGCCCGGTCAGATCACGATCGAGCCGACCGGCTACTGATGGCGGGTTGACGCCGGGCCTCACCTTTCTCCGGCGGCAGCGCCGCGCGGTCTTTCGGCCCGTGGCGGACTCGACAGGGACTGCGCGACGATCCGCGCTTCAAGGCCGTCCTGGCGCGGAACCGACTGGAGGGGCCGGAGCCCGTACGCGTGTCGGAAGCCGACGCGAAGTGACTACGCTCCGAACTCCATGACGGGATGATGGAGCCGACCGGGATCGAACCGGTGACCTCCTGCTTGCAAAGCAGGCGCTCTCCCGACTGAGCTACGGCCCCTCACTGACTGCACGCGACAGATTCTAAGGCCCGGGTGGGTTCGTTGACAGGTGCGCCCTCCTCCGGGCGATCGCCTCCGTGGGCCCTTCCGTGCCGGCAGGCGTCGGTCCCGCCGTCTATATTGGTGGCATGCTCAAGCAAAGCCGCTTTCCACGTCTCCGGCTGGTGTCCACGGTCCTCGCGACCATCGCCGTCGGGTGTCTGCCCGCGGATCAGGCGGAGACGACGGTCCCGCCGGCGACCGAGGAGGCCGTCGTGCGCCTCGGCGAGGAGGCCGCCGGACAGCTCGTGACGACGCTCGGCTCTCGACTGCAGCGGGCGATCGGCGAGCGAGGGGCGGCGGGTGCGCTCGAGTTCTGCTCGGTCGAGGGGCTGCCCCTGACGGCCGAAGTGAGCCGCGCTACGGGATTCGAGATCAAGCGTACCTCGTCGCGGCTGCGCAATCCCACCAACGCGCCGGATTCGCTGGAGCGGGCCGCGCTCGACCGGTTCGAGGCGGCTGCGGCGGCCGGCGATTCGCTTCCGGAGCATGTCGTGCAGCGAACTCCCGCCGGCGATTTCCGCTACTATCGTCCCCTGCGTGTACAGTCCCTGTGTCTCCAGTGCCACGGACATTCGGCAGACCTGGCAGAGGGGGTCGACATCGCCCTGGCGGAACGCTATCCCCAGGACGAGGCGACGGGCTACGAAGTGGGCAACTTGCGCGGTCTGATCCGGGTTACCGTTCCGCGGTCGGCCCTGGAATAGACATCGCCCGATTCTGCACGCCGGCCCCCGAACCCCCATATTCTCCGACCCCCGCTCAGCCCCCCGGGGACGATCCGCGGCAGCGAGAACGGGCAGAACGGGACGAGAGGAACGAATGAGCGACGGGCCAGGGATCCCGGAGCGGCGAACACGCCGGCCCGACGAGCTACGCAGTCCCCGATCACCGGCGCGGCAGGTCACGCCGCCCGTGCCACCGGGTATGCACCGGAACGAGGCCATGATCCTGCAGGCGAACGACCAATGGTTCGCGACCCCCCGCGGCGAGCCCGTCGACCCGCCCTTCGGCGAGACCCCGCCCGATCTGCGGCCGGTCCCGACGCCGGGGGCTGACGGCGAGTTTGACCTCGACGACCCGAACCTCCAGCTCAACCGCGAGCTCACGTGGCTGAACTTCAACTTCCGCGTGCTGGCCCAGGCGGAGGATCCAAGGGTGCCCCTGCTCGAGCGCCTGAACTACATCGGGATCGTGGGGTCGAACCTCGACGAGTTCTTCATGAAGCGCATCGGGGGGCTGAAGCAGCAGGTCGTGGCCGGTGTCCAGGTCACGAGCGCGGACGGGCGCACGGCGCGCGAACAGGTGGAAGAGGCCTATGCGCTGATCCGCGTGCTGGTCACCCGGCAGCGGCGCGTGCTCGGCCATCTGCGCGGAGAGCTGCGCGAACACGACATCGAGATCCAGCGCATCGGGCGGCTCGACGAGTCGGAGCGCAGGGCGCTTCGTGAACACTACATCGAGAGCGTCTACCCGCTCGTGACGCCGCAGGCCACGGATCCGGCGCATCCGTTTCCGTTCGTCTCGAACCTGTCGCTGAACCTGCTCGTCACGCTGCACCTTCCCGACGAGGAGATTCCGTCCATCGCCCGCGTGAAGGTCCCGGTCGGGCTCGGGAGTCCCAGGTTCCTGCGGGTGGGCGACACGCAGACCTTCGTCCCCCTCGAACAGGTGATGGCGGACAACCTCGATCTGCTGTTTCCCGGCATGGAGATCGAGGCGTGCGAGGTGTTCCGTGTGACCCGGAACGCCGATACGGAGGTCGAAGCGGACGAGGCCGACGACCTGCTCGTCCACATCGAAAGCGAGCTGAGGCAGCGGCGCCTCGCGCCGATCGTACGCCTCGAGATCGAGGCCGACATGGAGCCCGCGCACCGGGCCATGCTGGCCGCCGAGCTCGGGCTGGACGAGACGGCCGACGTGTTCGAGGTCGACGGGATGCTGGGGCTGCGCGACCTGGCCGAGCTGGCGACGCTCGAGCTGCCGGAGCTGCGGTTCGAGCCTCATCACCCCGTCGACCCTCCGGCGCTCGCCGATCCGTCGCGTTCGATCTTCCACGTGATCCGGGAGCACGGCTCCATCCTCGTCCACCATCCCTACGAGTCGTTCAACGCGTCCGTCGAGCGGCTGCTCGAGGAGGCGGCCACCGACCCGGAGGTGCGCGCGGTGAAGATGACCGTGTACCGCACGTCGTCGGAGTCCCGCGCCGTCGAGCATCTCATCGAGGCGGCGCGCAACGGCAAGCAGGTGGCGGTGGTGATGGAGCTCAAGGCGCGGTTCGACGAGGCGGCGAACATCCGCTGGGCGAATCGTCTCACGGCGTACGGGATTCACGTGACGTATGGCGTCATGGGCCTGAAGACGCACGGCAAGGCGATTCTCGTCGTGCGCCAGGAAGCGGACGGCCTGCGGCGCTATGCTCACATCGCGACCGGCAACTACCACGCGGGCACGGCCCGGCTCTACACCGACAGCGGTCTGCTCACCTGCGACGACGCGATCGGGTCCGACCTGACCGAGCTGTTCAACTACCTGACGACGGGCTACAAGCCGAAGCGCGATTTCCGGAAGCTGCTGCCCGGCCCGAAGATCCTGCTGCCCGAGCTCATGAAGCGGATCGAACGCGAGCGGCGGATCCAGCTCGAGGGCGGAGACGGCCACATCCAGCTCAAGATCAACGCGCTCGAGGATCCGGACATCACGCGGGCCCTCTACGCGGCGGCCCGCGACGGCGTGCGCATCGAGATGGTCGTGAGGGACACCTGCCGGCTGCGCCCGGGAATCGAGGGTCTCTCGAAGACGGTGCGCGTGGTGAGCATCGTCGGGCGGTTCCTGGAGCACGGGCGGATCTACTATTTCCGCAACGGCGGCGACGAGGAGTACTTCATCGGCTCGGCCGACCTGATGCGGCGCAACCTCGGCCATCGCGTGGAGATCGTCGCGCCGGTCGAATCACCGGAGCTGCAGAAGGAGCTGCGCTTCATCCTGGACACGCAGCTGGGTGACACCCGGCTCGGCTGGGAGATGCGCGCCGATGGTTCGTACGTGCGGCGCGGCGCCCCGGACGACACGTCGGATCCCGGCACGCACGAGCGGCTGATCGCCTGGGCCGCCGAGCGGCATCGCGACGCCACGCGGCTCAAGCGTCGCCGTCCCCGCGAGTTGCCAGGTTAGGAGGAAGAGACCGCGGCCTCGTCGCGCCGGAGGTTCACCCTCCGGCCGATCGCTTCTTCGAGCAGGTCGGCCTTCCGGCGGGCGTCGCCGATCTCCACCCAGGGATCCTCTTCGGCCTCAACGGCCAACTCGACGCTCCGCTCGTCAACGCCCGTCACCCGGACGCCCCGCACGGTCTGGGCATGGGTACGATCGAGTCCGTCCGCCAGGCGCAGGATGCCGGCCAGCCGCGCCACCCGCTCCCGGTCCTTCTTCCGCACGCGCAGCCAGTTCTCGTGCTTCTTCGAGGGGTGCGCGCGTCGGTGGTAGCGAGCGATGTTCGCGATGAGCTCCAGCTCGTATCCCGTGAAGCCGTCGAGGTCGGAGTGGCGGATCAGGTGGTAGGCGTGCTTGTGGTGGCCGCTGTGCCGGATCAGGTAGCCGACGTCGTGCAGGAGGGCGGCGGCCATCAACAGCTCGCGATCCTCCGGCTCGAGGCCGAGATCGGCGCCGAGCGCCTCGTGCAGCGTGTCGAACAGCCGGGCGGCCAGCCGCGCCACGTGTTCCGTGTGCCGGGGATTCGAGCGGCACTTGCGGGCGAAGATCCGGGCGGCGTCCAGCCGATCGCCCGTGCCTCCGGTGGCGGGCCCCTGGCGAGAGATCATCTCGAGCAGCAGGCCGTCGCGGATGCCGCGGTCGTTGATGAGGATCCGGCTCACGTCGAGTCGACGGGCGAGTCGCGAGATCGCCGCCGCCCCGGCCACGATGATGTCCGCCCGATCGGCGTTGAGCCCGGTGAACCCTCGGCGCATGGCGATCGGCGCCTCGCGGAGGCGGCGCAGCTGGTGCTCGAACTCGGCGACCGTCATCGAATAGCCCTGCACCGAGCCGATCTCACCCTGCCGGTCGTGCATGGCCAGCGAACCCATCGCCGTGAACGTCCCGCCGCTGCCGATGAGAGTCGGCGTCGGGAAGGCGGGCTTCCCGATGTGGCTCTTGAGCTCGTCGTCGATGCCCGCCCGGAGTCGGCGCCAGTCGACGGCGTCGATCGGATCCGAGTGCACGTAGCGCTCGGTCAGCCTCACGGCGCCGAGCGGCATCGAGTGGACCTCGTTGATCATCCCGGCCGTCGTGAACACCACCTCCATGCTGCCGCCGCCGATATCGACGATGGCCGCCGCCCCCTCGCCGAGCGGGAAGTGCTTGCGCACGCTGCGCATCGCGAGCTCGGCTTCCGCCTCCGGGCTGATGACCTCGATCTCGAGCCCGAATCGGTCCTTTGCGGCCGCCACGAACGCGGGGCCGTCGTCCGCCTCCCGCAGCGCGGCGGTTCCCACGGCGCGCAACTCCTCGACCTCGAAGCCATCCGCGATCGCCTTCATGCGCTCGAGCGCGTCGAGCGTCTCCTCGGCCCGCTCCGGGTCGATCCGCCCCGTTTCGTTGAGCCGGAATCCGAGCCGCGTCTGGACGCGTTCGTCATCGAGGACCTGGTAGCTGTCGGGCCCGTCGACCTCGGCGACGATGAGCCGGACCGAATTCGTACCGAGGTCGATCGCCGCGACCCTGGGAGCGCCGGGAGGGGGAACGAGGTTCCGATCTGGCATGCCCCGCCTAGCGCTCGAGCTTCGGGGCCAGGGTGCGCATGGCCGCCACCGGGTCACGATCGACCTGCCAGACCGGGAAGGCGCGCACCGGACGCGAACCGTAAACGAGGCCCGAGAGGGCACCTTCCTCGGTGCCGAGCAACCGGTCGAACACGTTCCAGCGGGCCAGCCCGTAGCCCCGCGGCTCCAGCAGCTCGAAGACCAGGCGTCCGAGCGGCTGGGCGGTGCTCACGTAGTAGGACCCCGCGGGGAGCGTGACCCGGTTGGCCGTCCAGGAGCCTTCGACGGCGAGGAGGTGATGTCCCTGGAACGGATTCTCCGCCCAGCTCAGGCTGTCGATCTCCATGACCCCGGCATCTCCGGTCCAGGGAGCGGTCAGTCGCTTCACCTCGATCCCGTGCAGGCGCAGCAGCTCCGCCGTCTCACCCTCGGCGGGCGGCAGGAAGTAACCGCCCGGCAGCCGCGCGGCCTGCGTCGCGGCGAACCGGTCGTAGATCGGCAGGGGGACGGTATCGTAGCCCTCGGCAGGTTCGAGCCGGCGACGCCCGGAGGATGCCTGGCCGGCGGCTCGCATGCGCCGCAGCACGACGGGCTCGACTCCCCGCGAGGCGGGCTCGAACCCGATCGCGAGCTCGGGTCGCTCGAGAACCCCGCGGCCCTCGAGCGTCGTTCGCCGGTCGGCGTCCCGCACGATCCGCCGGATGGTCTCCGCGTGCCCGGCGGCATACTCGAGCACCTCCACCACGAAGTCGTGGGTCGCGGCGATGCGGGTCTCGAAGTCCGCGTGAGAGTAGGCCTCGCTGAGGATCGCGATTCGCCCGCGCATCCCGACGTAATT
>Ga0315534_1003298_pt1 | contig 10428 bp, 8 predicted proteins | sample SalMarSW160240MG_FD_203094 | JGI IMG/M metagenome (GOLD analysis project Ga0315534, IMG submission 203094) | Salt marsh sediment microbial communities from the Plum Island Ecosystem LTER, Massachusetts, United States - Salt Marsh Sediment SW1602-40 ... | reverse complement strand
CTGTTCGCCTTGAAGTTCGTCCATCGGCGCTGATTGATGGGGGAGAATTCGAACGTCCCGCGCCGGCCCGTCCAGCGGACTAGCCATGACGGAGGGCCCTTGTCCTCAGGCTCATCGGGCGGCGGCTGCGACTGCGGCAGCGGTGTTTCCAGTTCGCGCAGGTCCACCGCGTCAGACCTCCCGGCTCTCAAAGTCGATGCGGGGATCGACGAGCGTGTAGACGAAGTCGGAGACGAGGTTCACCACCAAGCCGAGCAGGGAAAAGATCCAGAGCGTGGCAAACACCACGGGATAGTCGCGCTTTTCTATCGACTCAAACGACAACAGCCCAAGCCCATCAAGCGAGAAGATCGTCTCGATCAGCAGCGCGCCGGCAAAGAACGCGCTGATGAAGGCACCGGGAAAACCGGCGATGATGAGCAGCATCGCGTTGCGGAAAACGTGCCCATACAGAACCTGGTGCTCGTTGAGCCCCTTGGCGCGCGCCGTCATCACGTACTGCTTGCGAATTTCGTCGAGGAACGAATTCTTGGTGAGAAACGTCATGGTCGTGAACGAGGTGACGGCAATGGCAATGAGCGGCAGTGTCAGGTGCCAGAAATAGTCGCCGATCTTGCCCAACAGCGACAGTTCCTCCCAGTTGTCTGACGTCAATCCGCGTGAGGGAAACCACTGGAAGAACGAGCTGCCTGCAAAGAGGATCAGCAACAAGATGGCAAACAGAAATCCGGGAATGGCGTATCCGATAACCAGCACGCCGCTTGTCCAGGCGTCGAAAGATTGACCGTCGCGCACGGCCTTGCGAATGCCGAGCGGAATCGAAATGAGATACGTTAGCAGTGTCATCCAAATGCCGAGCGACACCGAAACCGGCAGCTTCTCCTTGATGAGCTGTAGCACCGACACGTCGCGGAAGTAGCTCGTTCCAAAATCGAACGTGAGATAGTTCTTCATCATGAGGAAGAACCGCTCGTAAGCGGGCTTGTCGAAGCCGAACTGTTTTTCGAGGCTCTTGATAAATTCCGGATCGAGCCCCTGCGCACCGCGGTATTTCGAGGTGACGTCGCCCGCCGTGCCTTGTCCCATCTGGGACTGGATACCGCCTGAGAGCGTATCGCCGCCGCCGCCGCCGATGCGCGAGACGATCGAGGAATCGTGGCCCGTGAGCTGTGCAATAATGCGCTCGACCGGGCCGCCTGGTGCAAACTGTATGATGATGAAGCTGATGAGCATGATCCCGAACAGGGTCGGGATGATCAGCAAGAGGCGCTTCAGAAGGTAGGCGGCCATTGGCGATTGGGTCTCAGTTTGACTTCAGTTTCGCAGCTTTGTCGGGATCGTACCACCATGTGGCGATCACGCCGCGGTCGTACTTGGGCTTTGTGGCAGGCCAGGAGAACTTATTCCAGAACGCCAGGTTGTGCGCAGCTTTATACCAATGTGGCACCCAATAGTGTCCAGCGCGCAGCACGCGGTCTATGGCGCGGGTCGCAGTTACCAGATCCTTGCGCGTCTTTGCCTCCAATACTTTGTCGACGAGGGCATCCACCACCGGGTCGTTGATGCCGGCAAGGTTGAAGCTTCCGTCGATGTCGGCCGCCTGTGAGCCCCAAAAGCTCTTGAGCTCGACGCTTGGTGTCAGGTTCATGGAGTAGCGCTGGGTCGTCATATCGAAATCGAACGACTTCATGCGCCGCTCGTATTGCGCGGGATCGACACGGCGAAGCGTGGCGTTCACACCGATCTTTTTCAAGTTCGCGATGTAGGGATTGATGATGCGCTCAAAGCTCGGCGAGAAAATCAAGATCTCTACGTCGAGTGTCTTGCCGCCGTTTTGCGGTCCTCCGTAGCCGGCGGCCGTCAGAAGATCCTTGGCGCGTTGAAGGTTGTTGCGGTTACGGCCCGTCCCGTCGGTCGTCGGGGGCGAGTAGGGCTCGCCGAACACCTCGGCGGGGAGTTGGTCGCGAAACGGTTCCAAGAGCGCCAGCTCCTCGGGGCTCGGCGGGCCCACCGCCATCATGTCGGAGTTTTGAAAGAAGCTGTGCGTGCGCTCGTATAGTCCGAAGAACAGGTTCTTGTTCGACCACTCGAAGTCGAAGGCGAGATCAAGTGCCTCGCGCACGCGCGGATCCTTGAACTTGTCACGCCGCGTGTTGATGAAGAACCCCTGCGCGCCCGAAGGTCTGTCATCGGGGAGGGTTTCACGAAGGAGGCGGCCCGCTTTCACCGCGGGGACATTGTAGCTCGTCGCCCAATTGACGGAGGTGAACTCCTCGCGGAGGTCGAAGGTACCCGACAACAAGCCTTCCAGTTCGAGATTGCGATCGCGGTAGTATTCGTAGCGCAGTTCGTCGAAGTTGAATCGGCCCTGATTGACGTTGAGATCTTTGCCCCAGTACTCGGGCCGGAGCTTGTAGGTCACGTATGTGCCCGGCTTGAAGTTGGCGACCTCATACGGGCCGGAGCCGAGCGGGCGAGCTAGCCATGTTTGATCGAAGGGGTGTTTGTCATAGAACGCCTTGGGAAGGATCGGCAGACCAGCAACGATCAGTGGCAGATCCCGCGTGAGATCGCCTTCGAATGTGTAGCGTACGGTGTGGGGATCGAGTGCTTCGGCCTTTGCGACGTCGCGCAATTGAATGGAAAAACTCGGATGCCCCATTTCCTTGAGCGCCTCGAACGAGAAGACGACGTCCTCGGCCGTCACGTCCGTCCCATCGGCAAACTTCGCTTCAGGGCGCATGTGAAAGACGACCGATTTCCCGTCAGGGGCCACCTCAGCGCTTTTTGCGACCAAGCCATAGACAGCATCGGGCTCATCGAGCGCGCGCGTCATAAGACTATCGTAGAGATAGTCGAGGCCCTGGGCCCGGTCGCCTTTCAGTATGAAGTTGTTGAAGCTGTCGTAGGTGATGCTTCCGGCGTCACCGATCATCGATATCCGTCCACCTTTCGGCGCGTCGGGATTGACATACTCGAAGTGAGAAAAGTCCGGCGGGTACTTGAGATCTCCAAAGGCCGATAGCCCATGGCTGCCTTGCGCGAAGCACGTGGTTGTCAAAGCCAACGCCGAGACGAGCGCTAGCGCCAATGCGCGCCCAGCCATCACTGCTCCTCCGTTGATTGCCAAGCTGCGCGCCGTCATCGGCCTCGTGCGGTCGCTAGTGCCTTCTGCTTCTCAGGGTCGATCCACCAGGTTTGCGTAAGCGAAGCCGATTGCGACGGCAGCTTTTCGGGACGGCCGAAAATGTCCCACGTCACGATGCGCTCATAGGGATAATGCCAGTGCGGCACCACGTAGTGGTTCCAGAGAAGAACGCGATCGAGCGCGTTGGTTGCTGCGACGAGATCTTCGCGGTCTGTGGCGAACACAACCTTATCGATCAGCTTGTCAATGGCAGGGTCCTTGATGCCGGCGGTGTTGCGCGAACCATTTCGGTCGGCCGCGGCCGAGCCCCAGAAATCGCGCTGCTCGTTGCCTGGCGAGTTCGATTGCGCAAAGCTGTCGATAATGATGTCGTAGTCGAAGGCATCCTCGCGGCGTTTGTATTGCGTGCTGTCGACCACGCGTACGCTGGCCTTGATACCGAGCTTCTTCAAATCCTGCACGTACGGCAGCACGATTTTCTCAAATGTCGGAGAGTCGAGCAGGAACTCGGCCTTGAGCTCATCGCCGTTCGCATTGCGCAACACGTTTTGCTTGGGCGCCGAGGAAAGACCGATCGTCCGCATAATGCCGCAGAAGGTTCCGCAGTCGTCGTTCTCTACCGTCTCGTGCTGCAGTTTCCAGCCGGCTTCCGCCAATAGGCGCGAGGCTTCGCGCATGTTGTTGCGGAAATCCTGAGGCGCCGCGTTGGCGGGATTTTTCCACTCGGTCGTAAACACCTCTGGGGGCACGTCCTCGCGCACCTCTTCCAGGATTTCCAGCTCCTTGCCTTCTGGAAGGCCCTTTGCGGCTAGCTCCGAGTTATCGAAGTAGCTGCCGACGCGCACATAAAGATCATAGAACAGCTTTTTGTTGGCTTCCTCGAAGTTGAAGGCGAGATTGAAGGCCTCGCGCACGCGCGGGTCCTGGAACTGCTTGCGCCGCTGGTTGAAGACGAAGGCCTGCATGGGCGTGACACGCTCGACCGGTATTGCTTCCTTTTTCACCCAACCCTTTTTGACGGCGGGAAAGCCGTATCCGGTTGCCCATTGGCTGGCGGTGTTCTCGGACCAATAGTCGAGATTGCCAGACTTGAACTCCTCAAATGCCGGCGTGCGATCGAGGAAATAATTCAATTTGATTTCGTCGAAGTTCCACTGCCCCTTGGCGATAGGCAGATCCTTGGCCCAGTAGTCGTCCACGCGCTCAAAGGTGATCGAGCGGCCCGGATCGAACTCCTTGACCTTGTAGGGGCCAGAGCCAAGCGGCACTTCCATGGTTGTGGCTGTGATATCGCGTTGCTTGCCGCTTGCATCGGTCCCCTCCCAGTAATGCTTGGGCAGGACGATGAGCTGGCCAACAATATGGGGCAGTTCGCGGTTGCCCTTCACATCGAACGTGAAGGTGACCTCGCGGTCACCGGTCTTTTCCGCTTTGACGACGTTCTTGTAATAAAACGCGTTGCGGGGATGCGACTTCTTCTGCGCCTCCAAGCTGAAGATGACATCCTCGGGCGTGATGGGTTTGCCGTCATGCCAACGTGCCTCTTCGCGCAGACCGAATGTCACCGACGAATAGTCGTCCGGGTTGGAGGCCCACTCCGCGATTTGGGCATATTCGGTGGAGGGTTCATCCGGGCTTGACGCCAAGAGCTGATCGTAAATCAACCCAAGGTTCGCCGCGGGCACGCCCTTCACCGTGAAGGCGTTGAGGCTGTCGAACGAACCGGGGATATAGCCGCGAATCGTGCCGCCTTTGGGCGCATCGGGGTTCACCCAATCGAAGTGCTCATAGTCGGGCCCGTACTTTGGTTCCCCCACGAGTGACAGCGCGTGCTGGCGCTTCTGGCCGGCTGTATCTGGGCTCTCAGCGTCGGGCTTGGCCGTCTCGAGTGCAGCAGTCGTTGGGTCCGTCTGCGCTGAGGCTGGAAGGCTGGTGACCGCCAAAAAGGTGAGAGCGGTGAGAAAAACGGCGGGGAAGTCGACACGCGAAAGCACCAAGATCTTTCCTTTCCCTGTCGCGAGCCTTTGTGGCTCGTTGCGGCAAGACCGATCACATGAGAACGGTCATGGCCAGCACTTTGGGCGCCCCGTGCGACCTACAAGGCAGCCCATTCCCGCGCAAGGTCGCAAAATCCAAGGCTTAACGCGAGTTAACTTGCTGTCATTTTGGCCGCTGCGCGGCGCTATTTCAGGGTGTCGAGGTAGGCCAGCAAGTCCGCGAGATCACTGGTATTTGAGATACCTGGGAAGATCATCTTGGTTCCGGGAACGAATTCTTTTGGCTTGTGGACAAAGCTTGCCAGATCTTCCAGCGTCCACTCGCCGCCCTTGCCCGCCATGGCGCTGGAATACTTAAAGCCTTCAGCGCTTGCCTTCGCTCGCCCGACGATGCCCCACAAATTCGGGCCGACCTTGTTGGGGGCGCCCTGCTCGGCGGAGTGGCACGCGGTGCACTTCTTGAAGATGGCCTTGCCATTGCTCAAGTCGGCGCCACCGATCAGCTGGACGACTTCGACCGGGATGAACCCGGCTGGAAGATCGCCAGCCGGCACGCCTGGCAAGCCCACAGGCGGGGGAACCACCTCGCCCGCGCCGGGCGCTGCTGCGTCAGGTGTGACCTCCGGCATGGGCAGCGTGAAGCCAGGATGATGGGATCCATGGTCCATTTCCGCGGCGATATCGAGAATGACCCGCAAGCCCACGACAACGATCAATGCCGAGAGTAAGGCTCCGGCAATCTTGCTCAGCTCGAAGGTATCCATCGTCACCCCGTCCCGCTGTTGGAGCATAAACGAGCCCCGGCCCGCTCGGATCAGCATCAACGCGCGACTATAGAAACTCCGCCTCGGCTTGCAACTCAGCGCTACCCTGTTCTAAGTGCGTTCCGCCGAGACCAATTGTCACCGGCTGTGCAACTCGTGGATCAGGGCGAGATGAAAAACGCGCTCATCGTCATTCCAGCGCGGATGCAGGCGTCCCGGCTGCCGGGCAAACCCATGCTGGCCATCGGCTCAGACCCCATGATTGTGCACGTCTGGCGCCGCGCGATCGAAGCAGACGCTGGACGTGTCATCGTCGCCACCGACGCCGAGGAGATCAGGCAAGCCATTGTGGCGGCCGGCGGTGAAGCGGTCATGACACGAAGCGATCATGTGTCAGGATCGGACCGCGTCTTTGAGGCCGTGTGCGAAGCCGACCCGACCGAGAGCGCCGACTTCGTGGTGAACCTGCAAGGCGACCTTCCGACACTGGAGCCGCATCTCATCACGGACTGCCTCAACCCGTTAACAGTCGACGGTCCCGACATCGCCACGCTGGCCGCCGAGATCGTCGAGGAGGACGAGCGCACCAACCCGAACGTGGTCAAGGTCGTCGGCACGCCTTTGGAACAAGACGGGCGCCTGCGCGCGCTCTACTTCACACGGTCAACCGCGCCCTATGGCGAAGGGCCGCTCTACCACCACATCGGCATTTATGCTTACCGTCGCCCCGCACTGAAGCGCTATGTCTCTCTCAAACCCTCGCCCTTGGAGCAGCGCGAAAAGTTGGAGCAGCTTCGCGCCCTCGAAGCGGGCATGCGCATCGACGTCGCGATCGTTGACACGGTTCCGCTCGGTGTCGATACTCCCGCCGATCTTGAGCGAGCCAGGCGCTTGTTTGAGAGTGCCCAATCGCCAAAGAGCTGAGGCAAGCGTATTTGACGCGTGCGTCGCTCGCATCGCTTGCGAAGTCCATGCCCCATATTCTACTCCGCCAAGCAGCGCGGCCTCACACCACGACGGAGCTTCGTCCATGACTGAGGCTGCAAAGCGCATCGTCTATCAGGGCGAGCCCGGCGCCAATTCGCATCTGGCCTGCCGCGAGGCTTACCCGGATCTGGAAGCTGTCGCCTGTCCGACCTTCGAGGACGCGCTGGTTGCCGTCCGATCTGGCACCGCCCTTTATGCGATGATCCCCATCGAGAACTCCGTGGCCGGCCGCGTCGCCGACATCCACCATCTCTTGCCCCGCTCCGACCTGTATATCGTCGGCGAGCACTTCCTGCGCGTGCGCCACCAGTTGATGGCCATCCCCGGGGCAAGCCTTGACAGCATCAAGCGGGTTCTCAGCCACACGCACGCGCTGGGGCAATGCCGCAATGTGCTGCGCGAACTCGGCGTCACGCCGGTGCCTGAAGCCGACACCGCGGGTTCGGCACGCCTCGTCTCCGAAGCCAAGGACCCGGCCCTCGCCGCGATTGCGTCGTCGCTTGCCGCCGAGACCTATGGTCTTGAGATCCTGAAGGGCGACATCGAGGACGAGATGCACAACACGACGCGCTTCCTCATCCTCGCGTCCGAGCCTGATGACGCCGAGCCCGGCGATGGCCCGGTCGTGACCACGCTCATCTTTCAGGTGCGCAACATTCCAGCCGCGCTTTACAAGGCGCTCGGCGGGTTCGCGACCAATGGCGTCAACATGACCAAGCTCGAAAGCTACCAGCTCGAAGGCACCTTTAACGCCACGATGTTCTATGCCGACATTGAAGGCCACCCGGCAGATCGTGCGGTTCGATTGGCACTTGAGGAGCTGTCCTTCTTTTCCAGCGACAAGAAGCTGCTGGGCACCTATCCCGCGAGTCCCTACCGCGCCGAGATGGCGGAGCTTGCGGCAAGCGGCCGGCTGCCCGGCCGCAACGATGGCCGATGAGTGAGGCGATGGGCACACGTCTGAAAGATAAGGTCGCCATTGTGACCGGCGGCGCATCGGGCTTCGGTCGCGGTATCGTCGAACGTTTCGCTGAGGAGGGTGCCCGCGTTGTTATCGCCGATCTCAACGGTGATGGCGCGCGCGAGGTCGCAGATACCTTGGGTGACGCCGCCATCGCCGTCACCTGCGACGTCTCCAAGAAGGATGACGTTGCGGCGATGGTGCGCGCCGCCGTCGACGCCTTCGGCGGCATCGACATCATGGTCAACAACGCCGGCTACACCCACAAGAACCAGTCGCTCTTCAATGTGAGCGAGGAAGAGTTCGACCGCATCTTTGCCGTCAACGTGAAGGCGATCTACCTGACGACCCTTGCCGTCGTGCCGGAGATGGAAAAGCGCGGCGGTGGCGTCATCATCACCACGGCCTCCACGGCCGGTGTGCGCCCGCGCCCGGGTCTCACCTGGTACAACGGCTCGAAGGGCGCGGCGATCACGCTCACGAAGTCGATGGCGGCCGAGCTCGCGCCCAAAAAGATCCGCGTCAATGCCATCAATCCGGTCATTGGCGAGACGGGGCTTTTGACACAGTTCATGGGCGTGCCCGACACGCCGGAGAACCGCGCAAAGTTCGTTGCGACGATTCCTTTGGGGCGCATGTCGCGCCCGACCGACATTGCCAACGCGGCGCTGTTCCTCGCCGACCCGGCTTCAGAGTTCATCACCGGCGTGGCGATCGAGGTCGACGGCGGCCGCTGCGTTTGACGCTGGCGCCTACAGCTTCTCGCTATTCCCAACTGCGCGCGACCAGACGACCACGACCGACGGCAAAAAAATAGGTGAAGGTGTTGCGAGGATGAACCGACATCAGAGCGCGCACGGAATTCGGAGGCGCGGCACCAATGTCTCACCGGCCATAGCAATCGTCGGGTTGATGATGTGCGCAACTATGGCTGCAGCAACCAAACCTTCTCAGCCGGAGCAGGTCGAGCAAAGCGAGAAGATCATCAAGCTTCAGTCTGTCATTGATCTGCCTGGCGGACCATCAGGCGCCGCTTGGTCACCCGATGGCAACAAGTTGCTTATCGACTGGCCGATCAACAAGGATGGAGTCAGTAAGGCTTACTTTGTCGATGTGGAAACCAAGGACATCAGCGAGTTTTTCTACACATTGAAGAATGGCCTGGACGACTTCTACTGGAGCCCGAATGGAAAAGTCATCGCGGTTACGCGATCAACCGTGGTGCGCTTTTTGCGATACCCGGAGCTTACGCTTATCGGCGAAGTAAGGGCTCCCAGAACTGATGCCGAATTTTGCGCCTTCAATACGGACAATGGGGCGCAATTCACGGCCGATAGCAGGGCCCTATGGGTCGCCTGCAAGGAGCGGTTTGGTCGGAAAACCAGTTCAGAGGCGAATGCTAAATACCAGGTCGCCCTGAAGATTGACGTTGCGGCCGGAACGATCACAGACAGGTTCTCGGTCCCATTGCCCGAGCCGCGAATGCCGTACGTCAGGTCTTTTCGTAGCAGCATATCTTTATCGGACGGCGAGCCCATTCTGAATATGATCTTTCGGACTGCTCTAAACCTGGTCGAACAAGGAAAGCCAAAAATAAAATATTTGGCCAATTACGGACTGCAAAGCAAAGCGCCCCTATATCCGCCCATTGACACTTCAGGGCTACAAATTGCCGGATATCCAACCAATTTTCCGCTCTATTCTAGTGGCCAGAAAACTATTACTTGCGCATTCGCCCAAGGGGGTATGAAGCGCGTTGGCGGGCGTTGGGAGGGTTTTACAGATTTTTCGACTTTGGCCGTAATCGATCCGGAACTTAAGAGTTCGACCAATACGCAAAACATACCAAAGAAATTTCGCGACTTCTCAATTAGCAGGCTAGCCTATTTTCCTGACCACACCAGCATCGTTGGATCGATCACGGATCTAAAAACGCCAGAAGGCTATACGAGTGGTCTCGGAGTTTGGCGATCCAGTGATCTCGAGCTTCTCCAAATAGAGCCTACACCAACGCAGTATTGGGGGAAATTGTCCCCCGATGGGAGGCACTATGCGGTGCTCTCCGGTCCAAAGCTTTTTCTCTATGTTATTCGTGATTAGAAGCCGGTGGGTAATGGAGCAGCCCTGAGGTTAGTCGGTGCTGCGGGAACTGATGCTGACAGTTGAGGCTGTGCTTAGCGCAGGAACGGCGCCTGCCGTCACTTCTCCCGCACCAAAGGCACGAAGCGCACCGGCACCGTCGTCCGCGTGATCGTCCGGCCGTCCGACTGCTTCGTTATGACCATCAGATCCTGCGCAAATCCACCGACCGGGATCACCATCCGCCCCCCAGGCTTTAGTTGCTCAATCAGCGGAGCCGGGATGTGGTCGGGTGCCGCCGTCACGATGATCGCATCGAACGGTGCATGCTCCGGCCAGCCTTTGTAACCGTCCCCGATCTTCGTCGCGACGTTGTCATAGCCAAGTCGGCTCAGCACTTCGGCAGCGCGCTCACCCAATTCGGGCACGATCTCGATCGAATAGACGTGGCTCACAAGCTCCGCCAGGACAGCGGCCTGATATCCTGAGCCT
>Ga0315534_1003296_pt1 | contig 10431 bp, 8 predicted proteins | sample SalMarSW160240MG_FD_203094 | JGI IMG/M metagenome (GOLD analysis project Ga0315534, IMG submission 203094) | Salt marsh sediment microbial communities from the Plum Island Ecosystem LTER, Massachusetts, United States - Salt Marsh Sediment SW1602-40 ... | reverse complement strand
TAACGTCCTTGCCGAACTGCGTGTCGTCGCTGAGAAATACGGTTTCGGGCGCCACCAGCGTGACGCCGGCCTCGAGCGCGGCGGCGCGCAGCCGCTTCTGCAACTCCGCCTCGGCTTCCGCCAGCTGTGCCTTGTTGTTGATGCCGCGCACATCGTCCTCCGAGGTTTCGACGGCGACCGCCTTCAAGCCCATATCCCGGGCGATGGCAACCGCGTCGGTAAGATAGTACTCGCCCTTGGCATTCGTGTTGCCGATGCGCCCGAGAATGTCGAGCGCGTGTTCACCGGCAAGCGCCATCAGCCCCGCATTGCAGAAGCGGATCGAGCGTTCTTCCGGCGTTGCATCGCGCTCCTCGCGGATCGCCATCAACGCGTTTCCGTCGGTCAGCAGCCGTCCATAGCCGGACGGATCTTTCGTTTTGAAGCCGAGCACCGCCACCGCCGCGCCATCTGCCAATGGCGCACGCAGGGCCTCGAGGGTCCTTGCGCGCACCAGGGGTGTGTCGGCGAACATGACGACGACATCATCCGTGCTTTGTGCGATTGCGTCCCGCGCCGCCAGGACGGCATGCGCCGTGCCAAGCCGCTCACGCTGGTTGAACACCTGCGCCCGCGGCGCGACCCCGCGGGCCGCTGTCGCCACGTCGTCGCGCCCCGGACCGACCACGACTGCAATATCGCTGCCGCCGGCCCGTGTCGCCGCGCGCATCACGTGTTCGATCAGGGGGCGTCCGCCGATCCGGTGCAATGCCTTGGGCACGTCCGAGCGCATGCGCACGCCCTCGCCGGCCGCGAGCACAATGGCAAGGCAGGTTCGTTGCTGCATTCGTCCAAGTCTCGCATGCGACGATGAAATTGCGCGTGCTGCCATAGCCGGAACGCCGGTCCGGCAAAAGGGCGCACGAGTTTTCCCCTTGAGGCAAGCGCCGGGAAAGCGAGCATTGCCGGATTCTGCTAATGTTTTCAACGATGTGATTCGGCGCCTCGGAGGAGCTATTGGCCATTGCGCCGCCCGGCCACAAACGGACTGAAAGCCCGCGCCGTTACGACATGCGCGCGCTGTGGACCCTGTGCGGCTGGGGCAGCGCGGCAGCCTTGGCGCTGCTGGCCGTAGCGCTGACCAGCCTTACCGACCGCGGCAGTGACCGCTTGCGGCTCGCCGCGAGCGCCCCGCCCGCAATGCCGGCGCACGCCGTTGTCGCGCTCGAGGAGCCGGCCGTGTCCACGCCCAGGTCTGATCCGTTCCCCCGCAAGATCGTGGCGAAGCAGGAACAGGTAAAGACGACGGCGATCAGGCCGGAGATCCTGCGCGAGCGAAAGGTCGAAACAGATCGGCTGGCCGCAATAGTGGACGACCTCGCTGCCGACCGCGACCGGCTGAAGGAAAGGGTCGCCAGTCTTGAACAACAGCTCGCCGACGTGACCGGATCGATCGCGCGGCAGTCCGTAGCGGCGGCGGCCGAACCTCCCCGGCCCGAAACCGCTTCCACCGGGGCCGATGGCGCAGCCGGCAGGGAGCCTGTTGTGCCGGTGCTGACGCCGCCCGTTGGCACGCCGCTGCTCGGCTCCGACGTCGTCTTCGCGCCGGAAATCGACTCGCCGATCAGTACGAACGAGGGACGACCCGAAGCGAAGTCCTGGCCGACGGCGACGCCTGTCGCTGCGCTACCCGGGACGCCGTCGGGAGAGGCCTCCAAGCTGCCGGGCAATGCAGTTCCGGCTGAACCGCCAACCGACGCGCCGGCCGCGGTCGATGCGGCGGAACTGCAGCCCGGCCAGGGCGAGCCCCCCGGCGATCCGGCGGTGCTGGTCGACGTACCCCTGCCGCGCGTGCGGTCTTCCGCCACCTCGCCGACGTCCGGTTACGCGGTCGACCTCGGCGGCACCTTCTCGCGCGAGGCACTGGCCGCCCGCTGGGCCGAGGTGAAGGTCAAATACGCCACGCAACTGAGTGGCCTGCGGCCTCTGGTCGGGCTCGAGAACCGGTTCGGCTACGCGCCCTACCGGCTGGTGATCGGCCCGCTGGCCGACGAGGCGGCGGCCAGGCAGCTATGCACCCGCCTTTCGGGCAAGATCGACTGCCGGCCCACGCGTTTCAGCGGCGACCGTCTGGCGCGACACTGATCTCCGGACTAGCTTGGCCGCCATGAAGCTGTTCCTGCCCGGCGCGCGCGCGACCAACTGGCTGCTCATCGTCGGCTTTCTCTCGCTCGGCTATGCGCTTTACCTGCGTTACATGGCGCTGGAACAGTCGACGGTCGGTCTCGCCTGCGCCGCCGGCCTCGACACCTGGCTGTGCTTGTCGAGACGGGTTGCCGCATTTCTGTTCCGCAATTCCGTGTTCGGCATTGCCGCGCTGGTGCTGGCCGCGGTCAATCTGTGGCGGCCATCGCCGGTCCTGTTTGGCCTGGCAATGAGCGTCGCCTGCTTCGGCGTCGTACTTTATAACGTGGGTCTGTCGTCGCTGGCTGCTGGCCTGCTTCTGCTGGGTCTGGCACGTCGCGCACCCGGGCCAGGCTGAAGGCAAGCGCCAGCAGGGCCGCGCACAGCCACAGCGACTGCCAGTTGGCGATCCCCTCATTGGGAACGATGTAGAGGACCGACAGCGCGAGCATGGCCGCCGCCATTCGCTCGGCGGCACCGGGCGCGCCAGCCGGACGCGGCATGACCAGGCTGTGCGTGAAGAACGGCACAATCACCGCAGTGAGCGGGGCGAAGGGCAAATCCTTGTAACGGGGGTCGAACACCAGCCCCAGCGCCACGTGAACGGACAGCAGCATGGCCGCGATCAGAATGATTCCGGCGGCCAGCGCGAGAGGTTCGTGCAGTCCTTTAACAGGCCGATTTAGCGTTCTGGAAAATCGTGGAATGGCCACGCCGCGCGTCATGGCTGCGCTCAAGACCAGCGGACTCGCCAGGGCCAGGATCGCCAGGCCCAGCGAGCGGGCCCAGCCGCCGATTCCGAGGCTTTCCAGCGGCACGTTTTCAGCCGTCCAGCCGATCAGCCCGCCACCGGCGATCGCATTCACGGTCACCGCCAGCCACACCGTCCCCGTTGCCGGCTCCTTCCGGCGTGCCATCAGGGCGGCGGCGAAAATGAGCACGGCGAAGGCCACGCCCCCGCCCGCTTGCCACCGCCACAGCGGGTGATTGGATACCGGCTCGCCCCAGGCGAACTTCATCTCTCTCGTGCCGTCGGCGATCAGTCCCCAGTGGCCGCCGACAGTCCCTTCCAGCGCCCGCTTCCACGGCTGGTCATAGGCTTCGATCACGTTGACGTCGAACTTGCGCCTGGCAGCCACCGCCAGCACATCCTGGATGACGCGAGCCTGGTTGGCCGGCGATGGCAGCGCGCCCGCACGCATGCGGCCGGCGCTGGGCCAGCCGACTTCCCCGATCAGGACGTCCTTGCCGGGAAACGAACGTGCCACCTGTTCGCGAATGGCTTCCACATGGGCGGCCGCCTCCCCCGCAGCCACGGGGAAATCCTCCCAATAGGGAAGGATGTGAATGGTAATGAAATCGACCGCGTCGGCGACATCAGTGTTGCGCAGCCAGAACTCCCACACGTCCGCATAGGTCACCGGCACCCGCACCCGCGCCTTCACGTCGCGGATGGTGTTGGCGAGGTCGATGGCGGACATCTCACCGCGCAGGAGTACCTCGTTGCCGACGACCAGCGCACGGATGACGTCCGGATAGCGCCGCGCCAGTGTCACGGCGGCCTCGATCTGCAGCCGGTTGTTTGCCTCCTCCCGACCAAGCCAGATTCCCTGCAGCACCTGCAGTCCGTGGCTCGCCGCAAGGCCGGCGACCTGCTCCAGCCCCTGGTCTGTCGCGTAGACGCGCACGCAGCCGGTGAGCTTTGCGAGCTGGCCGAGGTCGGCGTCGATCTGATCAGCCGAAATCCGGGTCGTCGGATCGAAAGGCGTCTGTTCCCCGTGAAACGGCGCGTAGGACAGGCAATAAAGCCTGTCACCCGCCGCCAGCGGCGATTGCGGCATCGGGACCGGCGCGCCCAGCCAGGCCCAGACGGCAACGACAACCAACGCGGCGACTGCAAGACAGGCGAGTGCAATGCGCATTGGTTAATCCGGTAGGACGCGGCTGCCGGAGCCCCGATTACAGGGCCTTCCGGCAAGTGCCAAGGCGGGCGGTTGAAAGCTTTGCTGGCTTGCAGCGCCGCAATCGTGTCTTATTCGACCTGCACAGAATTCCGGAGTAGCTCTGGGCAGTTATCAGCGTACCACCCGACCGATGACGTTAGCGACCTTCCTCCGGCAGTCTTGCGCGGCACTGGCCGTGGCAATCCTCGCCTCTTCCTGGTCAGCCGCGCTGGCCCAGACCGGCTCGGGCAAGGCCGCCCCGCACGCCACCAATCCGGCAGGCGACCCCGCCAAGGAAGACCAGAAGGAAGCCGAGAAGCAGCGGGACGAAATGGACCAGGCCGCCCGTGTGCTCACCGGCGCGGCCGGCAACCCCGAATGCGTCTGGCTCGGGCGCCGCGTGGTCGGCCTGCTCTGGCGCGACGACCTGGATACCGCCTTCCGGCACATGGACCTGTACGACCGGTTCGGCTGCCCCAGCGCCCACATCCAGGCGGCTTTCCGCTGCGTCATCCGGCAGGGCCCGATCAACGGCAAGGCGCAGGAGACGCTGAACGGACGCGTCTTCGCCTGCTGGCTCGATCCGGCCATGGCGCCGCCGGCCCGCGACCAGGCCAAGGCGACGGCTAAATAGCGCATAAAATTTTTGCGGAACCGGATCGCCTCCGGGGCGTTCACCGTGCGCAAATTTTTTTGACGCGCCCCCGGCGCGCCTAGGATTTGCCACGACGTTCGCCTATTTCATCGAACGCCTCATGCCGGTCGACACTGTTTCCCGAACAGGTTGCGCCGGCCGAGCCCAGGGGACGGGTTCGAGGCTTCGCCATTCGGCCCCACGTGGTCAAAAGGAATGCGTACCGTCGCTGCCGTCGTCGCCCTCGTGGCGTGCGTGCATGCAGGGGTGTGGGCGTTTGCCAGGACTGAAGTGAGCGCGCCGGATTTCGAAGGCCAGCTCACCAGCGTATCCTACGCGCCGTTTGACGCCGGCGCCCGCCCCGACAAGGGCGAGGCCGCGCAGGCGGAGCAGATCCGTTCGGACCTGGCGCGGATCGCCCCGCTCACTCAGTCGATCCGCCTGTACTCCTCTACCGGGGGGGTCGAGATGGTGCCCGGCCTCGCCGCCGAGCAACGCCTCCACGTCACCGTCGGCGCCTGGATCGATGCGGACGAGGCGCGCAATGAGCGCGAGATCAGCGCCGCCACCGACCTCGCCCGCCGCCACGACAACGTCAAAAGTATCATCGTCGGCAACGAAACCGTCTTCCGCGGCGAAAAGACTGCCGCCGAGATGGTGCAGCTCATCAAGCGGGTGAAGCGATCGACCCGCGTGCCCGTGTCCACCGGCGAAATCTGGCACGTGTGGATCGAGCACCCCGAACTGGTCTCGGCCGTCGACTACATCGCCGCCCATATCCTCCCTTACTGGGAAGGGTTCTCGCACGAACAGGCCGTCAACCAGGCAATCCTGATCTACGACAAGCTGCGCCGCACCTATCCGGGCAAGCGCGTCGTCATCGCCGAGTTTGGCTGGCCGAGTGCCGGCTACAATCTGAAAAGCGCCGAGCCCGGCCGCGCCGAGCAGGCGCTGGTGCTGCGCGATTTTGCCTCGCGCGCCAGGGCATACGGCATCGATTACAACATCGTCGAGGCGATCGACCAGCCGTGGAAGACCTTCGAAGGCGGCGTCGGCCCGTACTGGGGCATGCTCGACGTATCGCGCGAAATGAAATTCGGGTGGACCGGGACGATCAGCAATCCCGAACACTGGCGGCTGGCCGGCATCGCCATCCTCGTCGGGCTGCTGCTTTCGCTCCCGCTGATTTCAATGAGCGCCGTCACGCTCGGCCAGGCCACCATGCTGGCCGCAGCCGCCAATGTGGTCGGCGCCTGGTCGGCCGCTGTCTTCGCCTACTGGCACGGCCACTACTTCGTGGTCGGCACCGGCATCTCGCTGGCGCTCGGCACCGTGCTGCTGATCCCGCTGATCATCATCGCCCTGGCACGCATCGAGGAACTGGCGGCCATTGCCTTCGGCCACAAACCGGGACGGCTGATCGCGGCGCCGGTCCCGGAGGGGACACTGCACACCCCCAAGGTCTCCATCCATATTCCGGCCTATCGCGAACCGCCGGACATGCTGAAGCAGACCCTCGATGCCCTGGCGCGGCTCGACTACCCCAGCTACGAGTGCATCGTTATCATCAACAACACGCCTGACCCCGCACTGTGGATGCCGGTCGAGGAGCACTGCCGCGTGCTCGGCGAGCGCTTCAAGTTCGTGCGCGCCGACAATCTCGCCGGCTTCAAGGCCGGCGCGCTGCGGCTCGCAATGGCGCAGACCGCGGCGGATGCGGAGGTGATCGGCGTGATCGACGCCGATTACGTCGTCCATCCCGACTGGCTGAAGGACCTCGCGCCCCGGTTCGGCGACCCGCGGGTCGGCCTTGTGCAGGCGCCGCAGGACCATCGCGACCACGACCGCAGCCTGATGCATCACGCCATGAACGGCGAATATGCCGGCTTCTTCGATATCGGCATGGTGCAGCGGAACGAGACCAATGCCATCATCGTGCACGGCACCATGTGCCTGATCCGCCGCGCCGCGCTGGAAGCTGCCGGCGGCTGGTCGAGCGACACGATCTGCGAGGACACCGATCTCGGCCTGACCATACTCGAACAGGGCTGGCAGGCGCTTTACACCAACCGGCGCTACGGGCACGGCCTGCTGCCTGACTCCTTTGCCGACTTCAAGAAGCAGCGGCACCGCTGGGCCTATGGCGGCCTGCAGATCGTGAAGAAGCACTGGCGCCGCTTCCTGCCGGGCGCGAGCCGCCTGACGGCAGAGCAGAAACGCGAGTTCACGCTCGGCTGGCTCAACTGGCTCGGTGCCGAGAGTCTCGGTGTCGTCGTCGCGATGCTCAATGTCATCTGGGTGCCGATGGTCGCCTTCCTCGACATTTCGGTCCCCGACCGCATCCTGACCGTGCCGATCATCGCCAGCTTCACGGTCTCGGTGGTGCATTTCCTGACGCTGTACCGCCTGCGCCTCGGCGCCCGAAAGGGCATGCTGCTGGGTTCGGTGCTGGCCGCAATGTCGGTGCAATGGACGGTGGCACGCGCTGTCGGGACCGGCCTGATCCGCGATCACCTCCCGTTCGTGCGCACCGCCAAGGGCGGCGCCCGCGCCGGCAACACGTTTCACGCCATCGGCGAAGCTGCGCTCGCGCTGCTGCTGATCTTCGGCGCCGCGGCGCTTTACGTCACCAATATCAAGGAAGTGCGCGAGATCTACATCTTCGCCGGCGTATTGCTGATCCAGAGCCTGCCCTTTATTGCCGCCGTGACGCTCGCGCTCGTCGAACGGAGTTCGCTCAACGATTTCGCGACGTGGCGGGCACTGCGCGCGAAGCTCGTGGACCTCGTGCCGCGTCGGCCTGCACCCGTCCCGGCGCGGGTCACCGAGCAGAGCAAGCCACTGCCTGATCTGCCTGCACAGGCGAGGTGACGGGACAACGCGTGTCGGCGTTCGTTGCGATCGCCGATGCGCTTCCCTCGCAAGTCATCGATGCTTGCTCCGAATCGGTGCGATTGTTACGCCTTGCCACTGCCGGTTGACGACAGCACCACGCGGGGATTCCGGTGCCGGACCTGATCTGGAACAAGGGAGTCTGGGGCTCGACATATCGCTGGCCGGCCGGCGGTGAAGAATGGAGCAAATCGTGGGGCGGCAGCGAGGCCCAGTGGTTTGGCTCAATCTTCCCCCGCCTGCACCGCTTCCTGCCGGCACAACGAATCCTGGAAATTGCTCCCGGTCTCGGGCGGTGGACCAAATTTCTGATCCCGGCCTGCGACGAGTTCGTCGGCATCGACCTGTCGGAAAAATGCACCGACGCCTGCCGCCGGACATTTGCTGACGCCGCGCATGCCAGCTTCTTTACCAACGACGGGCGCTCGCTGGCGGCGGCGCAGGACCGGAGTTTCGATCTGGTTTTCTCGTTCGACTCCCTTGTCCATGCCGAGCAGGACGTCATGGCGTCATATATTCCGGAAATTCTGGGCAAGCTGTCTCCGATCGGCGTCGCGTTCATCCATCATTCAAATCTTCACGCCTGCGGAAACTCGATCGACAATCCGCACGCACGCGCCGGTACGATGTCCGCCGATCTCGTCGCCGACATGATCGCGCGCAACGGCGGGGCAGTTCTCATCCAGGAAGTCGTCAACTGGGGATGCGAGCACCTGATCGATTGCCTGACGCTGTTCTCGCGCCGGGAAACCTATCCGTTCAGCACGCCGCTCCGCCTCAACAATCCGGTCTTCATGGCGGAAGCCAGGCTCATCCAGAGCTTCCAGAGTCACTACAGCACGCTGTGGAGCGGACAGCAGTCGGACAGCGCCGGGCCCATCGCCGCCACCGGCTGAACCGCAGCCGCGCTGCCTTACGCGGCCAGCGCGCTTTCCACCAGCTTCACCCAGTACGACGTGCCGAACGGGATTGCCTCGTCGTTGAAGTTGTAGGACGGGTGGTGCAGGCCCGCGCTGTCGCCGTTGCCGATGAAGATGAACGCGCCCGGCCGCACATTGAGCATGAATGAAAAATCCTCCGCCCCCATCACCGGGACCATGTCGGTGTTGACCCGTTCCTTGCCGGCGATTTCGGAGGCGACCTTGCCGGCGAAGTCCGCCTGCGTCGCATGGTTGACCAGCACGGGATAGCCCAGCCGGTAATTGACCCTGGCGCTGCCGCCATGTGCCCTGGCTGTCCCTTCCGCGACTTCGGCAATCCGCCGCTCGAGGAGCTCGCGCACCTTCGCCGTGAGGCTGCGCCCGGTGCCGCCAAGCCTCACTTTCTGCGGAATGACATTGTCGGCGTGGCCCGCCTGGAACACGCAGATCGATACGACGGCCGATTCCAGCGGATCGACGCTGCGCGACACGACTGACTGGAGCTGGTTGATGATCTGCGCGCCGATCAGCACCGGATCGACGGCCAGATGTGGTCGCGCCGCGTGACCGCCGACGCCCTCGATGTCGATTGTGAAATGGTCCGCCGCCGCCATGATCGGACCGTGCCGCAATGCGAACTCTCCGACCGGAAGCCCCGGATAATTGTGCATGCCGTAGACTTCACCAATGTTGAAGCGCTCCATCAGCCCGTCTTTGACCATCGCCTTGCCGCCGGCACCGCCCTCCTCGGCCGGCTGGAAGATGACCACCGCCGTGCCGTCGAAATTGCGGGTCTCGGCAAGATAACGCGCGGCGCCGAGCAGCATCGCGGTATGGCCGTCATGGCCGCAGGCGTGCATCTTGCCTGGCACCGTTGACTTGTACGGCAGGTCGTTGGCCTCCTCGATCGGCAACGCATCCATGTCGGCGCGCAGGCCGATGACCTTGCCGGACCCGTTCCTGCGTCCGCGGATGACCCCGACCACGCCGGTGCGCCCGATGCCGGTCGCCACCTCGTCACAGCCGAAGGCCTTCAGCTTGTCGGCAACGGTCTGCGCAGTGCGATGCACGTCGTAGAGCAGTTCGGGGTGTGCATGCAGATCGTGTCGCCACGCGGTGATCTCGCCCTGCAGGTCGGCGATGCGGTTGACAATCGGCATGCTGCTTTTGCTCCTGAATTGTCCCGGCTGACGGGCCTGTTTACGGCCCGCACCATAACAAATCGAGGGGGTCACGCGAGTTTGACAATCGGGCGACCGCGCCTATTGACCGGGCAAGCCCACCCCCCTAGACACGGGGCCGCGGCGCTTGGCCGCAAACATCCTGCCTCCGGCGTCATCGGAACGGAACTTGCACGCCAGGTGGTCCCTGACCGCGGGCATCAGGTGGGAGCGCGTAGCTCAGTCGGTAGAGCAACTGACTTTTAATCAGTAGGTCCTGGGTTCGAATCCCAGCGCGCTCACCAATAAATTCAAATACTTATGTAATTGGCCGATGCGACAAGGTTGGTCATAGGTAACGTCAAAGGTAACGATAGGCCCGCCGGCCTTACACAAGGCGGGCGGCCCTCTTACCGGTCTCATGGCCGACTCCTGACTCACGGCCTTCAAGTTCGGTTTAACCTTGCCGAACGCAGCAGCGATCTCGCGCGAGCCATCCTCCACTTCGGTCAGCACGTAGTTGATACTCTTCGTCGCAATCCTTGTCAGCCACGACGGACGAGCCGATCACTGCATTGCGAGCGCAGGCCGGCTTGTATCGCAACACGCTGACCAGCATTCCGCCTGGCCGCGGCTCAGTTTGTTTTTTGCCTGCTCAGATTCCCTGTCGTTCATCGCCGCATCATCCAGTGGCGGCTCGTCCGGCATTTTCCCCGGCT
>Ga0315534_1003295_pt1 | contig 10433 bp, 10 predicted proteins | sample SalMarSW160240MG_FD_203094 | JGI IMG/M metagenome (GOLD analysis project Ga0315534, IMG submission 203094) | Salt marsh sediment microbial communities from the Plum Island Ecosystem LTER, Massachusetts, United States - Salt Marsh Sediment SW1602-40 ... | reverse complement strand
TCTAATGCTGTACTCTATTTGTGTTCGGATGATTCTAAATGGGTAACTGGAACAGAACTTGATGTAGACGGTGGTATGTCTGCGAAATAAGACACAATAACGATATGCTAATTTTTTTATAGAATACAGTATTTTATTTTCTTAAATCAATATCTGACAAATTAAAAAAATTAGAAATAATGATATTTTTTTTACGTTTTAAGATAGGAATCTTTCGTTGTCTTAAAGTTCACTCATAGTATTTCCTATATTAAATATAGAAATAAACTAGGAAAACCTATCTCAATTAATGAGTTGGTGTATTTTAGTAAGATCTATTATCTAATAGTATTTTTAGAGAAAAATAATTGGTTTTGTTGTTGATTTCAATACTTTTTTTGCCACACTTCCAATTTCTTGCTCTGTTTGACCTAATCCCTTTGAACCCATCACAATCAGATCTACATCTAATTTTTCGGCCAGATCTAATATTTTGTTTCCAGGATCACCCAATTTTACTATTCTTTCACACCTATATCTATTGTCAATTATAATACTTTTTAATATTTTTCTCCCATTATGTTCCATTTGTTCAATTAATTCTGAATCGATTATTTCTTCATCTTGTTCGATCCATTCGATTATATACACTAGAAAAATTTTCACATTAGTATTATTTTCAAATAAGTATTCCAGATATTTTAAAGATTTAATAGATTTAAATGATCCATCTATTGCTACCAGTATTTTTTTAATATTATGATGTTCTGGTGTATGGTTATCTTCTATGTTAGAACTATGGTCTGATATACTCTGATTGTGAATGGTTGTTACCTTCCTTAGGACTTCTATTATTCCTCCCCTTGATTCAATAATTGGTAACATAATCATGGTTATTGCTGAACCAGCTGCCCAAATAATTGCAATATAAATCCATAAAGTAAAGACATTTAAAGAAAATACATATCCAGAAATATAAAGTGGAAGTGGCCAAATAATAACAAGGGAAAATGTAAAGAATGTAGCAAATTTGTAAGTAAAGTGAGCATTCTTTTTCAAAAAATTTTCATCATTATCTTGTTCAATAATTTCTCTAATTTTTTGATCAGTAACAAAAATCTTTTGTTTCATAATATTAAAATTAAAGTTTTCTGGTTTTAATAAACTTATTACTATGGAAATAATTCCACCTGATGATATGGAAACAATGTTACCAAATAAAAGAGGTATATATTCCTTAGTTGAATTAATTGATATCTCCCCGTAATAAATATAAGCAATCATTAGCCATGTTGTAATCCCAAATACTAATCCTAACAGGGATCCTACAATTATTGCATTCTTATTTGTCTTCTTCCAAATCAACGCTATTGTAATAGGAATTACAGACGGTCCTATTATAATACCCATAGTTAGGTACATATATCCTAAACTGACACCAAGAGGAAAGAGAATCGATGCTAATATTCCGATAATTCCACCAAAGCCTATGATGGCAAGTCTGGATATACGAATAAGCTCACGTCCTGAAGCTGAAGGTTTAATGTATGCTCTATAAATATCATAAGTGGTTAAAGATGATACTGCTATTAGTTGTGCAGAGCCTGCAGAGGTTACTGCAGTAAATACTGCAGTCAATATCAATATTGCGCCAATGTCTCCTAATAGAGCTGATGCAGCAGATGGCGCTACCAATCCATAATTGACCTCTTGAGGTGTTAAAGAAATTCCCATAGAAATAGCAGCCAGTCCTAAAGATGTGGCCAATGTAAATGGAATAGCAAACCATACTAATCCTCCAATTAAAAAACCGCGTATAGCTGATTTTGGCCTTGATGCTATAGCTCTTTGCCAATATGCTTGATCAGTAAAAACACTTCCAAAATTTCCAACAATATTTATTATACCAAAACTTAAAGCTCCTATCGACGCCAAGGTTAAATAAGATCCATGAGAATTACCATCAACTGGATTGATTAATGAAATATCAGTTAATTTCTTATACATACCTTCAATTCCATCTATTTGTGGATTAATAAAATAAATTGCAAACACAAATACCAAAACTATGCAAAAAATAAAAGCAGTATTAAGGTAATCTGCAAAAAATGTAGCTTTTAGCCCTCCAAAAATAGTATAAATAATAACTCCAATAGGAATCAAAAATGCAGCAACTGTGATATTTACTCCTGTTAATGCATTTACTACAGCTGCACCACCAAGAATCAACATGGTGGTTATGATTATATTTGTGATCAGACCAAAAAACAAAAAGACTTTATGCGCTTTGAATCCAAATCTTGCAGAAATTAATTCTGGAAATGTGTGAGAAGAAGGCGCCTTTCTCTTTAATTCTATAACTAAAATAGCAAAAAGAACAACCTGTATACTAGCACCAGCTGCATACCAAAAAAGTCCTCCTATACCAAATTCATATGTTACAGTAGATGATTGAAGTAAGGTGGCAGCCCAGGTCCATGCTGAAACCACTGATGATGCAATTAATCCGGATTTTACATTTCTTCCAGCAGTTGAAAACCATTCAAATGTTTTTCTAGTTCCAAGCCATTTAGTTTCAGCTTTAACCAATATCATGATTATTATTGCCATGGCTATTCCAATACCCAATAATATGAAATAACCAAATTCTTGGGACAGGATAGCCTGCAATGTTTGTAAATATATATATAGAGTTATTTAAGATTAGACTGCACAGAAATCTCAAGGATGATCTTCTAAACCATTTCACTCAAACAATATTATGTAAAAACATGTAAAATATCGATTTATTAAAATTAAAATAAGCCTTCTAGTATTAAATCAATACCTTCTTTGAATAAAGTAGATAAAATTGATGAAATCATACTTTCTGCATTAACTAAAAATGCTAGGCAAGATAACCGTGAGATATGGGAGTTTTTGCGTGATCATGGATATAGCATAACAGAAACCGAAATCGAATCTAGAATCTCACGTCTAGAAGATGATAAAATAATTACTAAATATACTATATCTGTTGACACAAAAAAAATTAATTGTAGGATTATTAGATTTATTCTAGTTAAATTCAGACCTTCTCAACATCTACCAAGCCGAATGGAAGGATTAAAGAAATATCTTGCAGATGCTCCTTTTGTATTGTATTCGGGAAAGACAAGAGGAGGTTATGATTGGATTTGGATACAGGCATTTTTAACGGAAGAAATGGCAGATGAAGAAATGGACATTTATAGAAATCTCTTTGGTGACATAATTCACACTTATGAGGTATATGATTTTATTCCAACTAAGGATCTATCCCTTCAAGGATTATGTTACACTAACAAAGAATATAAATGCTTTTTAGAAGAGTGGTTTCCGCCATTCTTAAGTAGATAAAAAAAAGAAAGATTTTGTGACTTATTTCACTTTTATTGCTTTCTTGCTATAGTTTTTAAACCTTATCGTTTCATCTATCAAACCATGAATCTTTAATCTTATCTCCATTAAAAAATTAATAAGTTCTGTTCTTTGTTCTGGTTCAATTGAAACCTCAGCTTCTTCTATAAGATTATCGATTCTAGCCAAGCTTACCTTTAATGAAAGAGATGCTTTTTTTGTGATTTTCAAGGATTTGGATACGTATGTATTGTTTTGATTTTGAATATTTATAATATCTTCATGTAGGTTTTCTTTCATTACTCTTTTAATTTCCCTTATGTTTCTAACCGATATTTTATCTCTAATTATCTCTTCTACGATATCTGGATGCTTTTCTATTGGTATAGATGAAAGTTCAATAGCCTTACTAACATTAAGTATTTTAGTTGAGACTTTATTCTTTATTTCTTCTGGCAATCTGAGTAATTGAATCCTATGAGAAACATATTCTTCGCTTTTACCTATTTTTTTTGCAAGATCACTTACTCCGCCCCATCCATAGTCGATCACATATTTTCTGAATGCTTCCGCTTCTTCAACAGGATCCATGGTTTTCCTCTGGATGTTCTCTGTTAACTGAACTTCGAATGCTTGTTTCTCAGACATTTCACGGATCTTACATGGAATAAATCGCCATCTAAGTGATCTGCAAGCCTGGTATCTTCTATGTCCAGCTACAATTTCAAAACCATGAGTCAGAGGTCTAATAATGATAGGTTGTAGTAAACCGTGTTCCCTAATACTAATAATTAATGTATCATCATCTTCAGAATATCTCTGAAATTTGTCCCTTACAGCGAATGAAGAAGGTCGAATCATCTTCATTTCTATCTGCTCAACAATACTTGTATCGACAAACTCCACAATAGTAGATTAGACTTTATGTTTATATTGTTTTTTATCATTATTTTTTAAAAACGTTCAAAAAATATAGATTTTCTACAAAAAAGTAAATTTCTTTTAAAGATTATAATTTTTTGATGTATTTTAAATTTTGTTAATGTTCATGCCTATGCTCATCAACATGAATGTGAGAATGAGAATGTTTTTTATCTCCATGATAGTGCATGTGATGCAGTCTTTTTAAATAAACATATAAAATTGATACCCCAAAAATGGCTGCACCAAATAAAACTATAGTTGATCCTGATGGGGCGTCTATATAGAAACTTGCATACATTCCAAAAAATGCTGTAATAGTTCCTATCATCGTAGACAAAATCAACATTTTAGAAAAATTATTTGTCAAAAGCCTTGCAGAAGCAGCAGGAGCAATTATAGCTACTGCAAGAAGTGTGACACCTATCGAATTCATAGCAGATATTACCACGCCGGCAAGTACAAGTGAAAATATGATATCAGTTCTATCGGTCTTAATTCCATATACTTTTGCAGTATCGGTATCAAAAATTGTAAATAACAATATTTTTTGATAGAAAAATAAAAACAATACAGTAGCTATTGATACTACCAAAATGATAAAAAAATCAAAATCGGTTACAGACAATATGTTTCCAAATAACAAAGATTCAAAATTTTTTATTGGACTATAACCTACATTCATCAGCAAAACACCTAATGCAAATCCAGCAGTTGTGATTATACCTATTACAGCATCTGTTTTAATCTTATATCTTTTATTTATTTCTGTTATTAATATCGCTGAAAGAAATCCCCAAATAGATGCTCCTATATAGAAATTAAGGCCAATTATATAGCTACTCACTGCCCCTCCAAAAACGGCATGAGATAATCCATGTCCAATATAGCTCATTCCTCGTAGAACAACGTAAACCCCTAACATCCCACAAATAGCTCCTAAAATCAAAGACACAATTATACCACGGGTAAAAAATTCATATTGAAAAGGAACCAAAAAGTCCACTCAAATTCCCTACCCTTGTTTTAATTACTCCTTAAGACCATATGTTTTATATATAGTATTTTCGGACAATATAACATTCGGATTTCCTTGAGAAACTATTTGTCTGTTTAAACAAATTACCCAAGGGATTTTCTTTGCAACGCCATCTATATCATGTGTTGATATCATAATGGTTATTCCACTATTATTTATCTCGATTAGTTTCTGGATAATCTTTTCCCTTGATAAAGGATCTAGTCCCGAGGTTGGTTCATCTAGAATCAATAAGTCAGGATTATTAATTAATGCTCTAGCCAAAAATACACGTTTCTGCTCGCCCCCTGACAATTCTCTTATTTGTCTATTATGATATTTACCTATTTCCAACTCATCAAGAAGTATTCGTATCCTTTTCTTTATATTATTATTTATCCATGGAAATACTCCAGAAGCATTCCATAGCCCCATGGAGACTAATTCTGTTACAGTAATAGGAAAGTCCCAATCAACACTTTCTGCCTGAGGTGAATATCCTATTGATGGAAATTCTTTCGTTTTATCTCTATCATTTTTTTTTCCAAATTTTATATTTCCATTCCATGGTTTGTTCAAACCTAGAATTAACTTTAATAAAGTGGTCTTTCCTGCACCACTAGGACCCAATAGGCCGATAAATCTTCCTCGTGGGATATCTAGCGACACTCCATCAATTATAGGATCATGGTATTTATATCCAAATGAAAGGTTTCTAATTTCTATTATATTAGATACTGTGACTTTATCATTAACCATGTTCTACTTTACGTTTTTACCATTAGATTAGTAGAATAACATTTCAAGTCTTTCAATTCTTTTATATCAATAGTCGATATTATCCAAATATTCCATATTTCCACCTAGTAGTATTATGACATTTTTAATATTTTATAACATCATCTCAACAAAGGAATTATTAAGATCTGCTTCTCTTATATGCCAATCACCTTCTTGCGGAAATTCCACCAATTTCAGTCAAATTATTTTGAACCGATAATGTTAGAAAACTGCTGAAAAAGTTAATTGAATCTTTTCTATTCGTTTCTGATCCATATGTTTAGCAACATCGCTAGGAGAAGGATATTCAAAATCAGGAATGCAGAAGACTCCATTTATTGCCATACAATATTTTAACACAAAATAAATACCCAAATCATGAGAAGAAAATAGTTTTTCTATTTTGAATTGTTTTAAATTGCTTTATCTAATTTTAAGTGCGATAATTTTTTAAACTTGAAATCCAATTTTCTAGATTTTGCCTGTCTTACTCTTACTTTTATTAATATTACTAAATTCCACGTATATTAGACGTTTAACCAATAGGTGAGGATTAGGTTCATCTCTATCATTTGGAACAATAGAATCAAATATCCAAAACTTCTTTGTCCTGGTATTATCTTTTTGTTTAATCAAATCAATTTTTGGAGGTTTTCTATTCATTTAGAGCAATTTTTTTCTATACTTAGCTCAAACCCATTCATTATTACTACAACAGTAATTCTTATTTTTATTATATTAAAAAGAACTAATTCAAATGTACAAAAATCTATCTCATATCGAAACAAGCCAAAAAAAGGAATCTTATCTGAAATATTTTTTACCATATAAAGTGTGGAAAACCAAAGAAAATGACATCAATGTTTTTGATTCGAATATGTTTTCCTACTTTTGCTATGCATATAATCAGAAATGGATTAGGTATTCATAAGTATAACTACAAAAAAACTAAAAAATTGACTTGCATTTCATAACGTAAACAATTTCATATAAAGTTAATATTTCTATAAATAGTAGTACTCTAGTTTATCTTCAAATATGTAGCAAGTTCGAGAATTATTTCTTCAAAATTAAAACAAGATCTTATATTGATTATTATCATAATACCAACTTGCACCAAAATAGCGCATCATTATACCATAACACATTTATCCACTTAACATATGTATCTAAATTTTTTTATTCGCTTTGTATTTTCTTTGAGAAATATTGTTTGGAAACGATTGTCGTCACTAAGATAGAAATCTATTTAGGCCACAATTATATCATTTATTCATTTTGACTTAATCCAGTTATTATCATTTAAAAAAACTTATCAGAATATAAAATTAATCAAGTGCATGTAGGTTATTGATAATCATTACTATGTATTCCTTTGCACAAACGAATTCATATAATGATTTTTGAATTATTTTTAATCTTTCGGAATAAGCTGAATTAATAATATATTTGATAATTTTATGAAAATGGTAGTAAAGAAATAGTTTCCTACCTATAAAATTACTATTAGTTTCATTACTTTTTATCAATTTTCAAAGATACTATTTTTTGTATTCTTAAAACAACCGTTGTATCATTTTTAAAAAGTTTACACAGTTATAGTAATTTTAAATTGAAGAAGATGGAAAATAAATTATTTTATGTAGTAAATTAAGATATAATGAAAATATTTAGGTTTGTTAATAAACAGAATTAAATTTTAAATCATTAAAGGATACGTTGTGAAATTCTACTTGCATGGTAGTAGCTGATTTTGTGTCTAATAACCCTGGGCTAGACTTTTTTTACATTCTGTTCAATGGAATATCTGAAGTGCCATTACTTAGTTCTCCTGTCACTGGTATTTTGATTTTAATTGGAGTCTTTATTGCTTCAAGAAATGCTGGAATAATGATGATAATTTCTGGATTAATAGGTGCTGGAATGGCAATAGCACTAGGTGCCCCATATGGCCTAGTAGCATTTGGGCTATTCGGGTACAACTCTATATTAACTGGTATGGCATTTTGGTCAGGACCTTTTGTAAAGTCAAATAAGGCTACATTCTTTATATCTATCTTTGGTGCTGCAGTTACAGCAGTTGTTTGGATGGCTATGGCTCATCTAATGGGCGACATGTTCATTCTGAATGGTTTATCTGAATCATGGGCAATTCCTGGATTTACTTCTTCCTTCATCTTTACTACATGGGCATTAATGTATGCAACAAAGAGGTTTGGACATGATATATGGCCTGCTCCAATCGAAGCACAACCAGAAAAACTGATAAAAGGGAGCGGTAATCCAGTTTTGATCCAAGAAGAAAATTTCAAATGGACCGCTGGAGAATTTATAAAATCAACTCTAAAAGGAGTTTCTCAGGTTACATTCGTTGACAATTGGAAAACAGGACTATTTTGGGTAGTGGGGCTCACATTGACATTCGAACTGGCTCCATTTATTACTGGAATACAAGATAGACCTTGGTGGACAAATGGTTATACAGCACAATGGAATGAATTTTCACCATTATACTTAGGAGGTCTAATGGCATTTGTGGGTTCTGCGGTTGGTGCTGCAATGGCCATATTAACTAAATTACCTACAGCAGAAATACGTGCTGGTCTCCATGGTTTCAACCAAGTCTTGGTAATGATAGCTCTTACAAGTTTTATCCCTCTTACCCCACAAGCAGTAATGATTGCTTTGCTTGCAACTGTATCATGTAGTTTCGTAATGCCTGCATTACAAAGGTTCTTTGGAATGTGGGGATTACCTGCGTTAACGGGTCCATTCGTTTTTACAACATGGGTGTTCTTATTGGGAATATCTGGTTTCGAGAATATACCTGCAGGGATAGGTTGGTCAAGACCTTAATTTTTAATAATACCAACAATTCTTTTTTTTAATGAACACTTATGGATATACAAAAATTCAACGAATTTTTAAAATATACAAATTCAAAGAATCAATTCTCTGATATCCAAAAGATAAAGAGCTTTATGGAATGGTGCAACAAAAATAATTATGAAGAAATTTTATTGCGGCTTTGTTCACAGGAACATGAAGTTTTAGGAAATAGCTCGTTATTGGATTTTACTACAAAACGTATAATCAGTAGGCAAAGGAGTTTTTTTAATAAATTCCTGGATCTAGGTTATGTAGCTGGAATGGGGCCTTTTCCCTACATGATCTTATCTACTAAAAAACAAAACTCAAAAATAAAGAATTCATCAAATTTCAATTTGGAAAGAATATTAAATGATCCAAATCTCGAATATTCGATAGATTATGACTCAGTCCAAGTAGTTATAATTAATAGAGGATCAAATACTATTGTAAGGAATATGTTTGGATCTTTTATATCAAAAAATTATCTCAGTATTGTTACTGATAATAGAACTTACGAATATGTTTTACCCGCTAAAAAAAATGGTGATTTTTTAAGAATGTCTCATTGGCTTAAAATTTTACCGGTAAAAGTTTCTATAAATTTAGATTAAATTAAGATTAAATTTGCCGACATCGGCAAAAATCTACTAGTAAAATTACTTTTATATAAATTAATTCTTTGAAATTTAAAATAATTCAAACTTACTATTATGATAAGGTGAATTGGAAATATGATGTTAGTTCCACGTGAAGTGGATAAAATGATGATTTGGACAGCAGCGCAAATTGCAGAAGGTAGGAAAAAACGAGGAATAAAACTTAATCATCCAGAAACTGTTGCATATATCGCCAATTATGTAGTAGAAGGAGCTCGAGAAGGTAAGAGTGTAGCAGATTTAATGAAATCTGCAAGAGAGATTTTAACAAGGAGTGATGTAATGGAAGGTGTTCCAGAATTAATTCATACAGTCCAAGTTGAAGCTACATTTCCTGATGGTACTAAGCTTGTTACTGTTCATGATCCAGTTCAATAGGAGTGAAAAAAATGAATAAAAAAAATCAAAATAGATCAAACAATAGTAAGGAGGTTTTTGAATAAAAATGATTCCAGGTGAATATGTTTTATCTTCAGAACCTGTAATGTGTAATCATAAATATAAAACAGTAAAAATTACAGTCAAGAATACTGGCGATAGGGCTTGTCAAATAGGTTCTCATACACACTTTTTTGAAGTAAACAGAGCTCTTGATTTTCCAAGAGAAAAGGCATATGGTTACAGATTGAATATTCCTGCAGGAACCTCAATTAGATTTGAACCAGGTGATTCACGAGAAGTTGAATTATGCGAACTAGGAGGTAAACGAATTGTATACGGATTCAATGGTCTAGTAATGGGAGGCCTCTCTTCGTCAAATGTAAGAAATGCTTCAATGGAAAAAGCAGCTAAGCTCGGCTATAAAGGGGCGAGCAAGTAAAGGAGTGGTT
>Ga0315534_1003294_pt1 | contig 10433 bp, 7 predicted proteins | sample SalMarSW160240MG_FD_203094 | JGI IMG/M metagenome (GOLD analysis project Ga0315534, IMG submission 203094) | Salt marsh sediment microbial communities from the Plum Island Ecosystem LTER, Massachusetts, United States - Salt Marsh Sediment SW1602-40 ... | reverse complement strand
GCAAGCGCGGCGCGCAGCGCCACTTCCGTCTTGCCGAAGCCGACATCGCCGCAGATCAGCCGGTCCATCGGGCGGCCGCCCGCGAGATCGTCGAGGGTCGCATCGATCGCCCCGCGCTGGTCGTCGGTCTCGTCGTAAGGAAAGCCGGCGCAGAATTCGTCGTAGACCCCCTGTCCGACCGCAAGCCGCGGCGCTTCGCGCAGCGCGCGCTCGGCGGCGATCTTGATCAGCTCGCCCGCGATCTCGCGGATACGGTTCTTCATGCGCGCCTTGCGCGTCTGCCAGCCGACGCCGCCGAGCCGGTCCAGCTCGACCGCGGTCTCCTCCGAGCCGTAGCGCGACAACAGCTCGATGTTCTCGACCGGCAGGAAGAGCTTGTCGTTGCCGGCGTAATGAATTTCCAGACAGTCGTGCGGGGCGCCCGCGGCCTCGATCGTCTTCAGCCCGATGAAGCGGCCGATGCCGTGATCGACATGCACCACCAGGTCGCCGGCCGAGAGGCTGGTCAGTTCGGTGAGGAAATTCTCCGCCCGTTTGGCGGCGCGGCGCGGCCGCACCAAGCGATCGCCGAGAATGTCCTGCTCGCCGATGATCGCGGCATCGGCCGTCTCGAAGCCCGCTTCGAGCCCGAGCACGGCAAGTGCGATCTCCGGCTTGGGACGAGCAAGCGTCTCCGGCCAAGTCGACACGTTCCGCAAGTTGAGGAGCCGGTGATCGGCGAGCACGTGGCTCATGCGTTCGCGCGCGCCCTCGCTCCACAGCGCGATCACGACCCGTTTGCCGGACGATTGCAGCGCCTCCACATGCGCGCGCACCGCCTCGAACACATTGGTCTCCGCCTGCGCCCTTTCGGCGGCAAAGGTGCGGCCCGCGCGCGTGCCCGCATCGATGACCGCGTCGGACGCATCGGGACTCGCAAACGGGGAAAGGCGAACGAGCGCCGCCGCGTCAAGGCGCTCGCGCCACTCGCTCTCGCCGAGATAGAGGCGGTCCGGCGGCAGCGGCTTGTAGGGTGGGCCCGCGCCTTCCATCGCCAGCGCCTGACGGCGCGCCTCGTAATAGTCGGATATCTGCGCAAAGCGCTCGTGGGCGGCTTCCTCGGCGAGCGGCTCGACGGCAACCGGCGCGCCCGACACGTAATCGAACAAAGTGTCGAGGCGGTCGTGGAACAGCGGCAGCCAGTGCTCCATGCCGGGAAAGCGGCGGCCCTCGCTCACCGCCTGGTAAAGAAGGTCTTCGCTCGTCGCCGCGCCGAACTCGGCGACATAGCCCTGGCGGAAGCGGCGGATGATCTCGCTCGTGAGCTGGAATTCGGCGACCGGCACGAGGTAGAGCGCGTGCAGTTGGTCGGTCGAACGCTGCGTTTCCGGATCGAAACTGCGGATCGATTCGAGCGTGTCGCCGAAGAAATCGAGACGCACCGGATCGTGGATGCCCGGCGGATAGAGGTCGAGTATGCCGCCGCGCACTGCATATTCGCCCGCCTCGCGGACGGTCGAAGCGCGCAGATATCCGTTCAGCTCGAGCCAGCGCACGATGGCGTCCATCGCGATGCGGTTGCCTGGACGCGCCGACAAGGCCTGACCCGCCACGAGGCTGCGCGCCGGCGCGCGCTGCACCGCTGCGTTGACCGTCGTGAGCAGCACCGTCGCCTTGTCGTGGCCTTTCAGATGGGCGAGCCGCGACAGCGTGATCATGCGTTCGGCGACGATGCCCGCATGCGGCGAAACCCGGTCGTAGGGCTGGCAATCCCAGGCGGGGAGCTCGAGTACCGCGAGGTCGGGAGCGAAGAAGGCGAGCGCACGAGCAAGCTGCGCCAGACGCTGTCCGTCGCGGCAGATAACGACGAGGCTCACCGCAGGGGCCTGCGGCTTGGCTGCAATGGCGCGCGCGAGATCAGCGAGGACGAGCCCTTCCGCCCCGTCGGCGACGCTCGCAATCGTCAGCGGCCGGCCGGAACGCAGCAACTCGGCCGGAGAGCGCGCCTTGTCAGCCTGCTTTATCGCCATCAAGCCCTGCCGCCGCCGCGTGGTTGAAGGCGCAGATTCGCCGGAACACATCGGTATCGTAGTTCGCCGGCACCGGACGGTTGCCGACCACCCAGGCGTAGAGCTCCAGGTCCGGCACCTCGCACAGGCGCTCGAACGCGTCGAGGTCCGCGTCCGACATCGTCCCGATCGCTTCGTCGGCAAACCGGCCCATGATCAAATCCAATTCGCGCGTGCCGCGCCGCCAGGCGCGGAACAGAAGCCGTCGCCGCCGCGGGTCCAGCCCCTCGCTCGATCGTGTCGATCCCGTCATGCCCGTCCCTGCCTGATCGTTTCGCGCCGGCGCCGTCCAACGCCAAAAGCCCGGACGAGGCCGGGCACGAAATTGATATAGCGGGCGCGGATTGGAAGGCAAAGGGGGCGTGCTTGGCACAGCGTGCTCCGGGCCACGCGGTTTAAGCTTCAGCCGCCTTCAGCCGCTCGAACGCTTCCGCAAGCTTGGCTCGACGAGCCGCGGCTTCTTCCCGCTTTTCGCGCTCGCCCTCCACCACCTCCTCCGGCGCGCGGGCGAGGAAATCGGGATTGGCGAGCTTGCCGTCCACGCGGGAGATGTCGGCATCGGCTTTGGCGAGCTCCTTGGAAAGCCGCGTGCGTTCGGCGGCGATGTTAATCACGCCCGCGAGTGGAATTGCCGCAGCTTCGCCGCGTACGACAAGCTGCACCGCGCCGCGCGGCGCAGTTGCGGCGAACGTGATCGCGGACAGCCGCGCGAGGCGATTGATGAATTCGGCCCAGCGCTTGGCTCGCCGTTGCGCGTCCTGCTTCGCCCCGACAAGGACGAGCGGAATGAACGCAGCCGGCGGCACATTCATCTCGACGCGCACCGAGCGAACCGCGGTGACCAGATCGATCACCCAGCCGATCTCCGCTTCCGCTTCGGTGTCCTCTACTCCGTCCTGGGCGGGCCATCGCGCGAGCGCAAGAAGCGTGCTTCTCCCACCGGTCATTCCGGGGCGCGCCGAAGGCGCGAGCCCGGAGTCCATAGTCCTGCCCGTGGAAATGGATTCCGGGCCCGCCGCTTCGCGGCGTCCCGGAATGACGGCTGCAGCGGCCGTCACCGCCCACAGCTCTTCGGTGACGAAAGGCATGAACGGATGCAGGAGTTTGAGAATCTCGTCGCGCGCCCAGGCGACCATGGCGCGCGTCTCGGTTTTCGCTGCGCCATCCGCACCGAGCAGCACCGGCTTGGCAAGTTCGAGATACCAGTCGCAATACAGGTTCCAGACAAACCGGTAGGCCACCGCCGCCGCGTCGTTGAACCGGTACGCCTCGATTGCTTCGGTCACCCCACGCGCCGCGCGCGCGGTCTCGTGCGCGATCCAGCGATTGAGCGTCTCTTTCGCCCCGGCGGGATCGAAGCCGGGCACGGTAGCGCAGCCATTCATCTCGGCGAAGCGGCAGGCGTTCCACAGCTTGGTCGCGAAATTACGGTAGCCCTCGACGCGGGATTTGGCGAGCTTGATGTCGCGTCCCTGCGCCGCCATCGCCGCAAGGGTGAAACGCAGCGCGTCGGCGCCGTATGCGTCGACCAGTTCGAGCGGATCGATGACGTTGCCCTTCGACTTCGACATTTTCGCGCCGCGCTCATCGCGCACCAGCGCATGGATGTAGACGGTGCGGAACGGGACGTCGTTCATGAAATGCAGGCCCATCATCATCATCCGCGCGACCCAGAAGAAGATGATGTCGAAGCCGGTGACGAGCACGTCGGTCGGGTAATAACGCTGCAGCTCGGCGGTCTCGTCCGGCCAGCCGAGGGTGGAGAACGGCCACAATGCGGAGGAGAACCAGGTGTCGAGCACGTCTTCGTCACGGATGAGGAAGGGCGTGCGGCGCTCCGGATCGAGCGCCATGTCGTGGCCTTCCATCGGCGTAATCGCCTCGGTCTCGGTGTAATAGGCAAGCGCGCGGGCGACCGCCTCGTCCTCGGTCTCGGCGACGAACACTTTGCCATCCGGCCCGTACCAGGCGGGGATTTGATGGCCCCACCACAATTGGCGCGAGATGCACCAGGGCTGAATGTTCTCCATCCACTCGAAATACGTCTTTTCCCAATTCTTCGGCACGAAGACGGTGCGCCCATCGTGCACCGCTTCGATGGCGCGCGCAGCCAGCGTCTTCGCGTCGACGTACCACTGGTCGGTCAGGAACGGCTCGATCACTGCGCCCGAGCGATCGCCGTGCGGAACCATATGCGTATAAGGTTCGATCTTTTCCATCAGCCCGACTGCCTCGAGGCGGGCGACGATTTTCTTGCGCGCGAGAAACCGGTCGAGCCCATCCAGCGCAAGCGTTTCGTCCAGTTCCGCGGAGGGCGGAACATGTTCGAGGAACGCATGATTGCCGGCGAGATCGAGTTTGCCTTCCGTGTCGAGCACGCTCACGAGCGGCAAATGGTGCCGCCGCCCGACCTCGAAATCGTTGAAGTCGTGCGCCGGCGTGATCTTGACCGCGCCGGTGCCCTTCTCGGGGTCGGAATAGGTGTCGGCGATGATCGGGATGCGGCGTCCGACCAGCGGCAGGATCGCGTGGCGGCCGACAAACTCGGCGTAGCGCTCGTCATCCGGATGCACGGCCACTGCGGTGTCGCCGAGCATCGTCTCCGGCCGCGTCGTCGCAACCGTGATGAAGGCGCCTTCGATCTCGTCGATCGGGTACTTGATGTACCAGAGATGCCCTCTCACCTCGACCTGCTGCACTTCGAGGTCGGAGATGGCGGTGAGCAGCTTCGGGTCCCAATTGACCAGCCGCTTGTCCTTGTAGATCAGGCCTTCGGCGTGAAGCTCGACGAATACCTTCAGCACGGCGCGCGACAGGCCCTCGTCCATGGTGAAGCGTTCGCGCGACCAGTCGCAGGACGCGCCGAGCCGCTTGAGCTGGTTGACGATGGTCCCACCCGACTCAGCCTTCCACGCCCACACACGCTCGAGGAATTTTTCGCGGCCGATGTCGCGCCGCGACGGCTGCTGCCGCTCCATAAGCTGGCGCTCGACCACCATCTGCGTTGCGATGCCGGCATGGTCGGTGCCGGGCTGCCACAGCACGTCGCGCCCGCGCATCCGCTCGAAGCGGCAGAGCACGTCCTGCAGCGTGTTGTTGAGCGCATGGCCCATATGCAGGGAGCCGGTGACGTTGGGCGGCGGAATGACCAGGCTGTAGGGCTGCGCATCCCGCCGCTCCGACCGGCCGGCGCGAAAGGCCTCCGCCGCCTCCCAAACGGCGGAGATCCGCCCTTCGATGTCGGCGGGCAGATAGGTTTTCTCAATCATTGCGACGCTCTCGTTGCGATGGCGGGCAGGAAGCCCGCCTCCCCGGCCCCTGTCAACGGGCAGGCTTGGCGATCGATCAAGGCCGACCACAGATGCTGAATTAGCCGCGGGATCGGTCAGCGCCCGCGCGAGAGCCGCTCGATCTCGGCGCGCACCAGCCGCTCGACCAGTTGCGGCAGGTTGTCATCGAGCCAGGTCTTGAGCATCGGACGCAGAAGATCGCGTGCGATATCCTCGAGCGTGCGCGAACTGTGCGCGGCGGCGGCCTGTGCAAGCGCGTCGAGCGCCGAGTCAACGGCCGCCGCGGTCGCCGGGGACAACAACTGTGGTTGCTTCAACGGTTCTGAGCCTCGCCCCGGGCGCGGGTCTGCCGCTTGGCTGCGCGGCCACGCGCGCGCCGCCTCGTTCTTCGCCGGCTCAGCGGCGGGCCTTGCCGCCTCGCCAGCGGGCGGCGCGGGATTGGCGGAATCGTCATGAGCGATCATGCGACGGATGGAGGCAAGAATCTCATCCATCGATGGCTCTTGCGCTTTGGCCGATTGGGTCATGGGCTGCGTCCCCGCTGCCGGTGGATCGCGCTCGCTCGACGACGCCAGCGCGAATCAAGCCGTGCAGTCTCGTCGCAGTATTGGCAAGACGAGAGGAGACGCGCAAGCAATTGCCGGGACAGTCATGCGCGGACGCAACGCCAATCAATGAAGGCTATGCGTCTTGGATGCCGCTACTTCCCGTCCGGGGTACGCACGCCCGCCCAGACATCGCGCACCTGCTGGTAATGGACCATGGGTTCGTAAACCGAAATCGGCAGGCCAAGCACGATCGGCGACAAGCGGCCGACAGAGGAGAGCAACCCAAAGGAGGCAACCACGCGGTCGCGCTGCGCCGTCACCAGAGCGACGCGCGCATTCACCAACTCCTGTTGCGCATTGAGGACGTCGAGCGTGGTTCTCTGCCCGACCCGCGCCTCCTCGCGCACACCGTTGAGCGCAATCTCCGCGGCCGACACTTGCGCCTGCGTCGCTGCGATCTGGGCCTTGGCGGCGTCCAGCTGCCCCCAGGCTTGAACCACATTGGCTTGCACCTGATCGCGCGCGGTCTCCAAGTCGAACCGACGCTGCGTCAGAGTTTCTTTCGATTGCCGGACGGCCGAATGAAATAAGCCGCCCCGATAGATCGGCACGGTCAGTTGCCCGATCAACGAGGCGCTGGTCTGCTGCTTGACGAGCGGGCTGACGTCCAAGCTTTGCTGCGCGTTGGCGGAAACCGTCAGCACCGGGTACAGCGCGCCTTCGTTGATCTTAACCTGGAGCGCCTGCACGTCGATGCCGAACATGGCGGCAGTCACGTTCGGGTTCGTTGCACGCCCCGTAACGATCGCCGCCGGAAGATTCGACGGCGAAAAGCGATCGACCGGAGAAGCCGCGGCGAGTTTCCCAGGTTCTACCCCGATCACCTGCCGGTAAACCGCCCGCGAATTGGTGAAGTTCGCCTCGGCGGTCGCCAACTGCGAACGCCCGGCGGCCAAGCGCGACTCCGCCTGCGCAACGTCGGTGCGCGTGACCTCGCCGACCGAGAAACGATCTCGCGTCTGGCGGAGCTGTTCCACCAAGACCGCAACGTTGCTGCGCTGCAGCTCCAGAATGGCGGTATCGCGCAAGAGATTCATGTAGGCGGTTGCGGCGTTGAGCAGCACATTCTGCTCGATCAGCCGCAAGGTTTCGCGCGCCGCAGAGACCTGCTGTTCCGCCTGGCGCACACGATTGCCGGTCTGGAAGCCGTTGAACAAGGTTTGCGTGCCGGTGATCCCGGCCGAACGCGGATCGAATGTGCCTTGCGTTATCGATCGCAAGCCCCCGGTCGTCCTAAACGACGACGACGTCCCACCGGCAGTGCCGGCCGTCCGTGATCCTCCTATTCCTAAGGTTGCCACGGAATTAGGTACTTCCGTCTCGGTGCGCTGGTACTGGCGGCCGGCCGATAGAGTTGCGCTCACCGTCGGCCTGTAACCCGACAGCGCCTGCGGCACGTTCTCGTCAATCGCTCGAGTAATGGAACGCTGGGAGTTGAGCTGCGGATTGGTCTGATAGGCGGTCGCCAGCGCCCACTCCAACGTATCCGCTTGTGCGGTGAACGCCGCGCCAGCCAATGCGATGACAAAACTCGCCGCAGCGAGCTGCACTCGGAACGTTGCAGCCAGCGTCCTTGTCGACCCCGACGTGGCTTGCGCCCCCAACGCCCCCACGAATCCCTCCGTCCGCCCCTTCAGAACTATGACAATAGAAATCTCCACGCTCGATGAAAACCCTACAGATCAAAAAGATATGCGGTGGCGCAAGAGAGCCACAGCAGCAACTGCAAGATTCTATTTACGAATTGGCCACTCGGTTTCAGCGAAACTAGGCAAAACCGTGGCCTTTACAAGGGAGTCATCAGAATATAAAGGATTTTGGCTTTACGAACCCAGGCAAAACCGGGGCAGTCGCGTCGAAGATAGGACGACTACTTATATCGCCGGAGGCGTTTCGGTAAAGCATCGCCTTCCCGACAGGTGCACCACCGACAATCGTGACTAACCGCCCGCCGTCCTTCACTTGAGCCAGCAGGCTCTCCGGCACGTACTCTACCGCACCACTGATCAGGATGAGGTCATAGGGCGCCTCGACTGACCAGCCCGCGCTGAACGATCCGCTGACGACTTTCGCGTTATCAACGCCCATCTCTTTGAGGAGGCGCGCAGCCCGTTCGGCAAGGTTGTGATCCTCCTCAAGCGCAACGACTGATCGCGCAAGCCGGGCCAAAATGGCCGACGAATATCCGGTTCCGCACGCCACATCGAGGACGTGATCGGTGTCCTTCACGTCGGCGGCTTGAATGAGGCGCCCCACCACCATCGGCTCGAGCAAAAAACGTCCGCCTTCATCGAGCGCGAGATTACCGTCCATATAGGCCATCGCCGCTTTGTCAGCGGGGACGAACCGCTCGCGCGGAATTTCGAGCATCGCCGCGACTAGGCGCAGATCGGTGACCTCGTTGGGGCGTACCTGGTTATCGACCATCTTGCGTCGCGCCGTCGCGAAATCCATGGATAAGGCTCCGTCCGCTCCCCGGCCGCCGGGGTGAGCGGTTTTTTTGGATCAGGGTTCGTGAAAAGGCAAGGTCGGGTCTGGCGCTCCCTTGGTTTGTACGGCAAGAGCGAAATCGTTAGGAGGTCCAAGCCGCTTGCAGCCAAGCTCCCCTGTCCTGATCCGCGACTTCTTGAATGGAAAAGAGGCATCATGAGTGGGATCGACCATTGAACGAGATCAAACACTTGATCGGAGCGCTGGAGCCGCTGATTCACGAATATGGAGCGGCGGCGATCCTGGTGATCATCTTCCTGGAAACGCTGGGCGCACCATTGCCGGGAGAAACGCTTCTGGTGTTCGCCTCCGCGCTCGCGGCGCGCGGCGAGTTGTCGTGGCCGACGCTTTTTGCGGCGGCCTGGGCCGGCGCCGTGCTGGGCGACAATACCGGCTTTGCGATCGGCCGCTATGCCGGGCGCGAGCTCATTGCACGCTACGGCACCCGGATCGGCCTCGGTGCGGAGCGTCTCGACAAAGTCGAAGCGGTTTTCAAGAAATACGGCCCGCTGACTGTGGCGTTCGCGCGATTCGTTGCCTTTCTGCGCCAGCTCAACGGGCCGGTGGCCGGCACCTTGGACATGCGCTGGCGGCGCTTTCTCATGTTCGAGGCGCTCGGCGCGGCGATGTGGGTCACGACGTGGATGCTGTTCGGCCATTATGTCGGCGACCACGCCGCAGCGCTGATCGCGTTCGGGCGCAAGTTCTGGCCGGCGGCGCTCGCCCTCGCGGGACTGGCGCTGACCGGCGCGCTCTTCTGGAGATACCGAACGCGGCAGCGCCGGGGTTGAATTTGCGGTGCGTTACCGCAAAAACGGGTTGGCAGCGCGCTCCCGCCCGAAGGTGCTGGTCGGGCCATGCCCGCAAACGAAGACGACGTCATCACCGAGCGGCAGCAGCTTCTCTTTTATAGAGCGGATCAACGTGTCGTAGTCCCCGCCCGGCAGGTCGGTGCGTCCGATGGAGCCCTGGAACAGAACGTCGCCCACGATCGCAAATCGCTGATCCGGATTGAAAAAAACGATGCTTCCGGGCGAGTGGCCGGGACAATGCAGCACGTCCAGCACAAGGTCGCCGATCCGCACCTGATCGCCCTCCTCGAGCCAGCGATCGGGCTGGACGTTACGCAGGCCGGACAGCCCGAACGAGCGCCCGGACTCGATCACGTGATCGAGCAGAAACTGGTCGGCCCGGTGCGGACCTTCGATGGGGACGCCGAGCTTTTTCTTGAGGTCGGCCGCAGCCCCCACATGGTCGACATGCCCGTGGGTTATCAGAATGCGCTCGACCTTCACCTTCGCTTCGGCGATTGCGCGCTCGATATTCGCAAGGTCACCACCGGGATCGACGACGGCGCCCCGGTGGTCCGCCTCGTTCCAGACAAGCGTGCAGTTCTGCTGGAATGGGGTGACCGGAATGATGGTGGCGCGAGCCTTGACGGGCGTGCGCCCCGGAGCGCCGTTCTGGGCAGCGGTCACGACCGCGCGCCCGTTTGCGCGATGCGCACGACGATGTCGGCGAGCGCCGCAAGGCCCTTGGCGAGATTGCCCTTGATATGCACGCGCAAGGCGCGCCGCCCGCGCTCGGCAAGCACGCCGAAATCGCCGCGCGCCTGGGCCGCCTTGATGATGCCGAAGCTCGCCGCCTGACCCGGTACGGCTAGATCAGGGTGATCCTTTGCGGTGATCTGGAGAAACACGCCGGTGTCGGGGCCGCCCTTGTAGGCTTGCCCGGTCGAGTGCAGGAAGCGAGGCCCGAATCCCAGGCAAGTCGCCACCCGCCAGCCGTCGCGCAGCGCTAGCCGCATTCGCTCCAGCAGCTCGCTGTTCGCGCGATTGCGCTCGATAAAGGCGAGAATTGTGGCATAGTTGCCCGGGTGCAGCCGGGAGAAATGCGCCCGCAGCCAGCTCTCGACGTCGGCGCCGGCTCCCGCCTTGCGCAACGCGTCGGCATTTTTTGCATCGGTGAAGAGTTCGAACGTCGCGTCGGTGACGACC
>Ga0315534_1003293_pt1 | contig 10435 bp, 8 predicted proteins | sample SalMarSW160240MG_FD_203094 | JGI IMG/M metagenome (GOLD analysis project Ga0315534, IMG submission 203094) | Salt marsh sediment microbial communities from the Plum Island Ecosystem LTER, Massachusetts, United States - Salt Marsh Sediment SW1602-40 ... | reverse complement strand
GGGCAGGGACTGAGTATGCCTTATCCGTACGATTACTCCGGGTACGACTTGATTCTGGGTGGACCACCCGCCGGCAGGAAAGATGTAGCAAACTGGGAAGAGATGATTAATGTCTTCATTAACGAGGGAATATCTCTTTCCCGGGAGTTTAAAATGGATGGCTTCGGGCTGTACGAGTGGGGAGGTTATACCGGTGGTGTCTGGTACGAAGACATCCAGATGGCCAACTTCGACCAGATACTGACCGACGAAGACGCCTGGCTTATCGTCGCGGCTTGCATCCGGCAGGCAGAGGGAGCAGCAGCCAGCTTCCCCCGGATATCCGCCGGCTGGATTGATTTCGATTCTCCGGCTTTCATGTCGTTGACCGAATGGTACTACCAATACGGTATCCCGATACAATCCTTTACGGAAAATATCTGGAGCTATAGCCAGCTGATTACTATAGAGCAACGACTGGCCGGAACGGATTATCCGGATATATTCCAGCTTAAAAACTGACCTTAACGCTGTCAGATTCAATATTATGGCCAGCTGGATTATAACTTGACATTGTTGTGTAAAAACGAATACCATTTTGGCAGGGAATTTCGGGGTATGATATAAAACCACCGACTTTCAACAACAACCATATCAGGTTCTTTGTTTTTCCTGTGAACTGCGTATATTATTCCTGCCAATAGCAAGAGGGGGTAAATATGATTGCCAAAGAAAAGCTGGTAAAAGCTGTCGGGGCCGGCAACGTGAGTTACGACGAGGCTGTACTGGACGAATACGCCAGTGATATTAGCTTTGTTAATTCCGTCAGACCGGTATGTGTGGTCCAGCCCAGGAACACGGCGGCCGTACACAAGCTGGTGAAACTGGCCAATGACACGCAAACGCCGCTGGTCCCGATAAGCTCCGGGCCGCCGCATTTCCGGGGTGATACCGTTCCCGGTACCGGTGGGGCCGTTATCGTGAATATGGGCGGTATGAAGAAGATAATCAATGTCGACCGGGCGCGCCGCGTTGCCATGATAGAGCCGGGCGTGACCTACGGCGAACTCATACCGGCGGCGGAAAAGGAAGGCATCCGACTCAACATGCCGCTGCTGCCGAGGAAGTCGAAGACCGTTGTCGGCAGTATGCTCGAGAGAGAACCGGTAATCATGCCCAAGTACCAGTGGGATATTTCCGACCCGCTGGCCTGCATTGAGGTAATCTTCGGGAGCGGTGACGAGTTCAGGACCGGTCAGGCGGCCGGACCGGGCACGGTCAAGGAACAGTGGGCCGTTGGCGGTATACAGAAAGCGCCCTACGGACCCGGTGTAGCTTCCTGGCACCGGCTTATCCAGGGTTCGCAGGGGACCATGGGCATCGTTACCTGGGCATCGATGAGGTGCGAAATATTGCCCGGTCTCGAAGAACCATTCGTGGTCGGTTCCTCCAACCTCGAGACACTGCTGGAAATGACTTCATGGTTAATCAGACTGAGAATGGTCAACGAGTGCTTCATCCTCAATAACACCAACCTGGCGGCCATCTTCGCCAGGAAATGGCCTAAAGACTATCAAGCCATCAAAGACGCTTTACCCACCTGGACTCTTTTCTATAATCTGGCCGGCTATGAATACTACCCCGAGGAGAGGATTAGCTCGTATATTACCGACATCACCGAGATAACCCAGCGTCTGGGAGTAGAAGCGGTCAAAGCGGTCGGGGAGGTTTCGGCCAACGAGATACTCAAGGCCGTCCAGCAGCCTTCCGCGGAGCCCTACTGGAAACTCCGCTACAAAGGGGCCTGCGAGGACATCTACCTGTTGACCATCCACGACAAACTGGAGGGATTAATCGGGGTGATGAATGACCAGGCCGATAAAGCCGGTTATGCTTCTTCAGACCTGGGTATTTACATCCAGCCGATAGTACAGGGCACCGGTTATCACTGTGAATTCAATCTGTTCTACGATCCCGATAATCCAAGCGAGCGGTACCGGGTGAAGGGACTGTCCGCCGCCGCCATCAAGAACCTGGCGGCTCACGGGGCGTTCTTCTCCCGGCCTTACGGCGAAAGCGCCGGAATGATTCTTAACCGGGATGCGGCTACCGTCGCTATCCTGAACAAGCTCAAGGGCATGTTCGACCCCAACAACGTCATGAACCCGGGGAAGATATGTTTTTAATAATTAACCGGATAAAACGATTAATAACGAATGAGTATAGGAGGTAGCCAAGATGGGACTGGAACAATATAAAGGCGATATGGATATGTGCTGCCGGTGTTCCGCCTGTAAATTCATACCCATGCAGAAAGTGAAGGGACTCCAGTACGCCAACGCATGTCCCAGCATTGCGAAATATAATTTTCACGCCTACTCCGGCGGTGGCAGACTGAACATCGGGGCGGCGATGCTGAAGGATGGGATGAAATATACCGATAAGCTCCTCGATATAGTTTACAACTGCCAGATGTGCGGCGCCTGCGGCGTTTCCTGCAACTACGCCATGGACATGGAAGTCCTCGAACCCATCAGCGAATTCAGAATCCAGTGTGTCGCCGACGGCAAGACCAATCCCGCCCTCGATAAGGTAATCGGCAACCTGCGTAAACAGGGCTCCATGGTACCCGGTGCCAAGAGCCAGCGCGGCGCCTGGGCGGCGGGACTGAATGTCAAGGATGCCGCTAAAGAGAAGGTGGACGTCCTCTATCACGTCGGCTGCCTGACCAGCTTTGACAAGAACATGCAGAAGATGGCCAGAGCCACCGTAAAAATACTGCAGAAAGCCGGTGTCAATTTCGGCATTTTCGGCAACGCCGAGACCTGCTGCGGCGGCCGGGCTTATCAGATGGGCTACCCGGAAGACTTCCTGGCCCAGGCCAGGAAAAACATGGCTATGATCAAGAAAGCCGGCGTCAAGACCGTGGTTACCGGCTGTGCCGACGGCTACCAGGCCTTTAAGGTGCTCTACGACCGATTCAATCTCAAGGGCGACCTCAAAGTGCTTCACATCTCGGAATACATCGATATACTGATACGGGACGGGAAGCTGAAGCCGCGGAGGAAAGTGAATATGGCGGTCACCTACCACGACCCGTGCCGTCTCGGCCGGCTGGGTGAGTCGTGGGTACACTGGGAGGGGAAAAAGATACCGGGCGACCGGTTCGTTTATGACCCGCCCAAGCCTTACCGACGCGGCACCAACGGCGTTTACGAGCCGCCGCGTGATGTTCTCAAGGCTATTCCCGGCCTGAAACTCGCCGAGATGACCCGCATCAAGGAATATTCCTGGTGCTGCGGGGCCGGTGGCGGCGTCAGCGAATCCAACCCTGATTTCGCCCGGTGGACAGCCCAGGATAGAATCGAAGAAGCCGTATCCACTGGCGCCGGGGCGATTGTTACCGCCTGTCCCTGGTGCGAAAAGACTTTTATCGAGGCTATCAAAGATAGTGGCAGTAACATGAAGGTATACGATATCGTTGAAATCGTGGAAAAGGCGATATAGGCAAGGAGGTAATGAATCATGGCTCTAAAGAAAGAAGTATATAAAGAATTCGAAAGCGTGGTGGGCGAGGAGAACATCTGTGACGACCCTGCCATCATGCCGTCCTACTACAACACCGAGTTCGCCGCGGTAATCCTCCCCGGAAATACCGCCGAAGTCCAGGCGGTGGTCAAGCTATGTAACAAACATAAACTAATGTTCCGGCCTATATGTACCGGCTGGTCGGGGATGTTCCCCAAGGATATTATCCTCCTGGACCTGAGAAGAATGAACCACATCATTGAAATCAACGAGAAAAATATGTACGCCGTCGTCGAGCCGTACGTAATCTCGTCGCAGCTGCAGGCCGAGTTGTTCAAGCGCGGCCTGAACTTCTGCATCAAGGGGGCCGGGACCAACTGCTCGGCCATGTTGCGCGGCCACGGTCACATGGACCAGACCACCAGCGGCGACGACCGCAACCACCTGGCTATAGAATGGATAACTCCGGCCGGCGATATCGTCAGGTCGGGGGCGCTGGGCTCTACCGACGATTGGTTCTGCGGCGACGGGCCGGGGCCTTCTCTACGAAGTATACTTACCAGCGCGGTGCCCCCGGGCGTAACGCCGGGTGTGTTTACGAAAGCCGCCGTAAAACTTTATCACTGGCCGGGGCCTTCGGCTTACTCATTACAAGGGGTTTCGCCGCATTACTCTTTGAGTGAGATACCGCCCAACATGATGGCGCGGTACTACAGCTTCCCGTCGGTGGAGAAGATGTGGCAGGCGGAGTTGGCTATCGGCGAAGCTGAAATATCCTTCGAGTTGATGGGTTTCAATATCTCCATGGTCGCTGCCAATATCACCACCAGCAATGAAGAAGAGGAGGAGACTTTTAACCGACTTAACAAGGAGGTCCAGGGTCCCGGCTTCTTCGTCATAATCGCCGGCAACTCGGCGGCCGACTTCGCCTACAAGAAGAAAGTGCTGGAGAAGATTGTCAGCGACGCCAGCGGCAAGTCGTTGAAAGCGGTCGAAGACCCCCGTATCGAGGGTATCCTGATGGCCCAGTGCACGCGTATCTCCGCCTCTATCCGGGAGACATTCCGCAACGGCGGCGCCTTCAACTCCATTCCCATCATGGGCCAGCGCGACCTTACCATCAAGTGGGCGATAGGTGCCGGTAAAGCCAAGGAGCCGTTGATAGAAAAAGGCCTGATTGTCGATGACGGCGGGGCCTTCTTCGGGTGGGGAGTCGAGCAGGGACACCTGGGTAAAACAGAGATTTTCTGCAAGTTCGACCCTCAAAACGCCGAAGCCAAGGCCGCCGTGGAAGAATGGCAGAAAGCGCAGAACCGGAGGGCTTTTGAGGAACGCTACTTCGCTTCCACGATGGGTCCGCAGGATAAAATCGGGCCGGCTCTCTGCAACTACGATAAGTGGTGGAGTAAGCTGGTGAAATCCATCGATCCTAATGGGGTATCCCCCGAGGGAGGCTCCCTGGTTTAGTCTCTCTCCAACAAATAGACTAGCGACACCCCTGAGCTTATGCTTGGGGGTGTTGTTTTTTCCGATGAGATATTTGTCATATACAATATTTGATTTTTCAACTATTCTCTAAAAAGAATATATGTTATACTGAATCCATTTCGTGGAGGCATCCGCTATGGCTGAGATAAAAGTTGAGTGCATCGGGGAGACCTGCCCGGTCCCGCTGGTAGAAACCCGTAAAGCACTCCGCAAGGCTCAGGAAGGTGATATTATCGAGGTCGTCGGTACGCACCCCTCTTCGAAAAAGGAAATACCGATGGCGGTGAAGGCGATGGGACTGGAACTGCTGGGCGTGGAGGATGAAAAGGACGGCGTCTGGAAAATCAGGATACGCCGCTAGAGGAGGGAACAATTATGTCTAATAAAGCGGCGATCATCGTTCACAGTGGTGATATGGATAAACTCTACAGCGCCCTTATCCTGGGCAACGGCGCCCTGGCTATGGGTATGGACGTTTACCTTTTCTTTACCTTCTGGGGACTGCAATGCCTCAAGAAGGGCGGCCTGGAAAAGGGACCTCTTTCCAGGATGAACATGCTCGGCCTGGGCAAGTGGATGATAAAGCGGAAGATGAAACAGGCCAACGTGGCCTCGCTGGAAAAGATGTTCCAGGACTTCAAGGAACTCGGTGGGCACGTGCTGGCCTGTGACATGACGATGGATATCATGGGTGTCAAACAGGAAGACCTGCGTGACGACCTGATATCGGAATACTGCGGGGTTGGTACCTACATGGACGTGGCTAAGGACGCCTCGGTAACGCTGTTTATATAGGGGGGAGGAGCCATGCAGGAAAAACGCATTTATCTGGACAATTCCGCCTCTACCCGGCTGGATGAGCGGGTTCTGGAAGCGATGACGCCGTACTTTCTTGATACTTACGCGGTGGCAACTTCCGAGTTCGCTTACACCCAGGGTATAGAAGCGCGGGAAGCCCTTGACGAAGCCAGGGTATCTCTGGCTAAAGCGTTAGGCGCCGAATCGGAGGAATTTGTTTTTACATCAGGCAGTACTGAATCGTCCAATATGGCCCTGAAAGGCGTTGCCCTGGCTCTCAGCGAGAAAAAGGGCAAGCATATTATCGTATCCAAGATAGAGGACTTCCCCGTTCTACAGAGCGCCGAAGCCCTGGAAAGGCAGGGCTTTCAGGTTACCTATCTTGAAGTCGACGTCGACGGATTGGTCGACCTCGAAGTATTGAAAAAAGCCATTACCGATAAGACGATACTGGTCTCCATCCAGCACGCCAACCAGGAAATCGGCACCGTCCAGGATATCGCCGGCATCGGCGCCGTCTGCCGGGAGAAAGATGTCCTTTTCCACACCGATGCTACCCATACCTTCGGGCGTGTCCCGCTTAATGTCAAGAGGCTGCCGGTTGACCTGGTTACCGTAGCGGCGCATACCATCCACGGACCCAGGGGAATCGGGGGTCTGTATATACGCAAGGGGACACCGCTGGCCAAGTGGATGGACGGCGGTTTCCAGGAATTCGACCTCCGGGCCGGACTGGAAAATATCCCCGGAGCGGTCGGGTTCGCCAAAGCGGTGGAACTGATCACCGTGGAAGAAAACAAGCAACTGCGAGCCATGCGTAACCACGCTATCAGCCGCATCCTGAAAGAGATACCGGACACGGTACTGAACGGTCACCGCAGTAAAAGGCTGCCACATAACGTGAATATTTCCTTCCACTACGTCGAAGGAGAATCGATAACGCTGCACCTGGACATACACGGTTTCGCCGTGAGTACCGGCTCCGCCTGTTTTAGTCGTTCGCTCCAGGGCAGCCACGTTATCTACGGCATCGGCGGCGACCACGAAAGAGCCCACGGCTCGATACGCATTACCCTGGGACGCTACAATACCATGGAAGACGTGGACGCCGTGGTGGATACCCTGGCCGATGTCATCAGGGAACTAAGGAAAATCAGCCCGCTGGGTAAAAATAAATACGGTGAGGAGGTTTGATATGAAATTCCCCTATAGTGAGACTGTTTTAGAACATTTCAAGAACCCGCATAACGTTGGCAAAATAGATAATCCCGATGGAAAATCGATGGAAGGCAGCCCGGCCTGCGGCGACATGGTGGCCGTCTATATCAAGGTAGAACCCAAAACCAAAACTATAGAGGACATCAAGTTTGAGTCCTACGGATGTGCCTCGAATATCGCCACCGGCTCTATCATTACCGAGCTGGCCAAGGGAAAAACCCTCGACGAGGCTAAGAAAATAACCTGGAAACAAGCCTCGGACGCGCTGGGAGGACTGCCAAAAATCAAGGCACACTGCTCGGTGCTGGCTATCGAAGGCCTGCGCGCCGCGATAACCAACTACGAGGAAAAGCACGGCCTGGTCAAGAAGAGAGTGCCCACCACGGTGGAGACGATACGAAAACGCCTGCGTAAGGTGATGAATCCCCTGGCCGGCCTCGACCTGGTGCGCACCAACCTAGTAAAGGACATTCAGAAGAATAACGGCACCGTCCGGGTAGCTATCGATTTACCCAGGAATCATCAATTCGCACCGGCGATAAAGGAAGAGATAGACGAGAAAATAGAACCCCTCTGGGACGTGAAAGAGGTGATAGTTGATTTCACAGACTAGTCGATAACTAGTGTTTATCCGTAAAATCACATATTTCATAAGACATCATCGGAAAGCGAGTTTCAGGTGGTACTGTATATAGGTGCCACCTGTCCCTATATAATTGAAAATTCCCTTCGTGCTGGGTTATCATACAGAATATCTCTTCAAAACTATGTTGGGACTTGAATTGAACATCTTTTACTATCCTGCATCGATTATTTCACAAATAATGCTAAAATTGCTACGTAACCGATAAGGAGGAAATGCATGGTCTATGGTTTTATGGGGAAGATATTGTGGGTGGATCTTTCCCGGAACGAATTGAAGGAAGAGGCCTTGGATGAAAAAACCGCCCGGGATTATCTGGGGGGTTACGGGCTGGGAGCCAGGATTCTATTTGACCGTCAGAAACCCGGGGTAGACCCGATCGGACCGGAGGCTATCCTAGGCATCACTACCGGGATTCTCACCGGCACGGACGCCCTGGGCGGCTCCCGTTACATCATGGTGGGCAAATCACCGCTTACCGGCGGCTGGGGTGATGCTAATTCCGGCGGCAGCGTCGGGCCTTATCTCCGCTTCGCCGGCTATGACGCGGTATTTTTCACCGGTATTGCCGCGAAGCCGGTTTACCTGCACATCGACAACGGCAAGGCTGAAATCAGGGATGCCGCCCGTATCTGGGGAAAGGACACCTTCGAGACGCAGGACATTCTCCGCGAGGAACACGGTAAAGACCTGGAAATGGCCTGCATCGGACCGGCCGGAGAGAAGGTGGCCCTGATTGCGTCCGTGATGAACAACAAGGGAAGAGCTGCCGGGCGTTCCGGACTCGGTGCCGTGATGGGTTCCAAGAAGCTGAAAGCAATTGCGGTGCAGGGCAAATTGACTGTGCCCGTGGCCAAACCCGAGCTGCTCAGTGAACTCAGGAAAAAACATACCGCTGAACTGGGCGGCCACGTCACGATGCTCCGTGACTTCGGTACCCCGGCCATCTACAACATGTGCTGTAAAAGCGATGATGCCCCGACCAAGAACTGGGCCGGGGTTGCCGAGATAGATGTCCCCAATTACGAGGACTGCGGCGCGGAAAAAGTGGTCGCCAAACAGGAACGCCGCTACGGCTGCTGGCGCTGTCCTATCGCCTGCGGCGGCGTCATGAAGGCCGGAACGGGTGAATACAAATACAAGGCAGGCGCCCACAAACCCGAGTACGAGACGCTGGCGGTGTTCGGCAGCAACTGCGGGAACGACAATCTCGAATCCATTGTCGTGGCCGGTGACATCTGCAATCGCTACGGACTGGATACCATCTCGACCGGTGGCTGCATCGGCTTCACTATCGAATGCTACGAAAACGGCATCATCAATAAAGAAGACACTGGTGGACTGGAGATGACCTGGGGCAATCATAAGGCTATCGTCGCCATGACGGAGAAACTGGCTAAACGCGAGGGCTTCGGGGACATTATCGCCGACGGCGTCAAGAAAGCCGCCGAGAGAATCGGCAAGGGCTCCGGGAAATACGCCATGCACGCCGGCGGGCAGGAGTTCGGCGCCCACGACCCGCGGGGCGGCTGGGGATTCGCCACCGGCTACGGCACCGACCCCACCCCGGGACGGCATACCCAGGGCGGGGGAATGATACCGCCCGGCGTTGATATACCCAAGATTGAAAGGAGTGTCCTGAAAGGCCGCGGCCCCCACCACAAGATAAGCACCAACTTCAACCATGCCACCAATTCCATGGGAATGTGCAATTTCGTCATCGGTGGGTTTCCCCATATCGATACCCTCATGGATTCGCTGAAAGCCATTACCGGCTGGGATGACCTCACCCCGGAAGAACTCATCAAGACCGGGGAGCGGATTACCAACGTGCGGCAGGCTTTTAACATCCGAGAGGGATTGAAGACGCCGTTCGATTTCCCCGGCCGGATGCTGGGTAAACCGCCCAAGGAGGTCGGGCCCCGTGCCGGTACCACCATGACCCAGGCAGAAATCTTCAACGAATATCTCGAGGAAATGGACTGGGATATCGAAACGGGCAAACCGAGTAAAGAGAAGCTGTTCGAACTCGGTCTGGATGATGTAGCCAGAATTCTCTGGCCTTAAAACAATGATCGACAATATATCTTTTATGTGCCCTCGTTAGGCGGGGGCACTTTATTATGTACAATGATGCCTATTATTGGTTGTTGACATTGATATGAAAATATGGTATTTTTGATAAATATGACTAATTTAGTCAACTTAATATTATACAAATCCAAAGAGTAGGGTACTAACATGGTAGAACCAATCAACAAAGTGAATAAATTAAGATACAAAACCATAGAAATCCCCCGTCTCACCCGGGGAATAGCCCGGGACTCCACCGAGTTGATCGGGAATACCCCCCTAGTGAGATTGAACCGCATTACCCGGGGGTTAAAAGCCGAGATAATCGCCAAGCTGGAATCCTTTAATCCCCTGAGCAGCGTTAAAGACCGGATTGGCGTGGCTATGATTGCAGACGCTGAAGAAAAGGGACTTATTAAGAAAGATACCGTTATTATTGAGCCTACCAGTGGTAATACCGGCATTGCGCTGGCCTTCGTTTGCGCCGCCCGCGGCTACCGGCTGATTCTCGTCATGCCCGATACGATGTCGTTGGAAAGAAGGCAACTGCTCTCCGTCCTGGGCGCAGAATTGATTCTAACTCCCGGGTCCGGGGGTATGTCGGGGGCTGTTAAAAAGGCGGAAGAACTGGCGGCGGCAAATCACCATTATTTCATGCCCCAGCAATTTAAGAACCCGGCAAATCCCGAGATTCACCGGCTGACCACC
>Ga0315534_1003287_pt1 | contig 10448 bp, 12 predicted proteins | sample SalMarSW160240MG_FD_203094 | JGI IMG/M metagenome (GOLD analysis project Ga0315534, IMG submission 203094) | Salt marsh sediment microbial communities from the Plum Island Ecosystem LTER, Massachusetts, United States - Salt Marsh Sediment SW1602-40 ... | reverse complement strand
GATCTTACTTCTACCACTTTCCGAGTTGGATTGCAATTAACCGACCCCACAGATATAAATCTCACGATTTATAACAATTCCAATCAATCGATGATCTTCAACGGGATACTGTCTTTTTTCTCCATCGCAAGGAGACTGATTTTTGCGGCGATCTTTTCGGCGATGGCAACAAGCGCTTCCGCCGCAGCCGATTCTGGACGATCCAAAACAATCGGTTTGCCCGCGTCCCCCGATTCACGCACAATCGCATCCATCGGGATTTCGCCAATTAAATCGACCCCCGTCTCACCAGCGAGTTTTTTACCACCGCCATGCCCAAAGACGTCCACACGCTGGCCGTCCGGCAGTTCGAGGTAACTCATATTTTCGACGACGCCCAGAACCGGAATGTCCATCGTGCGGAACATTTCCAGGCCTCGCCGTGCGTCTTCCAGTGACACATTTTGCGGCAGCGTAACGATCACGCCGCCGGAGAGCGGAACCGATTGGGCGAGACTCAACTGCGCATCTCCCGTGCCAGGGGGTAAATCCACGATCAGGTAATCCAGATCGCCCCACGCTACGTCGTTGATAAACTGCTGGATGGCGCTGTGAAGCATGGGACCCCGCCAGATGATCGGCTGGTCGGGCGGCACGAGAAATCCAATCGACATCACTTTCACGCCGTATGATTCAGCAGGGATCATCTTTCCACCCTGTGGAGTCGGCATTTCTTCCAGCCCCATCATCGTCGGCACGTTGGGACCATAGATGTCGGCATCCAGTAAACCGACTTTGGCACCCGATTTCGCCAGTGCAACTGCGATGTTCACCGCGACGGTCGTCTTCCCAACCCCACCCTTACCCGAAGCAACAGCGATCGTGTTGCGCAGCGTTTTAATGCCTTTATCCGCGATGCGACGGTCTGAAGGTACATTGGCGCTAAATTCAATATCGACTTTCGAAACACCAGGTACGGCTTCCACAGCTTTACGCGCACTGGCTTCGATGTGGCTTTGCAGCGGGCAGGCAGGAGTCGTCAATTGAATCTTAAAATGGACTGTATCGCCGTCGATCTTCATATCCTTGATCATGTCCAGGCTGACGAGATCCTGCTTCAATTCCGGGTCAATCACCTCACTCAATGCAGCCAACACCTTCTCCGCAGTCACTTGTGTCGTTTTACCCATTTCATTTATCTCCAAGCGATGATTCGTACATCTCATCCACGATGGGTGTTGCGTTTTGCATGAACTCACTTACATCACGATAGGCTCGGTCGTAATACTGAAGCAAGCTCGAATCGTTCTCCCGATGGCGCTTTACGGCATGTTTCGCACAGATCGTGCAGCCCCGCAATGCCCGATAGGAATTCGTGTGGCAATTGATGCAGTTGCACATGCGGATGATGAGTAAGCAGAACGCCAGGCGATCGACAGACGCGTCGGGGCTGGCTAAAACCTGATCGATGAGATTCTGCCATAGCTCTCCGCGCAGATTGCGTAAAAGCGGCGTCACCCGCATCGGGTATATGATCTCGGTGTCGCTGTGGTACACGAATCATCCTATCTGCGATTTGTCATGGAGGATCTTACGAAGAACCTCCGCGCCTTCTGGCAGCCTTCGCGGCTTCCTTTTCTGCACGGGCTGCTTCTTCAAGCGCATAGTCTGAAGGGCGGATCGAACGGTAATAATCGACAGGCCGCGATAAACGCGTTTTGTCGAAAATGTGATTCTCCACACGCTTGTAGGAAGCGAGTTCGTAATCATGATCCATTTTGATGGCATCGAATGGACAAAATTCCGCACACAAACCACAGTTCATACAGATATCGATGTCGATATAGAAATTCGTCGGCGCAGGTATCGGGCGTCCCGTCTCAGGGTCGTTCGAACGTTCGATCCAAATGCACTGCGGAGGACAAACCTTCGCACAAATGCCGCAGGAAGTGCAGCGGTCCTCCATCGTTCCATCTTCCGCTACCTCATAAATCAAGAAGGGAATATAGCGGAATGCCTCCGGTACGGGCAGTTTCTCTTCCGGGTATTGAACGGTAAAAATGCCCCGAGCTTTGGGACTCTGTCGTATCTGCAGCGCATCATCTCGATAGTATCGTCTACCGAGCCAACGAATGTCGTCGATGTATGTACCTATAAAGTGCTTCAGGGTTACACAAAGACCTTTAACCAGCCCCTCGCCAACCATTCGGCACTCACCACCCTTTCAAGCAAATCGCTATCGGTCTGTCTCGCCTAAAACGATGTCGATCGAACCCAACACGGCAACGACATCTGCGATTTTTTGTCCTTTGCACATCTCACCCAGCGCCGTTAAATTGATAAACGACGGCGCGCGAACATGATAGCGCCAAGGATTTGGTTTTCCGTCGGATACTACATAGAAACCCAATTCGCCTTTCGGATTTTCGACTCGACCGTATGCATCACCCGCCGGTACACGCACCTGGTACGGAGATTTTCCGGTCTGGATTTCACCCCGCGGGATATCGCGGATCACCTGCTCCAGGATCTTTAGACTCTGCCAGATCTCATCAATGCGAATCATGTATCGATCATACACATCCCCATTGTAACGAACGGCTACGTCGAAATCGAAACGCTCGTAGATTGAATACGGTTCGGCCCGGCGCACATCGTAGGCCACGCCGGAGGCGCGCAGTATCGGGCCGGCGGCAGAATAGGCCAGGGCTTGCTCTCGGGTAAGTACCCCGACTCCAATGCCGCGCGCACGTACAATTTCGTTCGAGGTGATATACAGATCCAGCTCCTTAACTTTGCGCGGCAGCCGTTCCATTACAAGCTCTTTAACTGTCTCGAAAACGTCATCCGGCAGATCGCGGGCCAAACCTCCGAATCGCAGATAGTTGCACATCATGCGAGAACCGGAGACGGCCTCGAAGACATCGAGGATGAGCTCGCGCTCGTTGATCGCATACAATGCCGGTGTAAAAAATGCACCCAGATCGTTCAGCAGGAATCCGATCGCCCACAGGTGATTTACGATGCGCGTCAGTTCCGCCATCATCACGCGGATGTATTCCGCCCGCTCGGGCACCTCGATGCCCATTAGCTTTTCCACTGCCAGCGCGTATCCAAGGTTGTTGCTCATCGAACAGATGTAATCGAGTCTGTCCGTGAACGGCATGTTCATGATGTAGGTGTTCCGCTCAGCGATCTTTTCATGGTTACGGTGTAAATATCCCATCACGGGCTGAAGATCGACGATGGTTTCGCCATCCAGAGTCACGACCATGCGAAAGACGCCGTGCGTCGAGGGATGCTGGGGGCCCAAATTGACCACGATTCGATCCGTTTGTAGTGGTCGGCCGTTGCCGCCCGCATTTTCGGGGACGCGGGCCAAACCGGCATACAACCCGGCGTCGCCTTCGGGAGTCCAGGTCTCGGCGGAAAAATCCTCCGGGTACTGCACGTTTTTATGGTGCGGAACATGATCTTCGATGCGTATGATGTTCCCCTCAGGCCAACGGCTCTTGAAGGGTTTCTGTTCTTCTTCGAAATACGGTTCGTGCCAGTCCTTTCGAAGGGGGTGGCCCTGAAAACCTTCCCACATGAGGATGCGTTTCAGGTTGGGATGTCCCTCAAAATGGATACCCAACAGATCCCAGGCCTCGCGTTCCTGGAAATCAGCCCCGGGATAAAGCGCTACCAGGGAAGGCACCCTGGGGTTTTCGCGTGGCGTCTGTGTTTTGACGACCAGAGCAGGTCCACCCTGCGAGCGGTACAGATGGTAGACAACTTCCATCTTTTCTTCGGGCAGATAATCGACACCCGTGAGGGACGATAAGTAATCGTAGCCGAGTTTGTCCCGGGCTACGGTGGCGAGATCGAGCAATCGATCCGGCGCGACGAGAAAGCCCGCTTGCCCCTCGCGTTCGTCCGCCAGAATCTCACCGTCAAAATGAGCTTGAATTTCGTTTACCGTATTCTTCTTGAGTCCTTCACGCATGTCGTGTGATCCCTCACCAGTACCTGACACCAATCAATTTTGGATACTACTCGCCTTCGATTATGCGCTCTTCCTCTCTTGCTCGTGCGTCGGGTAGTCCCGCGGATCGATCAAATCCGGACCGAGGATCGGCACGGGGATCGGCTCTGCCGCTTCCTTGCGATACCAGTGAACCTTGCGGATCGATTGACGTTCGATTTTCTTCTGTAGGGTAATCAATCCATGCAGCAACGCCTGTGGTGTGGGAGGACAACCTGGAACGTAGACATCCACGGGAAGGAATTTATCGACGCCGGAAACCACGTTGTAACCTTCCTTGAAAGGACCTCCACCGGAGGCACAAGCCCCCATGGCCAGCACGTATTTAGGTTCCGGCATTTGGTTGTAGAGACGCACGATTTGCGGGATCATCTTTTTCGTAACCGTCCCCGAGACAATCATCAAATCCGATTGCCTCGGCGTAGGACGCATTACTTCCATCCCGAACCGTGAGAAATCATAGCGGCTGGCGGCGACGCAGATCATTTCGATGGCACAGCACGCCAAGCCAAACATCATCGGCCAGACCGAGTTCTTGCGACCCCAATTGTAAATTTTATCCAACGATGTGACTGATACCAACCCTTGAATTTCATCGGGGATGGGGATTTCGGGATTGTTGATATCTTCCGTCATTCATCCCTCCGCGCGCAGGGGCCTGTAGCTCCCACGCCTTCAGGCCCCCGCCAAGAGAATTATACTTCCTCGATATGTGGTGTCAAGCAAGCGGGATTTTAAACTCAAATTTGTGCGCTTAATGCTCCGCTTTTTCCCCTGCCGACACGTCATTCCACCCTCCACCATCCTCCAGAATTTGACAATGGATGTTATTATGCTATTATAGACCCTATTAGTTCTATTAGAAGCTATTCCCTCGCGGGATGGAGGCCTTTTCCATGGAACAAACAGAGCGAGAATCAATGGCGGTTCAATTAACGGATGCGGCCGTTCATCGTGTGCGAAGTTTAATCACCGAAAGAGATTTGGAAGCCCACGCGCTGCGCATCTTTGTAACGGGTGGAGGATGTTCTGGTCTGCAATACGGCATGACGCTGGAGCGGGATGTCCGTGATTCTGATGTACGCTTTAACTTCGACGGCATCGAGGTCCTTATCGACCCAAATTCGATGTTGTATCTCAATGGCGCAACCGTCGACTACGTCGATGACATCATGGGCGGAGGCTTCCACATCGATAACCCCAACGCCGTCGCCAGCTGTGGGTGCGGAAACTCATTTCGTACCAAGGATTCGCGCACAACGGCTGCCAGCGAGCACGATTGCGTCAGCGCCTGAAAGAAAATAACCTCATGCTTTACATTCAAACTTAGTCAAAGACCGCCCGTTGAGGCGTTCTTTGTTTGCATTATCCGAAGCGTGCTTGTGTACTCAGCGGCTGCGCAGGAAGGAAATCACCATACCGAACATTCCCACGACGAGTAATCCAAAAATGGCCAGAATCGGAGGCACACCGCGGGATTGAGTGATGACGGACGGTGCAATTGTGGGCTGAACGACGGACTGCGCGGGCGTAAATGTCGGCAAACGCGTCGCCGGCGCCTCGCCGAGATTAAATTGAGCTGCGTAGGTCGGGTTGATCGTCGCCGTGACGCGCGGCGTCGGCGTCGGTGGTGGTTCGATGATGGGAAGCAGCTGATTCGAATCGAGAACCACGTAGCGTGAATATACCCAGGCGTACTCATCGAATTGGCTCGGGTAGACGATCATGATCCAATCCCCGCCGGCCGACCTTCCAACCGCCGGCGCCTGCTGTCCGGCGATGAGTACACCGATTTTGTCGTACTCTGTGCCAGGTCCGAGACGCACGTTGACCAAGTCCGGAACGATGATCATGGGACCTTCGGGCGTGCCGGTCACCGTAATGACCACTTGCGGAACTTCAGTTACGGCGGAGGCACCCGTGGACATGACCATCAGTGTCAGGACACACGCAACGACTCCCATCCAGGCCACGCTTCTCAAGCGATTGTTCTCTCTCATAGCGACCCCATTGCGGCGCATTATACTACAGCGCGCTGCGATGGAATCCAAAAAAAGATCCCTGCGTTTTTATTCGCTGGCTGCAATTCCTGCTCTTGCAGATTTGTTACCGAAAAATAATGCACATCTCCCAGGCGCGCAGTCCTAGATCCCCCAATTAAGTCTTGACGCTGCCTTTTTCCACAGCCAACTGGGCGCCTTGTGCCAGGGCTTTGATGTTCGCTTCGAGGAGACTCCTGCGGTTCTCCGGGATATGCTTGTGCAACGATGCCTCAACCGCATCCAAAGTGACGATTTCCATCCGGCTGACCAGCGCGCCCAACAAGACGATGTTCGCCAGACGCTTATCCCCCACTTGCTCAGCGATGTCATTCGCCGGTACTGCGATGACGTCGATGTCATCCCGGTCCGGTTCTCGATCGACCAGCGAGGTATTCACCACCAAAATGCCGCCCGCTTTCACCAACGACTCGTATCTCTCGAGGGAAGGGATGTTCATCACGATGGCCGCGGAAGGGTTGCGGATAAATGGAGAACCGATTTCTGCATCGCTGATGATAACCGTGCAATGCGCGGTGCCACCCCGCATTTCCGGTCCGTACGACGGGAAGTACACAACCTGCAGATCGCTTTCCAATCCCGTATATGTCAACAGTTTTCCGGCGAAAAGAACTCCCTGCCCGCCAAAGCCGGAAATGATTACTTCTTCCCGCATACTAGCCTCCGGAATCCTGATTATTATCTGTGACTTTTGCAGGGGTCTTGTAATCACCAAGTGGATAGGTCGGTATCATGTGTTCTTCCTGCCATTTCATCGCCTCGATGGCGCTCATGCCCCAATTGGTCGGGCAAGTCGATAGTAGTTCCACCATGGAGAGACCGATGCCCTGCTGCTGAACTTCGAAAGCCTGACGTATTGCCTTTTTCGCTTTACGGATGTGCCGGACATCGTGCAGGCTTTGACGCGTGATGTACGCCGCACCATCCAATTGAGCCACGAGTTCGCACATGCGCAGCGGATAGCCATGCAATTCGACGGTACGTCCCATGGGAGTCGAAGAAGTGTGCTGCCCCAGGAGCGATGTGGGCGCCATCTGCCCTCCCGTCATACCGTAAATGGCATTGTTGATAAAGATCACGCTGAAGTTTTCGCCGCGCCCGGCGGCGTGGATGATTTCTGCGATCCCGATCGAGGCCAAATCTCCATCACCTTGATAGGTAAAAACAAACGTTTCGGGATTGACGCGTTTGATACCGGTAGCCATCGCTGGCGCTCGGCCATGTGCCGCTTCCGCGAAATCCACGTCGATGTAGTTGTAGGCGAAAACGGCGCAGCCAACGGGTGCGACGCCGATCGTCCGTTCGCGAATGCCCATCTCGTCGATGACTTCGGCGATGAGCCGATGTGCCACCCCATGGGTACAGCCAGGGCAATAATGGGTGCCCATCGCAGTGAGGCTTTCGGGTTTTGTGTATACGAGCGTTTCTACCAATTCGTCCGTCGCCATGGCGACCTCCAATTCGACTCAGATCATTTCAACCGCGCATGAGCGTTGCGGATTTCATCAAGGATCTCGTCCGGGAAGGGAACAATCCCGCCCATTTTTCCGAAAAAGGATATCGGAGTCCTTCCTTCTACCGCCAGGCGTACGTCTTCTACCATCTGGCCGCTGTTCATCTCCACGACGATGATCGATTTGACCTGGTCAGCCAACTCGCCAACCCGGGCGTAGGGATACGGGTAGAGGGATATCGGCCGCAGCAATCCGACTTTGATACCCTCTTCACGAGCGGCTTGAATGGCGGATTGCGCCACTCGGCCGGCTGTTCCGAAGGCGACGATGCCGATCTCGGCGTCATCGAGCATAAACTCGCGATAACGCACCTCGTTGCGCTCGATGAGCGCCAGCTTTTCCTGCAGGTGCTTATTGAACTTCTCGCCTTCAACGGGGTCGATGTAAATCGACGAAATGATGTTGGTCTGGCGCTGTTTTGCACCCGTCAGTGCCCATGCGGGACGTTCATCCAGCGATCGAACTGCATGCATCGGGGGCAATTCAGCCGGCTCCATCATCTGCCCCAGACTTCCGTCAGCGAGCACGACCACGATCCAGCGATACTTATCTGCCAGATCGAATGCTTCAACGGTAAGGTCGATCAACTCCTGAATGGTCGCTGGCGCCAACACGAGCGGGTGATAATCGCCATGCCCCCCGCCCTTCACGATTTGAAAGTAATCTCCCTGGGACGGGGCGATATTACCCAAACCTGGTCCGCCGCGCATGATATCGACCAACACGATCGGCACTTCGGAGGCGGCAATATAGGAGAGACCTTCCATCATCAGACTAACACCGGGGCTGGATGAAGAAGTCATCACGCGTACACCGGCGCAAGCAGCCCCGTAGACCATGTTGATGGCGGCGATTTCACTTTCAGCTTGAATGAACACTCGACCGAGTTCAGGCATACGCTTGGACATGTGTTCGAGCGCTTCTGTCTGGGGGGTTATTGGATAACCAAAGTAAGCCTCACATCCGGCGCGCACAGCGGCTTCCGCAAAAGCAATGTTGCCCTTCAGAAGTTCCTTCGCCACGCCATTACCCTCCTTGCCTGGGTCTGACTGAGCTTAGATATTCACTTCACTTGCGGGGATAAATCGGTACACGGTAATTGCAGCGTCTGGACAGACTACGGTGCATATTGCACATCCCGTGCACGCTTCCTCGAGGTCTACGAGTTCGGCGGGTCGATAGCCTTTTGAAGTAAAACGGCTCGTTGCCATATGGATGAGATCTTTGGGGCAGACGGTTGTGCACAAACCACAACCTTTACAGAGCGTTTCATCGATTACGATACGCCCTTTTGCCATAAGTAAACCTCCTATGGAAGATACTTGGGCACATCATTCACAACCTTATATCCTGCAGGTGTTCCGCTCCCAGTGTTGACCGTCCCGACTTGCAAAGTACAAACATCCTATTTTGGAGTAGCCCTATCCGTTTCGTTCAAATAGACCCGCGATCTCCGCTTGGCCTGAAACACGCAGTTGGACGGTGTTGTGAGGGATGCAGGTGAGAACCTGCACAGGGTAGTGAGCGGAATTATTCTCGCAGTCCATAAGACTCGATCAGACCTTCGATCACGCGAACATCTTCGGACGTGACTTCTTCAAATCGAAATCCTGTAGCATAGAAATCGGGACTGTCATCCGGTTTGCACCAGATACTGCGCGCGTTGAAGGCAACGTGCGCGCTGGAACGAATTTCTGTCGGAAGAGTCATGCGAAAATAAAACAGGCGGTCGGTTTCGATCGGTTCCTCGCTCAGCATCATCAAACCACTCGTAGTTATATCTACGAGGTGTCCGACGAGGCGGCCAGTGCCGCGTTCGAAGACGCGTAAATAATAAATCAGATGCCGGCGTTTCAACTCCCGTCGTTCCGCCAAAGCTTTTCTCCTGTGATTGCGTCAATCCGGAAGTGCCGGTTTTCCCCCGTAAAGCACCCATGCGCTCATATCAATTTATATACCACGTTTTCAACGCTTCATCCAACATAACTTTCTTCCCCACCATCAATCAACACGATGACTTCCATGCCCGTCGAGGAGGCAATTACCTTTGCCAGAGAACGCAAGGCATCGCGTTTGAATAACCCACTGCGAGCCTCCGGATTCCCCAGAATGGCGATGTCGATCTTTTCCTCACCTGCAATGGACTGGATTTGGTCCAGCAGACTACCTGCGCGCACGATCACGCGGGAAAGAACGCCGGCTTGCTCGGCCTGTTTGGCAGCCGTCCGCTGCAGGAATTGACGCATGTGGCGGATTTGAGCCTCGACGTTGATGACCAGCGGAGTCGCCTCGCGAGGCAATGCGTTCTTATCGAAGACGTAAAGAAAGATGATTTCTGCATGCATGTCGCTTGCAATTTGGATCGCCCGCGCATGGGTAGGCTGACTCGCCCTTCCGCCGCGCGTGGCGCACAAGATTTTACAGCTGACTGCGGAAACATCGCTTTTCGCCCCGGTTCGCCGTAGTCTCGGTAGAAACCAGGTACATACAAAATATGCGCACAAGATCAGCACTACCAGCCCAGCAACGCCCAGCAGCCAATCTGCCGGTTTTCCACCGGCTGCATCCACAACGAGGTAGGCGATAAATCCCAGGTAGGTCACGATCAAATACAAACCGATCGCCCGGTTGATGGAGCCTTTGCGGCCGGTGGAATTACGATCTGTTAATAACAGCGCCACGAAGGAGATATTGATGAAATTCATGAAAAAGAAACTGGACATTGCTGTGTCTTCGACCGTCAACGGCCGAATGAGCGCAGGCAAACCCAATCCGAACAGCAGGTTGAATAGGTTGCTGCCAAAAGCCGTTCCCAACACCAAATCGGCATGTCTTCGACGCGCCGCTTGAATGGAAGAGGCGATTTCC
>Ga0315534_1003282_pt1 | contig 10457 bp, 8 predicted proteins | sample SalMarSW160240MG_FD_203094 | JGI IMG/M metagenome (GOLD analysis project Ga0315534, IMG submission 203094) | Salt marsh sediment microbial communities from the Plum Island Ecosystem LTER, Massachusetts, United States - Salt Marsh Sediment SW1602-40 ... | reverse complement strand
AATGTATTCACGAGATGCAGTTTGGCGATGAGCACGTACAGAGGCAACATCAGCATGGTGGCAGGGAACATCTGCGTCACGAGGATGATCACGAGGCAGGCGCCGCGCCCCACGAACCGGAATCGGCTGAACGCATAGCCGCTGATGGAAGCCAGAACGACGCCCATCAGCGTGACCAGCGAAACCACGAGCAGCGAATTCCGGAGCCATATCAAGACGGGCTGATCCGTGAACAGCCGCACATACGACTCGAAAGTCCAATTCTCGGGAATCAGCGACAGGTCGGCGGACATCAACTTGTCGCCTGGACGCAGGGAGATCGAGACCACGTTCAGAACGGGATACAGCGATATGGCGACAAACACCAGCAGCACGGCGTGGCGGGTGAGCGTGATCCAGTGAGCTTCTTTTATTGTGGAATTATTCGTAGACGCTTTGGGTTGCTCTGCCGCGTCCCAGCATCACAAGCGACAGGGCCAACTTAATAATGAATATCAGCATCGACAACGCTGCGCCGTACCCGTAACGATAGAGGTTGAACACTGATTTATAGAAAAACGAAAGGTGGATGCGTGTGCCGTCCGAAGGTTCTCCGCGGTTGGAGACGAGCCAGACGACATTCAAGGTTGTTGAATGTCCAAATAGTGCCCAGCGTGATGGCCGGCAGCATGACGGGGCGGAGCATGGGGGGCGTTATATGCACGAACTGCTCCCATGCGGAAGCGCGGTCGATCTGAGCGGCTTCGTACAATTCGCGCGGGATCCCTTGCATGCCTCCCAGCGCCACGATCATCATGAACGGAAAACCCAGCCAGACATTCGTGATTATGCACGCGGAAAACGCGCCGACTGGATCGCCAAGCCAGTTGATCATGTCCATGTCCAGATACTTGTTGATCAAGAGATGTACCGCGCCGCACTCCGAATGGAACATGCCCCGCCAGGTCAACGCGGTGATGTTGGCGGGCACCGCCCAAGGAATGACGAGCAGCACGCGGTAGATGCTTTTTCCCCGCACGGGTCCGGGGGGCTGTATTCGAGCGTGCGCGCGGGCGTATTGTAGATTCCGACGATGATCAACGGTTCCATCAAGCCGTCGTGAATCAGGCGATCGGCGGTCTCGTCGGCCTGCCATTCCACGCCAAAGGCCGACGTCGCTGGATCAAACAGCTTCTGTCCGTCATGCATGTAGAGCACGGGAAATGGCGGCCGAGCGCCGCATGGTTGCCGGCAAGAAAGATGCTGGCCGAACGAGGAGTGTTGCCGGGGACGTGGACACGAAACGTAATCGTGACCGCCTCGCTCGCCAGCGCCCGCGAGCCGTCGTCCGAGCGGCCGCCAAAGGTCACAAGGACACACAACGACCCAAAAAGGACGCCGGCGACGCGCCGGCCGGTCAGATTCCAAAACGCGTGCAAGCGATCGACTCCCGCACAAGTGGCACTTGGTCGGTAGCAAGCCTGTTTCCCCGCGTTCCGCGGGAACCTGCTCGGAGCGCCGGGCGCCCGCCACGGCGTGCGTCCGACGGAATACCGCGCGGCCCTTTTGGACAGCGTTTCCGCCTGGTGTTTCCTTCCTTAGACCATGCAGCCACGGCGGGTTTTGCCCGCGGACTTCCACAGTATACTATCGATGGTAATGCTGACAATGAATCTCGAAGCCCACGTAGAACGGCCAATTGTGCGTTGCGGTTGCCTGGAACCTATCCGCTTACCTGCGGTAATGGCACTGATACGCGAACGCTACCGTCGTTCCTGGGGTTACATGGACAGGCTTTAATAGTGTCTAACAAGACATCACGGACGTACAACGGCAACGCCAATTTGCGGACGAACGGGCAGTTTTGTTAGTGGCTCCAAGAAAGTACGTGCGCGCTGATGGCCTTTCGACTCCTGGTGCTGGTGCTCGCAGCCATTGCTTTAATTGCGATATTGAATTACAGCCAGTACCGTACCGAGGAGGTGCGGGTGTCGGGATTCGTGGAAGCCGATGAGATCCGTATCGGATCGCGTGTGGGCGGCCGCGTGCACCAGGTGCACGTGCAGGAAGGTCAAATGGTCGCTAAGGATGACCTGTTGATCGAGTTGGAGCCCTTTGATCTGCTCGAGCAGCGCGCGGCGGCGGTCGCCGAAAAGGAAGCCGTGCGGGCGGAATACGAACGTCTTGCGGCGGGCTTCCGCAGCGAGGAGATTGCCGAGGCCCAGGCCCGGCGGGATCAACTGGCCGCCCGCCTGGAAAAGCTCCGGGCCGGACCACGCAAGCAGGAAATCGCTGCCGCCGAGGCGCGGCTGGACGCGGCCCGCAGCGAACTGCGCCTGGCCGAGCAGCAGCATCAACGGGTCATGGAACTGGCCCGCCGCAACGCGACGACGCAACAGGAGATCGATCGCGCCACCGAACAGCTCAGCGCCGCCAGCGCGACGGTCGTGGTCCGGGAGCAAGAGCTTTCGGAGCTCAAGGAAGGGACTCGCGCCGAGGACCTGGCGGCCGCCGAGGCGGAGCTGGTCGAATCGGAACAGCAATTGCTGCTCCGCACTCACGGCTTTCGCAAGGAGGAAATCGATCAGGCCCAAGCGCGTCTGGACAAAGCCGCCGCCGCCTTGCGCGCCATCGAGCGACAGATCGACGAACTTGCGGTGCTAGCGCCGGTCGACGGGGTCGTGGAAACGGTGGAACTGCAGCCGGGCGACCTGGTGTCAGCCGGCGCGCCGGTGCTGGCGCTTCTGGATTTGAGCCACCTGTGGGTGCGGGCGTATGTTCCATTGACGTATCTGAAGTTGTCAGTCGGTCGGCGCGTGGAGGTCGCCATTGACGGCTTCCCGGATCGCCGGTTCGCGGGAGAGATTACCTTCATCAGTCGCCAGGCGGAATTCACGCCCGGCAATGTGCAAACGCCCGAAGATCGATCGAAGCAGGTCTTTCGCATCAAGGTCACGTTGCTGGACGGGTTGGACGTGCTCCGACCCGGCATGATGGGCGACGTCCTGCTGGACAACCCGGCAACACCGCCGGCTACGCAGGAGGTGCGTCAACACGCGACGCCCCATCGCGCGCTGGCTCGCGAGCCGTGAACGGGGGTCGGGCCTCAATCGTGCCAAGCATCCGGAGGGCCATTCCGGCGATGAAGGCCCGATCCCGTTTTTACTCCTTGCAGCGTCCAGCGCCGGATTCAGAATTCCGTTTTGCTGTAATATTTCCCGGTCATGGAGCGATTGCAGGGCGTTTTGCAACCGCTTTTAACAGAACTTCAAGGATGCATCACGCGTAACGCGTCGACTTATGGAAAAGCCCGTCATCCAGGTTCGTGCCTTGACACGTCGATTCGGAGACCTGCTGGCGGTCGACGATGTTACCTTCGCTGTCCGGCGCGCGGCAATCTTTGGCCTGCTGGGGCCCAACGGCAGCGGCAAGTCGACGATTATCCGCATGCTGTGCGGTGTGTTGCCGCCGTCGTCGGGCGAAGCGGAAGTGCTCGGCATCGGCATCCGCCGCGATCCGGAAGCCATCAAGCGGCATATCGGCTACATGTCGCAACAGTTTAGCCTGTACGGTGATCTGTCCGTGCGCGAGAACATTGACTTCTACAGCCGTATCTACGGCTTGCCGGCGGATCGGCGAGGCGAGCGCGCCGAAGCCGTGCTGGAGTTGACGTCGTTGGGCGACCGCGAGGGCCAGTTGGCCGACACGCTTTCCGGCGGTTGGAAACAACGCCTGGCACTGGCATGCGCGCTCGTCCATGAGCCCGAGGTTATCTTTCTCGACGAGCCCACGGCCGGCATCGATCCCGTGGCTCGCCGGGCGCTCTGGGACTTGCTATTCGAGCTCTCGGCGCGCGGCGTGACGCTGTTTGTGACAACGCATTACATGGACGAGGCGGAGCGTTGTACGGAGATTGGTTACCTGCTGGACGCCCGCCTGCTCGTGTTGGGCAAACCCGAGGAACTGAAGAAGCTACCCCAGGTGGCTCCTCCCAACACGCGCCGCTTGGAGCTGCGGATGGCGTCGCCGGCTCGGCATTTGGCGGCACTACGCACGGTGCCGGGCGTGCGCCAGGCAACCCTGTTCGGCGACGCCGCGCATCTGCTAGTCGAGGATACTTTGGACGAGGAGCGTCTGTTATCCGAGCTGGTCGAGGATGGTGCGCCTGCGGAGCTGCGTCCTATCGCTCCGACGCTGGAAGATGTCTTTGTGACACTGACCGCCGCCGCTTCCCCGGCGGAGCGCGTGACAGCCGGCGATGTTCCAGGCGTCGGAGTCGGGCGGCAAGGGCCCTCGCCGGATGCTCCCGATTCCGTGCCCGTTCGCGCGGATGTCGCCGCGCGGCGCCGCGGCGGCCACAGCGGAACCGGTTTCCTGGCCGTGCTGCTCAAGGAGTTCGCGCACGTTCAGCGCCAGCCGTCCACGCTGTTTTTCATGCTTTTCGTTCCCGTGGTGCAAACGCTGATTTTCGGGTATGCCATCGACACGCAGATCGAAGACATTCCCACCGTCCTGTACGACATGGACGGACGGCAACCCAGCCGGGAATTTGCCGATTCGGTGCAGAATACCCGCATCTTCGATATCGTGCGGCGCGTGCACGATCGGGCTTCGTTCCGCCAGTTATTACAGTCCGGGCGGGCCAGAGTCGGCCTGCGCATACCGCCCGATTTCACGGACCACTTGCTGCGTGGAGAACAGGTGTATGTGCAGGTCCTCATCGACGGCAGCGACGCCCAGGTGGCGACGACCGCGCTGAACGCCGCCAAATTGTTGGGGGTCGCCCGATCGATCGAACTGGCGCGCGCAAAAGGCGAAGCGTTGAATCAAGCACCGGCTCGCGATCGCACCGGCCGACTCGCTCTGCCGATCGAAGTGCGGGCTCGCCTGCTGTACAACCCCGACTTGGAAAGCGCGCGGTTCTTTGTCCCTGGCCTGGTAGGCATCATCTTGCAGCTCGTGACATTGTTCCTCACCGCCTTCGCTGTCGTTCGAGAACGAGAACTGGGCACACTGGAACAACTGTTCGTCACGCCCGTAGGCCGCGCGGGCCTGCTGCTCGGCAAGCTCGTACCCTATGCCGTTGTGGGATTCGTCGAGACACTCGTCGTGCTGTGCGTCATGGTTTACCTGTTCGACGTCCCCATCCACGGAAGCCTTGCCCTGTTGCTGATTCTCTGCTGGTTGTTTCTCGTCTGTTCGCTGGCCTTGGGGCTGCTGGTGTCCACACTGGCGAAAACCCAGACAGAGGCGCTCCAATACGCGTTCATCATCATGCTGCCGTCCGTTTTGCTGAGTGGATTCATGTTCCCGCGCAGCGAGATGCCGGACATCATTTACTACGCGACGTTCGCCATTCCCGTGACCTATTTCATCGAGATTCTGCGAGGCATCGTGCTTCGTGGTGCCGAACTCGCGGATCTGATACCGCAGGTCGTGGGGCTGACGATCTGCTGCGTCGTGATACTGTCACTCAGTGTACGGCGGTTCCGCAAACAACTCGCCTGACACCCGCGCGCGCCCCGGACGAGCGACGCCGGGCGTCACCGGTGGTGCGATTGATCGACCGCGGACGCGCCCGCCGGTCCCGCTATCGCGCATCGGCGGTCGCGGCGGGCCAGTCGTCGGTGCGGAACGGCGATGCCGGCAGGCCGGCCGCGTTCATCAGATTCGGTTGCGCCGCGTCGTACCAGGCAAAGCGGACCGCCACCGGCGCGCGGACCGCCTCACTGCGGACCACCACTTCGTCGCCATCGATCTTGGCCGTGGCCGGCACGAACTGCCGGTCCTCGCCGGCAATCGTGAATTCCGAGAGAGGTTGGCCGTCGCGGGACGCGAGGCCGCCGTCGACATCATCAAAAGCGATACGTATCTGGTCGCCGTCGACACGCATCGATTTGTAGAGGGGGCCGCTGGCGACGACGTCTTTGGCGTAGGTGCCCGAGAGGGCCCACAGCGCGAGCCGGCGTCCGACTTCCTGTTTGTTCTTGGGGTGAATGTCGCGCACGTTTCCGATATCCATCGTCACGGCCATGCCGGTATGGGGAACATCCAGCGTCTGAAGCTGCGCCTCCCACAATTCCGCGCAATTGCGTTGATCCTGCCCGTTGTAACGGAACGGCGCCAGTTGCACGTACAAGAACGGAAAGTCGCCTTGACCCCAGGCGGCCCGCCAGTCCCGGATCATCGTGGGGAACAGACTGCGGTACTGGAACGCCCGCCGCACGTTCGATTCGCCCTGATACCAGATGGCTCCACGGATGCCGTAGGGCACGATCGGCGCGATCATCGCGTTGTACAGCCGCGAGGCCACGTGAGGGGTTTGCTTATCCTTTTCCATGTTCGCGGTGCGTCGATCGAGAATCGGCTGAAAGTCCGGATCCTGCTGCAGGGCCTCCAGACTCGTCCACGCTTCGCACAGCGTTCCCCCCCAGCATGTGTTGATCATCCCCACGGGTACGTTGAGCTGCTGCTGCAATTCGCGTGCAAAAAAGTATCCGACCGCGGAAAAGTCACTCACGGTCGCGGGACGGCACACACGCCAGTCGCCCTGGCAATCGTCTTTCGGTTCATCCGCCGTGGCGCGGGACAACATGAACATGCGAATCTGAGGATGATCGGCCGCCGCGATCTCCTGTTCGGCATTCTGGACCTGCGCCACGGACCACTGCATGTTCGACTGGCCCGAACACACCCAGACTTCGCCGACATGGACATCCTGGAACGTTATCTGGTTGCCCGCGGCCACCTCCATCGTGTACGGTCCTCCGGCCGGAATGCTTTCCAGGCGCACCATCCACCGGCCGTCGGCGTCCGCGGTGGCCGTGGCCAGCCGCTCCGCCACGCGGACACGTACTTGTTCGCCCTGGTCGGCCCATCCCCAAACGGGAATCGCCGTCTGCTGCTGCAAAACCATGGAATCGCCAAAGATTTTCGGTAACCGCACGTCGGCCGAGACCGCCGAAACGCACAGGGCGCACCACAGCAGCCACATGGCGGACGGGAATCCGACAATGCGGCCAACGCCTGCAGAACGCCGATCACATCGCGGGGAAGAGAAGCAGTCGCTCATCGTGTGTCCTCATCGTCTCAGGGAGTCGCTCGGCCGACGGTCCTTTCGACCCGCCGGGCACCCCGGCGGCGGAACCGGCCGGTGCAAGAAAAACTGCCAGAAAACACCATAATCGAATTGCTAAACGGAAGAAAGCTTTTTCGAAGTTTCCCCGAGCCTTTCCAACGCATCGGCTGCCTTTTCCAGACCCCGTGCGCCGTCGATGCGGTCCGCACACCTGCGGCAGTTTGCGGTGACCACCGGGCTGGAAAGCAAACGCCCCAGTACGTCGGCGACGCGTCGGCTGGTGAAGCGGGAGGGCCGCAGCGCGGCACCGACGCCCAGCCGCTTGAGGCGTTCTGCATTGTCGTGCTGGTCGTGGGCCATGGCCATCACCAGTTGGGGTATGCCGGCTGCCAGAGCCTGGGACACCGAACCGATCCCGCCGTGATGGACAAGCGCCCGGCACGAAGGCAGCAGGCGGCTGAAGGGGGCGTAGGCACAGTGGCGGATCGTGGCGGGCAGATTCTCGGGAATCTGCTGCGGATGCCGCGTGAGCAGCACCGCCCGTTCTCCCAGGCGCTGGCAGGCATCCCGAGCGGCAATGAAGAACTGCCGACCATGAAGCATGGCCGAGCCGGGAGTACATGCGATCGGTGGTGAACCCCCGCGAAGAAACGCGGCCAAATCTTCCGGGATCCCGGTCGTTTCGCTCTCGTCCCACAACGGAAACCCGGTCAACAATACCTGCGGTGGCCAGTCTTTCTGCGGCGGGGCAAACCATTCGGGAAACAGACCTAGGGCCAAGTCCGGCGAATACCACCACCGCTGCAAGATTCTGCGGACGGGCGCTAAGCCCAGCTCGCGACGCAGTTCATTGATCGGCGGTCCCAGGTGCCGATCCGCGATCGCGACATCGGTCAGCCAGTGGATGGCGTTGATCGCCCAACGCGGCGTCCATGCGCCGGTCAGACCGGGTAGCAGCACGGGCGGGAGATGCTCGCTGCGGAACACGACGGGCTGCAGGAAGATGTTGGCCACGGGGATCCCCATCTTCTCCTGAGCGATCCGCGCTGCGTAGTCCAGCGCGTGCGCTCCCACCACGGTTCGTCCGGGCACGTAGCGCTGGCGAATGGCGTCGTAGATCGGCCGCAGCGTCGTCTTCACGCCGAACTCGACGACCAACGGGAAGCCCCGCGTGGGATGCCAGAAATCGGGATTCTGCATGGCGTCTCGGAATTCGTCGACCGTACCCAGCGGAACAAATTCCAGATCCAGACCGCTGAGCAGTTCTTCGAACAACGGGTTGGCCAGGACGGTCACTTGGTGACCGCGTCGCCGTAGATGCCGACCCAGCCCGGCGAACGGGTGCACATCGCCAGCACTGCCCAGCGCTGTAAGTATGAAGTGCATCGAATTCCGCGGTTACCCGGTGACGAGGGGGATACGGTCGCGATGCCGCCCGAAAGAGCAGGGCAGCCTGCGAAAAGCCTATTCATGACGCCGATCGTAATGGACCGAGGGCGACCAACGGAAGCCCGGCGAACGGGCTGCTGGAAGCGAACTCCAGGGTTCATTTTCCGCGCCGCCGTCAATCGAACCAGTTGCACGTGCCGGCTTGCTCCCGCAAAATAGAGATAATTGCGGGCGAGAGTCAACGCACGCCGGAGTACTGTTTGCAAAAGGAGAGTCCACATGGTGCACGTCATTCAGCGGTTCTCCATGTTCGCGATGGTGGTCGCTGCATTCGCAGCTGAATGTGCGGACGCATCGCCGGCCGCTGAAGGTACGCAGCGCGTCGACGAGGATTTCGCCATCCAGGGGGAATACGTTGGTCAATTGACCGTTGAAGGAGAGCGCAATGCGTGGGGCGCTCAAATCGTTGCGCTGGGCGACGGAAAATTCTGCGGGGTCGGCTACCAGGGCGGGCTCCCGGGTGATGGGTGGGACGGCTACCGCAAGGAAACGGCGGAAGGCGGCCGGACCGGCGGCAAAGCGGTGCTTTACGGCAGTGGATTCGCGCTGAACATCCAAAACGACAAGATCGTGGTCACTTCGGACGACGGCCAGGAAATGGGCACGATGAAGAAAACCCTCCGCCGCAGTGAAACGCTGGAAAACCAACCGCCGCCCGACGCGGTCGTGTTGTTCGACGGCAGATCGGCGGACAATTTCGCAGGGGGCAAACTGACGGAAGAAGGGCTGTTGGCCCAAGGAGCTACGAGTAAACAACGCTTTGGCGATTTTTCCTGCCACCTGGAATTTCGCCTGCCGTATATGCCCAAGGCGCGGGGACAAGGGCGAGCCAACAGCGGCTTTTATGTCCAAGGCAGATACGAAATCCAGATCCTGGACTCGTTCGGCCTGGAAGGCCGCGACAACGAATGCGGCGGCATTTACCAGATAGCTAGACCGTTGACGAACATGTGTTTTCCGCCGCTGAGCTGGCAGACGTACGACGTCGACTTCGTCGCGGCACGATTCGAGGGTGACCGCAAGGTGAGCGATGCGAGGATCACGGTTCGGCACAACGGCGTCACGATCCACGACGACCTGGCATTGCCGCATGTAACGGGAGGAAACTTGCTTCCGGAGAACGACGAGCCAGGGCCGCTGTATCTCCAGGACCACGGGAATCCCGTCCGATTCCGGAATATCTGGGTCCTCCCACGTGAGTGACTCGCGAGATTGTCCGGCCAAGCTGCCCTGTGGGCAGGAAGCGCCTGGGGAGGTGATTGTCGAATTTTTCGGCATTCCGCGGATGCGGGCCCAGTTAAAGACGACGCAGGCCCGCGGCGCCTGCCTGTCGGAAGTGCTGGCCGATCTGGCCCGGCGCTTCCCCCAGCTGGCCGACGCGTGCATCGCAGGCGACCAGTTACGCCCCGGGATCATCGCGAATCTGGGTGGAGATCGCTTCATCACGGATCCGACCACCCGGCTGGCCGCCGGCCAGCGCCTGCTGATCATGTCCGCGGACGCCGGAGGCTGACCGGTCTGTGGAGCGACGACTCCTTCGAACACCGCACGCGTTCGCCGGGCGGATCGCGGCGCGTGGCACGTAACCGAGTGGATTGTAGCGCGCGGTGGACATTTACGGGCCTTCTTTCTCAGCAAACGTTTCTCAGCAAACTGAAACGATGTCCGACTTCCACGGTTATCACCAACGGGTACTGCGGATCGACGTTTCCACGGGACACAGCGCGCGCGTTCCTCTGGAAGAGAGGGTGTTGCGCCGTTACCTGGGTGGAAGCGGCTTGGGCGTTCATCTGCTGCTTGAGTCCAATACGGCCGCGCTCGACGCGCTGGATCCGGCTGCTCCGCTGGCGATCGTCTTCAGCCCTCTGGTCGGCAGTCCGCTGACGACATCTGCCAAGTTCGCCGTGGTGTCCAAGAGTCCGTTGACGGGACGTATCAATGATTCGCTGGC
>Ga0315534_1003281_pt1 | contig 10458 bp, 11 predicted proteins | sample SalMarSW160240MG_FD_203094 | JGI IMG/M metagenome (GOLD analysis project Ga0315534, IMG submission 203094) | Salt marsh sediment microbial communities from the Plum Island Ecosystem LTER, Massachusetts, United States - Salt Marsh Sediment SW1602-40 ... | reverse complement strand
AACCCAGGATCCTTGTCCTGGATGAGCCAACTGCCTCGCTGGATGTTCCGGGCACACAGCAGTTGATCGCGACCCTGCAAGCCTTGCGGTATGAGCAGGATCTAACGATCGTGCTGTTCGAGCACCGGCTGGCGGAGGTCCTTCGTCTGGTTGACCGGGTAGTGATCCTGGATCAAGGGCGCATTGTAGCTGATGGCATCCCAGTGGAAGTTCTCTCTAACCGGAAGATGATGCAGCATCTCGGGTTGCGACGGCCGACGAATGAACCACCCGTGAATTGGGATGAATTGGTCCAGCCGAATGGCAGATTTCCGGAAGGGGTCGATCCACTGCTCTCGCTGGAGGCGGTCCATGCCGGGTATGGAAATGATGAGGTCTTACACGATGTTAATCTCACGCTCTACCCGGGTGAATTTGTAGCTTTGGTGGGCGATAACGGCTCCGGGAAGTCCACACTTGCGCAGGTCGCGGCTGGATTGATTAAGCCGCGTCGCGGAAAAGTTCGCTTCCGAACCGGGGTGCGACCCAAGGCTGGCCTGGATGTTGCTCTACTCTTCCAGGATCCCACCGAGCAGCTGCTGACCGATCTGGTAGATGAAGAAGTAGCGCTCGGGCCGAGAAATTTCGGGATATTTCAAGCTGCGCAACACCTGCAAACGCTTGAAGAGACCGATCTGGTAGAGCTGCGGCACCGCCGGCCAATCACGCTCTCAGCAGGTCAACAGCAGCGCACTGCGCTTGCGGCCTGCCTTGCGCTGCGCCCATGCCTGCTGATCCTGGATGAACCGACACTCGGTCAGGATTGGGCTCACATGGAGCAGTTGATGGATTTCCTGAAGATATTAAATCAACAGGGTACAACTGTACTTCTCATCACCCACGACTTCAAGCTAGTGCATCGCTATGCCCAGCGCGTGATCCTGATGGAGCAAGGAACAATCTCTCTGCAGGGCGTCCTAAGGCGAAACACGGATGGAAGTAAATATGGACATACCGCGAGACGCGAATTGGAACGAACGGCACATTCAGCGAGCTGAGCGGGTCTTGGAACGCGGGCCGAATCCGTTATTGAGCGAGCATAGAGAACTGCTGCCTGCAACAGGCCTGGCCTTGGATGCGGCAGCGGGTTTGGCGCAGCATGGCTTGTACCTCGCACGGCATGGACTGCGAGTGATCGCCCTGGATATCGCTGAAGCTGGCTTGCGATTGGCTGTGCCGTTGGCGCGGCGCGAAAAGTTGGAGTTCGACGCAGCTGTATGCGATATCGAACTCGTGCGCTTCCCGCCCGAATTCTTTGATGTCATCGTGAACATGCTGTTTCTCAACCGTACAACTCTGCCTGTCTATCGACGGTCCTTGAAACCCGGGGGGCTGTTGTTCTTTGAAGGTCTGCTAAGGGAGGGGGCGGAGGCTCAAAGTCACTATCTTAGACCGGGTGAGCTTCAGGAGGCCTTCGCAGGCTTTAAGATCCTATTCGAGGGCGGCCGGATCCTTGATAACGGGGATACAGGCGTCCGCAAACAGACCTGTCAATTAATCGCTCGCAAACCGATGGTTTAGGATGGCGGGAATCTGGAAGGGAGGCAAAATGCGGTTCACGACTCGCGAGCTGGTCATGCTGGGCATCTTCGGTGCGCTGTGGGGAGGAGTCGAAATCACACTCGGTTCTGTCTTCCATACTTTGAACATCCCGATGACGGGAATGCTTCTTAGCGCGATCGGTCTCACGGTCGCAATGGTCGGACGCTACTACGTCCCGCGCGCCGGCTCGACCTTCTTCCTGGGTGCGTTAGCCGCCATGCTTAAGATGGTCAGCCTGGGAGGGATCGTGATCTGGCCCATGATTGCAATCATGATGGAGGCGGTCGTGGCCGAGATCGTGCTAACCCTGACGGGAAAGCCCACTCGAGCAAGTTTCGTCCTGGCCGGCGCGCTCGGTGTCTTTTACACCGTGATCCACCCCTTCCTCTCTCAAGGTCTCCTGGCTGGCCAGGGCATACTGTTCGTATGGGAGCTGCTGGTGGAGCGCGGCATTCAGCTCTTCCGGCTGCCGGTCACGGCAGCCTGGATCGTAGTTGGCCTTTACACCCTGATTCACCTGGTGACCGGCCTGGTGGCGGGGCTGCTGGCATGGGATGTGGCGCGCACGCTTCGCGGCCGGTTGGCACGGGGCAGCGCTCAGGCGTGAAGGGTGCTGTTCGGAAGATCCATCTCGAACACACTGGAGGCCAGAAATGAAACGGATGATGGCAGGGCTTTTGATGGCAGCCATGTTGGCGGCCTGCAGTACGGCGGCTGTGCCCGAAGCCACGCAGCTGCTCATCACCGGCGACCAGCCGGACCAGAGTTACACGGTTGAGCAGTTGAAGTCGCTGGCGGCAGCCAGCGCCACCTTCAATGGTGACGAGTTCACGGGTGTGTTGTTGAGGGTCTTACTGGAACAGGCCGGCTATGATTTGGGCGCGGTCAACGCCGTACAGGCGAAGGCAACGGACGGCTACAGCGTAACCTATGACGGTAATCTCGCTCTGCATGATGATACGCTCGTCGCTTACGGCCGGGGCGAGGGTGCGCTGGTGGAGGATGATGGCTCGTTCCGTATGGTGCTGCCCGACCAGGAGGGGAAGATGAACCTGCGCTTCCTGGCGGAGTTGCACGTGAACCCATGAATGGTGCAAGGGAGATCGTCGTGCCGGGCACGGTTCATCGGCAGCCTCTGATCGGTACAACCGGGCGTTTGGCCATCTTTGTTGGCCTGATTTTCTCGGCTGTGCAATTGCCAATCACTGGCCTGGCGCTTATCATGCTCATCCTCATCGGGGTTGGCCTGGTATCCTTCAGGCCAGCCCTGAGGAAGATCCTGCGCTGGCGTTGGCTGCTCTTCTTGATCGTGATGGTCGTACCCCCGGCGCTCTGGCAGGGCGAGAGGGAGACTGTTCTCGGTGGGATCACATTTTCCGCAGAGGGATTGCAGCTCGGCTTGGCGATGGCGCTGCGCGCGGGGATCATGCTGGCCGGGGTGATGTGGTTCACATCATCCGTCGATATCAGCGAGGTGGCTGGTCTGCTCGAACGTACAGGTTTGCGGGGACTGGGCTTTTCGATGGGTGTGGCTGTCAACTTGCTGCCCTCCCTGCTTCAATCCTATCGCAATGCATGGTACACACTGCAAATGCGGGGCGGCCTTGGCAAACTGCGCCTGCGTACAGCCCGGCTGCTATTGGTGACCGTGTTCGCGAATGCACTCCGGCGTGCGGACGAGATCACGCTCGTGGCCGAACTGAGGGCCTTCTCGCCCGAATGTTCACGTAGCTTGCCACTGAAGAAGGGTCGCTATGACCTCCTCATTGTTGCGGGTGTGCTGGCGGCTAACGTAATCGCGTATCTGGTACATTGAGAAATAGGAGAGCGGGCAAGACGATGGATAGTCATTCTCCGATCCCGGTGCTATCGATTGTGGGGCGTTCCCGGTCAGGGAAAACGACACTGATTGAAGCGATCATACCGAAATTGCAGGGGCGTGGGTGGCGAGTCGGGACCATCAAGCACCATGCACATCCCGACTTTGACTTCGATGTACCCGGAAAGGATTCGTGGCGCTACGCCCGCGCTGGTAGTGAGCACGTGATCATCGCTGCCCCAGGGAAGATCGGCTCGGTGGAATATATGAATGAGGATCCACCTCTGACACAGTTGATAGACCGGATGCATGGTGTCGATCTGGTGCTGACCGAAGGCTATCACTGGGAAACCTGGCCCAAAATCGAAGTGCTTCGTACAGAGCGAAGCAGTGAGCTGCGATGTGATCCAAGCGAGCTGTCAGCCGTGGTTACTGATTTAGATCTCCACCTTCAAATTCCCGTTTTTGGCTTTGATGAAATTGACAGGCTCGTTGATTGGATCGCGGTAACCTTTCTGGGTTGTAACTCTGCCTCCTGTGGGGAGATGGATTGATCTCCTATCGAGAAGCCTTGAATCGAACATTAGCGGGCGTGGCGCAAATCTCATCAGAGGCAGTTGCGCTGCTCGATCTGGAGCGACGGGTGTTGGCTCAAGATATCCGAGCCGGTCTCGACTCGCCTTCTGTGGACTCCTCACTTAAGGACGGCTACGCCGTGCGCTCAGCGGACATTCATTCAGCCAGCACAACCCAACCAGTCAGGCTGCGTTTGGTAGGGCTTGCTGCAGCCGGGGCAGGGTGGGAAGGAGAGCTCCTCGCGGGAACCGCAGTCCGCATCCTAACAGGAGCACCTATTCCGTCTGGTGCGACAGCCGTACTTGCGGAGGAGTTTTCCCGTACGGAGGGTGACCAGGTCTGGGCCATGGTGGATGCAGAGCCCGGCCGGAATATCATGGCACTCGGCTCTGATGTGCACGCTGGGCAGCTGCTTGCCAGGAAGGGAGAAGTCCTGTCTCCGGAAACGATTGGCCTGCTGGCTGCAGCAGGGTACGGCCGTGTTCCGGTTGTCCGCCGGGTTAGCGTGGGAATTCTAGCCACTGGCGATGAAGTCGTTGCGCCAGGGAGTTCGCTGGGAGAGGGCCAGCTTTATGCGAGCAACCTTGTGGCGTTGGGAGCCTGGTGTATTCACTATGGTATGGAGATCTCTACCGCTATTTCCCAGGACAGCGTTGATGAGATCCGGGGCGCGATCGAGTCATTACTCCAGGAGCACGACGCCGTGTTAACCAGTGGTGGAGCATGGAAGGGTGACAGGGATCTGATCATAAGGGTGCTCGATGATATGGCATGGAATAAATCCTATCATCGAGTTCGCATGGGCCCCGGCAAGGCTGCAGGCTTTGGAACGATCGCAGGCAAGGCAGTATTTTGCTTACCGGGTGGTCCGCCATCCAACCAGATGGCATTCCTTCAGCTTGCCCTCCCCGGGCTGCTAAAAATGGGGGGTCATCATGAGCATCACCTACCGACCCTGCCGGTGCGCCTTAGAACAGAACTGCACGGTCAAACCGAATGGACACAATTCATTTACGGTAGCCTGAGTGTAAATGATGAACGGTTGGAATTTGAGGCGCTATCCACTGTGAGCAGGCTGCAGATGATGGCTCATGCAGAAGCCATTGTTGCGATCCCGGAGGGGCTCGACCATCTCCCGGCTGGCTCAGCTCAATTGGCACAGATTCTGATAACTCCGCATTTTGCTCCAGAATCAGTCTCCTCCATGGAAGAGGGCGGGCCCTAGGCTGCCAGCTTAGCAAAAATGCAAGCACGACGGCTATTTATTTACAGCGGCTAGGAAGAGGCTCGAGATGTCAAGACCACTGGTGATTTCCATTGTGGGGCGTGCCGGAAGTGGGAAAACGACACTTGTCGAAGGGTTGATCATCGAGCTGAAGTCTCGCGGCTATCGTGTCGGCACGGTTAAACATCACGTCCATCCCGGAATCGACATCGACCAGGAAGGGAAGGACAGCTGGCGCCATGGGCAGGCAGGAAGCGATCACATTGTCATCTCCGCTCCGGACCGGATTGCCTCCATCCGCAAAGTAACAAATGAGTGGCCATTGATAGAAGTCGTGAAACTCTTCAATGACGTGGACATCGTGGTAACCGATGGCTATCGACGAGAAGCTGAAAACCGGGTAGAGATTGTTCGAGCTGTGGTTAGCTCAACCCCAATCTGCAGTTCGGATGAGTTGTCCGCTTTGGTAACGGATTGCCAGATCGAGATCCCTTGTCCTGTGTTTAGGTTGGATGATCCGCTCGCGCTCGTAGACTGGATTGAGGAGACTTATCTAAACCTCGTAAATGACGACTAGCTTTGGTTTCCGAGCTTCCCGTTCGCCGGCTTGAATGTCCCTACCTAGTCGGTGTTTATTCGCCCCTTGTAAGGTTTCATCCTCAAATCTGATTCCCTAAGCAATCCCCATAGAGTGTAATGTGACTGTAAGGCCGCCAGCGGCTGTTCTCGGATATGCTCGAGGTCCAGGGATTTATCTCGTTGACCCGGTCCTGGGCCGGGGAAGGCGGACCCAATGAGCACGGACAGGCTCCACCCCGATCTGCAAAGAAAAGCTCCGGATGCGGACCTTGATCCGCGAACGACACCGGCTGAGACGCTGATTTACCTGCCTGTGGAGCCTTTTTTTGATCCTCCATGGACACCCAAGCGCGATGCTTCCTGGTTGGAGATCATCCGCTATTGGGTTGACGAACTTCGCTGGCGGCGCAAGCACTGGGGTAATGGCCCCTGTTGAATTAGGCGGCTTAAGATAGCGAATAACGAAAAGCGCTCGCAAGGGCGCTTGTTTTTTTGATGAAATTGTCCGCTATTCTATTACGCTATTACGCGATCGTGGCGATCGATTCTTCATCCTCCGGGATGATGATCGGTAAGCAGACGTCAAAGGTCGAACCGACACCCAACTCACTTTGCAATGAGATTTCGCCACCCATCATCTGTGCAAGGTTGCGGGCGATCGCCAAGCCCAGACCTGTACTTGACGCTACTGATTTCGAGCCACTTTTGCTTAAGGATCGGAATGCCTCGAAGACCTTCTCTTGTTGGTCTTCTGGGATCCCCGGTCCGGTATCGCTCACAACTAGGTGCCAGGTGGTTTCGTCAATGGGTTCGATTTTCACCTGCACCTGACCCTCTTTGGTGAATTTCACAGCGTTCCCAGCCAAGTTGACCGCGATTTGCGAGACACGCTCACCATCCCCTTTGAGAATTGGCGGCATAGCCTTATCGATCACGATGGACCAGTCAAGGCCCTTCTCCCGGGCGATAGGCAGACAGGTGCTCTCGATGAGGTTGACGATATCCTTGACGATGTAAGGCTCGCTTATGATCTCGAACTCGCCCGCCTCGATCTTGGAGAGGTCGAGCAAGTCGTTGATAATGAGCTTCAGGTGTCGGGCGCTGTTAACAATGTGCTGCTGCGCATTTTGCATCTTCGCGTTCAATGGTCCATAGGCCCCGCGCAGCGCCAGGTCGGCGAAGACGATGATGGCGCTTAAGGGTGTGCGCAGCTCATGGCTTGTACGTGCTGTGAATTGGGATTTCCGATCGCTAGCATCTTGAACCTCTTTGTTCAGGTGAATGAGGTCAAAGGTCGCATCATCCAGTGATCGTCGCAGATCTCGCGTAGATAGGTTATTGATGAATACCGAAAAAATGAAAGTTATTCCGATGACTAAAAGTTCCAAACCCAGGCTTACCGTGTTTGGCATCTGAAGTAGGAATTGGTGATCCAGTGTAATTAACCGGAGAGCAATGTAAACCAAAGCTGATGTTATCCCGATAACATAACCTTGAACTTGCGTTAACATCATGCCCCCGACGATAGTTAATAATAGAAGGGCGGGTACCACGACGGGCATTAATCCTTCGAGAATTATTGAATTGACCGTAACAAGGAGAATGTAATATAAAAGGAATAGCAATGCACCAAGGGTTACCCTTCCCTGTGAGACGAACCTACGGGATATTAACGCTATTGGGATTGTTCCAATACTCACACCGTAGACGATATATGCAGCACTTGACCCCTCCGGAAGAAAGGTAACAGTCACAAAAATCGCAAAGGGGATTAGAGCGTAAAAGCTGCCATTAATAATTGCCAGGATCAACCGCTTACGCCGGGTAATCCCAAGACGCTCATAGGGTGAGCGTGTATCAAATGGATCCGTTACTTCCATCATGCCGGTTTTCTGACCTACCTTGTTTCAATAATAGTGTTGATCGGTTCTAGTGCATTGATGTTCTCGTCCGGAAGATATTTACCGCGGGTACCATGTCGAATTCAATCCCGCAATCAGCCGCCCATCGATATAAATCCTCTTTCCAAAAAAACCCATAGGAATCACGACTACTGCGAATGACTAAGTTTATATATGGATTGGCGTAGGGTTTGCCTGCTTGAGATCCAAAGATTAAACCACCGGGTTTTACTACCCGCACAGCCTCTTTGATAGCTTGCCCAGGATCCGAAGTCCAGTGCAGCATAAAGGACCAAAAAGCAGCATCAAACGTATTATCTTGGTAGGGTAGGGAAATCGCGTTTGCCTGCTCAAATGATGGGCGATTGTCGTCCGTTAGGGGTGGGTGACCAGGTTGCAGCTGATCGAGCAAGCTCTGAAATTGGTTTTCTGCCAACTCGAGCATGCTTGGAACAGTATCAACGGCGGTAATCTTGATATTGCCTCGAGATAATAACCAGAGCTCTGCTGTCTCAAGTCCATTTCCGCAACCGATATCTAGCAGGTGTTTCCCTTGAAGCCAGGTGCGTTCGGACGGTAAAAGGTATTCAAAACTCAATTCCCGAAAGGTTGAATAAACGTCCCCACTTAATAGATGGTTGAGAGTATTTACGACCTTCTTCTCATTTCGTTCAAAGACATCTTTAACACCCACTTTTTCTTTTTTCAGCCGCTCAAGGATGCTATCTTGCATCGCTTCAGCAAGTGCACTCAATTGGCGAATTCCGGGGTTTGCCGCACCAAGTATTTGTGCAATGTCTGGCATAGGCTCTGCGAGGTTACGAACATACTGATCATTGTCTAAGACAATAAGATTCTTCCTATCATGCGTCAAGACCTCAAGAAGCTCTTGGGCATACTCAGCATCCTCGAACTGAAAGTGACTCATAATCTCACCAAAAGCACATGGTTCGCTCAAATAATCAAACAACCCGATCTCATCCAATGCTTTCACCACGAAGTAACGAAAAAACTGGTCCGTTTGGCGACCGCCTTGCATGAAGCTGCCGAATGATCTGAAAAGGCGCCATAATACATTGATCTTGCGTAACACCTTGATGTTGTGCATGTACCACCCTTGCCAGTGATAGATTAACCAGTTTGACAGGTATGGTCGCATGAAATGGATGAATTCGCCAACTTCAAACGGCTTGGGATAAAAATCGTTGCAGCCTGCTTGAAGTGCAATTTCGCGATCGCCTATCATGGCGTGGGCCGTCATCACCAGGATTGGACCCTTTAGAAAGAGCGCCCGACTTTTCATGTACGTGTGACATCCCAGCGATTCATCTACGGCAAGCTGAGATCCATTAAGATCAACTCGGGATTATGCTCATGCGCTTTCTCGAGAGCGCTATAGCCACATCGAGCGACATAGATCTCCTGCTGACCCAGTACCAGCTCAAGCACATTGAGCAACACATTAACGATGGAGGCATCATCCTCCACAATTATGAAGCGTTTGGGTTCGATGCCCTCCACATCGATCTTTAATGGTTTGGATCGGAGTTCCTGGTCCATGTCTTCCCTCACGATTCCCCTGCCCACCATGCCCGTGGTTTTTAATAGGATGCACGCTCTATGCCATATGCAGAATCATTACCCCACTATGCTTTCCATATAAAGGCCCCGGAATGAGCTACTTACATTGAATAATCATGCTCGCAGAAAAACGTGACTGGAATTGCCCTCGCTCCACGAACACAGACTTATTCTCCTAAAATGTCTTAATACCATGGTTCAGCCATGCCAATGGAAGACTTCCGATTTGCTCAACAATAAATACAACCCATAAGAGTAAAGATGCTCTTGATACGCTTGAGGCGAAGCGTCGGTATAGGAACAGTGTGATCACGGTAATCAGAAACAGATTATTTAAGATGACAATTGCAATATCAGAACATCAGTGCTAGATCTAGCCATGTGAAATTTCTCGATCATCCAATCAACGAGGCCGGCTTTCCTGGGGTAGGATAAGCCAAGGGGAAGGGTCGGAGGGCGGATGAGCAAGGAGAAGGTAACACTCTCGTTGGCTCTTACCAATGTAAGAGCCGCTCGCAAGAGCGGCTCGATTTCTGAATAACCAAGAAGAAGATGTTGGGCTACTTATTTTTCCCCTTTACTTGGGCATCCTTGCTGATTGCGCGGAAGTGGGAACGCACGCAGTTCCAATCGCCGGCGCAGGTCGATTCAAACACGCTCCAAACCTCGGCCTCGCCGTACCCGTATTGTGAGGCGATCTTGGCCGCCGAGCGTTCGTCACGATCCGTCGTCGCTCCCTGGGTTTGGGCTTTATCTCGAAGCATCTTCTGTACGCAGCCCCAACTTCCCGCACACTCGCCGTTATAGTAGGCCAGTACATCGGCGATCTGTACTTCAAACTGCCCGGCAAGTCTCTCGGCGGTGCGTTCTGTTCGCTCCTCTGCACGGGCGGTGCGATCTTCCTCTCGTCCCATGGTGCGGAATTCTTTTGCACCCATCGCCAGGATGTCAGCGGCCGAGTACTCATCATTGGCCAATTTGAACGCCTGTCCGATCTCACCCCAGGATTGGTCGAAGGATTTCGCCTCCACGATATCAGTCCAGCCGGCGTTCATGCGATCAGCGAATTTTGCTGCATGGCTGAGCTCGGATAGTGTCAACCCGTCCGCAAGGTAGGCATCCAGGACGGCAGGATCGACCTCGAGTTCCCCAGCAAGTTTGTAAAATTGCCCCAGTTTACCGTTTGTGGCGCCAGC
>Ga0315534_1003279_pt1 | contig 10464 bp, 9 predicted proteins | sample SalMarSW160240MG_FD_203094 | JGI IMG/M metagenome (GOLD analysis project Ga0315534, IMG submission 203094) | Salt marsh sediment microbial communities from the Plum Island Ecosystem LTER, Massachusetts, United States - Salt Marsh Sediment SW1602-40 ... | reverse complement strand
CGAACGAGTTCTACATCCTCGCCTCGAAAGAGAGCGTGTCGGTGCCGCCTGCCTATGTCGCCGAGATGGCGCCGTTCGATCCTCTGATCGGCGAGTATCGCGTGCATTATGCCGGGTTCTTCGATCCCGGCTTCGGCTATGTAGAGGGCAAGCCGCCGGCGGCGAAAGCCGTGCTCGAAGTGCGCAGCCTCGACATCCCATTCATTCTGGAGGACGGGCAGATCGTCGGACGGTTGATCTACGACAAGCTCACCGAGTTTCCCGACCAAGTCTACGGCCAGGGCATCGGCTCGCATTATCAGGCGCAAGGGCTGAAACTGTCCAAGCACTTCACGCAAGGCTAAAGCTCAAGCAGAGCAAGAGCCGCCGCCGAGCACGCAGAACTTGGCGCAGTGCACATGGCACAGCTTGACCGCACCATCGGCGAACATGCCGCCATCCGCGCGCGCGGCATCGCCAAGCGTCTCGCCCATCTCGAAGGCGGGATCGTAGGGGAGAAGCGTGCAAGGCAGCACCACCGGTGCGGCGGCGCCCTTCCGCTTCACCACCATACGGCTTGACGCGCACATCATATCGGCCGGGTTCTTGCCGAGGATATCCCAGCAGGCTTCGGTGATTTCTGGAACGTCGGCGTGTTCTTCCATCTCGGGGAAGAGCACGAGTGCCGCCGGATCGTAAGCGTCGACCGGCCAAGCCCGCCCGGCGATCAAAGCGGCGTAGCCGCCGCGGGCATCGCTCTCGGTCTCGCCCCAACAGGTCCGCCCGGCAAGCGCGAGCGTGAAGCCTTGGCGCGCCAGCCAGTCGATCCCTTCGATCGTCTTGGCGAAACCGCCGGGCCCCCGCTCGACGTCGTGCAGCTCTTCGGAATAGTGGTCGAGGCTGACGCGGATCATCAGGCGGTCACAATATTCATCGCGCAAAGCGAGCAGGCCCTCACGCAGGCGCGGCCGCAGCATCGGCTGCATAGCATTGGTCAGCACCAGAACGGAAAAGCCGCGGGCGAGCGCATCGCCGAGCATCTCGATGATATCGGGATTCATGAAAGGCTCGCCGCCGGTGAAACCGATCTCGCGCACAGGCCAGCCATCGCGAGAGATCTCGTCGAGATAGGCGTGGACCTCGGTGCGGGTGATGTAAGAGAGGCGGTCGTTCTCGGGGCTCGAGTCGATATAGCAATTGCGGCAGGTGATGTTGCAGAGGCTGCCGGTATTGATCCACAACGTGCGCAACGAGACGAGCTCGACCCGCGCGCGGCGCTCGCCTGTAGCGGTGACTTCGGGGTCGCTGAATTTGGTTCGCCCGGCGGCGAGCGCGGCCTCTGTCATGACTCTTCTCTCCAGCCTGGCATTAACAGGAGGTTCGCGGGCGACCGCAAGAGGCGCAGCATCACCACTCTGTGAGGCGCCGCTTTTCGCAATAAGTCGGCCATGATAGAAGCAGCCGGATCGCGGGTTTGGCTCACTGGCAGAGCGGCCGCTTAGTCGCTGGCGCTTGGCAGAAAACCGTTCCAACCGATCCTATGAGATACGTCCGGAGCAGCAGAGCAAGATCCGATGCGCTTGATACTTCATGTCGGAACTCACAAGACCGGCACCACATCTATCCAAACTGCCTTAGCCAGCAACCGACGATGGTTGGCCGAGCGCGGCTATATTTTCCCGCCGCTTTGCGTCCGGCGGCGTAGCCACAACGAATTCGCCCATGGGATCGCCCTTGCGAAGCCGGCACTTCTGGAAGAACTCCGTACCAATTTGCTTAGCAGAAGCGGCCCCGACCGCACCACGATCATCAGTGCAGAAGAAATGTCGGTTCGGATTGCCGGTACCAGGGACTGGGAAGGTTACAACAAAAAAGACTATTGGGACCGCAGGCTTGAATATCTTGAACGGCTGCGCACGGTCATCCGCGACTTCGACGACATTGCGGTCCATCTCTGTCTTCGGCGCGCCGACAAATATGCCGAGGCGCTCTACGCGACCCAGTTTTTGGGTCGCCAGGTTCGATTCCGCGGATCGTTCGAGCGCTTCATATCGGCTGTCGCCCCTGTCTTCGAGTACAGCCGGCAGATTGAGGCCTTTCGAAGCGTGTTTCCGAATGTGCAGGTTATATCGTTCGACGATCTTGCTCGGGATTTGGTGCCCGGATTTTTTCGCTGGACGGGCATCCCCATGCCGGCCGATATCGCGCAGTACAAAAGGATCACGCCCGATATGCGGTTGGTCTACTGGCTTACTCAGATGATCGGCGCTCACGACGGAGACCAAGCGCAGTGCCGCCTCTGGGTAAAATTTTTAGCATCTCGTGACAGTAAGCATCTGTTTTCCAGCGACGCCGCGGCAACCTTTTGGCCAAGCCAAACCGATCGTGACGCATTTGCTTTGCGGAGTGGTGTGGGACTGCCTGATGGTTTTTTTTCCAGTGCGCCTCCTCCGAAAGCCGTCGATGCACGGCTGGAGCGCGCGGAACTCGACCGGGTGTCGCAAGCGTTCGAGTCGTGGCAGGCGACGCTGAGACCCCCCAACAGCCGGTCTCGAGGCCGATCGATTGTTTCGTGGTTTCGCGCAGCCTATCTTCGAGCCCGCGCAATGTCGCTGATCCCTTTATAGCGAAGCCGGTGCTGCGGCCGGTGGCTTGTCGCAACGTATAATCGGCCCATGAGAAATCGAATGCCTTGCGGCCTTGGACAGCTCACGCTATCGGGGACGTGGTAGCACTGGAGTTCATATCCAATGGCCCGCTCGCTATTGCCTCCTGACGCTGACGGGCGCGAACAGCCTGCTAAGGGCTGTCTCGATGGCGTACAGATTCTCACGCGATATTGCTTTCGAGAGCGGCCTTACTGGAGCGCGTTCGTCGATCACCATGTGCGGTCCGGTGTGAAATTTATCCATGCCTGCGTGCAAACTGAGGATGACCGCGAGGATCTCCTTGGGATGCCGTTCCCTTCATCCGCCGAGCTCGTTGTTCATCGTGTGCAGGGCGATCTCGATCCTGACGCAGCGCTAAGTCGCCTGGATTTGACCCCGATCATCGAATGCGCTCCCTACACCATGGCGATCGATTGCGATGAGTATTTTCATGCGTTGAATCCTGATGTTTCGATCGATGATCTTTTTTCGATTTTCCCCGATTTTGGTCAGCTCCGCATGCCTTGGGCGATGTGTCCCATCTTGGGGGATGACGATCCTGCGAAAGGTGGATTCTGGGGCCACACCGGCAAATCGATCGCACGGTCTGAACGGATTGTGGGCATTCCTAGGATGCACGGTTTCCGCATCGATTCCAGACCGGCGGATCCCAGGGGAGCTTTGATTCCGATTGGAAAGTTTGGGTGTATCCTGATTCATTACTGGTCCCGTAGCTTTCGTGACTGCTTGCTTAAAACGTTCAATAACCGGCTCAAGGAGTCCAAGAGCTCAGATATCGCCATTGCGCTCGACAAGATTCGCTCACGTGATTTGCCCATACGCTTGCGGCTGCTCGCTTACCTGCATTGCCAGTCTCGCTATCTGACCTTGCCTGACCCACCTCTTGCCTCATTCGATTGGGCTGCTGAGGAGGCTATTCTTCGCCGCCACCTGTCAGAGAATGATGAGGATCTTTGCCGTGATGTCTTCGAAGATTACACTTCGAAACTGAAGAAAAGACTCCGTGCGTTCCCGCTCTATCCGGCGGTATCGATTAAGCAAATGGGTCGATTGTTGCCGTCGGCTCAAGAGCTCGATCACGATGAGGCGCTTAGAGGCGAGATGGAACCATCGGCCCAATAGCGGCATGCCGGCAGCGGCCTTGAAGCACATGACCAAAAAAAATCGCGGAGGCCTGCTTCGGCGTTATGCTAAGACTCCAGGATCGCGGGTGTAGCTCAGTGGTAGAGCAGTAGCTTCCCAAGCTACGGGTCGTGGGTTCGATCCCCATCGCCCGCTCCATAATTCCAAAGCGCAGGGTTTTCCGCTTTATCAGGGTGGCCGTCGAGCCTCTAAGCGCCGGGGCCACAGCGAAGTCGATGAGATGGCGCGTTTAGCAGGACAGAGAAAGGCAAGCACGGGCAAGAAGCGGGCTTCTGCGCCCGCAGCCGAAGACTCTGAGGAGGTAAGCGGACAAACTCTGCGCGAGCGCCTGCGCCTTCTATATTTCGGCAAAAGCCGTGCGGCGCACCGCTTCCGCTATAGCCTGCTCGCCTTCGACATCATTACCATCGCCTTTATTATTGGCACCTCTTTCATTCCACGGACGCAAACCGTGGAATGGTTCGATCTGGCTTTTGGACTGGTTATCCTTGCCGATTTCGGCGCTCGCATTTATGCGAGCCCTCATCCCGCTCGTGAATTTGCCCATCCGGCAACCTGGGCCGACATGGTCGCGATCGTTTCGTTCCTCGCCCCGGTGGTCGGCGAAGGCTTGGGCTTCTTGCGAATCCTACGCACATTGAGGCTTCTGCACAGTTATCAGCTCGCCGCCCGGCTCCGCATCGACAGCCCCTTTTTCCGCCGCAACGAGGAGACGATCAACGCGGTACTGAACCTGCTGGTGTTTCTGTTCGTCATGACCGGCGTGGTCTACGAGACCCAGCATTGGCGCAATCCCGCCATCGGCAACTATGTCGACGCTCTCTATTTCACCGTCACTGCGCTGACCACCACCGGCTTTGGCGACATCACGCTCGAAGGTTCGCTTGGTCGGCTCATTGCCGTCGTCATTATGATCTTTGGGGTGACGCTGTTCGTGCGCCTATTGCAGGTGATGCTCAACCCGCGCAAGGTTCGCTTTCCTTGCCCGACTTGCGGGCTTCAGCGGCATGAAGTCGATGCTGTCCACTGCAAAGCATGCGGGACCCCGCTGAAGATTCCCGACGAAGGCCGCTTCTAATTCAATCTCTCCTATCGGCGACGCCCTGATCTCTCGGTGGACAGCCTCGAACCACCGGCGCTGGATCGTTCAACGGAAGATCAGTGGGCGAGCTTGACGGCGCCAGTATAGAGCGCCCCGCCGATGACGCAGGGAAGGGCGATATAGGCTTGGCCGAGTGCGGAGGCGGCAACGCAGCCAGTGGCAATCGCAATCGAGCCTGCGGTCGCGCCCTTGGTCATTCCGGCTTCATTGGTGAGTTGCTGTCTCTGCGCGTTTTCGATGGCGCCGAACTGATCCTTGCGGATCTTCTCCGACTCGAAACTCTCTGCGGCCTTGATCACATCCTTCAGAGGTTCGGCGATTTCCTCCGGCTGGCGCTGATATTCGGCACGGTAAAGCGCGATCAACTGGCGGTCGCGTTCGGCGTAAGAGGCGAGCGTCCATTTCGCCGTGCCGCCGGTCGCGATCTTTTCCACGGCGCTCGGGTCGTGCCCCCAGCCGGAAAAGACCTTGCGGAACGAGAAGCCGCTATCGGACTTGGTCTTGGACCAGCGCAGCGCGGTGACGATACGGACCACCGGTTCGTGCTGACCGGTGGCGACATAATAACCCCATAGCGCGTAAATGCCCGGCGAACCGCCGACGTCAAGCGGCAGCGTCATCAGGGTCGGTCGCTTGCCGGCGAGAAAATCGTCGATCAACGGCCGGCGAAGCGGCATCAGCGAAGCGTTCTTCTCAAGAAGCTCACGCCAGTCGGGGCGCCCCGAATAAGCGATCGCCCGAATGATCACCGCCTGCTCCTTGTCGGGCATGGGAAACATCTTGGGGATCATGCCGGGACCGTCTCTGGGATTCGTGCCGAGCACGCCGGCGATGAACCCGGTGCAGAACCACGCCTTCTCTTCGTCGCCGAACAGGCCGTAGTCCTTCATCGCGTGGACCGCCGCAGGGACCCGCAATGGCTCTTTGTGGTCACGGTAATTGGAGATCCAATCCATAAGTTGATCGGGCGAGGTGAATGCGCCTTGCGGCGCCGACGATGCTTGCGCCGGAGGCGCTTGCGTCCGCGCAGCTTGCGGCCGATCTTGCGTTGCTTGTCCGTTAGCCGGGGCGGTCACCTTCTCGACCGGTATTGGCGGACGCATTGTGGTGTACCGCTCGATCTTCACCTCGGCGGGCGGGACCGCAGCCTGCACTTCGGTAGGGGTCGCGTCAGCTTGGGAAGGAGCAGGCGAAGCGGGCGTCTCTTGCGCCGGCGCAAGACGCTGCGGCGCCTGAAGGGCCGAACTGGTCTGCTTTGGAACGCTGACGGTGCCGGGCGGATCTTGCGCCTGAGCCGCGCAAGGAATGGCTAAAAGGCTGCCGCAAACGAGCGCAATGCGCGCGTCAATACGCATGTCATCAGCTTTCTTCCCCCGGCCCCAGAAGTCTTGCTGACGAATCCCTTCAATGCCACAGGCGTGCCAACCCATGGGCAAGGTCCGATTTTCAACGGTTTCATGGCTTTTTCAGGGCCAGACCGTTAACCATGATGCGGTTGGCCTGCCGTTCCTCCACGGAGTCCGGCCGCCCCCCAGCCTCGCGGTGCTGAAGGGCGGCCGGTAGCCTCGCGCCTGGGCTGCGAGGGACTTGCCGCAAAGTCACCAGCAGCTCCATCCTCCTCAACGGGGCCCAGCACCTCCTGGTCTCGCTAAAAAGCCTGCAAGCCGGACGCCGGGGGGTGTTCCTGCGCCCAAATCTTGCCGCCAACGTGCTTGCCCTCAGCATGAGGGCTCTCTTATCATCAGTCCAATCGATAGTATCAATGACGAGTATCGACCACGGTAATCTCAGCAGGCTCGATCTCAATCTGTTGGTCGCGTTCGATGCGCTCCTGACGGAGCGCAGCGTCACGCGCGCCGCTTCCCGCATCGGGCTCGGCCAGTCGGCCATGAGCCACAATCTCAGACGGCTCAGGGCGCTGTTCGGCGATGAGCTTTTGACCCGCGGGGCCGACGGCATGCGTCCGACACCGCGGGCGCTTGCGCTCGCCGGTCCGGTGCGGGTGACGCTTGCGCAAATTCAGGAAGCTGTCCTTGAGCGCGAAGACTTCGATCCCGAGACCGCCGGGAGAACTTTTCGCATCGGTCTTGCCGATTCCATCGAAGTGGCCATCGTTCCGGATCTGCTGGCGCGGCTCCGTCACCAAGCGCCGGGCGTCACGTTGCGTCTGCGCTCGATCAACCGGCTCACGATCCTGGACGAATTGGATAGTGGCGGCCTCGATCTCGGCATCGGCGTGTTCGATCACGGCCAAACTCATCACAAGCGCCGCCCCCTTTACACCGACAGCTTCCTCTGCCTGTTCAATGCCGACCTGCTCAAATTCCCGCTGCCGATTTCGCTCGAGGATTATTTGAGCGTGCCGCATGTCCTGACCAGCCTCAGCGAAGATGCACATGGCGCCGTCGACGAAGCGCTCGCCAAACTCAAGCTGAACCGAACCATCGCCTTGACCACGCCCGGCTTCCTCGCCGTTCCCTTCGTGGTGAGCCGCGTGCCAGTGATCACCACCATGCCGCAGCGGCTCGCGCGCTACTTCGCCGAAGCCTTCGGACTTGCCACCAGCCCTCCACCGCTCGATCTCCCCGGGTTGGCCATATCGCTGCTTTGGCATGCAAGCTTCGATCACGACCCGGGACATATGTGGCTGCGCCAGGCCGTGTCCGGAGTGGCCGCGGAGGTCGCTTCAGAGCCTTGAGCCGGCCTCGCCGGGGTGTGGACAACTTCCCTTTTTGGGGACCCCTTTCGGCCGGGTTGGCGTCATGATGGGCCCGCTACTCGAATCACCAGTCAAAAGTCCTGGCAATAAGTCGAAGATCGATCGAAGGAGGTCTCCCATGGCTGCCAAAACAGCATCGGGAAGGAAAAGTGTGCCTTCTGAAAAGGCGCGCTGCGATGAATTGAGCGATATCTTGGCCGATAGTTGGTGGGCGGTCGGCATACGCGGAGTTGCGGCCATTGTATTCGGCCTAATCTGCTTGGTTAATCCGGGTTTGGCTCTCACAGCGTTCATATACGTGTTCGCCGCTTATATGCTTGTCGATGGCGTGTTCGCTCTGTTTGCAGGCGTCAAGGCGGCCCGGAACGGCGAGCGCTGGTACCTGCTCATCCTTCAAGGCCTTGTCAGCCTCGCGGCCGCCGTGATCGCCGTTTCGTTGCCGCTGGCCACGATCGTGGCATTGACCTGGCTCGTGGCGATCTGGGCGATCGTCTCGGGCGCCCTGATGCTCAGCGCTGCGTTCACGCTGAACCTCGAGCATGGCCGCTGGTGGCTCGCGCTGGGCGGCATCGCCTCGCTGATCTTCGGCATCCTTCTCATCCTCCAGCCATTGATCGGGGCGGTGGTGCTGATCCTGTGGCTCGGCGCCTTCGGGCTGGTAATGGGCATTTTCCTGCTGATTCTCGCCTTCCAGCTCCATGGGAAAATGGAGGAAAAGGCGCGGAAAGCGCCGGCAGGGGCAAAGAGGGCCTAAGGTCTTTACCCCTCGGGGCGTTATGATGAGGGCGTGGCGCTTCCCAAGTGCCGCGCCCTTTCTCTTGAGTTTCGCGAAATGCAGGCGTCAGACCTTCCCACCGTCAAGCTGCCAAGCGGCGAGAGCGTGCCGCAACTCGGCCTTGGGACGTGGCACATGGGCGAAAGCGGGCGCAAGCGGGCGGAGGAAGTTGCTGCGCTCGAGCTCGGCCTCGATCTCGGCATGACGCTGATCGACACCGCCGAGATGTACGGCAATGGCAATGCCGAGGAGATCGTGGCCGAGGCGGTGCGCGGCCGGCGCGACCAATGCTTTATCGTCAGCAAGGTTCTGCCGGAGAACTCGACCAAGGCGGGGACCATTGCTGCCTGCGAACGCAGCCTCAAGCGCCTCAAGACCGATCGCATCGATCTCTATCTGCTGCATTGGCGCGGGCGTCCCAAGCTTGAGGAGACCTTGGCGGGTTTCGAGGCGCTCACCGCCTCCGGCGCGATCCGCTTCTTCGGCGTCAGCAATTTCGATGTCGGGGAGATGGAAGAGTTGTTCAAGCTTCCCGGCGGCGCGTCATGCACCAGCAATCAGGTGCTCTACAATTTGCGCCGCCGCGGGATCGAGGCGGCGCTTCTGCCTTGGTGCCGGGAGCGCGAGATCCCAATCATGGCCTATTCGCCGCTCGAGCAGGGGAGGATCTTGCGTGACCGCGTGCTGACCGAAGTCGCTATCCGCCATCGCGCCACACCGGCGCAGATCGCATTGGCCTGGGTTCTTCGTCAGCCCGACATGATGGTGATCCCCAAAGCGGCAACGGAGGCGCATGTCCGTGAAAACCGGGCGGCGCTCGACATCTCGCTGACCGGGCAGGATCTCGGCGAGCTTGCCAGGGCCTTTCCGCCGCCGAAGGGCCCGCGCCCGCTCGAATTGCTTTAGATCAGCTTGCCGGGCGACGAGACGCCGCGGCTTCTGTGACCTGGGCCACTGACGGGCGATCCCTTCCCCGCTACCATGCCCGCCATGGACGGTCTTATCGGACAGAGCGACGGGCTTACCCGGCTTTTCGTCTTCGCCGGCGTTTTTGTGGCGATGGCGCTGATCGAGCTGTTATGGCCCAAGCGCAAGCTGATCCTTTCGAAGCGGGAGCGCTGGCTCACCAATATCGGCATCAGCGTTACCGGCACGCTCCTTCTCAGGCTCATGGCTGCCCTTGCCGTGCCGGTCGCGGCCATCGCCGCCGCCTTTTATGCTGAAGCTCATCAGATCGGACTGCTCAACCAAGTCGCCTGGCCCGCTTGGATCAAACTGGTCATCGCGCTTGTCGTGCTCGACCTTGCGATCTGGGCGCAGCATCTGGCCTCGCACAAAATCCCACTGCTTTGGCGCCTGCATCAGGTGCACCATGCCGACCGCGATATCGACGTCACCACCGCGATCCGCTTCCATCCCGTGGAGATCGGCCTGTCGATGCTGTGGAAGATCGTCGTGGTGGTGCCGCTCGGCGCTTCGCCATTCGCCGTGTTCCTGTTCGAGGTAATCCTAAATGGCTGCGCCATGTTCAATCACGCCAATATCGCGTTGCCGGAATGGTTCGACCGGATCTTGCGGCTCTTCATCGTGACGCCAGATATGCATCGCGTGCACCATTCGGTGCTGCGCCGCGAGCACGATTCCAATTACGGATTTAATCTGTCGATCTGGGACCGGTTGTTCCGCACCTATACGGCGCAACCGGAGGCCGGGCACCAAGGCATGACCGTTGGGCTCAACCCTTATCAGAGCCAGGCGCCGGCGCGGTTCGGCTGGTCGCTGTGGTTGCCTTTCGGGCGCCAGCCGCGGGGGAGCCAGAGGCCGCAGCCCTAGAGGGGCTACGCTAAAAGAAGCTCATCGGGAAATAGCGCAAGAACAGCTCTTCGTAGCGTCCGCTCGCATGCACCTGTTCCAGCGCGTAGCTGAGAACCCGGGCAAGCTTGCGATTTCCTTTCTTGACCGCGATGCCCACGCCCTCGCCAAAGAATTTGGCGTCGACGTAAGGTCCGCCACGGAACTCGCAGCAGCCTTCGCTGGTCACCCCGTTCAGCCAAAACGTCATGCCGATGCCGTCGCC
>Ga0315534_1003278_pt1 | contig 10465 bp, 10 predicted proteins | sample SalMarSW160240MG_FD_203094 | JGI IMG/M metagenome (GOLD analysis project Ga0315534, IMG submission 203094) | Salt marsh sediment microbial communities from the Plum Island Ecosystem LTER, Massachusetts, United States - Salt Marsh Sediment SW1602-40 ... | reverse complement strand
TTGATTTGCTCGAACTTACTAAGATATTCCTGTATCCAAAAGCTTTTTGAATCGCCAGTGTTTCAGTTTTATCATTCAACCTGGTCGAAGTTCCATGAGCATTGATATATCCTATATCTTCCAGATCAAGACTTGCATCTTTAACTGCAAGCTGCATGGCCGCAGCTGCCCATGTGCCATTTGGTTCAGGAGCTGCAATCCCATATGCATCTGAGGTCATGCCGAATCCACTTAACAATGCCAGAGGTTTTGCTCCTCTCTTTTCAGCATGTTCCAATGTTTCCAGAACCAGAACACAGGCACCTTCACCCATCACAAATCCATCCCGATTCAGATCGAAGGGACGGCTTGCATTTTCAGGCTTTTCATTGAAAATTGAAAGGACTCCCATGCTCGCGTAAGCATCCAGAACCAAAGGGGTCATGGTGGATTCTGCTCCACCGGCCAGAATCACATCTGCCATTCCTCCCCTGAGTATTCCCAGTGCAATTCCAATGGAATGCGTGCCAGTTGTACAAGCAGCAGAGACTCCCAGGTTTGGCCCATGAATTCCAAGAACAATTGCTGCATTACAAACCGGCATATTGGAAATAACCCTGGGCACGGTTAAGGGATTGACCGAGCCCGGTCCCATTTTTAAAAACCGGATATGCTGATCTTCAAGATGAGTAGTATCTCCGGCGGCCGATCCAATTACACATCCAATTCTGTCCCTGTCTTCATTATTCAGATCCAGACCGGCATCCCTCACTGCCTCAATTGCTGCACTGGAAGCCAGTTGGGATACCCTGGCCATTTTACGCGATTCTTTACGATCAAAATAATCCTCCGGTTTATATGATATTACCTCGGAACCGATCTGGCTTTTGTGAGCATGAGGATCGAAAGCCTGAATTTTTTTAATTCCCGATTTGCCTGTTATCAGTGAATTCCAGAAATCAGCACGATTACAACCAATGGAGGTAAATACTCCAATGCCAGTGACTGCAACTGATCTATTTTTATCCATGACAGGTATTAGCTCTTAGTGAAATAAAATGAAGTTACGAGTTAAAGATACAAAAGCCGGACAATCTGACCACATTCCGCCGGAGTAAATTGACCTCATCAAAATTAGTATTCTAAAAGGAGCTTTCTCATAACTCACTCTCACACTCACGCACATGCTCGAATTCCAATCAGCAAAAGATTGCTATTTACCAGGGTTCTTAAGTTTTGGATCAGATTATTGTTTTGTTTTACTCATAAAGAATTTATCCATGATTGCCTTGGCTGTTATATGTGTTAAACTAGTTTCAGCCATTTTGTAAGTTTTAATAATCTTCATTTTTTGAGTCCAACCACAAACAGCTTCTTTCATAGTCAATGGCCATAGATCATTGTCCTTATACGCAAGTAAAGTCTCTTTTTCATAATTATATGAAAATTCTTCAAGTTCTGCTACAACTAATTCAGATCCAACCCTGCCACCAGGTATTTCATAATGTCTTGAATATATGACATAGACTTTATTGTCCGGCATACCATAATAATAAGCAGGATTTGGCGTAGGAAAATAATGTTCATCGCCCCTGGCCTTGTAGATTAGCCTGGGCTCTCTTTTAGAGCGTTTCATGAAAGTGAGTATTTATGTAATACTCTGCAAGGTAATAAAAATCCGGCTCAGAAGGCCAGGATTTTTATTCCTAATCTCCGCAATAGATATTAAGGGTAACACTCAAGCGAAAAGATAGTTTAATATTTTATTCATACCTTTATTCGGCAGGCTGTTATTAGAATATGTATAAAACACTAATAATAGCCAGCAATTAAGAAATTTAATTTTGGATAGTAATATACTCTTAGGGTGAGGCTTTTTTCTTAAATTTGGGGAAAGAGTATTTAAATAGCAATTTAAAATGAATAGATTATTAGCAATATTAGCAATAACAATAGGCTTAATCTCCTGTCAGCAGGGAAGGCGAATTTATGTAAAACACCAGAAATTATCTCCTCAGCTGGAATGGTTAAAGAAAGATGCACGAGAATTTAAGGTGCCCATTAAAGACATTAATATTACATACAATATGAGTCTGTCATTTCGATATGTCTACGGTTATCAATATCAATTTGCAAAAGTGAAAGTAACCGAAACCAGTCCAGGCGGTAAAATAATTGTAAAAGAATATGATTTAAAGGTACGGGAAGACAACGGTGATTACATTGGAAAAGCCGGTTTAGACATTTGGGATAGTGATCATTTGGCAGAGCCTAACAAGAAATATGAGGAAACAGGAATTTACACTTATGTAATAGAGCACAATATGCCTACTGACCCATTAACTTATGCCATGGAAATAGGCCTAATATTAGATAAGGTAAAATAAATCTGTCCTCGAATTACCTGACATTTACAACTGGTAATAATATATGTTTTGAGGCCATTTTGATATCCCATCCCAAATTTTACCAGCTTTCACCCTTGTAAGGAAATTGCTTAAAATAGCTCGCCCGGGCATACCAACAGGACTCTTTATTCTTTTAAAACATTTTGCAAAATTAAGTTAATATACAGGCTGACAGTGGAAAAGCCAGTGACCTTGACCATAGATGGCAGGAATAATATGACCGGCCAAATGGAGCCAATATAAGCGGCTTTTGTGCCAGATAAATAAAATTTTGAAATTATACATTTAATATGCTTAATTCAATAAATATAGTGATGATAAAATTTATATTTGGAATGAAATAATAAATAACACTTTTGTATGACAGTTTAATCCTTTTTCATATTTTAAGTCCCCCAAAACCATAAAGACTATGGAGCCGTTACTTTTTATAATAATCGCATTAATTCTTGGAACAATTACCAGGCATTTACTTAAGAAGATGCCTGTTCCGTACACTGTATTACTGGTTGTGATAGGAGTAATCCTTGGTGTAATATCACGATATCATGTTGGATCAAAGTCAGTATTTTCTGTTGTTTTCGAATCGATTTCCTGGGCCGGATCCCTCAATCCACATGTGATATTTTTCATATTTCTGCCCACTCTTATTTTTGAGGCAGCCTTTGGCATGGATTGGCATACTTTCCGGAAGACATCAGTCAATGCGACACTGCTTGCGGGTCCTGGTATTATTATATCGCTGGGACTCACAGCAGTATTGCTGATGGGAATAAAAGGGTTGGATATTGGATTGTTTGAATGGTCCTGGCCAATTGCTTTTATGTTCGGTGCTCTTATTTCAGCTTCCGATCCTGTTGCCGTGGTTGCTATATTGAGGGAAATGGGAGCAAACAAAAAGCTCTCGACATTAATAGACGGGGAAGCAATTCTGAATGATGGAACGGCTATCGTTCTGTTTATGGTATTTTATCTTCCATTATCAGGACAAACTGCTGAATTGAATCCTTTTCTGGATTTTTTAAAGGTTGCCATTGGCGGCACTCTTTTTGGCCTGATAATGGCAAGGCTTGTAATGTTCTGGCTCAAGAAAGTCTTCAAAGATGCTATGGTAGAGATAGTCGTACTTCTTGCCTCTGCATATCTCACTTTCTTTATTGCTGAGGATTTCTTACATGTATCAGGAGTACTCGCTATTTTCGGCTTGGGGATAACTATGGCAAGCGTGGGAAAAACCCGTATCAGTCCGGAGGTTGTAAAATTCCTACATGAGTTTTGGGAACTAGCTGTATACCTGGCTAATACCCTGATATTCATAATTGTAGGAGTTGTAATTGCCAGCAGGGTAACTTTTACTGGCAGCGATTTTGTGGTTCTTATATTACTTTATATTGGCATACATGTAGCCAGGGCTATCATGCTGGCCATTTTGTATCCATTCATGAAAAGATCGGGTTATGGTCTTAATTTAAAAGATCTGGTTGTTACCTGGTATGGATCCTTAAGAGGGGCTGTAGGTCTTGCCCTTGCACTTATTGTGGCAGGAACGGAGTTATTACCGGTTGAGGTAAAGGACCAGTTCCTTTTCCTGACAGCTGGTATAGTATTGCTTACTCTTCTTATTAATGCTACTACTATTAAGTACATAGTAAATAAATTGGGCCTGACAAAAATTGCTCCATCAAAAGCATTAATACTGAATCAAACCTTTAAGACAGTGACTGAAAAAATGCAGGCAGATTTCGAAAAAATATCATCAGAAAGGTATTATAAGCATGCAGATACAGATGTCATAAAAAGCTTTCTGCCCCATTTTAAAAAAGTAAAAGTCGAGTCGACTGTAGAAAGTAACGAATTAGCGGAGCTCAGAAGGCGGGTTCTTGAAAAGGAAAAAGCGACCTACTGGGAACAGTTTAACAAGGGAATTATTAGTTCAGAGACGGTGATCAAGCTCAGCGAGTCTATCAGCGAGATGCTTGACAATAATGGAAACATGCCTCTTGATGAGAGAAGCGACCTGGAAGATATGCTTCGCAATTCAAAATTATTAAACAGACTGCAACGTGTCAAATGGCTCTTTTATATTTATCGCCAGCTTAACTATAATAAACTTGTCTTTAGTTATGATTTTGGTATGGGATTCGCTGAAGCTCAAAACGAAAACCTTAAACTGATAGATAGTTTTAAAGAATTAAAATCAACCCCCGAGGATAATGTTAATATTGAACTCCTGCGTGATGAAATAAGCCAGAACATAATACACGGACAAACATTCCTGAGGAATTTTAAGAAATTCTATCATGATATTTATATAGAGGTAGCTACAAAAAAAGCAGTTCAGACTCTGCTTAATAATGAAAAGACAAAAGTAGAAGAACTGCTTAAAACGGGAAGGATAGATATTGATGAGGCCCAAAAATTATTGGACGGTATTGAGGATCAAATGAAACAGATCCTCAAATATCATCACAGAAGCAGTAAAAATTAACTCTGAAAAAGAATGTGAATGCCGCATCATCTGCTTCGACCCGAAAGAGTTTAGAGGAAATAGTAAATTACAAGTAGTGATAGATATTCGTGAGACTTGCCAGCTGTAAGAATGAAGTTACCGGTAAGGCGGAATAATGTATCCTGTTGAAAATCAAGATCCAAAAGGATCAGTAGCAATTATTGTACGGCTGAAAAGGATTTTAGGTGCCTGACTAACTTCAAAACCGGCTTTCATCAGGTTTCTGATCATTTCTTTAAAAGTGTTGCGGGAAACATGGAAAGAGGGCTCAACAATACATATTTTGCCGTCAGGTTTTAGAAGTGTTTTCATCTCTTCAAAGAGTTTCTGGTGATCTTTTATCTCATGAACAACATAAAAAGCCAGGATAAAATCCACTTTAGACTTTAATCCTATCCTGTCGGGTTCACATTTATGCAATTCGATTTTCTTTTCGAGCAGAGTACCCCTGATTTTTGTTTCGACTTTTTCAAGCATCCCCTCCTGCAGATCGGCTGCAATTACTTTTCCACTGCCATTCAGCATCTTTGCAATCTCTATTGAGAAAAATCCCGGTCCGCAACCAAGATCAAGTATAGTAATCCCCGGCCGGATATATGATTTAAATATCGTCCGGGGATTCTGTACTAACTTCCGAAGTTTGTTCTCAAGGCTTCCTGCCTGTTCAACTGGATATACCCTGTTATTTCTTTCTTCTTTTTTCATTTCAAACCTGTTCAGCAGTTACAATATCCTGATCCTCCCTGGGTGCTTTTTTGAACTTATTGTGGTATTTTTCCTTCCACTTTTTATCGTGAGGATGATGAGATCCGGGTGCAACACCTGTAAGGAGGATCTTTGACAGGAAGAATATTCCGACAGTCTGCCAGAAGGTAAGTTCCGGTCCATTGAACAACAACGGTATCAGCCAGTTCCACAAGGCCTGGATACCGAAGATAACTCCGATCATGAATCCTACACCGAGAATTCCGAAGCCGACATACTTTAATACATTTAACGCTTTCATACTAGTAATTTTTTAATTGTTTATACAATTCATTAAGGTTTTTCCTGAGTGCAAGGACGGCGTAACGTTTTCTTGAAATGAGTGTATTGACTCCAATACCGGTCTTTTGAGATATCTCTTTGAAGCTCAAATCCTCAAATTCGTTTTCAACGAACACACTCCTTTGCTCATCAGGTAATTCCGACAGTGTCTCTTCGATCGTTTCCCATATCATTTCCTTCATCTCCTCATCTTCGGGGGTTGTCCCGACAGAGGGTAATATTTCCTCGAGTGTCAGAGGCCCCTCTTCATCTTCAGCTGCATTTTCGAGATAGCTGAATGTTACGGGTCTCTTCTTCCGGAACAGGTCCTTGATACGGTTATCTGTGACCCTGTAGAGCCAGGCTGTCAGATTTTCAAGTCTCCTTATGTCATTGAATCCTACGGTCAGCTGATAAAAAACATCATGCAGAATATCCTCGGCTTCAATCCTGTCGGGGATCCTGTTTCTTATATAGCCGAGCAATTTGTTTCGCTCGTCTTTATAAGCAGATGTGATTTTTGCTGACTCTTTTGGACTCATAACAAAGGCTCTTTACCAGTATAGACGAATCAGCGCAGAAAATATTTTAAATATTTATGAGATAAGTTTTTGAAACGCTCATTTCAGGCGGGAAAGGGGAAGCCCCCTGTTTATCTCTCTTTGTTTATTGTAAAACCTGTCGGAGGATCATCTTCTGATCCAATAAAATAATATGTTCCGACAAAGATATTACCATCTCCATCCACTACAATATATTTTGTCATTGGACCCCCCGGCCACCAAGGTACCAGAATATCATCAAGTATAGTACCGTCCTGCTGAATGACTTTAATAAATGAAGCTGTTGAATACTGGGCACCAGGTGCTTCTTCTTCGTTTGTCAGAACATAGATGATATTATTGTCATCAATGTCAATAATGCTGGAAGTACCCGACGGCGATTTATAGCTAAAACTGCAGATAACATTTCCCTGTGAATCAGATAGTGTTGCTTCCTGACTTTCTGATATAACTGAATAATACTTCCCTTCTGTATCGAAAACATATTGATCTGAATTATTATAAGACTGGCTTTTTATCAAGTGTATACCATTCATGTCTTTTTTGTAAACATGATATATATTATATTCATAATCAGATATTATGAGATTCTTCTCATGATCAAGTGCAATCATATCCACATATCCGAATTTACCTTTTTCCGTATCGGATCCGGTAATTATTTCTATAATATCTTCAGTTTCTGAATCTTCGACATACACTACATTGGAATAAACTGCCGCGAGGTACAATACACCTTCATCAACACAAATATCCCTTACCACATTTACAGATCCATTTTCTGATTTTTCGGGGTAACTTATACTTCTTATAAAATTTCCTGAATAATCATAAATAAGTATCCTGAAATTGATTGCATCAATAATAAACAACTGATTTTTATAAGCTGCAAATGAGGGTACTGCATAGATAGATTTTCCGCCTTCAAGCTGTTTGTCAGCCATACCCTGGCCTATCTGGCCCTCTTCCGTGCCTAATTCCAGCAAAACAACTTCTCCTGTTTCAATCTCAGATACAACTTCCGGTTCTGTTTTTTCAGCGGGTGCTGGTTCGATATATTCATGTTTTGTAGCCTTTGCTTTTTCAAGCAGTTCATCCAGCGGAACAGATACCTCTTCAACACCTACACCGATAGCAATAGCCAGACAATCAATTCCTGCTTCCTTTACAAAATAACTGCCGTAAAGAGACCAGGAAGGATCAATATCCTCAAGGAATACCTGTTTTGCCTCAGGTATATTGTAAAGCTGAAGTTCTGTTTCAACTCTTCCTTCTTCAGGAAAAACAGGAGCCTGCTCTACAATAATCCATGAATTATCATCGGTTTTATCAAGGATTGTATAAAAGTAAAAGTTATCTGAAATAAACAGATTACCCTTCACCGAGTCTGTATCATAATAGACAGCCCTTCCATTTTCATCTTCATATACGTTGGTTATTGTAACCTTACCTTTATTATTGCAGGAGAGAGTTAAAAGCAATAATACTAATGCGAAATAATAAAGACCTCTTTTCATACCGGACCTCCTGGTTTTAATGATATTTGTCTTAAATAGATGTAAATCAGTTATCTGGAATATAAATAATAATGAATTGTCAGGAATAACTGTCTGAAATTGAATTCAATTTACAAAGAAATTCATAAAACAATTTAATAATTTTACAATTAATTAAATAAAAAACAGATAATTGAGTACCGATTATGAAAAGTAAGATCTGGATTTTATTACCGATTATTATGTTGATGTTGAATTCATGCTATTACAGGGAGCTGGAATATATTCGCAATTATGACCAGGAAGTGGCAGCGACCGAGATCAGGAAAATTGTAGAGAGATCTTCACCCGATTTAAAGAGGTTCCTGGATAATAGATAATTAATTGACAGTCACCTTGCAAAGATCTTCGGTGTATGCAAGCAAATGCAGTTATTTAAAATTAGTACCTTTATACAAATTAAGGGATCATTGAATATAAGTTTCATCTATTAACGGGAGGAGAAAAAAATGGCAACTTATTTTTTATTCGGGAAATACACACCTGAAGCAGCAAAAGGCATAAGCGCAAGCCGGACAGAAAAGGCTAATCAGCTTATCAAGAAATTTAAAGGTAAAATCGTTTCAATCTATGCATTGATTGGAGAAAAGGATCTGGTAATTATTGCTACGTTCCCGGGCACGGAACAGGCTTTGAAGTATTCAATAGCTGTAAACAAATTGACGGGAATTTCTTTCACGACATCCGAAGCCATTGATGTCAAAGATTTCGATAAAATAGTTTCCGGGATCTGAATATCCCGGAGACTTTAATAACATATTCCTTTTTGCACTGATTGCGAGAAAAATATTCTGTCGATTTTCTAACATTTGATGTATTAATCATATAGAATTCTATTATGAAAAAACTTGCATTGACATTAACTCTTGATGTATGCTTTATCGCTTTTATTAATTTAAGATTGTATTGATAATCAAATCTAAATTTAATGATATGAAAAGGATTCTTGTAGTTATTCTAGTAATCTGTATTTTTCCTTTAGCTTCACTGGCTCAGGGTAAATTCAACGGACTCGACATGAACATGGGTAACCTGTACAGGTTATCCGACGCAAAAACACGTTCACTAAGCCCGGAAAATTTTACGGGAGAAAAGGGCAAGGCCGGAGTGGCTGATCCTGCCGACAAGGATAAACCCAATGTTGCAAATGCATTCAATGCCGCCCGTGATCTCGGGCAGGGCTGGAAGGTAAATCCGTATGTCCGGATTAATCCCGGAGAAACATTCACTATTGCTGAGATTGATGGTCCGGGAGCGATCCAGCATATCTGGATGACTCCTGCGGGAAAATGGCGTTATAACATTCTTCGCATCTACTGGGATGATGAGACTGAACCATCAGTGGAATGCCCCGTTGGCGATTTCTTTTGTATGGGATGGGGAAGCTATGCCCAGCTTAATTCGCTGGCTGTGTGTGTTAATCCCGGCAGCGCATTCAATTGCTACTGGACAATGCCTTTCAGGAAGAAATGTAAAATAACAATGGAGAATACAGGCGATGCCGATCGGATGACATTATACTATCAGATCGATTATACTCTTACTGATGTACCTGACGATGCTGCCTATTTCCATGCACAGTTCCGCAGGCTTAATCCCAATACAACTTCCGACTTTACCATTGTTGATGGGATAAAGGGCAAGGGGCAATATGTCGGTGTTTATTTGGCCTGGGGTGTCAATAATAACGGATGGTGGGGCGAAGGTGAGATAAAATTCTTCATGGATGGCGACACAAAATTTCCCACAATTTGCGGTACAGGTACGGAAGATTATTTCTGCGGCTCATATGATTTTGACACAAGAAAGAAAAATGCAGCAGGTGTCGAAGAGGTTAATTACACGGAATTCAGTACACCTTATACCGGTCTTCACCAGGTTATACGGGGCGATGGACATTATAATGTCATGCAGCGCTTTGGATTATACCGCTGGCATATATTGGACCCCATTCGTTTTGAAAAGGATCTGAAGGTTACTATCCAGGACCTGGGCTGGAGACAGGGAGGAAGATATCTTGCCCAGAAATCTGATATAGCATCAGTATGTTACTGGTACCAGACCGAGCCTCATGCAAAATTCCCGAAAATGCCGGGATGGAGCGAACTGGAAGTTTATTAACATTTGAAAAAAATATTTAATCTTACTAAAGCAGATGACATGAAAAAGAATACAGTATCAGTTTCAGGGAAAAAAATTGAGCGAAGGAAATTCATTTCCGACACTGCATTGGCTGCTGCAGCGATAAGCTCAATGGGAATCGTTACATCATGCCGTGAGAAATCACCGGGGAAAAAGGAAGAACAGCTTCCTGTCCTGCTTGACCGCGCACCTGATGGCCCGGTCCTAAAGGCAGGGCTTATCGGTTGCGGAGGAAGGGGTACCGGAGCAGCAGTTAACTTCGTCGACGCAGGTCCGAATCTT
>Ga0315534_1003277_pt1 | contig 10470 bp, 9 predicted proteins | sample SalMarSW160240MG_FD_203094 | JGI IMG/M metagenome (GOLD analysis project Ga0315534, IMG submission 203094) | Salt marsh sediment microbial communities from the Plum Island Ecosystem LTER, Massachusetts, United States - Salt Marsh Sediment SW1602-40 ... | reverse complement strand
GTGAAGCTCGGAGAAGACCGGCAGCTCGAGGCCGAGCAGGGCCCCGACCTCTCGTAGCATCGGCCCGGCGGCGACCACGAACTGGGGCGTAGCAACGGAGACGATTTCGTTGCCGGTGCCGATCTGGACCGACGACACGCGGCCGCCGGTAGTTTCAATCCACTCGACGCGGCCCTCGATCACCTCGACGCCGGCCGCCCGAGCTTCTTCGAGTTGCAGCATGCCGAGCTGCTGGCCCGAGAACCAGCCGCAGCGGCGGGCGTGCAGCACCGCCACTGTTTCCTGAGAGAGGAAGGGGAAAGTCTTTCGGAGTAAACCCTCACCGAGAATCAGATCCGCTCCGTCGGGTTGATCCTTCCAGCCCTCCGCCGGTGTTGGCAGGTAATCGGGGCCGCCCGCCCCTCCGGAGTGGACCCGCAACGGGCCAGCTCCGTAGCTGGAGGCGAGTACTCCCGCAGCGTGCATCGCGTCGGCTCGCTCCGGATCGGCGGTGGCGTAGAGATAGCCACGCCGGTTCATCAAAAAACGGTTGTCGCTCGCTTCCGCCATCTCTTCGAGGAGATCGATCGAGCGGTTCATCAGCCGCACCATCGCGTCATCGGGCCCCGGCCACCAGTTGCGGTAGGCCTCGGTCGACTTGTCCGAGGTCAGCGTCATCGGCGGCCGCGAGTCCACCAGGACGACGTTTCTAGTTCCGTGCTTCACCGCCAGCCGCCAGGCTGTCGAGATCCCCGCGATCCCGGCTCCGCAGATCACGACTTCTGCGTTCTGCGCAGTCATCGAGGAAGTTGTAGCACACGGGTGGGTGGGCGGCACTCCGAATTCCGAATTCCGAATTCAGATTTCCGGCTATGATGGCTGTGTCTCCTGCCGGAGTGGCGGAATGGCAGACGCTGGGGACTTAAAATCCCCTGGGAGTAATCCCGTGAGGGTTCGATCCCCTCCTCCGGCATTCGTCGCTAGGGTTGCTCGCGTGCTGTGCACGCGAGCTCACGTCGGAATCAGCGGGTGGCCGTAAGCTGTCCACCACCCGCCCTGCCTTTTCAGCCTGGGATCCGGCCGCAGCGGGGCGAATCATGAGGACGCGACAAAGCCCCGGTTCCGGTCGTAGGTCCGACCGTCGTCGTGGCAGGCGTCGCACTGTGGTAGGGCCGACCAGCCGCCCGCGTGGCAGTCGCTGCAGTCCGCCTGCCGATGGACCTCGTCAAGGATGACGCCGGTGACGCGGTGGTCGAAGTTCGCGGTCGGGAATCCCCCCTGGTGGCAGGCCTCGCAGCGGGCGTCGAGCTTGTGAATGCCGGCGCCGCGCCCGTGGCAGGTTCGGCAGTCGAGATCGGCGTGGTAGACCCCGAGAGGCCAACCGGTGTCGGAGTGAGAGAAGAGGTCCGCTGGGTCGCGGCCGTGGCAATCACGGCACCGCTGGCTTTGGTGGCAGACGAAACACGTTTCGTGGAGATTCACTTCGTCGGGCCGACCCATGGGATGGAGTTCGCCGCCGTCCTGGATGTGGCAGCGGTTACAGCTCTGCTCGCGGTGGCACTCGGTGCAGTCGCGCTCGTAGCGCCGGCTGTGATTGCGATGGTGGAACGGCACCGTGTCACCGGGGGCGAAGGCGGTGGTGAAGATGATCAGCTCCTCGAGAATCATCGGCCGGTAGAGGCTGTGGTCGCACACGGTCGTGGCGGTCCCGCCGAGCCCACCTCCTTTGCGTTTTTCGTGGCAGATCCCACACGCGGTTTCGTGGTCCCATTCACTGTGGCAGCTCAGGCACCGCCGGTGATACGCGCCCCTGAGGCCCGGTTGCGCGAGGTCTTCATGCGCGACATCGGTGGGATGGCAGCCCTTGCAGTCGGGGTGCGGCAAGTCAGGCGGCGTGTAGTGGTGACAGATGTCGCAGCCGTTGGACATGCCCGCCATCACGGCGTGGGTCCTGTGGTCGAACCGCACCGGCACGTAGAGGTCCTCCAGCTCGCCGAGCACCACTACGTCGGGGCCGAGGTCCGGAGAAAGGACGGCGGCCCGGGCGTGGCGCGGGCACGGCTGCAGGCACGGCCGATCTGGGAGAGGTTCCGGGCAGGTGTGGCACTCCAAGCAGTCCGGCGCATCGGCGTTCGCTGCCCGGCTATGGGCCGGAAACGAAGCCGCCGCCAGCCCGAGCAGCACACTCACCGTGAGACCGAGCGCGGCCCGGTACCTCATCACCACTTGCCCCAGCTGGCCGCCAGCCAGCCTCTGGGGCGATGCATGTCTGGATCGGCAGGCTCGGCGTCCTCCCCGGCGGGCAGAATCGGGAGCACGGTCACCAGCACGCGGTAGAGCAGCACCAGCCCGGCGATGAGGCCAACCGTGACGGCGACCTCGCCGATACTCGGAACATAACGGTGGGTGGCGAAGGGTGGCGTGTAGGCCACCAGGAAGACGTCGATCCGGTTGCCGGCGACGCCGAGGACCGTCAGAGTGGCGGCGGTGAGCAGCAGCCTCGGGCTGCGCCGCACCCGATCCGAGAACAGCATGACGAGCGGAACCACCACGCCGGCGCCGACCTCGAGCAGGAAGATGGTCGAGGCGGTGCTCCCGTCAAGGAGGCGTGGGACCACCCCACGGATGGCCAGGTCCGCGACCTTGCACCCGAGATACACCAGCAGGACCACCGGCACGATTCGCGCGAGAGAGCCGAGCACGTTCAACTCGGGCCGCCGGCCGAACGCCCGCGCGGACACCAGGGACTCGAAGATGACCATGGAGAAACCCACCGCCACCGCCGAAAGCAGGAACAAGAGGGGTAGGATCGGCGTCCACCACAGAGGGTTCATCTTCGATGGTGCCAGCAGCATCAGGGTGCCGAGGGACGATTGGTGCAGACACGAAAGAACGACACCGAGGATGATGAATACGAACATCACCCGGCCGAGGGTCTTATCGAACAGGTAAAGGAAGACTTCAACTGGGCGGTCGAGAAGGGCCAGGGGGCCGGGCAGACGCACCCGTCCGCCAAAGCGTTCGACCACGATCGGCACGAGCTCTATATAGAGCACGGTGAGATACGCCATGACGCACATGGCCACTTCGAAGAGCGCCGAGTGGCCCGACCACATGGAGGGAAGCGCCGGGTGCCAGATGTTGTAGTAGCGGCCCAGGTCCATGAGGATCCCCAGTGCCACGAAGGTGTATCCGAGCGCGGCGGTGAGCAGGGCGGGACGGGTCAACGATTCGTAGCGATGACGGTGGAAGATGTGGGTGACGGCAGCGGTCGTGAAGCCGCCGGCGGCGAGGGCCACGCCGGTGGCGACATCGACAGCGATCCACAGTCCCCACGGGAAGCGGTCGTCGAGGTGGGTGACCGCCCCGAGCCCCGACCGGAAGCGAACAACGGCGAACCCCGCACCCACGGCCATCAGCAGCAGGAGCACGCGCACCCCCGGCGTGTTCAGTCGTCGGTCGAGAGGGGCGGCTTCAAGGTGGGTCAACGTTGCTCCCCGTCGCGGGATCCGTCCCGGGTCGCGTCAGGGTGAGTGAGGGCCATGACCGCTGTGAGCACCGCAAACAAGGAGAGCGGCGGGATGAAATTCCTGAAGAGGCCGTGCTGGAGGGACTCGGTGAGATGCGACGGGGACTGCGGCGAGAGGGTGGGAAACCCGAGCTCGGCGAACTGGGTGCTCGCCAGGTAAAGCCAGGAGGTGCCACCGGCCTCGGTTTCACCGTACACGTGATCCACATAGCGGTCCGGTTCCCTGCGTATCCGCCGATGGGCGAGCCGGAGGAGTTCGGCGCGTTGGCCGAAGATGAGACATTGGGGAGGGCAGATCTCCACACAGGCCGGCAGCCGTCCCTCGTTGACGACCCGCTCGTGGCAGAAGCTGCACTTGCGAACCCGGGGTGTGGTGGGGTTGTGGTACTCGTAGGCAGGCACGCCGAAAGGGCACACGACCATGCAGTAGCGGCAACCCATGCAGCGCCATGGGTCGTAGGTCACCGCCCCGTTCGCCTGCTTCACCAGCGCGCTCACCAGGCACGCCGAAGCGCACGCCGGTTCGTTGCAATGCATACATTGGACCTTGACGTGGACCGGAGGCGCCGCCGGGGTCGCTCCGGGAAAGCGGTTCACCACCGTATAGTGAGCGGCGTCAGGGCGGCGATCGTCCGCGAACACCAGGACATCCTCGAAGGTCTCGAGGGGCTGGACCGGAAGCTGGTTGGCGCGATTGCACGCCCACTCGCACTTGCGGCAGCCGATGCAGGCGGTGGTGTCCACGAGCACACCGACGCTGTCGTCGGCAGTTGACTCACCGTTGCTCGCGGCCGCGCCCCTCGGAACAATGTCGGCGGCGCAGGCGGCACCCACCGTTCTCAGCAACTGCCTGCGGGTGAAAGTCACAACTCACCCCAACTTTCAGCGGCCGGCGGCGTGACGCACTCCACCTCAGGCCCTCTCAAGCTCGAATTCGCCTATTCGTCCCACGGTCACGACCGATCCGGGTGTGCCCTTCTGACAAGATAGTGCCAACCATCGGTGCCCGCAACGGGCGGATTTTCGTCAGGCGGCAACAGCAGCTGCCTCTCGCCGTGATCGAATTCGCTCTCAGCAGCCCCCTCATCCGGCGCCATGCCCCTCCGCAGGCACCACGCATGGAGTACCGGCGGCGCTTTGACCGTTGTTTGACGTGAGCACCGAGACGGTTTTTCCCTCGGGAAGGTATGCTGAGAGTGCGGACTGGCATTTATTGCCCCGCCGACACGGTTATCCGGCCACGACATGACTACCGGCGGCTTTCTGAGAGGCCCAAACGGAGCAACCCATGAACCAAAGACCTCATGCGCGAGGGAACGCCTCCCGCACCATCCGGGCCCTGTGTGTCGCCTTCGTGATGGCGGCTATCGCGGTGCCGGTGGCCGCGTCCTCTCCAGACGAAAATCCAGAGCTCAGGCGGCAGGCGCCGAAGGCGTCGAGCGCCGAAACCGGTGTGACGAAATTGATGAAGGTCTTCGTCGACCCGGAAACCGGCGAAATCATTTCCGTGCCGCTTCGGGAAACCGATGTCCTGTCCGCCCCGCTGACCAAGGCGTTGACCCGCTCGACCGACGGCCTGCGGGTCTTCGAGCTTGCAGACGGCGGCAAGGGCGTCTTTCTGGACGGCCGTTTCGAGCATGTACTTATGGTCCGGATGAAACCGGACGGGTCTTTGGAAACCCTCTGCACAAATAGCTCGCATGCGGCCGAGAAATTCTTGCATGACGAGTCGGCCGGGGCGGATGCAGAGCCCCGGGACAAATAGGGGCATGTCGATGCGAATCGCGCTGCGCCTGACGTGCCTGTTTCCAGTGTTGGCCATGGTCTTGGTGGTCCCTGCCGGAGCGGCCGAGGTCAACGGGACTCTGGCCCTCGACCCCACAAGGCTTTCGGGCACCGACGACCTTGAACAGCTGCTGCTCTACACTCCGGACCCCCTGGAAGCAGGCTCCTCGATTTCCCACTGGGACCTCTCGGCCACCCCGGACCTACTGATGGAGCCGTCATACTCTCCCACCGTGCCGTTGGGCGAGGTCGACCTGACCCTGCCGCACTTCTTGGACATCGGCTGGCCGCAGGGTTCATCCGTGATGACCATCCGGGTCACTGACCCCGAGGAAGAGGGTTTCAATGACCCGACAGCCGTGCCGGCAGCTCCGGACAATCCGGGTGGGACGACGTTGGGCGGACAGCGTCTGGCCGCCATGCAGTGGGTCGCGGGCGTCTGGGCATCCCTCCTCGGAAGCGGCGTCGAGATCAACATCGAGACGTCCTTTGACGAGCTCGATTGCGGCCCCGAACCCGAAGACGGAGCGGTCCTGGCTGCCGCGGGCGCTCAATTCCTGTTCTTCGATTTTCCCAACGCACCGAGGCAGGGAACCTGGTATCACGGCGCCCTGGCCGAAGCGCTTGCCGACGAGAACCTCAGCACCACCGAGGACGCCTATCCTCCGGAGGCTGGTGAGCTCGTCGTCACCTTCAACCGCCAGATCGACGAAGGCTGTCTGGCGCCCGGGTACCGCTACTACTACGGGTTGGACGGGAACACGCCAACTGGCCAGGTCTCCTTTGCCTCGGTGGCGCTCCATGAAATGGGTCACGGCTTGGGTTTCGCCAACTTCGTCGACGACGCCACCGGCTCGCCGCCTGATTTTCCCGGCCTCCCGCCGATGCCGGACATCTACACAGTTTTCACTTTCGACAAAGACGAGCAGCTTCACTGGTCGGAGATGACCAACACCCAACGCCGGGCATCGGCGGTCAACACCAACCGGGTGGTGTGGGACGGTCCCCAGACCACCAACGCGGCGCCCGCCTTTCTCGACAACGCGCCGACTCTCACCATCAACTCGCCGAGCGATATCGAGGGAAGCTATGCGGTGCAATCCGCCGAGTTCGGACCGTCGATTAACCTGACCGGAGTCAGCGGCGAGCTGGCGGTGGTGGATGACGGTTCAGAAGCACCGACGTTGGGCTGCGAATCCCTGGTCAATGCCTCCGAAATTGCGGGCAGGATCGCCGTCATCGATCGGGGCACATGTTTTTTCACCCAGAAGGTAAAGAACGCTCAGAATGCCGGCGCGGTGGCCGTCCTCGTCATCAACAACCAGCCGAACGGCCTGCCGCCGATGGGGGGTGACGACCAAACGATCACCATCCCGTCGGCTGGGATCTCCCAGGCGGACGGCGATCTCATCAAAGCTGCTCTCGAAAGCCGCAGCGTCATCACCCGTCGCGCAGGTCGCCGAGTCACCCCGGCCGGTCCCGTTACGCCGTAACAATTCCGGCCGCAGCAGATAGTTGGTGAGATATGCGGGCTAGTGCCCGCCGGCGAACTGGAGCTTCCAGCTCGCGACCTCGTCTGCAACGTAATCGGCGCAGCGGATGGCGCCGCGGAAGGCGCGCTCCTGCCCCTCTCGCAACTGGTTGACTGAAATCGTGTCGACGCAGATGAGCTCGCCGCCGCCATCGTAGAGACTGAGGTCGAAGCTGGCGACAGCGTACGAGGCACCGGAGTTGTTGACGACGATGCCCATAACGTCGACCCAGTCGTCCCCCGCGGCTGAGTGTTTGAGGCGTCCCTTGAGCGCGAAGTCCAAATCCTCGGCCGGCGATTCGTCCTCGGTCGGCTCCTCAACCACGGTCGGCTCTTCAGTCGCGGTCGCTGCGCCGGCGGCTGCGGCAGCCGCGACCGCCTCTCTATTGAAGGTGTCCAAGGTTGCCTCGACCTCAGGGCTCTCGTCGCTTTCGACGGTCGCCGCCTCCGCAACGGCTTCGGGTTCGACCGAGCAGTCTGTGGTTGCGGTGACGGCAAGGGCGACATAGTCCTTCTTGATGACCTGGGCGAAGGCGGTGATCTCGTCGCTCGTCCACTCGAGCTTGCGGTCGTCACCTGTGCCGCGGCTGCCGGTGAAGGACGCCATTAGATCATCGACCTGCTCGAGGACGGCGCCCTTCTTCGAGTGGAGGAGCATCACCAACCCCCCGTGCTGGCCTACCTCGACGCTCTCCAAAGACAGCGGGGATTCCGCGGGCAAGATGACACCGGTGTCGACCGGATCCGCGCACAGCTCGACGCCGAGAAACTCCACCGCTCCGCCAGGGGCTGCAGCGACCACAACGAAAACGATTGCGATGATGACCTGACGCATGCTGGTTCCTCCCAGGGGTACGCCGCAATTGTAGCCGGATCGAGGTCGAACGGGAATTCCGTTTTTTGTGGCCCACCCCGAGCTGAGGTTGGATCTCCCTACCATGACCGGCCGGAAAACAATATACGAGGCCTACCGCGAGCGGCCGTACCGCAATATCTTCTTGGCCCTGATCTGCGCCCACATGGAGCACCGGCGGCCGGGGACTTTTTCCATTTCCAACCAGGGCATCGGTGCTGCGGCATCCGAAGAGTCGAGCCTTGTGCCGGTCTTTACCTACTACAGCTTCGTTACCCTCACGACCCTTGGTTATGGGGACATCACACCCGCCGCCGAGCATGCGCAGACCCTGGCCTGGCTCGAGGCCCTGATCGGCCAGCTCTACCTGGCGGTGATGGTGGCCGGTTTTGTCGCCGTGCACATCTCGGAGAGCATGAACAAAGACCGCGGTGATTCACCATCTGACGAATAGCGATCACCGGTCGAGCTTCCTGAACTCCTCGAAAACGGTCTTGCTGCACGCGATCGGATCGCCGCCGTACACGTTTTCGACCGGCGGTACGCGTCCGAAATACTGGTCGAGGAAGGCGTCGGCCGGGGACCAGATTGTTTGCATAACCCCGGCGAAGTGATCGCGCATCGTGGGCGTCGAGCTGCGGCGGAAGCGAATCATGTCCTCGATCTGGGTGACGGCAACCTCGCCCAGCTTCCATGGGCAGGTCACTACCGTGAACCCCTGGGCCGCGAAGTAAGGCGCGGTCGGGTCGGCGCGCTCGTAGTGCCAGTCGTTGATCATGATGTCTTTCGGGATGAGATCGATGGCGCGGTGGGTGCTGTTCATGCTCGCCTCCCACTCGCCGATGCCGGTCGTCGCGCCGTCGAGCAGCCGGTCGCCCCAGATCCACAGCTCGACGCCTGATCGGGCGAGGTGGTTGCGCACGCGGGCGACCTCGCCGGCGAAGAGCTCCGCCTTGTCGCGTCCCCGGCAGCGCGGGCAGCGATCCATGCCGATGTAGAAGACCTCGTCCATACCGGCGTGGAAGGCGTCCGCGTTGAAGACCTTGACCAGCTCGTCGACCAATGCAAAGACCACGTTGTGCACGTCAGGGTGGAGGGGGCAGTAGCTCTTGCAGTAGAGACCGTCAGGGTTCGGCCACTGATAGGTCTCCGGAATCTCGATCCACGGCGTCTCGTCGAACTCGGGGTAGACCTCGAGCAATCGGCCGGGCTCGGTCTCCCACGACTGGTGGCCGAGGAGGTTGATCTGCGGGATGAGGCGGATGCCGCCTTTCCGGCAGGCCTTGACGATCTTGCGCACATCGGATTTGCCGAGGGCGTCCTCGTCGCGGAGCTCGGGGTGTGACTTGTAGCGGTACTTGAAGTCCACCCGCAGGACGAGAGTATTGACGTTGTTCGGCACCAGCTCGCCGTCGATGAAATCGATGAAGTCATCGACGCGTTCGGGTGACGGGACTCCGATCGCGAAGCCCCGGACTGGGAGGACAGCGTCGAGGTCAGTCGGCTCCTCGGCGAGCGCCTGGCCGGAAATGAGGGCAAGTATTACGGCAGCCGCAGCGCCGAAAACCCGGGTCACCATGTCAACGTCACCTTCGACAGCCCGCGGGGGCCTTCGGTGTTGTAGCCCTTGGCCCGGGTCAGGTGATAGCAGAAGAGCTGCGCGGGGACGATGGCGGGGATCGGCGTGAGCCACTCCGGCAGTCGCTCCGGCAACTGGACGGGCGTGTTGGCGAGGGCCAGGGCCGAACCCTCCGAGGAGACGGCGAGCAGCTCAACCTGCTGGTTCTGCACGAGCTCGGTGAGGAGGGTGATGATTTCCTGGTCGATCTTGCCGCCGGGCACCACCGCGAAGACCGGGAAACCGGGACGGGCGAGAGCCACCGGTCCGTGCTGGAAGTCTGCAGACGAGTACGGCTCGGCGACCACGTAGGCGAGCTCCTTGAGCTTCAGTGACCACTCGTGGGCGGTGGCGTAGTTGAAGCCGCGGCCGAGGACCACGCACTCGTTCATGTAACGGTAGCGGTCGGAGGCGTCCTTGACGGTCTCGTCGAGCTTGAGCGCGTCCTCGACCAGGGAGGGGAGCCGCCCCAGCCATTCGCGCTGCTCGGCGTCGCCGCTGAGGGCGACCGACAGCATGGCGATGGCGGTGAGCTGGGCCGTATAGGTCTTGGTGGCGGCAACCGCCTTTTCGGGACCGGCAACCAAATCGATGACGAGCTCGGCCGCCCCGGCGAGCGGCGAGTTGCCGTCATTGGTGATGGCGAGGGTCAGCGCACCCTGGCGACGGCCCTCCTCGACGACGCTGATGATGTCAGGACTCCGGCCCGATTGTGAGATCGCAACCACCAGCGCATCTTTGATCCTCGGCGGTTTCTTGAAAACGCTGAACATCGACGGCGCCGCCAACGCCACCGGGAGGCCGTCGCAGATTCCCCACAGATACTTCGCATAGAGGCCGGCGTTGTCCGAGGTGCCGCGGGCGGCGAGGTAGACGAACGATGGGTTTTCGTCGCGGATGCGGGCCGCGACCTCGCGCACCGTTTCGGCCTGCATCTCGAGCAGGCGCCGAATCACCGCCGGTTGCTCGAAGATCTCGTCCCGCAAGCCCATGCCCACCTCCAAAAGCGACAGAGTCCGAATCGTCGTCGCGGCGCGCGGCGTTGCATTCGGAGTATACTGTGCGGGCCAGCGTGAGGGGGGGTGAAGACGATCGACCGTGGATCCACGGCTCGTGGTTCTCTTCTCAGGAGCCGGCACCGATCGCCTGACGGAACGACCGGCCAGCCAGGATCC
>Ga0315534_1003275_pt1 | contig 10477 bp, 9 predicted proteins | sample SalMarSW160240MG_FD_203094 | JGI IMG/M metagenome (GOLD analysis project Ga0315534, IMG submission 203094) | Salt marsh sediment microbial communities from the Plum Island Ecosystem LTER, Massachusetts, United States - Salt Marsh Sediment SW1602-40 ... | reverse complement strand
ATGAATTTTTTCATTTGATTATATTGATCAAGCATTTTATTTATTGTAGTGTAATCAGTACCACTCCCAATAGCAATTCTTCTTTTTCTTGTTTTTTTGATAATTTTCGGATCTTCCTTTTCTTCTTGGGTAAGGGAATTTAAAACAACCTCCCACTTTTCTAAATTTTTTTCAGCATCATCAGTTAACGCCTCAGGAATATTACCCCCTCCCATCATTGCTAAAATTTGTTTCATTTTACCCACTTTTTTAATAGATTTTAATTGATAATAAAGATCTTCGAGAGTGAATTTTCCTTTCATCATCCTTTTAACTAAATCAGGATCCACATCAATCTCAGCTTCTTGTACCCTTTTGACCAAGCCTTCAATATCAGGAACGCCTAGTAGAGAGCCTACAAATGTAGTTGGATCAAATTCTTCGAAATCTTCTAATTTTTCACCAACTCCAATGAATCTTATGGATTGATTAGTGGCAGCACAAGCAGAAAGTGCTCCACCTCCTTTTGCTGTTCCATCTAATTTGGTAACGATTATACTGCCAATATTTGTAGATTTAGCAAATTCTTCTGCTTGTGAATAAGCTTGTTGCCCTAAAGTTCCATCTATTACTAAGATAACTTCATTAGGTTTTAAACTTGATTCGATCCTTTCCATCTCTCTCATTAATTCTTTTTCTTCTTTATGTCTGCCAGCAGTATCTACAATTATTATGTCATGCTCGTCATTTATGGCTTTTTTAGTTTCTCTAATTGCAAGTTTTATCGCATTTTTTTCATTCGGATTACCATAACATTTAACTCCAATTTGGTCTGTTAACTGTACTAATTGTTCGTAAGCCCCGGGACGCCATGTATCAGTAGTAACTGCGGCTACTTTATATCCTTTATTCTTATAAAATCGCGCTAACTTGCCAATGGTAGTAGTTTTACCTGAACCTTGGATTCCCACAAGTAGAATAACATTGCTCTTTCCTGGTTTTATTCTTATAGGGGCAGATTTCCCTCCGATTGTTTCCACTAGCTCATCATGAACGAGCTTAATTATGAAGTCTTTTCTTCTCGCTCGTTTTAAATCCGTGTTCATTGCTTCCTTTTTGATATTTTCAGTCATCTGGAAGACTAATTCTACTTTTACATCAGCACTTAATAAAGCTCTTTGCAAATCTTGAATTATTTTATTGATTTGATCTTTGTCAATTTTAGGTAATCCTCGTAAACTTCGCATTATCGATTCTAAATCTTTCCCTAACTTCTTAAACACCATAGTATAAATGAAATTGCATTTATAATTTAGTAATTAAAATAAACAAAAACTAATATTTTTTTTTAAATGATTATAATATAATATAAAAAAAGATATGTGAAAATAATAAATATTACCTATAAATAATACAGAAAAAAAAAGAGATTTTAAAATATGAGTATTCGAAGAACAGAAATTCAGAAGTTAAAAACGGGACAATATATGATGGTTGATGATGAACCATGCATAATTAAAGCAACTGAAAGGAGTAAATCAGGAAAGCACGGACATGCAAAAGTAAGAGTGGTATGCATCGGAGTATTTGACAATAATAAGAGATCTCTTACAATACCCTCTGGTCATATGTGTGACATTCCCGAGATAATCAAGGGTACCGCTCAGATTAGTTTTATTGAAGATACATCAATTAATATAATGGATATTGAAAGTTATGAATCTATGGATGTGAATTGGCCTGTTGATGAGGATTTGGTTTCAAAACTAAAAGAATTACAAGTAGATCCCGGAAAGATGTCAGTAGCACAGATAGAGTACTGGAAATTAGCGAGTAAAACCTTAATTACTAGAATTATAATAAATTAGAATTCATAAAGCTTTTTTCAATTAATATATTTTTAAAATTTTTTTGGATTAGATAGAAGTTCCCTTAAAGGTGCCTGAGAAACATGGAAAAAAAACCAATTTCTTTAGCTTGCAGAATGGACTCAGAGAGAGCGATTAATTTAACAAAGAAGATTTTCGAATATTTAGTCAAAAAGGGCGAAATTGTTCAAATGGAGACTAGAATTGCACCTAAAATCTTTCCGCATAGTGGAAAAGATTTAAAGGAAATGACGAAGGATAACACAAAATTTTTAATCTCGATAGGGGGTGATGGAACTATATTAAGAGTATCAGGCGGATTGCCGCCAAGGGAAGCACCTCCCATACTAGGCGTTAACATTGGATCCATAGGATTCCTAGATGAAACAAATGAAAGGAATGTTTTTAATGATATAAATCGCGTTTTAAAAGGAGATTTTTTAATTGAAGAATGCTCCAAAATAGCTGCTTTTATATTAAAGGATTCTGAAGAAATTCGATTGAGCAATGCTCTAAACGAAATTTTAATAATCTCATCAAAGAGTTCAAAAATTCTTTTGGCATCTATAAAAATAGACGGGTGTTATCTCAATCGTAGTTATTTAGATGGACTTATTATATCTACTTCTGTTGGTTCTACTGCATATAACCTTAGCGCAGGTGGTGCGATTGTTAAATCAACGATGGATATAATGCAAATTACACCGTTAAATAGTTTTGCTCGATCAGGCTTGAAACCTATTGTACTACCAATAGAAAGTGAAGTTGAAATCCAACTTTTAAGACCAAGATTAACTGCTATGATTATTATAGATGGCCAAAAATCTTTAAAAGATATCCAACCAAAATCAATAATTAGAGTACGTAAAGCAAATTCTCATACACATTTTATTCGTCTTTCTAAAAGTATTAGTGATAATTATGTCCGAAGATTGAGGAAAAAAATAATTAGAACTGTAAAGGTGCCTTTAGACGACAGCCCAGAAGAAGAATTTAATTCTAGTTTTTGATACAAATATTTTTTTAACTGGCGTAGATTTTAATTACTTTACTGAAAGAATTTTCACAACACCAGAGATTGTGAAAGAGTTAAAAGTACCAAATTATATCAATCGAAATAGAAATATTTTACGAAGAGTAGAATTAGCTATTGAGACTGGAAAACTAGTCGTTAAGAAAAGCAAGGATAAATACATAAACATAGTTGAGGAAAAATCCAAATCAACTGGTACTACTAAGGTTTTATCTAAGAACGACATCAGTTTAATGGGTTTAGTATTAGAATTAATGGACACATACCCGGAAGATATCATGCTATACACTAATGATTATTCCATGGAAAATTTATGTACTATGTTAAAAATTAGATTCAAACCTTTATATAAAAAAGGAATAGAGGAGAGAATGTACTTCGAAGTGTATTGTCCTTATTGCAAAACACTACACAACCCAGAAGATTTATATAAAAAATGTGAAAGGTGTGGATTGCAACTGAAGAAGCGTTTGTTGAAAAAGGAAAAATTATAGTATAAGATATATAGAATAAAACTTAGATAATTATTTGATAAAAAATTAAAGATAAACCATGGGCATTAAAATAAACGAACTAGTAAAAGAAGTAAGGAGAACTATAACTTTTGATAATTTATTAAATAAACAAATTGCTATTGACGCCTTTAACACGATATACCAGTTTTTAGCTATTATTAGGCAAAAAGATGGAACTCCATTAAAGGACTACAATGGAAATATAACTTCTCATCTATCCGGATTATTCTATAGGACAATTAATTTTTTAGAGCATAGTATAAAGCCTATTTATGTGTTTGATGGAATTCCTTCTGACCTAAAAATGGAGACTATATTAGAAAGAAGAAAAATCAAAGAGGAAGCTGAGAATAAAATGATCAAAGCACAAGAGGATGGGGATTTTAGAGAAGCTAAAAAATATGCTCAGATGACTTCTAAATTGGATACTAACATGATAGAGGAGAGTAAGAAATTATTAAAATATCTTGGAATACCCATCGTTGACGCTACTTCTGAAGGTGAATCTCAATCTGCTTTTTTAGTCGAAAACGGTGATGCTTGGGCATGTGCTTCTCAAGACTACGATACATTACTCTTTGGTGGAGAGAGGTTAATACGAAATTTTGCTGTTAGCCGGAGTAAGAAACTTAAAAACACAACCGTTACCCTTGATATCGAGTACATTTCCCTATCAAAATTTCTTGAAACTTTAAACATAACTCGCGAACAGTTAATAGAAATGGGAATATTAATAGGAACTGATTTCTATCCTGGTATTAAAGGGATAGGACAGTATAAAGCTCTCGAACTTATTAGAAAGTTCGGTTCATTAGATAATATCATAAATAATAAAATTAAAGTTGGAAATATAGAAATTCATGTGGAAAGAAGTACTATTGAACAAATAAAAGAGATCTTTTTATACCCCGATATAAAAAAAGACTATCCAAAGATAATCTGGGAAAAAATTAAATACGAAAAAGTCGAAGAACTTCTGATAGAACAACATAATTTTTCAAAGCAAAGGGTCGAAAATGCGATTGAACGCCTAATAAAACAGACTTCTTCCAAAACACAAGTTTCATTAGATAGTTTCTTCAAAAAAAATTAAAATCTACCATAAAAAAAAGCAAAAATTTTTACAAAATCATTCTTTCATATTTTTAGAATACTCAAAATAGTATTAAAGGATCTAAAATGTCAGCAAAAGAGAACGACAATAACAATTCAAATGGCGATGATAATCTAATAGTATCTTTACGAGTACAGGAAGCAAAAAAAAGGGATATTGGTCGAAATATAGCTAGAATTGATCAGGAAACCATGGAAAAGTTAGATATAAAAACAGGTGATGTCATCGCCCTAGTTGGAAAGAAAGAGAGTGCTGGAATAGCTTGGCCCAGTTATCCTCAAGATAGTGGTTTAGGGATCGTACGCATTGATTCTAGATTGAAAAAGAATATCGGAACGAGTATTGACGATACAATTCAAATCAGAAAAATAAAAACTCATTCCGCTCAAAGTATCGTTTTAGCGCCAATTAGTGTTAAAATAAAATCAAACCCAAGGTTTGAAACCTTCGTTAAACGAAAATTAAGTAATTACCCCGTTACTATTGATGATTTCATATTTATATCAATAGGCATCAGCCGGGAAATTACTTTTAAGGTCATAAGTATGAGACCTAGTGGAATTTGTACTATTAAACCAGAAACATCGCTTCACATAAGTGAACACATTACTGAAGATGAAGAGCGGGGGGCAGATTATGTTACATATGAGGATGTTGGAGGTTTAGATCGTGAAATACAAAGAGTGAGAGAAATGGTTGAACTCCCATTAAGGCATCCTTCATTATTTAAGCGTTTGGGTATTGACCCTCCAAAAGGTGTTTTATTAAGAGGTCCTCCAGGGTGCGGTAAAACTCTATTAGCTAAAGCCGTAGCAAACGAAAGCGAAGCCTTTTTTATTTCAATCAATGGTCCAGAAATAATGAGCAAGTTTTATGGTGAGTCAGAAAAAAAATTACGTAAAATATTCATTGATGCTGAAGAAAAAAGCCCCTCAATAATTTTTATTGATGAAATTGACGCTATCGCACCTAAAAGAGAAACTGTTACTGGAGAAGTTGAAAGAAGAGTTGTAGCTCAATTATTAGCATTAATGGATGGGTTGCATAGTAGAGGTAAAGTGATAGTAATTGGTGCAACTAATCGACCCAATAGTTTGGATTCCGCATTAAGGCGTCCAGGTAGATTCGATCGCGAAATAGAAATAAAAGTTCCAAATGAGAAAGGGAGAAGAGAAGTTTTCCAAATTCATACGAGAAGTATGCCTCTCGACAAAAAAATTTCCTTAAAAGAATTTGCTAATGTTACTCATGGATTTGTAGGGGCTGATATTTCTGCTGTATGTCGAGAAGCAGCAATGTCAGCACTTAGGAGATATCTCCCACAGATTGATTTAGATTCAGAAATAATAGATCAAGAATTGCTTGAACAAATAGAGGTTACCAAAGCTGATTTTGAGGAAGCTTTAAAAGAAGTTATGCCCTCTGGAATAAGAGAAGTGTTCGTCGAAATACCAAATGTTACTTGGGATCAGATAGGTGGATTGGAAGATTTAAAGCAAAAGTTGATAGAATCTGTTGATTGGCCTTTATCTCATCCTAAAATATTCGAGCGAATGGGAATAACTCCTCCAAGAGGAATTCTGCTTTATGGTCCCCCTGGATGTGGAAAGACACTTTTAGCTCGGGCAGTAGCAACCGAAAGTAAAGCAAATTTTATATCAATTAAAGGACCTGAATTGCTCTCAAAATATGTTGGAGAAAGCGAAAAAGCAATTCGTGAAGTATTCCGAATAGCTAAAATGGCAGCACCCTGTATTATTTTTTTTGATGAATTTGATTCGATAGCTCCAAGTAGAGGTAGACACACTACCGATTCAGGAGTTTCAGAAAAAGTTCTCTCGCAATTCTTAACTGAATTGGATGGATTAGAAGTAAAAAAAGATATTATAGTGATTGCTGCTACAAACCGCCCCGACATTTTAGACCCTGCTTTAATAAGACCAGGAAGAATTGATAGGATACTACTCGTTCCCGCTCCTAATGAAGATGGAAGAGAAAAAATCTTAAAAATTTTTACCAAAAACATGCCTTTAGCAGCTAATATTGATTTAAATGCGTTAAATAAGAAGCTAGAGGGTTTCACTGGAGCAGATCTAGAAACTTTATGTCGTGAAGCTGGCATGATTGCTTTAAGAGATAATATGAAAGCAAGGAAAATTTCTGAGGAACACTTTAAAGCGGCAACAGAGTCGATTTACCCGAGTATTACACCAGAAATAAGTAAGTGGTATGAAGATTTTGGAAAAAAATTAAAAACTAGAATTATTGAACAATCAAAAGAAGATCAGATGGTTGTGTAATATTCCAAAAATTAATTTGTAGGATATTATTTTATATTATTGTAACAAATAAATTCCAAATTAAATTTAGTAAAAGGTGATTTATTATCGAAAACCACAGATGGAATCAAAAACCTATCGTAAATTCTTTAATAGATATTTTGATAAAAAATAAAGGCGAAATTTTAGATAAACGTTTAGAAGAACTACTTAAGAAAGAATTCCCATATATTCAATCATTAATGTTGGAAGAGCTCCTAATGAAACTGGAAAGTCGAAGTATAATTAATGTATTTAGGGTTTCAAACACTAAAAAAATGATTGTGCTGAACAAAAGAAATCAAGAAATTAGAAGTGAAATAATGGAAGGTTTAAATTGAGTGGACCTTTTTCCAGTTAATGCATTCTTGAGCTAAAGTTGCGTGTTCCGTTGGAGATTTAAATCTTCTTTCTCGTATATCCACAAATATTGGATAATTTACGGCATTTCCCATTAATAACATCTCACCAACGCCAAGGCTTGAAATCATATTAGAGAATTCTTTAGTAATTGCTTCAGAACTGTCCATCAGATGCTTTAAATCGTAAGGATTTTTAATATTTAGAATTAATTTCGAATTGGTTTGCGATAAAGCAGTAGTGCTTAACTTTTTAGGTCTCTGACTTATTAAACATAAGCATGCCATAAATTTCCTTCCTTCTCTTGCAATTGTTTCAATTATATGTTTTGAAATTGCTTTAGAATGAGCCGCTTCTGGGCAGAATTGGTGTGATTCTTCAATTATCAATAAAAAAGGAGGAATCTCATTCATTCTTCTTAAATAAAACAAACGAGTACAGATATAATCAACAATTATCTGTTTTTTACGAATTGAAATTTCATTTTGAAGATTGAAAATTGATATTTCTCCTTGCTTCACAAAATTATTTATAACTGGATTTTCTTGCGGTCCAAACAGTTTTAACCGGTCTAATTCAGATAACCACCCTATCAAAGCTTGTTTAGTATTTTTACCGCCTTCTGAATCATTTTCAATTTCTTCAATAATTTCATTAAGTGTATATTTTTTTTTAAAATCATTATCTCTTTTCAATGTCTTAATGTATTTAGCTAACTCTCTTAATTGAACATGAGATATTTGTTCTTGGTATTTTTTAAAACTATAAGCACCTAAACTAGGGGTTGAAATTTGAAAGTACGAAGTGTCTACAACTTTAACTTTACTTTTTAACTCAGGAATATTTTTAAGATAACTATATTCACCGTGTACATCAATCATAATGATCGCTGGTGTTCCATAACCGTTTTCTCTTGTTAACAATTCTTCTATCAATACTGAAGTAAGATAACTTTTGCCTCCTCCCGAGATTGAGAGAATTGCAAAATGTTTGTTTAGTAATCGATCCATATCGATAAAGGCTTCGATGTCAGATACTTTAACTTTTCCGATATTTAATCCATGTGTACGATTAATACCAATAAAAACTTCTAGGATTTCTTTTTCAACTATAAATACTTCTTTGCCTGGACTTGCGGGATACAGCATCCTCTTTATCCTTCTCAAATCTGTTTCATTAGAGTCATTGAATTCTACTATTCCTAAGTTTCTTACAATTGCAATAGCATATTCAAAATCGTCACTAGGAAAGAGTCCTTTTAGAATATTTGGATTAGTTTCACTGTTATAAGCTTTAATTGTAAGCGCATCAGAGAAATATTCGTTTAAAAGGACAATTTTTTCAATTATGCCTATTAAATAACCTTCAATAGATCTAGTATATACAATAATCCTTTTTTAACGAGTAATCCACCAGTTCTCTTATTTATTACAAAAGGATAGTTTGAAACATCAGGTAATTGAAGAAAATTAAATACTATACCAAGCTTTAGAGACATTGAATTTAGATAAGTAAAAATATTAATAAATATAGACAAGAGACAGAATTTACTGATTTAAAAAGAAAGTATATTAGAAAAAAAATATGGATGAAATTACGTTTAGGCTCTAATTTTCCAATTTTCCCATTATTCTTAATATTACATAGTATCCGTTTTTCCAAAAGTAGATCATAAATAAGGTAATTGCTAAAATCGCAAATACCGCAATTCCTGCGAATAGAATCTTATTACCTGTTGGAGATAAGATTAAAAATACAAAAAAAGGTGAACTTTCGCTAGAACCTATCTCTTGAATTAATGAGATTATAATACCAACAATAACTGCCATAACACTTATTAACAGACCCCCAGCAGCAATTTTAACATCAATACGATTTTTATACTTTTCTTCAATTTCTCTTACATTGAAAATGAAGTGTAACACCCATTTTCTTCCTTTTTTAAATAATCCAAAGAAAAATATCAAAAGAAAAAACAGTCCCGCTAAAATTCCCGCGATTATAGCAATTTGGGATCCTAAACTAAACGCTAAGAAAACATCTAACTTCCCAGTTGGCATTATAAAGTCAAATATTGACCAGATACCTCCCGTAATGCAAGTCAAGCAAGCAAGAACGATAAAAATGTAAAATATATTCCCTACTACTCTTTGGTTTGAAGGATAAATTTCTTCAGAACTTGAATATGATTCTTCCATTTTTTCCACCAATCTATTTTATATAAAAAATTTATAATATTCTAAATATATAAAATTGAGTATTTTAGCTTAAATTTGAAGTAAAGACCTCGAAGTGAAAGCTTTAATTGGTTTCTTTATGTTGGAGCGTTTCGATGAATGTTTTAAAGAAATTTTTTTCATTTAAATACGAATATAAATTATTTGACAAATTGTAAATCTCATTATATACCTTCTGATGAGATATATTAGGAATCCATTTCTTATCCACCTTACAAATATTTTCAGTAGCTTTAATAAGATCAGGAAACAATCCAGCACCTGTTGCTGCTAAAATTGCCGCTCCTAAAGATGTAGCTTCTTCAATTACATTTCTTACACAAGTTATACCTATAACATCAGAGTAGATTTGATTCCAAAAATCTGAGCGAGACCCACCCCCAGTTAACTTTAATTCTTTTGGAGCTATTCCTAACTCTCTAAAGATTTCAATATTTTTTCTTACTTCAAATGCCACACCCTCCATAATAGATCGTATAATATCTCTTCTTTTATGACCTAATGATAAACCGTATATTATACCTCGTGCATACGGGTTCCAATGAGGTGCTCCAGCACCAACCAAATGCGGGATTGCTAATAGCGAGTTAGCTCCAATGGGTGACTTTTCAGCTTCTTCAGTTAATATAACATACGGATCTTGGTTTAGTTTTTCAGCCTGTTCACACTCTTGTGCCCCTAGTTCGTCCCTAAACCACCTCAAAAAGGCTCCAGTTGTAAAAATACTAGCTTCTTGAACCCATGCGCCAGGAATTGCATGACAACTGCATAAAACACGCTTTTTCGGATCAAGTTTAGGTTGTTCTAAATAAGCTAATATAAAACTTCCAGTTCCAGTCGTGACTTTAATGGTTCCTGGAGAGACAACTCCTACTCCCAGTGCCGCTGATTGCTGATCACCTGCTCCAGTTATTACTAAAGTCTTTTTGTCAAATAATGTATCCTCAGTTATGATTTCTCCTATGTCGATTCCACTCTCTAAGGGTTCTGGCATTTTATCCAAGTCAATTTCAAGTTCAGAGGCGATCTCATCTGAATACTTGAATTTATTAA
>Ga0315534_1003274_pt1 | contig 10478 bp, 6 predicted proteins | sample SalMarSW160240MG_FD_203094 | JGI IMG/M metagenome (GOLD analysis project Ga0315534, IMG submission 203094) | Salt marsh sediment microbial communities from the Plum Island Ecosystem LTER, Massachusetts, United States - Salt Marsh Sediment SW1602-40 ... | reverse complement strand
TCCGATCTCGATCAGGTCGACCGCCTTGGCGCTGAGGATCGATTCGAGCGAACCGATGATGAAGAACATGAAGACCCATTTCCAGGCCTTCGGCTGGGACAACGCAGCGAAGTCGGGGGCTGTGATCTCATCGAACATCCCGAACACGCGATCCGGCATGGCCACCAGATACTGTTCGCCAAGCTGATACTTGTGTCCCTGCATGGCGTACGAGTGTTCGTGCAGAAGATCGAAGGTCATTCCCATCGGCACGGCGACCAACAGCACGACCATCGGCGACGGGATCGCCTTGAGATACCCGAGAGCTTTCCCGGCGATCGGCCAGCCAAACATGATCAATAGACTCACAATGCCGATAGCGGCAATTGCCGGATTCGCTTCGGCGAAAAAATGCGGAATCTCCCGGAGAAGTTCCAGCGGTTCGCCTTTGGCCTCAACGCCTAACGCCACGGGAAACTGCTTGAGGATGATGATCACACCGATTGCCGCGAGCATTCCGTGCACCGGCGTCAAGGGGAAGAATTCTCCGAGGATCCCGCCGCGAAACAGTCCGAACAGGATCTGGAGCACGGCCGCCGCGACTCCGACGGCCAGGGCCGCTTTGTAGGCCGTCAGATCCGCCTGAGAGAAACCGCCCAATGCCCCGTCACCGCCGAAGTCGGACACGCAGCCGATCGCGATCACGATCAGACCGGCCGCCGGCCCTTTGATTGTCAGCTCGGAGTTGCTGATAAAGGTGGTCAGCACGGATCCGATGATGGCCGTGAAGATACCCGCAATCGGCGGATAGCCGCAGGCCAGGGAAATCCCCAGGCACAACGGCAGGGCGATCAAAAACACAAGGAACCCGGATACCAGGTCGTGCTTGAAATACGTCGTGAATCCGTTGAAATTCCCGCGAGGGACGTCGCGTGCTGCCTCGGACATGATACTGATTTAATCCTTTACCATTGATTGCTGATCCGGCTCCTGGTTCGCGGCGATCCGCCGCACGGAGGCTGCCGTAGTCAGATGCTGTGCTGGAGGATGCCGGTCGGTGCGAACCGTGGGGGAAGCATCGGGCGACGCGAGTCGCCGTCGCGCGGCAGAGAGTTCGACCGCGGCATGATAGCGGGAAGCGACGCCCGGCTGCGGCCATATTCCTCCGCCGATGATCAGCAGCGTCAGGACGAGCACGGCAATCCGCTCGGCGGCGCGGCTCCGCAAGTCGACTGTTGCCGGATGCTTCGCGCCGGTGAACACGCGAAAATAGGCATGCAGCACGGCCAGGCTGTTGAGGGCCGCCGCGATGACAACCAGCGAGCCGATCCATGGCGACACTTGCACCGCGCCCTCGACCAGCAGCTCCGTACCGACAAAACCGATCGTTCCCGGAAAGCCGATGCTCGCCAATCCCGTGAGTAGGAAGAATGCCGCCAGCATCGGGACGTGTGCGTAGAGTCCGTGGAATTCGGCGAGCGAGAGCCGGCCGGTCCGGGCTTCAACCGATCGGAGCGTGAGTCCGAATCCGGTCAGTGAGAGCCCGACGGACAGCCAGACGCAAAGTGCGCCGGTGAGCCCGACCGGCGTGGCAATTTCCAGCCCGACCAGCACGAGTGAGGAGTGGCTGAGCAACAGATAGGTGAAGAACCGCCGCGCTTCGCGTTGCACGAGCGCCATGCCGGCGGCATAGATGGCTGTGGTCAGCGAGAGCATGGCAATGGTTTCGAGCACCCAGCCCGGGGCAATCGGCAGCACGAGCCGCATGGCGCCGTAGGCGCCGATCAGCGGAGTCACGAACAACAGCGCCGTTCCAAAGCTCGCATGCTCGAACAGGTCCGTCATCCAGCAGTGCACCGGAACCACTCCATTGCGGAGCAGTACGGCGAGTGTCAGCAGCACGGCCGCCACGACGGGTGGATGCGATGAATCGCCGGACGTTTCGACAAGCGTCTGACCGATGACGAGCAGACCGACAAAGGCCGCCATATGCATGACATACAGGCGTGCAGGCTTCTCGCGCCGCCGGAGTTCGATGTAGGGCGGCACCGTCCCCACTGACATCAGCAGCACCACGGCCCACGGATGCCGGCAGGTCAACGTGGCCAGCAGAATCGCCTCGGATGCGAGTGTCGAAGCGAACGAGAAGCGACGAACTTTCGTGCGCAGCGTCGCCAGTTCGGTCAGGCAGTACAGCAAGGCGGTCAATGGCAGCAGCGGCGCGCTAAGTTCGTCGATGACGAACAAGTCTTCGTGAAACACTCGTTCCACCAGGTCCCACCGGTCATGCGCCTCAAACGCGTGCAACGAAGTGAAGTCCTGCCAGGCTCCCATCGCACACAAAAGAGATAGCCCCGAGACGACCAGACTGTATCGGCGGGCTCGATCCGGATCGCGCATGGTGGCCACCCAGATCGCACCGATGATCGGAGCCAGGATCGTTAGCTCTAGCCAGGGCAAATGGAGTTCGATCATCAGTGTTCCTCAGCCGGTGGAGTTGCCGCCGGAACGCGGTCCGACTCCCGCGACGTGGTGCCGACCAACAAGTCGGTCCACCGCCGCTCCATCGCATCGCACCAGCTGAAAAGTGCGAAGAATGGCCGCACGACATATTCGTTAAGCACCGCATCGAATCCGCCCCGGTCGATTGCCAGGCGATACAGCCGCTGTTCGAAGCCTCGCGGTAACCAGCGGTGCCACGCAGCCGGCTGATAGTGAAGATGCCCGCCGATTGCATTCTCCAGCGTGTGGTAGTCGTGCAGCACCGTTGGAGCGCGAAGCAGTTGCAGGGTTCGCAGGCACGCGTGACCGATGATGTGCACTAAAGCCAGATAACGCAGGCCCAGACCGATTTCGACCGTGATGATGCCCACCTGTGTCAGTGAGGCGAAGGCGAGCCCGCTCTTGATGTCCGTCTGGACGCTGGAGGCGAGTGCTCCGAACACGGCTGAGACCAGACCAAGCATCACGACCGCCACGCACAGCCAGAGGGAGAGTTCCAGTATAGGGCTGACACGCAGCAGCAAGAACACTCCCAGATGGACCGACAGCGCGCCGTAGAAGATTGCGCTGGATGGCGTAGGGCCTTCCATCGCACGCGGCAGCCATCCGGAGAAGGGCACGAGCGCCGATTTGCCTGCCGCGGCGACCAGCAGCAGCAGGCCTACGATCAGCGCGTGTTCGGGCGACAGCGCGGCCTCGCCTTCCGGCCACGGTCCGTTTCCCATCAGACCGGTGAAATCACCCGCTCCGCTGAGGTGGTGCAGCGCCACGGCCGCCACCAGAAACGCGGCGTCCGCGACCCGATACACGGACCATACGCGCTGTCCGTTGATGACGGGGTCGCGGCGCTCCTGGAAGAAGGCCACAAGCAACGCCGACGAGAGGCCGACGAACTCCCATCCCAGAAACAGCGTTTCGATCGTTCCCGCCAGCGTCGCGACCACCATCCCCAACAAAAAGACCGCATACAACACGAAGAAGCGTCCGTAGCCAGGCTCTCGATGGAGGTAACGACTGGCGAATGCACCAGTCGTCCCGACCAACACGAACGTCAGAACACAGAAGGGGACCGAGAGGCGATCGAACACGAATTTAAGATGGAAGTGAAAATGTTCCGGGGAGATCACGACCCAGTTGCCGAACTCAATTGGCACGTGCCGCTTCCCGTTGAAAAGCATCAGGCCGAGAATTGCCACTGCCGCCGTCAAGCCGGCAAGGACGCACACTTCCGTGCAGCGCGCCAATGCGCGTTCGCCAAGCTGCTGATTGACCAAAAAGCTGAGGCCAATCACTCCCAGCAGCAGCGCCGGCGCGGCGACAACGCACGTCCCCAGCCAGTGGAATACAGTGTCAAGTGGCATCATGCCGTCTCCCGGCGCCGGTGAACGGGCGAAACATCGTCGCTCGTGATGGATGCAAATCCCAAGTGGTCCCGCTGACCGCGATACCAAGCCAAAGACGTCGGTGCCGAAGGGAGATCCCCGTTCTCTTGCCGGTACAACTCGAAATTCTCGCCGCGGTAAATGTGGACGGTGGCCGAATCCGGATCGAGTGTCGCCAGCTGGATCCACTGGTTGCAAACCAGCTGCCGAATCGCCGGATTGCGGTCAATGATCCGCATCATGGCTTCCGGCGATGTTTCTATGACGAACAGGATCCGCACCGGTTCGTGGATTTCGACCATCTGCCACGGCAGCCCGGGACGCAGATCGCTCGCTGCCCCGTCCATCACGCCTAACAGCGACGTGATGTTGTGCGGCAGCTTCGTCCCGCAACCGTAGCCGGTCTCGTCAACGTAGGAGAAGTAGTATTCCAAATTGATGCCGGCGCAGACCGGGATCACCGCGGCCAGAAGTCCGGCGAGAATCGAACACTCATCGTCGTCCTGCTTCGGATCGTACGATGTGAGAAACGCGCGGCGATCAAGAAACAGTTCGCGGCTCCACGAACGTCGTCCGACAAAGCACAGCGCGTTGGTGGCGTGTCCGTATTCCGGCCGAGTCTGCGACAGGTCCTCCGCGCGTCCTTCCACGTGCCGCAGCGCGTCGTCGGCCGACAAAGACAACTCAGCGGATTCGAAGCGTCGGCATCGCTCGTGTGCGTTCCGCCGTCGCGCTTCGCTAAGCGAGAATCGGGCCCGCTCGAACAACGCGCGGTGCGACGGCGGCAGATGATCCAGATCGTAGTACTCGACCGCATCATCGCACGTGTTGTGGTACGCTCCCACAAAGCGGACGTGCTCCGGGATCGAAAGTCTCTGCTCGCCGAGCAACTTGCGGACGCGCGGATCGTTGGCCATCTGCGCGAAAGCACGCGCATTGGGACCGCCGCGACCACCTCCGCAGGCGCCGCAATCGTGTGCCGCTTCGTGCGGATTGTTAAGACTCGACGAACCGTGACCGGTAATCACCACCAGCCGCGCGAAATTTCGCGTCAGCCCCATCGCGCGAAGAATGCCCTCGACGATGCCGGCCATTTCCTCGACAGTAAAACCGAGCTGTCCTTCGCCGGGTCCCGGTTCGCCTTGATGCCGCTCGAGGTGCAGTTGGGTCACCGGAGGGGTGACCAAGTGACCGAAGAGGCGGCGCATTTGAGCCGTGGCTCGTGGAAAGAGCACACGCAAGATCAAGGGAAAAGTGGCCAACGAACCGAACAGTCCGGCGAGCAGGCCGCCCGTAAACGTACGCGTGCGGACATGGACCTGATGCGCCGCCTGGCCTAGTGCCCGCCGCGCCTGCGCCCGGCGCCGGTTGGACTCCTCGAGCGAATAGACCGGCTCCTCCTGTACGTAGTGCCGCGGCTTGATAACCACCGGACAAAGCGGACGATAGTGGGCCTCCGTCGCCCCGCGGTAGTACATGGCCACGCCGAAGAAGCCGGCGACGCCGAACGTTTCGACTTGGGGATCAATTTCCTCCAAGTGGCGGCGAAACGATTCTTCGCGCTCGTCAATACAGCACACAACCTGGTACGCCGGCTCGAGGCCGGATCCGCCGTCGCTGCCAACGCCGCCCGTGAGACGTGCCTCTCGCCGCCGGCAGTGAGCCAGGACCGCGTCCAGCGTTTGGTTCCGGTATCGCCACTCAAAGGCCCGATGAAAGACCTGTCGGCGCTGGACGCTGCCGAACGTTTCGATCTGCCGGACGAGATGCGCCCATTGCTGCTTCGGCAAGCCATGGAGTTCCATGGGACTCCAACCGCGCACCTGCGCCAACTGGAACACCAGATACGCGCGCTGATCGACGCTCACCCGAGGCAGATGGGGCATCCCCTTGGTCAACCGGCCGCGGAGGTCCGCCAGGTCGCCGTCGTGCTCCAGGTAAGCCGCTCCCCAGTACCGCAAGGCAAGTTGTTCGAGAATCAAGCGTACGGCAAGGTACTCGACCAGCGTCCCGGCCGGGGCGGGATGGACCGTCCACTGGGCGTTGGTTTCCATCTGCCAGAGAATCCCGGCCCAGCCGCGCAAGGCCAGCAGCGTCTGCGTGATGAATTCTTCACGCTCTCTTGCTGCGACGCCCAAACGCCAAAGGGACTCGTCGATTGATTCGAGCGGACTGAGTCCTTGCTGCTCAATCCGTTGCAGCTCTTCGGGCAGCGTCCGCAGCCAGGCATCGACGGGTCGGCTGTGGCGGTAGTTGCGGATGAAACTGCGAAAGAAACCGTCGTCACGTCCCGGTAGTCGCCAGTTCGCGTAACCCTGATCGAGAAAGGCCGAGCAGAAGCGAATCAGTATTTCGTTGACCACGTGGTCGATATCATGGCCTGTAGACTGCCGCAAAAGTTCGCCGTGGCGTGCGACGGGACGTGCCGTATCGGTGAATCGAGGCACGCCATGGACTCCGTGCTGGCAGATCCGCCACATCAGTTGCAGGGTAAGCGTTTCCCAGGTCGCGTCACTCCAGAATTCGATCGACCGCTTGCCGAAGACCTGGAGCAGATCTTCGACGGTGTCACGAATGCGGCCATCACCTCCATTGCACCCGTTGCGCAAGTCGCGCATCACCCACGTGCGCGTATTGTCGATCAGGTGGCGACGCAGCGGCCCTGCGGTCTCGGGGCGAATACGACTCAACGCCCCGCTCTCGGCAATGAGCCACCGGATCTCGGCGTCGGAGCCGGTTCGCAGCGGATGCTCGAGCATCGCCAAATGAAGGTTAAATCGCGTCCCCATGAAACCGATGAGCTCGTCGGCCTCATCGCCCAGATCGTCCATCAACACGGCGGCTATGTCTTCGGCACGGATCCGCCCCGTAGACAGCATTGACCGATAGTGCTCCTCCGGAAGATAAGGATGGCAATCGTACACCGCCATGCCGCGGCGGACCGCGTCGTCGAAGGGCATATCTTCGAAGGCGTGCAGCGTGTTGTGATGCACGAAGACCGTGATCGGCCCCTGCGAAGGCAGCAGGTGGGTCGCATGTTCGATAATGTCCCCCAGACGATTCAGTCGTTCCGCCAAATCTTCGTGCGTCGACTGACTGGGAGAGAGGGTTGCCGCTTCGTACACTTTGCGGGTGAAATCTTGGTTGCAGTAATAAGGGCAGTAGGCCAGGTAGGATGTCTTGCTTATAACGCCCCGCCGGAAACGACCACAAGTGGCGAGAGATTACATTTTTGTAATATCGAGGCACCTCGGGCAGAAACGCCCTGTTTCCCTTACAATCAAGGGACAGCAGCTGGCAGTGCCTGATTGACGCAGGTGACGCAGGCACACCCAAAGTGCCGGCGCGGATCATCGACCGCGGTGTTCGAACGGAGCGACGTCGAGTGGCCTGATGACGGGCGGCAAGACATCACTGACCCCCGACGGCAAGTCTTTTCCCCTGCCGCGCCACAACGCGCTGGGCGTTTTGATCGTCGAAGACGATCGGGTGCTCGGCAAGGCGCTGCGGAAGGGATTGGAAGAAGCCGGCCATATCTGCGCCTGGGCCACGACCGGCCAGCGAGGACTCGAACAGGCGCTCGGACAGAAAGCCGACGCGATTGTTCTCGATCTGATGCTGCCCGATATCCCCGGCTTGGAACTGCTTCGACAACTGCGCGAGCGAGGCATTGAAACGCCTGTGCTCATCCTGACCGCGCTCGGGTCGGTTGACGAGCGTGTGGCGGGATTGCAGGCGGGGGCCGACGACTATCTGATCAAGCCCTTCGCCTTTCCCGAGTTGCTAGCTCGCCTGGCCGCCATCACGCGCCGGTCGCTCCAAACCGCTTCACAGCAATTCTCCGCGGGCCCCTTGTCACTCGACTTGTCGATCCGCCGCGTCACGCGCGCGGGGCGTGAAATCGACCTCACGCCGACGGAATTCAGCTTGTTGGAATTCCTCATGCGCAACGCCGGCCAGGTCGTCACGCGCCGCATGCTGTGCGAGCACCTGTGGGACGCGGAATGGGAGGGCGTGACGAACGTGATTGAGGTACACATCAATCGCCTCCGCGCAAAAATCGATCGCGATTTCGATGTGCCCCTGCTACACACCGTACGCGGTCGCGGATACGTCATTCGTCCGGTTTGAACCGTTCGGCAGCGCGCCTCGCTTGGCAGCACGCGACGAAGCAGCGACAATTCACTTGTGCGGGCAGGCCCGCCGCACACTCGCCGCCCCAAGCGTTCTCGGAGGCTTCCGCCTTGCTCAGCCATCTCTGGACGACTCTCAGATTTCGCCTGGCAGTGTGGAATGCCGTCGTCGTGCTGCTCACCGCGCTGGTCACGCTGATTGGCCTGCGGCAAGGCGTGCAGTGGGCGATCCTCCACGAGATAGACCGCATTCTGATCGAGGACTTCGACGAGATCACGCTGGCGCTTCGGCAGTTTTCACAGGATGACTTCGAAGCGCTGACCGAAGCCCTCGATCGCAAGGCGATCGGGCACAAGCACCACGGCTGGTTTGTGCAGCTGTTGTTCGCCGACGGCCGTGTTGCCTGGTCGAGTTTCGATGCCCCCGACGAACTGACCATCGCTTCCGGCGTGCCACCATCGAATCCCGCGACGCTCGACGACTATCGACTCCTTGAGCGCCCGGTGACGAATAATGCGCGCGACGTGACCAGCGCCCGCATCGGAGCAAGGCTGGATTTCCTCCGCGAGGACATGGCCAGAATCGACCGGCTGGTGATGCTGCTCGTGGGCTTCGTGCTGGTGACCGCGCCAATCGTCGGCTATTGGTTAGCCGGTCGAGCGTCCCGCGCTGTCGGTGATATTATTCGTACCGCCGAGCGCCTGCGACCGAGCCACCTGGAAGAACGCCTGCCCATTCGCGGCACCCGGGACGAACTCGACCGACTGGCCCACACAATCAACGGATTGCTCGATCGCATCCATGTCTACCTGGAGCAGAAACGAGACTTTCTTGCCAATGCCGCTCACGAACTGCGCACACCACTGGCCGCCATTCGCAGCTCGGTCGAAGTCGCTCTCAGCAGCGATCGCAGCAACGAGGAATATCAGGAGTTGCTCGTCGAAATTATCGATGAAGGAATTGCCCTGGAGACGCTCGTGAATCAACTGCTGCTGATCTCCGAATCCGAAGCCGAACGGCTCAAAATGGACCTCGATCCCGCACCGCTGGACGAAACGGTTCGACGCTCGGTCGACATGTTCGTGGGAATCGCCGAGTCAGGCGACGTTACGCTCCAAGTTGAAATCCCGCAACCCGTTACGATTCGTGGAAACCGTCACTTGCTGCGCCAACTCGCCAACAATCTCATTGACAACGCAATCAAGTACACACCCCCCGGTGGACGCGTGGTGGTGACACTGACCGTGGACGGGCAGCGTCGTAAGGCCGTATTGACAGTCTCCGACACCGGCATCGGGATCGCGGCGGACGACCTTCCCAAAGTCTTTAATCGTTTCTTCCGCGTTGACAAATCACGTACGCGAATGTCGCAGCCGGCCGGCACTGGGTTGGGGCTCAGCATTTGCCAGGCCGCCGCAACGGCCCATCAGGGCGAAATACGTTGTGAGAGCGTGCCGGGCGAGGGGTCTCGTTTCATCGTCGAGCTGCCGCTCGACGCGCAACAGCAACACGCCGAGGCCGCGATCTCACGCCCGGATCCTACCATGGTCGGCTGAGTCGAGAGCGATCCGGGCGCGAGGGCCAATAAGCGTGTGTCGGACCGACGCCAGCCAGGCTCATCAACCGATGATCCGGATGCGATGTTCGCTACCGAAGACGGCACACCAGGCCGGCTGCCGCCCCCCGGCCGCCTATCAGGCGCTGGTGGCCTTGAGCGACGCGTCCGCAGACGCATGAGCCCGTTCCTCGTCACAATTCCTCCTTGGTCATTTGTTTCGCAAGAAAAGGCACGAGATGCAAAGGCCCGCCACCAGCAGCAATGCGGCGGACGTGGGTTCCGGCACTTCCGGTCCCGTGTCGATGCCGACGGTATCCGTGTCGTCGCGCCAAACCGATGTCAATCCCGGGCCAAATCCTTCGTACTCGATGACCTCCCCCACGAATTCATCTCCGGCGTTTATCGGGTCGCCCCACGGGGTCACTTCGAAACTATTGAAGATGAATGGCGGACTCGGATTCACTTGCACGGCGCCGGCTCGGCCGGCAAAGCCGTTTGGCGTGTCATTGGGAATCGGTTTTCCGTCGTCGAACAACACCCCCGGCGAGTGGGGACCCGGGAATGCCGGACTGCCCGGACTGGTGGTTCCCGTCAGATCGAACTCGACCACGAGAATGTCGTCCAACGTGGTCGTGTTGGTGAGCCTTCAGTCGGCCAGGAATGTGTCGCCTGTGACGGAGAAGTCGAACAAATTCGGCAAACTGGCAACGCCCTGATCGGCCCCGCCTGCGACGATCGGTGCCGCCTGAAGCCCCTGTTGGGCAAACGTGACGAGGATCCGTCCACCGGCCAATTCGTCGCCAAACGATTTGGCTCCCACGATCGTCGCGTGTGAAGTGCATGCTAGCGACAAGGCGGTAAGGAGGGCGAGGGCGATCAACAGACGGGGACGACTTGAAATGGCGTTCATTAAATGCTTACCT
>Ga0315534_1003273_pt1 | contig 10479 bp, 8 predicted proteins | sample SalMarSW160240MG_FD_203094 | JGI IMG/M metagenome (GOLD analysis project Ga0315534, IMG submission 203094) | Salt marsh sediment microbial communities from the Plum Island Ecosystem LTER, Massachusetts, United States - Salt Marsh Sediment SW1602-40 ... | reverse complement strand
AAAAGCCCGGCGAGCGCGTACTTCTAGCAAAAGGTGGAAACGGCGGGTTTGGCAACGAGCACTTCAAGTCGTCAACCAATCAGGCACCCCGGCGGGCCAATTCCGGTCAGCCCGGAGAAGAGCTTACCATCTGGCTACGCTTGAAGCTCATCGCGGATGCTGGTTTGGTCGGGCTGCCGAATGCTGGCAAGTCCACCTTCCTGGCAACGGTAAGTGAGGCAAAGCCTAAGATTGCCGACTACCCGTTCACGACCCTGCACCCCAACCTCGGCGTGGTGCGCGCTGGAGACGTGGATTTTGTTCTGGCCGACATTCCTGGCTTGATCGAGGGGGCCAGTGAGGGCGTGGGTCTTGGCACGCGCTTTCTCGGCCATTTGGAGCGCACCAAGGTTCTTCTTCACCTCGTGGATGCCACTCAGGACGACGTGGCGGGCGCCTACCGCACCATACGCCGGGAGCTGAAGGCCTACGGAGCAGGTCTGGAGAAGGAAAAAGAGATCGTGGCGCTGTCCAAGTGCGATGCCATCGACCAGGCCACCATCGCCGAACGCGCAGAAGCCCTAAAGAAGGCGGCCAAGAAGACTCCGCTCATTCTCTCGGCGGTCTCCGGCCTCGGCGTCAAAGAAGCCCTTTTCGCACTTGCCCGCGAAATCGCGCAGGGCAGAAGTCGGGAGAAAGTGGGGGAGCCGGAGGGCGACCAGTCCTGGCGGCCCTAAACCGGGCATATCGGCCGTCAGCTGACACAAATTTGCGCCCTTCGGAGCTCGGCTAGGCCAAAGGTCGGCGCCGGAATGGGCCTTCGAGAAATTTTGCACTATCCCAGATCTCGCAAGTCATTGAATTACAATACATAAATTCGGCCTGAAAAAAGCTTCTGCTCGTTCCCTGCGGAACAGCGGGAATGGGGCCCGAACCGTACCTTGGGGTCATCGGATCAAACCAAGGGTGACGGTCGTGACGAACACAGCAGACACATTCAAGATCGCAGGCGGCAAGGTTGGTGTCCTCCTGATCCACGGTCTTTGTGGCACCCCCGCTGAGATGCGCTTCGTCGCCATGGGCCTCGCCCGCCAAGGTTACACGGTTCACAGCCCCCAGCTCGCCGGTCACGGTGGCCGCACTCAGGACGTCGAAGAGACCTCCTGGCAGGACTGGTACCGCAGCGCTGAGGAAGCCCTCGATGAGCTTCGCAAAGAGTGTGACACGGTGATCGTCGGTGGCCTCTGCCTCGGCAGCATCCTCGGTCTTCACCTGGCTGCCAATCATCCCGAGAAGGTGCAGGGCGTCGCCCTCTTCTCCCCGACCCTCTGGATCAATGGCTGGGCCATGCCCTGGTACACCAAGTTCTTCTCGCTGGTTCGCTCTCGCTCGGTTGCGCGCATGATGCACTTCCCTGATGCCGACTCACTGGGCATCAAGTGCCCCCGCGTTCGCACCTTCGTTAAGGCAGCCCTGGAGAGCACCGACAACAACGAGCTCGGCACTACGGGCGTTCCCGGCGCCATGGTTCTTGAGCACTGCCGCATGGTGCGGGCCGCCAAGAAGATCTTGAAGCGCGTGACACAGCCCACCCTGATCATGCACTCGCGCGAAGATGACTATGCGAACCTCAACAACGCCACGTACCTGCAGGGCGAAGTTGGCGGTAACGTCGAGATGGTCACGCTCAACGACAGCTACCACATGATCACGCTGGACAAGGAGCGCCACGTGGTCGTTGAGAAGACCCACGCTTTCATCCAGCGCGTTGTCGCAACGCTCCCGGCCCAGGCCGACGACAACGTTCTCCCCCTGGCCGCGTAAGTCCGTAGGCCCCGGGGTCCAGTCACACCTACTCTCACCGCCGGACGCGCCAGAGGAAACTCTGGCGCTTCGAGCTGCCTACGCATTGGCTTCCGCCGCCAGAGTGTGCAGAACTACGGCACTCAGTCTGTCAAACCCATTGGGGGCCACAGAGGCGGTGCAATGAACAGTGGCACGAGTGCGATCGATAGCTGCTACTGGCAAACAGGACGGGGGCCGCGAGAGGTATCCCCGTCCCTCGCCGGCAGTGCGAAAGCCCACGTTGCGATCATCGGTGGCGGGTTCACTGGGTTGGCCACGGCGTATCACCTGAAGGTCGCTGACCCAGGCCTCGACGTCGCCATCCTGGAAGCCGAAACGACGGGCTTCGGTGCGAGCGGGCGGAACGCTGGCTTCGTCATGACGTTGTTTGGCGCTTCTATTTCCCAAATGAAATCCTTGCACGGCAAAGAACGTGTCCGCGAGGCTCACCAATACATGATGAACGCGATCGATGCGATGGAGGCAATGATTTCCGAGCATGAGATCGACTGCGACTTTGAGCGCTCGGGCTTTCTCAAGGTCGCCACAGCACCCGCTTACGTCGCGCGCATCCAAGACGAGATCGAACTCTTCCATTCGTTGGGGTTCGATGACTTTCGGTGGCTCAATCCATCCGAGCTCGCCAATCGCGTACGGTCGCCAGACTTCCTCGGCGCATGTCTGGAGCCGGGCTGCGGCTTAATAAACCCGGTCAAATGGGTCGAAGCTTTGAGGAGTCTTGCGCGCGAGCGTGGTGCTCGGCTCTATGAAGGGACGCGAGTCACGGGGATCGTGCGTGAACCCGGTCGATATCTGCTCACGACAGAAGATGGTTCGCTTACTGCAAACAAGATCGTCTTTGCTACGAACGGTTATTCGCATCTCTTGCCGTGGATGCGTTTCAAACAAATCCCGGCCTATGCCTATATCGTCGTCACCGAGCCCTTAAGCGACGAACAGCTCGCCTCAATCGGATGGGCGGGTCGGGAAGGAATCGAGGACGGGCGCAACTTCATGCACTTTTATCGCCTGACGCCGGACAACAGAATCCTTGCCGGGGGCGGCCCGGGGATCGTGCCTTTCGCGGGCCGAATGAAGCATGATCGCTGCCCGAAAGCATGGGATCACCTTGAACGCTTTATTGGTGAGACATTTCCGGCGCTGAAGGGGATTGGCGTCGCGCGTCGTTGGGGTGGCGCGTTTTCCGTCACCTTCAACTCGACACCGCAAATTGGCACGCTTAACGATGGAACCGCGGCCTATTCAATCGGGTGTACAGGACATGGCGTTGCCATGACCCACATGAACGGGCGAATTCTTCGCGATCTCATTCTTGAACGGAAAACGGAACTGACAGACCTTTGGTTCGTCAACCGCCGGTCGTTGCCAATTCCACCGGAACCGTTTCAATCGATCGGCACCAAGGCCGTGACGATCGCCATGGCTCTCGATGACTGGTGGTGCGATCGTAGCGCTCAGCGGTGATAATAAATGGGAAAGGGCCAGCCCCCCCGGTGCTTTCCCCAAAACACAAGCGGCGGCCGAAGAGGCCGCCGCTAAATGCTAGTCCGTGATCGAACGCTAAATGATGTCGATCTCGGCTGGAAGGTACGAGGTAACCTCGAGGCCAACTTCCTGCTCACGAACTGCCGGCTTGGTCCAAGTCTTCATAACTAATCTCCTCCTGTGTTCCAGAGGAATACCTGTCCCTCTGGGGATGACTGGAAGATAGGCATTCGACTTGATAACTTCAAATCGCAATTGCGTGATGAAATCATAAGAATATCTGATCGCCTTGATGTGTCCGGCTGATCGCCGGAACTCCGACCAGATACCATCTCAGATCGCCCCTAAGGACTTGAAAAGCTTTCCAGACTGGCCTGGGGGAAATAGAGCCCAGCGGGCCGCCGGGACCACCACTGGCCTCTAGGAACCCCCTCAGCTGGTGCCGCAAAGCGGTACTCATACAACTGCGCGCGCACGTACTTCGGCGGCGCCCCAGGAAACGGGTCAAGGGCAAGTAACCCGGTCACGCTCGTGCTGCCTTCCAATAGTCTCCGGGCCAATTGTCCGAACCAGGGATTCTGAGGAGCGCTGCCATACGCAGCAAACCACATTTGCCAATCGAGCCGAGGCTGGTGCGGAATATTCCACCAGAGCCGCCGATCGACGGGGCCGGGATAGTAGCGAAACACGTAGGGCCGCCACGTTTTTCCGTCGTTCGAACCCTCAACCACGATCTGCGGCCGCGTGGTCGTTGTCGTTGCGAACGGACCATAGTGGTTGGCGATTTGCAGCGGTGTGATCGCCCGAGTGAGCCAACCCGCGATGGGCAGGTTTGAGTGCATGAATGGCTGCCAGAGCCGCTCCAGACCAGCGGGCACAAGAATGACCGCAAGTACGGTGGCAACGATCGTTGCAGCGCGTCCCGGAACGGGCGCGCGATCTTCCACCTGAGACACCAAGCGGGCCGGAAACTGAGTGCTGAGAGCTTGGTCATCAAACAGGAAAATGCACAGGAGCATCGTCAACAGATTGAAGAAACCATAGTTGCCGGTCAGTACGATCAAGAACTGGAAGAGCAACACGCATGCGGCCAGAAACGCGCGCGGCCGGCGCGGCAGGAATACGAGAAATACTAAGAAGAGTTCGACGATCAAAGTCGCCGCGGTCGCGCTGGCGAGGAGCCATTCGGGCAGGCGCGCCGCATACCAAGCGAGCGGCGTTGGCAACGGCTGAGTCCAGAAGTGGTAGTTGAGCGCCGTGAGCTTCTGCCAGGTCGCATCACCCGACAGCATCTTCACCGCGCCAGACAGGAAGATGTAGCGAAAGAATAGCCAACGATATAGCCAGACGATGATACGCGACCCCGACGTAAGGAAGATCGCCAGGAAACCGGTTTCGAGCAGAAGCTGATCCCACTGATAGCTGGTGAAGACCTGGCCGGCGTAGATGTACGACAGGTACAAGATGTAGGCCGCAATCAGCGCCGGCCGCACCCATATTCCGACGGCAATCAGTACCCCCGCCGCGGCGCCAAGAATGGTTCCCGCGATCAACACACCGTCGCTTGCACTTAGCCAGAAAAGCGTTGGCATCTGCCAGTAAGCGGTGGGGCCCAACACATCGCGGGCCGCAGGCAAGTATTCATCAAGCGGCAAGAGACCGTCGTGACCGATCAATCCAAGGACCTGGATGCCGAGGGAGGCGAAGGCGGCCAAGTAGATGACGCCAAGGCCGCGCAGAAACACCCAGCTAACGAGCGCGTACCGTTCGGGCTGCGGCGCCGGCCCCCAAAGGATGCTCGTAATCCAAGAAAGCAAGCCCCTTCGGCGCGAAAAGAACCCGTAGGCCCACTCGCTAACAGGGGCAAAACCGGGCACGCGCTTGTACATCCACCACCACGCGCCGTGTCCGGGTGCGTATTTTACGACCCGGAAGCTCGCGGCAGCGCCCGCATGGACGGTACCGTCAAGCTCAATCAACTGGATCGCCTGTTTGAAAGAGCGGACGGGAATGTCTGGGAAATCTGCAGCAGCTTCTTGATAAGGGCGATAGTCGACGCGATCACCGGTTAGCAGACGCCAATAATCGATCCAGGTGCGGCAAATCCCGCACTCGCCGTCGTACACCAATGTCGCGCGCGAGCCTGACATGGGTGGTTACCTCAACCTGCTACTTCCTCTGCCCCATAGTCCGGCAGCTCAATCCGATCGACGAGGCTATTCCCGATCGCAAATTTGGCAACAAAGGGTATCGCGAAACTCTTCGTGATCTGATTGCGCAAGAGAAGCGCGAGCTTTGTCCTGGGCGCAAAGCTGCCGGCAAATTGCTCCGCCGCCTTTTGCTTCGTCGCGATCAAAGGCCGGAGCAGCGTCTCATAGCGGTGAAATGTCGTTGCCACATCGTCTCTTGCTTGGGTCAGCTCGCCGGCAAGAATATATGCTCCGGCCATGGCAAGTGCCGATCCCTGGCCGGCCAGAAGCGAGACGCAGTAGGCCGCATCACCGAGAAGCGCTACACGGCCCTTCGACCAACGATCCATGTGAATCTGACTGACGCGATCGAAGTAGACGTCGTCGCAACGATCAAGAGTTGCCAATATTTGCGGACACTCCCAACCGGTATTGCCAAACGTGGCATGCAAAACTTTCTTCTGCGCTTCGATATCGTGCGGATCGATATCTAGGGGTGCATCGGATGCAAACACGAACATAAACATTGTGCGGTCCTCGCGCATGGCAAAGCGCGCGACCTGCTTTCCCGGCACCGAATAGCTGACATAGACGAGTTCATCCCGGGGGCGGTACCCATGAGCCTCGAACGCGGCAACGGTGTAGCCGAGATACTTCTCAAAGTTTTCGTCAGCCCCGAACGCGAGCCGGCGCACCTGAGACCGTAGTCCATCCGCGCCGATTACAAGGTCGAAACGCCGGTCGGCTGCCTTGTCGAATGTGACGTGGACTCCATCGGGGCGCGCATCGATCTCTTTGATGCTGTCGCCGAAGATGGTCTCGCACCCTCTCTCAATCCTACGGTAGACGAGCTTCGCCAAATCACCGCGCGGCAGACTCACATAGCGGCCGTCGGTGAGTTCGCGAAAAACATTGGCGCCAAAGCCACCAACACGGCGACCTTGCGCGTCGACGAGGCGCAGTTCGGAAACGTCGTAGCCCTCACGCCTCAGCTCTGGAACCAACCCCATCCGCTCCGCCACGTCGTAGCCGGAACCCCAAAAGTCGATGATGTAACCGCTTGTGCGAAGCTTTGATGCGTGCTCAACGAGCGTTGGTTCGAAGCCGCCCTGCATCAGCCAATAGGCAAGCGTTGGACCGGCGATGCCGGCGCCAGAAATGAGAACGGCCTTGGCTTGCATGGACACCTCGCCAAATGTATTGGAAGCGGGTCGTGGGCCACCTGAACATTGGTACGGGCTTGGGTCGCCAGTTTGATGAGGCTTCCATGGGCCGTTGGACACTAGAGGGTTACGATTCTTTTGCGAAGGAAGCGTACGCCTTACCTGGCAGCTATCCCTCGCAACGTGTCGCCGAAAAGGCGGCCGTAAAGCGAATTCGAGTGCTGGGAATGATGCAGCCGAGCGAAATTTCAGGCGGACAGGATGGCATGCAAGACCATGTTCACGTCCGCCGACCTGATGGCACGAGCTACCGCTTTGTGCCCCCGCAACCCGTCCGGCCAGGCCCACTCTATCGTTTGGCCTGGGCTTTGGGATGGGGCCGACCCTAGGCCGAAGAGACTTCCCATATCTCTCATCGCCACCGTCCATTCGAATAGGCTCGAATTCTAACGTTTCCCCTGTATGGTCCCGCGCAGCTTTTGGGCCATAGAACTCCACCGGAGGTTTAGGCTCCCGACAAGTCCATGACCGCAATGACTGAAAAAAAAACAAAACAGACAACAGAGCCTTCGGCCGTGCGTCCCGAATGGACGAATGCCAAGCGTATCGTCGTCAAGATCGGATCAGCCCTGCTGACCGAGCGCACGACGGGCACTCTCAAGTCGGAGTGGTTGGGCTCGTTGATGGACGACGTCGCGAAGCTCGTGCAAGCGGGCAAGCAGGTTGTCCTGGTCTCCTCCGGCGCCATCGCGTTGGGGCGCCACAAGCTGCAGCTTCCCAAGGGACCGTTGGAGCTTGAGCAAAGCCAAGCTGCGGCAGCTGTAGGTCAGATCAGTCTGGCTCATGCTTACCAAGAGCGCGCGCACGCGCGCGGACTGACCGCTGCACAAATTCTGTTGACGTTGGGCGACACCGAGGAACGGCGCCGCTATCTCAACGCGCGCCATACGATCGAAACCCTGCTCGCGCTTGGCGCCATTCCTGTCGTCAATGAGAATGATACGGTCGCGACGACAGAGATCCGCTATGGCGACAACGATCGATTATCGGCACGAGTCGCATCCATGGCCTGTGCCGATTGCCTAGTGCTACTGTCTGACGTCGATGGTCTTTACACCGCACCTCCCGGCACAAAGTCCGACGCCAAACGTGTCGACGTGGTTGCTGCCATCACACCCGAGATCGAAGCGATGGCGGGCGATGCTGGCACCGAATTATCGAAGGGCGGCATGAAGACGAAGCTGGAGGCCGCGCGCATGGCGCTCTCCGCCGGTACCCACATGGTCATCTCGAGCGGCAAGGTGCTCCATCCCCTACAAGCGATTGCAGATGGATGTGCGTGCACTTGGTTCCTGGCACCCTCCGATCCGCTAACGGCTAAGAAGCGCTGGATTGCAGGCCAGATGGAGCCCAAAGGGCATGTGTTTGTCGATGCCGGCGCCGAGAAAGCGCTCGCAGTGGGAAAAAGCCTATTGCCGGCGGGAGTTACACGGGTCGAAGGCACCTTCGATCGGGGCGATGCCGTTGTGATTCACGCCACCGACGGCCGCGAATTGGGGCGCGGGCTCGTCGCCTATGCGAAGGGTGATGCGGAGCGTATCATCGGTCGCAAGAGCAGCGAGATCATGGAAATCCTTGGGCTGTCGCGCTGCGACGAGCTCATCCACCGAAATGACATGGCATTGCACAGGAACTAGGCGAGACGGCTATGAACATACCCGAGCGCGTTCGGCCCATGGCAGAATCGACAGCGGACATCATGTGCACGATTGGTAAGCGTGCGCGGGCGGCCACGCATGATCTTGCACTCGCCACAACCGACACAAAGAACACGGCCCTAAAAGCAGCAGCCGAAGCGTTGCGCAATGCGACCTCGGACATTCTCGCGGCCAACGAGAAAGATGTGGCAGCCGCACGAGAAGCCGGCCGGCCGGCCTCCTTTGTCGACCGCCTGATGCTTGACGAAGGCCGCGTTACCGGAATTGCCAATGGTTTGGAAGAAATCGCCGCTCTGCCCGACCCCGTCGGCACCGTTCTTGCGGAGTGGACACGGCCGAACGGTCTGGCCTTTCAGCGCGTGCGCGTCCCCCTCGGCGTTATCGGTATCATTTACGAGAGCCGCCCGAACGTTACGGCCGATGCCGGCGCGCTCGCGCTCAAAGCAGGAAATGCAGCCATTCTGCGCGGCGGCTCGGAAAGCCACCACTCGGCTCAAGCGATTCATGCTTGTCTCTTGGAGGGATTGAGAGTCGCCAAGCTGCCTGACGCCGCAATCCAACTCGTGCCGACGACGGACCGCGAGGCGGTCGGCCTGATGCTCGCCGGTCTCGACGGCGCTATTGACGTCATCGTGCCGCGCGGGGGAAAGAGCCTCGTCGAGCGCGTGCAGAAAGAAGCACGCGTACCGGTCTTCGCGCATCTTGAGGGCATTTGCCACACCTACGTCGATCGCGATGCCGATCTCGACATGGCGGTGGACATCACGCTGAATGCCAAGATGCGGCGCACAGGGATCTGCGGCGCAACTGAGACGCTCCTGGTCGACAAGAGCGCGCCTACTGATTTTCTGCCCACCCTCGTTAAAGCATTGCTCGATGCGGGATGCGAAGTGCGTGGCGATACGGCGTCTCAAGAAACGGATGCGCGTGTCAAACCGGCGACCGAGGCCGACTGGACCACGGAGTATCTCGATGCGATTATTTCGGTGAAAACCGTTGTTGATGTCGGTGCGGCAATCGCACATGTCAATCAGTATGGCACCCATCACACTGACTCGATTATCACCGGAAACAATCAGACGGCAGAGCGATTTTTGAACGCCGTCGACTCTGCGATCGTCCTGCACAACGCCTCAACGCAGTTTGCTGATGGCGGTGAGTTCGGCTTCGGCGCGGAGATCGGGATTGCGACGGGCAAGCTGCATGCCCGCGGGCCCGTGGGTGTCGAGCAACTCACAACCTTCAAGTACATCGTACACGGCTCTGGTCAGACGCGTCCAAAGTAGCTCACCAACACGCATCGCAATTGCACAAACGAAAACACCGCCCGGAGCGGCAAAGCTCGGGCGGTGTTTGTCGTGAAACAATCGAAGAGGGGATCTGGTCGATGCGGAGCATCGACAATCTGATTGACTTCTCGCTTGAAGCGATAAGGCGTCTCACTGCTCGGCAGACCTGGCAACGACCTACTCTCCCACGTCTTAAGACGCAGTACCATCGGCGCTGGAGCGTTTCACGGCCGAGTTCGGGATGGGATCGGGTGCAGCCACTCCGCCATAATCACCAGGTCAGCAGAGAAGTGAGACGACTTCTGGTCTTGTTGTGCTTCGCTATTCTTACGCCCATCAGGCGGACTCGTGACAAATGGGCCGTTAAGGCCCCAACGGCCAAAGGCCGTCGGCACAAGCGCCGCCCTCCCGGAGCTGCCGGCGCGTAAGCGCCGAGTAGCAGCGTAAGGGATTAGATGAGCATTGCTTAATGAGAGTAATCAAGCCAATCGAGCTATTAGTACCGGTAAGCTACACACATTGCTGCGCTTCCACACCCGGCCTATCAACGTGGTGGTCTTCCACGGCTCTCAAGGGAGAACTAGTTTCGAGGTGGGTTTCCCGCTTAGATGCTTTCAGCGGTTATCCCGTCCGCACATAGCTACCCTGCTGTGCCGCTGGCGCGACAACAGGTCCACCAGAGGTGCGTCCATCCCGGTCCTCTCGTACTAGGGACAGCTCCTCTCAATTCTCCGACACCTACGGCAGATAGGGACCGAACTGTCTCGCGACGTTCTGAACCCAGCTCACG
>Ga0315534_1003271_pt1 | contig 10485 bp, 10 predicted proteins | sample SalMarSW160240MG_FD_203094 | JGI IMG/M metagenome (GOLD analysis project Ga0315534, IMG submission 203094) | Salt marsh sediment microbial communities from the Plum Island Ecosystem LTER, Massachusetts, United States - Salt Marsh Sediment SW1602-40 ... | reverse complement strand
ATAGCCCATCAATAGTGTGGCAAAAACAACAAGAATATCGCTTATGGTTTCCTTCTCTAATTAATCTTGAATTTTAATCGGATATGTCCGATTCATATTTTACAAATTGAAACAGAAAAGGATGATGACCCGGAATACCCACGATAGCCTTACCGGTTGGCAACTGGGCAATGTCCCAATCTTCTACTACGTTAGCATCACGTACGTTTTCGACCACGCCACGCGAGTGCACAGTCGGCATATAAACGTCCCGCTTTCGGTTCCTGCCATAAAGACTTTTTACGAAATCACGAGATGAGGCGTCGTTGACGCGGAAGGATATCGTTGTCATAAATCCGGAGAGTATGCTTCTCGCCAGGGATTCTCCGTAAGCATGATAAATTTGCTCAATACTCTGAGCTCCAATGATAAACTTGGCGCCCAGACTTCGCCCGAAGTTTACCCCGTCATCAATGTGCTGTAAGTGTGGGATCAGGCGAAATTCGTCAATAATGAACCAGACATTTCCTTCACTTTTTTTTCGGCTAAGCGACTCTTTTATAGCCAGATCCAGAAGAAGCCGATAAACAGGAGTCAGTATGGTGCCGATCCCCAAGTCGTATTCGATTATAATCGCCCGTCCGCCCTTGCTCCGTATAGCAGAACGCATAGAGAGAGAACCGGGCTTTCGAAAGTTGACAACAAACAGTTCCCGCACCATTTGTTGTAACTCCGAAATTACGCCCTGTGTTTGGGGAGAGCGGTCATCAGAAATATAACTCGTCATAGCACGAAGATCTGTATGCGCCTTGAGAAGATCGCGGATCTTGTCGAGATTGGCGCTGTCGAGAAACTCTCTAAGCCGGGCATTGTTGATGTCCAAGCCATCTCCTATTCTGGAGAAGTGAAATAGGATCCCCGAGAACAGATCTTTTGCCGCATTAGGAAAGAAGGGTTGATTTGATCGGTTCACCCGATCGAAGAAAAGCGTACGGGTGATCTCTAAGATATCTTCTTCGAGTGTTTCTTCCGAAAGTAGTTCCTTGAAGATGTTCCAGTAGTCTTTGCCTTCTGGCCCAGTAGCAGTCTCATCATTGCCAATGACGATATCACCGGGGCGATAAAACTCCTTATGATAGTCTCCTTTTGTGTCAAAAATAACCATCACATCATTTTCTGTCATATTTAGCTTAAGTTGTCGAAGCATTTGGAAAAGCGCATTTGTTTTTCCTGTGCCGGTTCCCCCCAAGAGAAGGATATGTTGGCTTAAGAGTTCATCGTTAATAGGGATATCAACGTTATCGCCATTGTCTCTGATGCCAAATAATCTGCAGCGGCTGTTGCCGCTTGATATATTCGGCACTTCGTGTCCCAACTCAAAACCCTCAAAAACGCTGATTTCCTTCAACCCGCCCTCACCTTATGGCACGAAAAAGACACTCAGTATCCGTGACCATGATAATAATCCCGATCTCTGTCAGGCTCGGGTCCTTGTAGTTGCTCATACTCCATAGCCATATTGTGCTTTTCTATTACTGTTTCCTTGGCCACATCCTCGTATTTAGGCCCTAGCATCCTTTCGGCTCTTGCCTCTTGGGTGGCGATTTCGTCCTCTCGCAGGTTTTTATACTCTGCGTAACCCTCAGGGCTCTGAAGCTGGTCAGAAAATAACTCGTCAGTGCGTTCACGAGCGGTCAGGACCGCATCCCTTTCGACGGGTTGCATTGTATACAACTCATATGAATCTTCGTTGGGTGTGAGGTATCCCCGCTCAATATTCATCTCCGTGAGATGTGCTTGTTCGGAGCTCTCTGCTAGCTCAGGATGATCCGCGATGTGTCGCTGGTGTGCATGCCGGGCCTCATGGTATAGAGTCTCAGTGGCCATATAGGGTTGCTGCGAATCCTCAAGAAGGCCCGAATTTACAGCGATCGTTCCGGATTGGCGAATTCCATCATCGGTTATTTCCCCCGGGTAATAGGCACCTCGAGTGTGCGCCCACTCTTCTTGAGAACGGCAATGCTCGGGCTCAAGAGCCACCACATTTGATGGCGAGCGGCCTTCTTCAGCAGCCAGTGAAGTTTCAAGCGCTTTTAAGGTATCAAGACGCTCGGCTGTTGATAGTGTTTGCCAATTTTCAGGGCGAAGATTTTCTCTTTGTTGTGGGGACAGCTTGATGTCCATGGCCTTCACCAGATTACTGGAGGTGTACGCAGGGATTGTATGTGGGCTTCTTTCTCCTTGGGAGATAGATCCTCGTCCAACAGGCGATTGAGGTACTGAATGGCAATTAGGAAGTGACAGCGCTGAATTTGCATGACATCCTTGAGCGCTAATCCCCCGATTGAAATATCTTGAATCTCCCTGCTGTCAAGCCATGTTGCTACCACATCTGCGAGTTCGTCATGGATGGGAGGAAATCGTTTCAGGAATAAATCCGCATTAATTGGTTTGTAACCATACTCATCGACGAGAATTTTCCTTGTCTTTTCTTGATCGATCACGAACATCAAAGTCTACTCCTGATAATCTGGGTCAGAGGGCGCTCGTTATCGGGCTGGGCGCGACACCCACTTGTCTATGCCGACATCCCCCAGCTGGGTTATATCTAGTAATAAAGCACCAAGCTCTTGGGCAACCCTCTCAGCATCTGCAGCGCTAAGGGCTTCGGCCGCAGATTTGTCCGCCGTAAATAGGGACCGAAATGAATCGCCAGGGATATAGATTCCCGTGCCTTTCATCGTTCTTGAGCCAATGGCCAAGCTGAAGACGCGGTGACGACCAAAGATAAATAGATAGATTAGGAAGTAGGCACCTGCGAGTATAGGAAATCGAAAGAACGCCGAAAAAGATACGCTGTTAAGTATGGTCCAAGCTAGAATCGTCAGACCAACGTAGAAAAGCGTTAGTGCATGAGGTTGATAGTTTTTAATCTCCTTATATAGATCAATTCGATTTTGAGCTAATTCGCTTAGCGACTGAACGATCCTCTTCTTGGCTTGCTCGCTCAGGAGGTTTCCAGTAAGTAACCACATAAAGATGTAAGGGAACATGAGTAGGACCGTGAAAGTTGGGCTGGTTAGGAATGGAGGTAGTATCCCGGAGAGAAGACTCATTCCATAATTCAATATAATGGCAAATATTGCAAACTGAATCCAATTAATCGACGCCCCGAGATACGAATTCACACCGGTAGCGTCCTCCACCGGCATCTCATTAATCAGTATACTCTTGCCGGTTAACGATCTTCCTTCGCTATGGAACACGATCCTTTTGTTTGTGATCGTAAGATATCCCGTAGTGATAGGAGAAAATATCTTCCGCAGATGTGTGCACTCATAAGTGCGTATAATTTGCTCACCAGATTCGCATAATTGGAAAAAGATGTCCGGATTCTTCATTGATTTATCTCCGTATATTCCGAGTCAAGAGCTATCCTTTCTTTGTCCATCTCTTGGCGCCTATATCACCCGTGGTTTGGACATCGAGAATCAAGGCGCCAAGCTCTCCAATTAAGGCCTCCGCATGTTCGGCCGGTTCGGCGGTTAACGCCTTTATTGCAGCCGCATTGTGAATACCAAAGTTGCGAAAGCCTGATATCTGGATCGGAGTAGTCGCGCCACCTTTGGAGCTTATTGCCAGGGACATTGTCGGACGGCGAGAGTACCAGAATATGTTCACTAGAGTAACAACGGTTGCCAACAAAGCTAACGGCCAGCCGATTGATGTGATGGAGGATTCTCTTGGAATAAAGCCGAGAGATGCAAGCCCACTTGTTAAAAACGACCCTCCACCCAAGAGGAGAAAAAAGGTTGCTGCGACTGCTGATAGCACAGGCTTCTTAATGCTTTCCTTGTCGGTGCTAAAGGATGCAACACTGACCAAAATACCGAGAACACCAAGCAGTATTTGGATGCCCATTAGATTTGATGACCCTCGTTGAATGGAAGATGCTGTTAAGGCGCCTAAGGCCATCGCCGCAAGACCGCCTACGACAATGCTACTAACCCAAGTTATAAAAAAGGCCACAAGCAAGTGAAGGATGCTGAAATAGGTTCCCTTATAGAAGCTTATACCCGACACGTCTTCGATCGGCACCTCACTCTGTAATACACTATCGCCTCCGTACGAGGAACCGAAAGCATGGAACACGACACGCTTATTCGTTACCGTCAGGTACCCTTCGGCCTTAAGGCCGATTAGCTGTGAAGCCAGACTGGTACAATGGTAGGATTTCACAGTCAACTCCTGCTCGGCGGGTGTGACATAATTTTTTAGGAGCTTGTAGCCCATAGATAGTCTCCTTCTAATACTGGGGCTCGGTTGTTATTGACGTAACACTCTTGAGCAAGCAATGTGATCCAAACCAATCCAGGCAAATTCGCTTTATACGCAATAATTGACAGCTTGTCGGTTACCTTGGTCTGCGCTTTTCCTGTTCTTGAACTACGCCCAATTTATAGGGCTTAAGAGTAGAAGGAAGAAATTAATTACAACAGAGATAGAAATAGACGACTGTTGTTTGTCCCGGACAAGCCACAGTAGTAAATAGATGAGATGATTGCTGATCTCAATGAAGCAGTCGCTCCCAACGTAATTCCAGAGATTCTCTTAATTTCTGTATCGGGCTCAGGCATATCTGATTTCGTAAGATCAGTCAATCGGCCAAGAAAACCCCAACCGATCGGTGAAGAATCCCCACAAATACTATCTGTACTTTACAGCATCATGAAACGAGTTGCAAGCCGAAAGGATAGTCGTCTTTATTGTGTCGTTCAACTATTAATCTGCGAAGCCCTGGACGTGGCGAACCTTGTGTTTTTAATAAGTTACAGCCTAATATCAATGGTGAAAGCGCCATCGTCCTAAAAGGCGAGCTGGAAATATATACCAACTGTTCGATTTGTATCTGAGATGATTGTGCGTGGCCATGGAAATCCACCGCCTAACCACTTCCATGAGAAGGCATAAGATGTCAAGGGTTGACGTGGCGCCCCGACATTCTGATCCTGCATAGCCAACAACCTTCGTTTGCTTCCATCCACAAACCATCTTGGTGACAGGCTCGCGAGAATATAGCATGGGGTAGGGAGCATATGGAATTCGAAATACCCATCATGGATGTAATTTTCTCTGCCTGCACGTTTCTGTTTCCATTTTGGCCGCTTCTCGTTATAGCACCGATAAGGGGGAGGGAAAATCTGGTACTAAAGATGCTTGTCATGTGGGCGTTTGCAGGCATTGTGCGATTGGTGCTGGTCTTCAGCCCGCTGCCGTTGATGAATTTTCTGATACCGGAACCGTGGAACACAATAATATTTATTAGTGTGGGGATTGTGTTGGTAGTTGTATGGGTTATGAGGAGGGCGAGAAGAGGGTAGTGGCGAGTGGAATATAAAAGAGAAATTTCATTAATGTCTATGCGCATTTGAAGATCATCCTTTTTATTGTTCCACGTCTTCTGAGTCATTGCGGGACTTCCTGTGCAAAGCCCGGCTGGTCAAACGAGTTGAGGATGGGGACGACGATGTAAGTGTGGGGCGATCGGCTACCTATGTGGAGGTAGAGTCGCTGATCGGGTTTTCGAAGTAAAGGAATGACTGAACGGTTGTTGGCCGTGATTGTCCCCAGGTCGAATCTGGACTATGCTATAAAGCGCTCAAAGACAGATAGCATGCTGTGGGGAGTAAATGTCGTCTCAATTTTCACCATAGTCTTGAATAAATGAATATCAGCGCCTAATTGAACCGGCACCGCGTTTATTCGGGAGAAACAGGAGCGGATTTGCAGGCCAATTATTATTTGCCGCGGGAATTGTTGATAGCAAAACATTTGGAGAACCCCTATGGAACCTTCTGCTTCGATCAAGTATGTTCTCTATACACATTACAACAATAACGAGGCCAAAGACTTCGAGGCATGGGCCTCTGGAACGCCATGCGAAAAACTTAAAGGTGTCCGCTTTTTAACAGAGCATCTAAAGGGATTGCGCGAACTACTCACGTCTCCTGCCTACGAAGGGATACTCGTCATGTTCTACGCCCATGGCTTCTCAGATTGTCTGGATGGAATTGCCGCGGGGAAACGGCGAGATGAGTTACTCAATCAGAACGACCGTGTAAGGTTCGCAGCAGAGGTGAGCAAGAGTATTGTGGCTATCCTGAAGAACTATGGTGAGCTGCACATTCGTGTTCGGGTCGTTACTCCAATCGACCTGTATGACATCTTCGGCCGCATGAATTGGTCAATTGCAAAGGACCTGCGTTGGTGGTTCATTGGGAAGAGCCAAGCAATTCGATACGACACACCGAAAATCGTAGAAGCCATTGTTCGCTTGAGACTTCTTGGATCTGGCGTGCCCGTGTTCCGGCTGGATTATGATGTCCTTTTCAGAGGGAATGAGAACAAAGACCTTCCAGATCTCGGTCTTTTCAAGACAGTGGCTTCATGCCTCCGTGCTTATCGGCTCCGGATGGATGAGCCAAGCGTAGCCACATTCTTACTCTCGGCATCCTATGATACACGGGCGTTGATGCCACCAGAGAACAGTAAGAGCTTTGAAGCTTGGAGGGGCGCATTTGCAACTCGCGTCTTTCCAGCCTTACCCATAGTTCCCGAGGAGATTTGTAAGGTTGAAGGAGGCAAAGGTAAGAAGCAGTATACATGGGAGAGATATGCCGAGAACGTTTTCGATTGCGCGCTTGCCCGCAAGTTCTATGGACTCGCGAGCAACGATCTTGCGACAGAGGACGTTGCGGGTATCGGGAAGATCGGAGCTCATCCAATCGCTTCTGTTATCTCAGGGGCCATGCTGTGCCTGAGCGAGGGAGCTATCCTCGACTTGCCTCCATTCAGCAACTTTACGCTCAATGTTAGTTGGATAGATGATCACCTCAAATACTGTCTGCACCGTGAGCTACGCCATCTCACAACGATCGAATTAAAGATCGAGCCTTTATTAAGCGACGCCAAGCTGGACTTCATTATGATTCAGAAGAAGAGAGCAGAGATCACTGATTTACCATCGTATGTTCTGGGCAATTACCTTCCCACGGTCCTATGGGGCACAGTGATGGACGCGTGGATTACAGCGGATCCGCTTATTAAATATAGACCGGAATATCTTTCCACTGCCGAACAAAACCGTTGGCGTAAAATCCGCCGATATGGACGGGCAGAGGGCGTCCTGGCTGCCGGTCTGCAAACCGCTCTTGAGAAAGGGTCATTTACTATAGCGGACAGACTTGCACTCCGCGAAACACTTATCAAGGTTGGTTTAAACCGCATTACTGAGGTTCGTAGACAGTGGGCAAAGCTAACCCGTCCTGGCAAGGGGACGTTTGCGTCGATATGGGCGAAAGGGTCGGTGGCGACTTTCTTCCCACAGTTGCCTGAGAGATGTCGCGGAATTGCGCGGAAAAGACTCCCGCTTAATAGTGAACTCACAGGGATGGTTGACCTCAACCATCATCTACACGACGACTTCCTAACGTTGGTCGATGATGCTTTAGAATACATCGAGTGGACGCTTAACTGGCCAAGAATCATGCAAGTTGTCCGGTCCGTGGAGCAAGGAACCGTGAAGACAGATATGTCATGGAAACCATAGGGTGGTAGCCAACATTAACTGCGGCCGACCTCCGATCTGCCGTGTCCAACCAGTAATATGCCAGCAAACCCTAGCTCAGCCGGATTTGCATAGTGAGGGTGTAATATCGGGGTTGAGAACGAGCCGACTTCTGTAAGATCACCAGGATCTGTGACAACTCAAAGCCGTTGGGCAGCGGCCAATTCAAAGGGAGACGATGAAGGGAGATGAAAATGTTCAAACCGAATATTGAAAAGCTGGAGCAGAAGAGGGATGTCAAGAGACTGGTAAAGGCACTCGAATGTAAACCTGGCCGCAAGGAATCCTCATATATGTCGATACGTAGGAAAGCGGCTACTGCCTTGATCGATCTTAACGATCCAAGCGCAGTGCCCGGGTTGATCCACCTTGTTGAGAAAGCCCCAGCTACATATAGCCTTGTAGGTTCTGAACATGAAAGTAGTAAAGCAGCAGAGGAAGCAATCAGAGTGCTAGGAGAACTCGGGGACAATAGAGCACTACCTGTACTCATTGACGCGCTCGATAAAGTGTTCAATCCTTTCGATGAGCTACATTGTGCTGCAGTGGCACTCGGTAGAATCGGTGATCCCGCGGCCATCCCTTATCTAAGAAATGCGCTCAACTCAACAAGCAAATCTGTACGTGAGGGCGCCGCGATGGCGCTCGAGACACTTCGTTCCTAGGTATTAAATCCATAATCGCGAGTACATCGTCTTACCACATGAGTAAGTACTGCAACTAGTCCGGATGTTCTCGGTTTAGGGGCCGCAGAGATGGGCCGATTGTTGGGCGGCGTTTGAGGGGGCGGCACGGAAGGTTGTGAGACTGGCTGAGGGTCTTGCCGTTGCGAGTCACTTATTCTTTTAATCCTCATGCTCTGGGATGTAGGCACTATCGCTTCGCTTTACTACCTGCGAGACCATGATGTACCGCCCACGCCGCGAGCATTATTAGTGGCACTCATTGTCGTGGTACCGATTCTATAATGATTGATTGTTGGATCGCTGACCTACCTGCGGAGCGTGCGGGTTTAGTTGTTTCGAGGCAGTCTAATATCAATACTTTCAGCGTCACACAACATGCGCATATATCTGGTGGTTTATCCGACTCCATATGGGAGTGGTTTTCGTATCTTGAAGACGCATTCTACATTTGCTTAATCTGCAAGACTTACTCGAGAATGATTCGACAATTGTTGAATTGCTACATACTTCTGTAAAGCGAACAACTTACATATCGGGTTCTGATATGTTGAATATATCAGCGGTCTGCGGGAATCAATACCAGTGCCTATATAGTACCGTAGGGCAATATTGGGCGAGACGAAGAACACGGATAATAGCAACTGGACATCGAAGTAGGGTGGTGATTGACCAGGATGAATAATCATCCGTTTGACCAATCCAATTGAAGGGAGAGCCAGCTAATGTCTCTAGAACGTATGACGGAAGAAGCCCAGAGTGTAGTAAAGCTTGCAGCTGCAGTAATGATGAGTTATGGTGATCTCCAGGTCGACACCGAGCATATTCTGATGGCATTCCTGGAACAATCGGAAGATAAAATCCAGGTGCTTCTAAAGCAGATCGGGGTTGATTTGTCAGACATTCACCAGAGACTTGACGAAATACTAAAGAGTAAGCCAAAACCCACACTCTTTAAACCAGAGCCAGGACAGGTCTTCCTCACTCCTCGTGTGGTGCGCCTGTTCGCACTCGCCGAGAAGGAAGCAGATCGTCTCGGAGACGAACGTATAACCATTGTGCATATACTCATGGGGATGGTCATTAATCGTGGGGATGCCGTCAGTGATCTACTTCGCTCTTATGGCGTAACTACCGAGCGTATTGAGGCTGTGTTGAGGAGTTCCGACGAAGGGACAATATCAACAGGACTAAAACAAAACCTAGTATCAGCGAATCGTAAGGCACCTTCGGGAAAGGGGCTAACCTTACAAAAGCAATTGTCCCTTGTTGAACCTATGCCTAAACAGAAAGGAGGAGATCGCTACCAGAAGAAGCTCAAGCCGATCTGTAAAAAGGCCGGGAAGTTGTCTGTCTTCCCCGAGGACTTCTGGGAGGGATTATGGGAGAGTAGATCTATTTCACGCTCCATTAGAGACTTCCTCGTCTCCTGTGCAACAAAGGATATGTCGCTTGACGAGTGGAGAGTAGTTCTACTCGGTATCCGCAACTTCTATCGCTTGAACGTGCATACCTCCAGTCAGGGGGCCTCGAAGGTGTCTGCCGAGACTCTGATCCCTGCCCTCGAACACATCTACAACAATGACCGCGACAAGTTCTTACCGCTATTGGAAATAGCCTGCAACAGAGAAAACGACATCGTGGATAGACAGAGGGCATGGCAGAAAGTATGGGAGTCCGCGAAGTCCCTTGGCGCTACTGACGCCTTCTTGAAGAAGGTAGCTGAAGGTCACCTAAACGCAGCACTTGATCTCAGAAACGCCTATTGGCTAGGGAAGGCAGCATTGCTGTTTGCTATGTCAGGCGATAGGAGCCGAGCCCGCGAGTTGTTTCAGCAGGCGCTTGCAGCAGCCCAGGGTGATGCTAGAGTGTTCGTAGAGACTCGAGGCGATCGCATCACCAGCAGCTTCTCACCAGGTAGTCGTGATGCTGAACACATAAGAGATATGATGAAAGAAGCAGGTGTGTAGAAGTGCACTCTTTGCACAATAACCGATATCCGCTTTGATGGCTTCGCCAATATACGTCCCAATCTACACGCCGGTGTTGACAATCGAAACACACATAACTACTCACGAGGACATTATCATAACCCTCTTCCAGATTGAATAGGTGTAAGTCAACGTGCGTTGCTAGACCAGTTGGCGGACAGAAACGCAAGTACTATCGGATACTCGTAAAGTGAAATAGGAGTGA
>Ga0315534_1003270_pt1 | contig 10486 bp, 13 predicted proteins | sample SalMarSW160240MG_FD_203094 | JGI IMG/M metagenome (GOLD analysis project Ga0315534, IMG submission 203094) | Salt marsh sediment microbial communities from the Plum Island Ecosystem LTER, Massachusetts, United States - Salt Marsh Sediment SW1602-40 ... | reverse complement strand
TGACCAATCGTCCCGATATTGACGTGCGGCTTCGTCCGCTCGAACTTCTCCTTGGCCATTACTGCCTCCCTCTCTGATTTCGGGCTCGCTTGGCTCGCGAGGTAACGAGCCCGCCCGGTTTTTGATCCCTTTTTTCATGGAGCCCACGACCAGACTTGAACTGGTGACCCCGTCCTTACCAAGGACGTGCTCTACCACTGAGCTACGTGGGCGCGCTCCCCGCTATTTCTGGAGCGGGAGACGGGGCTCGAACCCGCGACCAACGGCTTGGAAGGCCGAGACTCTACCACTGAGTTACTCCCGCGACTCTCACTCTCCGATGCATGACAATGGTGCAGGCGGATGGGTTCGAACCACCGTAGGCAATATGCCGGCAGATTTACAGTCTGCTGCCTTTAACCACTCGGCCACGCCTGCCTCCGCACAGAATTCGCCATTGGAGCTGGCGATGGGAATCGAACCCGCAACCTGCTGATTACAAATCAGCTGCTCTACCGTTGAGCTACGCCAGCAGCACTTCGACTCCCGCTTTTCGCTCATGACAAAGAACACACCTCTGCCTGTAGGCAGTGGGAGAGGGACGATAGCACAGGAAACCACTGTGTGCAAGCAATTATCCTGCCGGAATTCCACTCGCACACCCTGAATTGTGTTTCCTCGCGATCGGATTGTAAGCCGTTTCAGGTCAAGAGTTAAGAGTGAAGAGTGAAGCCCACCCACCCTTCCGGTGGATTCAAAGCCTGGCTCTTAACCCTTAACCCCTTACTCTTAACTATTTACCGATTCACTCTGGCTTACTGAGCTCCCACAGCAGAATGCCCGCGGAGACCGAAAGATTGAGTGACTCGACGCCTTTGGCCATTGGAATGGCCACGAACTCATCGACCTGCGACCTGGTCTTGGAACGAAGGCCGCGCTCTTCGGCGCCGATGCAAAGGAGCCATCGCTGTGCACGCCGAACCTCATCAACGGGGGTTCCGTCAGCGTCTGCGGCAAAAACCCAGTAACCGCGGTCGCGGAGATGGACAACGGCATCGGCAGCCACCCGTGCGCGAGCCAGGGGTACTCGGCCGAGCAGCCCGGCCGCCGCTTTCGCCACAGCCCCACCCAGAGGAGGCGCCGAGGGGCCTGCGATCACCACCCCATCGAGCGACAGCGCCGCGGCGGTTCGCAGGACCGCTCCGAGATTGTGGGGATCTTTGAGATCGTCGACGAGCAGCAATCTCGAGGCCTCGCCTTCGGCGCGGACGAAATCATCGAGCTCGACAAAGGCAACCGGCGCCGATCGCACCGCGCAACCGTTGTGCGCAACTCCGTCCGCCACCCCATCGAGCCGGGCTCGCGGCACCAGGTCGTAGCGGACACCCCGGCTGCGAGCAGCCATTTTGATCCGCTGCATCCTCCGGTCGCGCCGCTCCTTCTGGATCCAGAGAACATCGACCGGCTGGCTGCTCTCGAGGACTCCCAACACGGCGAAAAACCCTACCGTCCACAGATCCTCAGCCATCTTCGGGCTCTTTCGCCAGGAGAACCACCGCAAAGGCGGCTAAACCTTCGGCTCGACCGACAAATCCGAGCCCTTCGGTGGTCGTCGCCTTGACCGACACTGCTGATCGTGGCACGCCGAGGGACTCCGCCAACGAGGTCCGCAGCGACTCCCTGTGGGGCGCGATCCGAGGCCGTTCACCGATGAACGTGAGATCGCAGTTGACGAGCTTGAAGCCCTCGGTCGCCGCCATCTCGACCGCACGGGAGATGAAAGCTGTTGAGTCGGCGCCACACCATTGGGGGTCGGAGTCCGAGAAGTGATCCCCGATATCGCCCAGTGCGAGCGCACCGAGGATGGCATCGGTGACCGCGTGCAACCCAACGTCTGCGTCGGAGTGACCGTCGAGGCCGGGCTCTCCCGGTATCGTCCTCCCGCAGAGCTTGAGCGTCCGACCCGCCCGAAACCGGTGAACGTCAAAACCCTGACCGATGCGCATGCCTTTCACGACACTGATCCCACCATTGCCCGCACCACTCGGAGATCTGCTCTGGTCGTAACCTTGGGATTCGGATGACGCGCAAGAACGCTGCGAACCGGGATCCCGGCCGACTCCAGAAGCGCCGTTTCGTCGGTCCACACCCGTTTGAGATCGGCCCGTTGCCAGACTTCTATGAGCGTCGCGATCTGGAACACCTGTGGAGTCAGCGCAAAGCGGAGTCGATCGCGGGAAAGGGTGTCAATGACCATGTCGTTGCCATCGACCCTTTTGACGGTATCGGTAACCCTCGCGGTAAGGATCGCTCCCGCAGCGCCACCGAGAACACTGATCACGGCCTGGACATCCGCCGGATTCACCAGCGGTCTGGCCGCGTCGTGAACGGCGACCACCTCGGCGCCCGCCTGAGCGGCGTAGAGGACGCCCGCTCGAACCGAGTCCTGGCGCCGATCGCCACCGCAGACGAACCGAGCCTGAGGGAACTCCAACGAGAGGTTTTCGCGCCAGAACTCGAGCTTCGCTTCGCCGACCGCGACGACCATCAGCGCCTCCGGCGCCGCCTCCGCGAGCGCGCCAAGGGCGGTCGCAAAGACTGTCCTCGACCCGAGCATCTCCGCGAGCTTATCGCCACCGAACCGCACACCGCGCCCGGCACCGACACACACGAAAGCGAGATTCATTGCGCCACCATGATTTCCAACACAGTCTACCCGGAGTGTGCTCTTGGGGATAGATGTTAGCTGTTAGCCGTCGGCCGGCGACATTTGCCGTGAACTTGGCGATCACCGTAGAGCCGTAAGACCGTAAAGCCGTCGGGTGGGTGAGCGGCCGGAGGTCAGACCTCCATCACCTCAGCTTCCTTCTTTTTGAGGATCGAGTTGATCTTCTCGATATATGTGTCGGTCAACCTGTTCCTGGCCGTCGTGCATCTGATCTTCAGAAATCTCTTTGTCGCGCTCGAGCTTCTTGATCTTGTCATTTCCATCACGGCGGATTTGCCGAATCTCGTTGCGTCCAGTTTCGGCGACATCACGTGCAACCTTGGCTATCTGCTTGCGCCTCTCTTCGGTCAGAGCCGGGATATTGAGCCGCACCACCTTGCCGTCATTGTTGGGGGTGAGGCCCAGATTGGAGCGCAGTATCGCCTTCTCGACCTCTGCCAGCACCTTGGGCTCCCATGGCGCAATCGCGATCGTCGTAGGATCCGGCACCGAAAGCGCCGCGACCTGATTGATCGGAGTCTGCGAACCGTAATAGTCAACCGTAATGCCGTCGATCAGTGCCAGCGACGCGCGTCCAGTCCTCAGTTTGCCGAGCTCCGCCTGGTAGGCTTCGACGGCACCGATCATCCGCTGTTCAACATCCTTCAGAACCTCGTTCATACCGCCTCCTTGGGGCCGATCCATGAACCGACAGTTTCGCCCAGCACGACCTGTTTCATGATACCCGGTACGCGAATGTTGAAGATCTGAATCGGGATTTCGCTCTCCATACAAAGCGCGATCGCCGCCGCATCCATCACCTTCAACCCACGCTGTAACACTTCCGCGTAGTTCAAGCGCGGGATCAGGCTCGCATCGTCGTTGGTAGCCGGGTCAGATGTGTAGACACCATCGACCTTTGTCGCCTTCATGAGGATTTCCGCACCGATCTCGTTGGCCCGCAGCGCGGCCGCCGAGTCGGTCGTGAAGAAAGGGTTGCCTGTGCCACCCGCGAAGAGCACAATGCGCCCCTTCTCGAGGTGGCGGATGGCACGGCGGCGGATAAACGGCTCCGCCACTTCGTTCATTTCTATCGCAGTCTGCACCCGTGTTTGGACCCCCAACTGCTCGATTGCCGAGGACAGGGCAAGGGCGTTGATGACCGTTGCCAGCATTCCCATCGAATCGCCGGTGATGCGGTCGATGCCCTGCTCGTGAGCCGACACGCCGCGGATGATATTTCCGCCGCCGACTACGACCGCGATCTGCGCTCCGAGCTCAGCGACCTGTGCGATCTCGTCGGCAATGGTTCCGACCACCACCGGTTCGATTCCGAACGGCTGAGCCCCCATGAGGGCCTCGCCTGAAAGCTTGACCATGATCCGGTGATATCGGGGTTCCGTCACCGGCATGTCGCTACGCGTCGCTTCCTTCGCCGAGCTTGAAGCGAACGAACCGAACGATAGTCGCGTCCTTGCCGGCGCTCTCCTCGAGATACTGCTTGACCGTTTTGTCAGGCTCCTTGGCGAAAGCCTGCTCGAGCAGCACTTCCTGGACGAAGAACTTCTCCATTTTGCCCTCGACGATCTTTTTCGCAATCTCTTCGGGCTTTCCCGCTTCCATCGCCTGCTTGAGGGCGATCTCGCGTTCCAACGCGAGCTGGTCCTCGGTCACTTCGTCGCGGCTGACGAAGCGCGGTTCGGCGGCCGCCACGTGCAATGCCACATCGTGCAGTGCCTCCGCACTGACTCCGCCCGACCCCTCAACCACAACGCCGATCTTGCCGCCGCCGTGAACATAGGAGTTCAGGCTGTTCCCGTCCCTCGCCTCGATCCGGGTCATCCTGCTGAGAACCACGTTTTCTCCGATGGTCGCCACTTTCTGGGATACCGCCTCCTCGACGGTGTGCTCTGGATCGCCGGAGAACGCTTGTGTTTTGAGCTCGCCAATATCAGCCGCGCCCGACGAAAACGCCTGCTCGGCCAAGGCCCCGGCAAAGGACACGAACTCCGGGTTGCGGGCCACGAAGTCTGTCTCGCAGTTGAGCTCGAGCATCACCATCGCGTGGTCATCACCGGTCACGACGACCGCGCCGTCGCTGGCCGCCCTGTGGGCCTTTTTGGCGGCCGCCGCCAGGCCTTTTGTGCGCAGGAACTTGATCGCTTCGTCGAGGTCGCCGCCCGTTTCAGTGAGGGCCTTTTTACAATCCATCATTCCGGCACCGGTTCGGTCTCTGAGCTCCTTCACCGCTTGTGCTGTAATCGTCATCTTTCACACCTCTCTACACAACGGGGCCAGGCGCGCATCGCCCCTGGCCCCGTAGAAAATCAGCGTTGGGCACCGTCCTATTTCTTGGGGGCCACCTCGTCGGTTGCCTCGTGCTCGGCCTCCGCCTCTTCGGTTGCGGCGTCGTCGGCATCGGCTATCGTTTCTTTTGAAGTCTCGGTATCGGCTCCCGCCTCAGCCGGCTCCTCTGGTTTCATTTCTTCGACAGCGACCTCGGCGGGGGCGTCGACCACAGGATCTTCCTCGGGTGTGGCGGCGGCGGGCTCATCAGCTGCCGCGTCCTTGGTCACCGGGGTTTCACCCGCAGCGCGCTCGTCCTTTTCACCGACAAAGCGCTCATCCGCGAGGTTGAGCCCCTCGAGGACGTTGTCGGCAATCCGCGAGGTGAAGAGTCGGATGGCGCGGATCGCATCATCGTTTCCGGGAATCGGGAAGTCCACCTCTTCGGGGTCCGAGTTGGTATCGACGACCGCCACCACCGGGATGCCAAGACGATTGGCCTCCTTGATGGCAATGTGCTCGTGCACCGTATCGACCACGAAGAGGGCGTCGGGCAGATCCTCCATGTCCTTGATGCCGGCGAAGGCACGATCCATTTTGCGGCGCTGCCGTTCGAGGTGGATGCGCTCCTTCTTGGTCAGGTGCGACTCCTCGCTGGAAAGCATCTCCTCAATCTCCTTGAAACGCTGAATCGACTTGCGGATGGTGCGGAAATTGGTCATCGTTCCGCCCAACCAACGGTGATTCATGAAGAACATCCCACAGCGCTCGGCTTCCTCGCGGATGGCATCCTGGGCCTGCCGCTTGGTGCCCACGAAGAGCACGTTGCGTCCGTTGGCCGCGAGATCGCGAATGAAATCGGCCGCGTCCTCGAAGTGGTGGAGGGTCTTCTGCAGGTCGACAATATGGATGCCGTTGCGCTTGCCGAAAATGAACGGTTTCATTTTCGGGTTCCATCTCCGTGTTTGGTGCCCGAAGTGGACTCCCGCTTCGAGCAACTCCTTCATCTGGATATTCGCCACGAAAAACTCCCTTACCGTTTGGAGAACTGGAAGCGCTTACGGGCCTTGGGCTGGCCGTATTTCTTGCGCTCCACTTTGCGCGCATCGCGGGTCAGGAAACCGACAGCCTTGAGCTGCGGACGCAGCTCGCCGTTGTACTCGAGCAGGGCGCGAGAGATTCCGTGGCGGATCGCGCCCGCCTGACCGGTGGGACCACCGCCATCGACATTGACGAGAATGTCGAACTTGTCAGCCGTCTCGGTCAAAAGTAACGGTTGCCTGATCACCATCTTGAGCACCTGGTTCGGAAAGTACTCGTCGAAGTCGCGTCGATTGACCACGATCTTGCCACTTCCCGGTCGCAGGTACACGCGGGCGACCGACGTCTTGCGCCGCCCGGTGCCGTAATACTGGATCTCTGCCACGAGCTCCCCCTCTCAGATCACAGGGTATGGGTTTTGGGCTGCTGCGCGTCATGCGGGTGTTCCGGCCCCGAATAGACCTTGAGCTTGCGCAGCAGCTTGCGACCGAGGCGGTTCTTGGGGAGCATGCCCCACACCGCAGCCTGAATCACTCGCTCGGGATGCTTGTCGAGCCGTTCGCGAGCGGTCTCCGATTTCAGCGATCCAGGGCGGCCGGAATGTCGATAGTACACCTTGTCGTCGAGCTTGGCGCCGGTGAGCTTCACACGCTCGGCATTCACGACGACTACAAAATCACCCGTATCGAGGTGCGGCGTGTAATCGGGCTTGTGTTTGCCGCGAAGAAGGCGCGCAACCTCGGTGGCCAGACGGCCGAGCACCTGGTCGGCGGCGTCCATCACCACCCACTCGCGCGAAATCTCACCCTCTTTCGGTACATACGTTCGCATCTTCAATTCCTCTTTTATTCACAGGCCCCCGCGGGCACAGGGGAACAAGACTCTACCCAAGCGAACCCCGCCTGTCAAGGCGTTTTGAAGCAGTTTCTCGCCAAATTCCCCGGCCCTGGCGGTTATGCGGCTATGCGGCTATTCGGCCATGCGGCTCCACGGCCGCTGAGCACTGGGACCACCACCGAAAAGGGCGCCGTATTGCCGTCTGGCCGTATAGCCGTGAGGCGCGAATCAGCCTGTTGAGGTCTCGGCGGGCAGCAGACGCGGACCCTTCCCCGGAAAGTTATGGAGCGAACCGGAACCGAACCATATGTGGAGGCTGCGTGAGGTTCCCTGGACCGTCAGAACCTGAAGCATCAACTCCTCGGGCAACCACTGGCGAAGATCCACGACGACGATCCCGTGGCCGGAAAACACTTTCACTAATGGGCTATCGAATGCGCGCAGAGCGAGCTCGACCGCCGTTCTCGACACCGGGATGCCACCGAGGGCTCGGATCCTTCGCATTCGGAAGCCGATGTGTCGGTGCCGGACCCTGATCTCAGCCAGTTCGAGACCGACACGGGCGGGGAGGCCCTTCCACAACACCGTCACCTCGGCGGCCAGTGCATCGCCCTTTCCCTTCAAAGAGAGATCCCGAAAGGCTTCCCGTGCCGAGGACAACTCGTTCAGATGCCGCCCCACACGATCAAGATCGAGCACGAGGTGAAGCCCATCCCAACGGGCGAGTGGGGGAGACAACAGATTGGTCACGGGGTAAGTATAGGCGAGCCCCCGCCCGCCCGTCAGGTGCCAGATACCGGATGCCAGATGCCAGATGCGGCCAGAGCGCGGACTCATCGCCATCGATGTTCACGGAACGGGTGCTGAATCTGGTATCCGGTATCTGGAATCCGGCATCCGGGTGGGTGGGCGGGGGATGAGCTAAACTCACACGCAGAATGAGCGACACGCACCGCTATCTCCAGATCATCGATCGGTTCGGCGAATGTCGGGTTGCGCTGTATGGCGACCTTGTCCTTGACCGTTTCATTCTCGGCACGCCGAAAAGGGTGTCGCGCGAAGCACCGGTAATCATTCTTCGGCATGAGGACCAGCGCGACATCCCCGGCGGCGGCGCCAACGCGCTCGCTAATCTCGCGGCGCTTGGAGTAACGGTAGCATCAGTCGCAGCGGTCGGTGACGACGAGCCCGGAAGTGCTCTGGTCGCTGCACTGGATGATCGTGGGATCGACACAGGTCGAATCGTCACCGTACCCGGATATCGGACCCCGACAAAGGTACGGATTTTGGGTGGTGGGCAGTCCTCGCTCAAGCACCAGGTCGCGCGTTACGACATCGAAGACGTCCTCCCCGAAAGCGGCGCGTGGCGGTCCGTGCTCCGTGATCACCTCGCCGAAGCAATGGGGACTGCTAGCGCGGTCGCGATCTCCGACTACGGTTATGGATGCGTCCAGACCGAGATCCTCCAGAGCCTTACCGACGCAACCGGCCCCCCCCCCTGGCTGTGCCTCGACTCCCGGTACCGGATCGGATCCTTCACCGGTGTCAACGGCGCGACGCCGAACCTCGAGGAGCTCGAGGCTCATTGCGGTCGACGACTCGAGTCCGACGCTGATGTCGCTGCCGGTGCCGAGGAACTGCGGCGCATTCTGGGAGCGAACTTTCTGCTCGCCACCCGCGGCAACCGCGGAATGACGCTGGTCGAAGCGGATTGCGAACCCCGCCACATCCCGGTCTACGGTACCGACGAAGTGGCCGATGTCACCGGAGCGGGCGACACTGTTCTCGCGGTCTTGACCGCCGCCCTCGCCGCTGGGGCAGAACCCGCCGTCGCTGCCGGTCTTGCCAATATCGCCGCAGGGTTGGTGGTGATGAAGCTTGGCACTGCGACCGTGTCGGCAGCCGAGCTCCGCGCCGCGGTGGAAACGGCATGACTCAGCCGGAAGACAAGCTGCGCACTCTCGACGAACTCACCGAGGAATGCGCCGCGTGGCGGGAGCAGGGGTTGATCGTGGTCCTGGTCAACGGTGCATTCGACGTCGTCCATGTCGGTCACTTGCGCTATTTGGCGGCAGCCCGCGACCTGGGAGATCGCCTGGTCGCAGCGGTCAACTCCGATCTATCGGTGCGACTCAGCAAGGGGGAGCTGCGTCCGATCATCCCCGAGATCGAGAGGGTCGAGATTCTCTCCCATCTGTGGATGGTGGACCGGATCTGCCTCTTCGACAGCAAGACCGTGTCGCCGGTCCTCAAGCGGTTGCAGCCGCAGATCCACGCCAAGGGAACCGATTACACCGTTGACACGGTCCCGGAAAGGAATGTCGTGGAAGCGTACGGAGGCAGGACGGCGATCTGCGGCGACGCCAAGAATCACGCCACCACCGACCTTGTCGGGATCATCATCGACCGCTTCGGTACTTCCGAATGACCCAACAAGAGAAGCTGGAGCACTGGAATCCGGAAGTCGGTATTCGGAATTCGGAATGCCACCCACCCTCCCGGCGAAATGGGAGAAGGGGAGGGCGGTCGGGAATTCAGAATTCAGAATTCAGAATTCAGAGTTCCGAGGGCGGGCGCGCATGAGAGTCGTCCTTGTTCGGCTCTCCGCGCTTGGCGACATCGTTCACACCTGGCCGCTCGCCTGCGCCTTGGCTGCGTCGGAGGACCGGCCTCATCTGAGCTGGATCGTTGAGGAACCCCTGAGAATGTTGGTCGAAGGTCATCCCGCCATCGACGTTGTCATTGCCGCCCGCACCGGGAGGTGGCGGCGGAGGCCGTGGGCGGCCTCGACCAGGTCCGAGGTCGCAGCCTTCAAAACTCGCCTCCGGGAGCTGCAACCGGATCTTGTCATCGACCCCCAGGGAACCACAAAATCGGCGATGGTCGTTCGATGGTCCGGCGCCGAGCGGCGAGCCGGTTTGGCGCGTCCGTGGCGGCGTGAACTGATGCCTGGCCTGGCCTACACCGAAGCTATTCAGGGCGCACCCGGGCGTGCGCACGTGGTGGCCACAAACCTCGCGATGATGCAGGCGATCGGCGAGACGCCGCCCGAACTCGCACCCCCCGACGGGTCGTGGTTACTCGAACGCGTTGCGGACCGCACACCGACCGGCGGCTGGTCGACTCCGTACGCGGTCGTATTGCCGGGAGCCGGCGGAGCTCACAAGGTCCTCACTGAGGGCACCCTTGCCAAGGTCGCCCGTGGTCTCGCAGCGGAGGGTCTCGAGGTCGTGGTGGCGTGGGGCCCCGGCGAGGAGACGCGCGCCGCAGCAGTGGTTCGGGCGGCCGGCAACGGTATTCATTTGGCACCGCCAACCGACCTCGGAGAGCTCGCAGCCCTGCTCGGGGGCGCGGCCTTGGTCGTTGGCGGCGACACCGGCCCAGTTCACCTCGCGGCCAGCTTTGGATCACCGACGTTGGCTGTCTTTCTAGCCAGCGATTGGCGGCGTAACGGCCCCCTCGGCCCCCGCACCGCAGTCGTCTCCGGCGCAGCCGACGCCCCTACCGCACCCTCGGGGTCGGCCCGCACCAGACCTCAGCGGGAAGTTGGCGCTGTCGAGATCTTGGAAACGGCTCGCGGGTTGCTGGTCTTGTAAGCCGCTCATTAGTACCCGCTATTTCGTGCTGGATATCACT
>Ga0315534_1003268_pt1 | contig 10491 bp, 9 predicted proteins | sample SalMarSW160240MG_FD_203094 | JGI IMG/M metagenome (GOLD analysis project Ga0315534, IMG submission 203094) | Salt marsh sediment microbial communities from the Plum Island Ecosystem LTER, Massachusetts, United States - Salt Marsh Sediment SW1602-40 ... | reverse complement strand
ACTTGTGATATTTGACTTGTATACACCCAATTCATCACGAAAACCATCATAGCTCGTAATCGAATAGACTTTCTCGAATAATTTACCTCTCTCATTCATTGCTTCAATAAATGAGCATACAATTTCCGATTTACCTCTGTAATAATTTATCAAATCTGATGCAAATTTAGGATAATCTACAACATGAGCATCAAGAAAGAGGATGCCTAACATCAGATGTTCTACATCGTCTACAAATTCAAATCGTTTGATTGCTTCCCGAAACGCACGAGAATAATCTGCTGGAATCTTTCCACCTGATATGTAGCCAACTAGTATCCTTGCTATATCTGTGAACGGATAATCATCAGGGAGTTGAGTAGATCTATCTATCAATTCCGCTAAGGCTGGTGATACAGATTTCGTCATAGAGTGGGTCAATGCTCCCATCTTGATGCTGAATACTCCCGCAAGTGCCCCCTCTATTCCCATAGCTATTGCACATGCACGATCGAATTCACCTTGAAGAGCATACTCTAGAGCTTCTTCAAGAGAACCGCTTACTTCTGACTTGAACTTACTCCATTTCTTAATTTGCTCAGATCTTGTAAGTAGTATTTCTACTTCCCCTATTGTCTCTGACAGTTTGTTATCATTTTTCATTGCCTTAACTATAGGCTCCCAAACCATCGCCAGAGTTTCTGGGAATCCTGTTTCAATATGGTCTCTTACATAGGTTTCAACAATCTCATCGATGATACGTATGTGATCATCATTTACAACTCCATTTGCTGTGGCAATATCAGATTCATCAACCGCATCAGAAATAACTCTGAGAAGACTATCCATGTATTCCTCTGCTTTACTAACAAGTGCAACAATCGTGTAACCTTTGTGTGATTCAGTAACGATTAGTGTATTATCCTGAAAACCAAGTTTCCTGACTTCTCCACTACCCATGACGTTACTTAGTGCTTTTGCTGCTTCTATAAGTGGGCCAAGAATAAGCTCCCCCTCGGCATCCATCGAGCTCTTGACCTTTATTGGAACTCCACCATGGGTAAGGACACCAATCAGTCTGATCATTTAGGGATTCCTCGATGCTCTCTTTATGCTAAATCTTGGAGAAAAAGATTATGTGTATTGTTTGAATGGTTACTTACTTTTTCGAGTTCTTCTATCCGTAAAGAAGTATATCACAACTGAGATGATAATTACTGATACACTCATTCCGAGAGAAAGTATTCCGAGAAAAACAATGCTAGGTATGACTATTATACTGAATGAACTGGCATTCAAACTCATTTGTATTGTATCATTTTCATTTGCTTCTACATTTTCTTCTATAGTAATTCCTGAAATCCTATCCGTGTATGATATTATGTAGTGACTACCACCAGTGATAACAAAATCTCCACTTTCAATCTCAATGGTAGTAGGACCCGTAGCATTCACCATCATCTCAATTTGGGAATTATCGTATCTATCTACAGTAGATTCCCAGAAATGCTTACTTTCCAATCGAATCCCTGTTTCTTCAACATCTCCAATATCAAATATGGTCGCTAAGGTAGTAGCACATTCCCATCTTCCAAGTTCATCAAGATTATACAAAGGCTCATTGGAGTTAGCCCTCTCGTTTATGATATTAGCATCCCCAGCTAGAAGGTTTCGAGAAAGAACTGTGATAATGGTACCACCTGCCGCAGGGTCATAGCTATGTTCATCATCGAAACCGAATGGGGTTAGATATTCGTTTTCGGGTCGATGGAACAGAGTAAAACTTACCTTACCTGTTGAATCAAACTGTGGCTCGGAGGATAAGACATACCAGTTTGTGGTATTGATGAATTTCACTGAATCATTTCTATATAGTGAGAATAACAATAATGCATCCCAAGTCCAATCGTGTCTTAGGTGATTAGATAGGATATCCGTTCCTTCATGAACTACGATATTCTGTGAGAATTCCCATGGACAGAAACCCGAATAGCTCTGATTGATTGCTTCCGCATATGTATCCAGAAGAATTTCACTATTGATTTTTCTAGAATGATTATACAATTGAGAAGACGCAATTTCCGTGATGACGCTAGGTTTGTGCAATGCCCCTCCGGGATTGAGCATACTATCATCAGAGTAATGACATAATGCGATATAATCCGTCATACTTTGCAATCTTTCATCATAATTAGGTGGAACCAATCCGGTAGCCCACCAATCCGCATCATAATCTAGAGGCCAACCATCACTGATCGTAACAAAGTGGTCTTCATTTACAGATCTAATCCCTTCTGCGACAGATGCGAGAAAATTGAAGAGCAAAGTAGAATCAATCACTAGACCAAATCCAGTTGTGGAGTCAGAGAGATATTCTGTGAATCTTGAAAACCCACCAACGAGTTCCCAAGTATGAATAACATTGCTTGTTCTATAATACTCTGCAAAACCAGTCATTGCTTGACCTAGATTGAAGAGTGCTGATGGATTCATTTCAGATGTTTCATTGAACATCAGGAAATATTTCATGAGAGATGGATGCTCTGAATATGACCACAAAGGTCCAAGAAACGAAATAGTCAGAATCATTCCTCGATTCTTTACTTCCTCTAGGAATGTGTTGAATGCATTGATGACTGATGCATTTAGCCCATTACTTCCAAATTCATCATTCCAGTTCAGAAACTGGAATATTAACGCTGAGATTTTCAGATGTCGAACACCCATTTTCTGTAGAGCATATAAATCCGCTCGTACAATATCAAGATCAAATCCATACTTGAACCAATATGGTGTTACATCTTCTTCTACTACTGTGTCGTTATTAAGAGTGAACTGAACTTTCTGGGTACTTGTATACCAAGCCATATTGATTCCACGCATTAGAAGGTCCGCCGCAGCAAGCGGAGCAACTGACATTTTCGGTTCATGTATATCTGGAATTCCTGAAGAAATGTAAGGTTGAATGGGGTCCACAATAGTAGGTGAAGTGCAGACGATTGGTGTTGCTCCAATCAACCATACGATTGGGATTACCCACGCAACACTCAATGGACCTATAGATACAGTTGAACTCGGGAATTGTAGTTGACACATATACTTCGGCCCTCCGTGGTTTTACCTGAAACATATAGGAGTTAATAGTTTTGGCTCAAATCCTTTTCAGATATAATACGGGACTCTTAAATATTGCAAGTAAACCAATAATATATTCTACAATTCCGTAGGTGATATCAATGTGCGAGTGGTGCTTCAAACATGGCGACGGCGGCAAGTGGTACAATAATGCAAGACTCTATAGAAACGAGCTGGCTGATGAGTACAACTGCAGTGAATACCTCGAAGAACAATGGAAGAACATGGAAACTCTATTTATCCGCAAAATCATGGGATTCAATTCTATCGGTTTGGGATATAAGATGAAGATGCCAATCATTGGCAAAGTTATTCGCAAAGTGGTTGAAGGTCAAATCCATAGTGAGAAGAAGAATAGAAATCCCGTTCGGGCTGATGGACACTTTGGTCAAGTTCTCCCCCTTGAGGATGCACAGCACATCATTGGAAACCTAGCTGCTGAACCTATTATCAAGAACTACTGCGTCTGTAGATGGATGCAGCGAGGAGTAAAGGACGCAGTCTGTATCAACTTTGGTCAACTTTCAGAAGTTATCGAAAAACATACTCGATATATCCCGGAGGGTGTCAAGTACAAACTTGACCGTGAAGAAGCAATTCAGGCACTTCAGGAGCAAAATGAGAAAGGATACATCGCATCAGTGTGGTTCCAACCTGTCCCATACATTAATGCTATCTGCTCATGTGAAACTCCTGAATGCGGTGGTCTTAGGCTAAGAAATGATTTCGATTTAAGAACAGTATACAAGGGTGAATATGTTATCGATATTGACATAGATAATTGTCAAGGCTGTAAATCCTGTGTTTCTATGTGTCAATTCAATGCACTGCGTTATCTTCCATCCATAAAACGCGTCATTGTAGACCTAGACAAGTGTTTCGGGTGTGGTGTCTGTAGACATGCTTGCAAACATGATGCGCTCAATCTAGTTCCAAGAGAGGATGTACCAGGCCAAGCAGGAAAATACTGAGGCGGTCAAAATGGTAAAGAAAACAAAAATCATGGTTGACCATTCCAAATGTCATACAGGAGCAAGTACTGACCCTCGTGACTGCAGGAAGTGCCTATTCGTCTGCGACCCTGCAGTATTTCTAATGCACCCTACCCTTGAAGATCATCCCGATCCCCACAATCCTGAGATTTGGAGAATTGATCCAATCTGGCTATCAAAGTGCACTGGTTGCATGAAGTGTGTAGAAGTCTGTCCTGAACAAGCAATTACTGTTGTTCCTGGGGTTACGCTTCATGAGATGAAGGCACGTTAAGTGTAGTTATTGGTCTTGACTGAAGAATTACAAGTAATCCATCTGGACGAATACACCATTCGATATCCTGAGGAGATTCCATACCACTCTCAATTTTCATTCCAACTTCTGCAATATCAAACAAAGTTTTGTCATCCAGAGTAAATTCCGATTGTTTGTGTCTTGGAGTTGGTATTAGAGCTGGTTGATTTATCTCCAGTTTAGATGTGAATTCCTTCCCCCCTAATTCTCGTTGAATTACACTTAATGGAGTCTTTGCAAGAATATAGGTATCAGGAACTATCTTTCCTGATACTAATGAATCACCGAAACCCCAAGTTGCATTGATTAACATTTCTTCTGTACTATTATTGACGACGTTGGCTGTAAACATCACACCTGAGATGTTCACTGGCATCATTTCCTGGACGACTACTGCCATCTTCGCCTGCTTCAAGGGAATCCCTTTGGTTTTCAAATAGATGACTGCGCGTTCTGAAAACGCAGATTGCCATACTTTCTTTACAGATTCAAGAATACCTTCTTCATTCATTATACAGAGATAGCTTTCTGCTTGTCCGGCAAACGAGATATCACTACGGTCTTCGATTGTTGCCGAAGAACGTACTGCGAAACCAAATTCACTATTTTCTTGGAGGTAGTCGAAGCTTTGAGAAATCTCAGATTCTAACTCTTCTGGAATTTTGTATTTCCCTATAGCCTCCTGTAAATTTGCTGAAATCTCTAATAACTCTTCAAAATCATCAGAACAGTCTGCTTTTTCTATTAGATCGATTAGATTGTCATTGTTATCTACCATCCGTGAAAATGCAGTGCTAGAAATAGAAAGACTTCTTGGAACATGAAAACCTAGGGTGGCTAACCTAGCAAGATTTGCTGCTTTTCCTCCATGAATCTCAACCTCTTCTGGTTGAATATCATCAAGAGTGTGAACTAACTTCAACTAATCACTCACTCCGATACCAAGAGCACACCTGTCATCCCATCTTCAGGTTTAATTATCACATGTTTTCTATCCAGACTCTCAGGCTTATCTATCTTAGTTCCCATCAGTGCAGGTATCTCAAACTCTCTCGTAACTATTGCGAGATGTGATCCCAGAGCTCCAGTTATGCAAACCACTCCGGCAAGTCTCGATAGAATTGGAGCTAAGAAAGTTGTGCCGCCATCATTCACGAGGACAATCTTTCCATCTGCTCCTTCTTTCATGAGCTGGATTACCTCTTTCATTGTGCTAATGTATCTGAGTTCTCCCTCAGCTGATAATTTCAGAGAGATGAGACCTCGTGCAATCTCTTTCAATGTGGTATTCTTCCTCAGACTTCCCGCGAGGATAATTCAGCTTGTAATAAGCTTCACGGCTATTTCTGAAACCCTTAATACTCCCTATTTCATGATGCATGGTTTACATCAAACCAAACATTGGAGCTACAACAATGGACACCAGCGAAACAAATAGGATGATCAAACACATCTCTGATACTTTCTCAGATATTCTAGCGGAACGAGGACTATTGGAGTCTGAGATATTCCCAACAAATGAGTACATCTCAGTATCTTGCTACCATACGTATGACCACCTCTATGAAGTCATGAAAGAGGTCTGGTCTAAAGTCTCGCCAGAAGATTTAGCTAAACAGAGTAAGATGCTCCTATCTGAAGTTCATGCACTCTCCATCACCTATCTTTGGCTTTACTATTCACTTGGAAGAATGGGAATTGTCTTTGAAAAGTGTGAAAGTGATCCAAAGAAAGAGGATGAAGAGAAACGAAACCAATGGAAGTGGATGTTGGAACAATGGTATAAACTCGGAACGAACTATTTCAATACAGGAGAACCAACTGTTGCGGCATCTGGTGGGAAGAATCTAGCATTTGGAGAAGATACTTTGAGCTGGTTGAAAGATCATCTTGAACCAGTTGACGCAGAGCAAGTGAAGCAGCTGCGTCGAAGCCTTGGCCAGATCGAACTCTATGCATTCATGGATGAATGTGAAGCACGAGCTAAGCTGATAGATCATGGGCCATATCATATCTCGGATGATGAAATTCTTGTAGCTTCTGAATTCACGAGGTTGCACGATGGGCAGGGCGATTTGTGGCTTCCTTGGTCTGATACTGAGGCAAAGCTACCCTCCGATAAATTAGGTGTGGCTATGACCATTAAAGGAGCAAATGCCACATTCGATGATATTGGTACGATGACTATTGAGCCTGGCGATTATTCAGGACTAGTCACTAGTGTTGCAGCGTATACTGAAAGAGGTAACAAAATCGTACCTTTGGGGCTTGATGAGCTACCAGCCTACGCAGAAGCTGCAGAAGCCGCTCTCTCAGAACTCTATATGAAGTTCGCAGAATGGGATAAGAAGAAACTCATGCTTGCTGGAGCAGTGGCCTACTGGAGAGGATTTGTCCGATATACTGATAGAGTAGGAATCACGGACAAATTCGATTGGACCATATCTCAATCTGTAATCGATGAGTATGTTCCCTTCTTCATGGAAAATGATGCTGATCCTGCATTCATTCGATTCGGTCGATTTGATGATGAGATGGAAGAAGACCCAACTCTTTTCCTCCTACCAGAATAGCGGTGATAAAGATTGAAGGGAAGTCCACAACTCACTGAAACAGACGAGTACGCTCATACTGCAGATGAAGAACCTGATTGGCGAGAGAGTTACTACTTCAATTGGGTCGACCTAGAAACTGGAATATCTGGTTTCTCCACTATTGGTCTACTTCCAAATACCAAGAAGAGAGAATTTGTCTTTGCACTCTTCCATGGCTATGAACGTGAGGTCTATTTTCAAGAACCCATAGGATCATTCTCTGATGATTTTTCGGAATCTCTTACAGATGGTACTTTGACCTACAAGCTGATTGAACCATTGAAGGAGTGGCAGATTATCTACAATGGGGATAAACTCAAGGCTGACATTCATTGGCCAGCCAGATTTCCTGCTTATGATTTTGGAAGCGGAAGTGGTACTTCTTGGGCTGGGCACTTTGAGCAATCTGGAGCTCCCTATGGTACTGTAGAATTTCCAGATGGAACGACTGTGAATATCAAAGGATATGGCGAACGCGATAAGAGCTGGGGGTCGCGAAATTGGTACATAGAAAGTTGGTTTGCCCTCCACGCTCAGTTCGATGATGTTTCTATAGGTCTCCGTCGTGATGAAGTCAAGGGTGTAGCTCACTCATCAGGAGGAATCAGCAAAATAGATGGCCATGAACCAATCGATGTTGTCCACGTTGCAACAGAAACTCATCCCGAGTTTGGTGTACCAGTAGGCTCAAAGACAAGAATCATCGGAACTGATGGGAGTGAATACAACATCAGATCCAAATTGATTACTCCCAAGAGTTTTGTTCGATTTGAACGAGAATTTCCTGGAGGTCGTACAGAGCTTTACGAGGGTATGGCAGTTCATACCTGTAAGGAACTGGAAATTACTGGTACAGGTCTCATCGAATGGTTATTCACGCATCCTGAGAAAAAGAAGTAGGAACGGGTCATTATAGACCCGTCACCTTTCATAGGGTTTATCCTCTAAATGATAGAATTGATGCAAGAAGCCATGCACATAGTAATGCATTGACCATAGCACCAAGCCAACGATTACCAGTCACACGATATGCAAACATGGTAATCACAGTACAGATTGCAAACCAAGGAGTGAATGCATAGAAGAACAACCAAGAGTATCCGATCATTCCAGGTACTAGAGGTGCTCCTGCGAGGAACCCACCCACAAATTCGAACAATACCAGAGCCAGATATGGAATTGTCTTGATGAACACTGCTTTCACAGTGACATTCATCTGACTCTTGAACCATGTTCCTGAACTTCTCTGTAACATTGGACCTGTAAGCCAAGCTCCTTCTACTATGAAGTACAATAGGAATACTACAAAGTAGAGAGGTACAATCATGGCTTGCCATGCAGTAAGATCATGTAATCCTGGTAGGAAACAGCGCAAGTCTACAACGAACCCAATGTCTGCTAAGAGTGTAAGTACATACATCCATGCGAAGATAACGAGGGATAAGATGAGTGTCTTAATCCATGTAAGATAGTTTTTACCTTCTCCGAATCCAAGTAATCCTCCCATTGTTAGATCAGGTGAGTTTGACTGTCCCTTTCTTCTGAAACGCAGAATTAGGACGAGTACCAAGAGGGCAACGAGAGCACTTCCAATCATCCACAACATAACCGGTATTCCATTATATTGCGGGAAGGGGACGATGTATGATACAAGTGTTCCAACTAAGAGAAAGGGGAAGAAGGTTCCCGCACCAATTATTGCATAGATTATTCCATTTGTTAATAGTGGCTTTGTACCTCCTGCATGTTCATCAGACGGTATTCCTTTCACATCTGCAAATAGAGGAATTCCAAGTAGAATTGTTATCATTGGAAATATCGTTAGTAGTGCTCCCATTAGTCCCATGAGACCACCAATCAACCAGAGGGAAAAGATGAGGTTAGTACTTGCTATCCAGTGTTCATCCTCAACTCCACCTTTCAGGCTGTTCTTCATCCACTCAACGCTTTCACTTACAATAACTGGATCAATTGTTTCAAACAGATGATTTGTGCTGGGAAATATAGCTCTTCTAGCAGTGTTGTTTGCAAAATCTCCGTAAGTTGTGTTAGGAACAACTCCTGTTACATTAAAGTAAGAATCTAACAGTGTGTAATTATGAGGATAGCTAGAGAGTGAATCAAAGTTACCTGTTGCTACTAGAGTATTTGGAATATACGGTGCAGATGAACTAAATCCAGACCCAACAAGAACCAGTGCTCTTACATTGACAGTGGAATCCTCCATTGCACTCCATGCAATTCCGCCTCCCATGCTGTGCCCTATTAATCCAATCTGGGTGCTATCAACATAATCCAAAGCTGCTATGTAGTCAAGTGCTGCAGCACCACTTCCAGTGCCCGGCTCAGAGTTTCCGTGCCCATTTGCATCTATTGTAAGTACAACAAATCCACGTCTTGCAAGTTCAATCCCAAATGCCATCAACCACTCCTTGTTCTGAAGGGATCCATGAATGACAACCACTCCTGGAAGTGGGTCTGCATTAGTGGCGTAGGTCGGACGTTGAAGGGTACTATGAATCAATGAACCATCTGCCGCCTGAAAATCGACCTCAGTTACGATAACGGTTCCAAAGCTTGCCTGAGTCCCTGCAGCCAGAGTAACTCCCGATAGCATAACAATCAAACCGAGAATCAGTACTAAATATCGTCGTCTAAGCATCATTGAGGGTTTTCTCCTCGTATCTAAGAAGGGCTGTCTATTTCTCTCAGTCTTTTATTTCTCACTATATATAGAAAATTAACAAAATCCATATCACTGAACTGTAATTGTGAAGAAAAATGCCTGACTGGGATAAAATATTCAAAGAAAAGGGGTATGTTTTCGTTGACCCTCATCAGGATATGTCCAGATTAGTTACGCTATTTCATACTCATGGAGTAAGAAGAATCCTTGATCTTGGATGTGGTACAGGAAGACATCTTGCATTCTTATCTCAAGTAGGGTTTGAAGTTTCCGGATTTGACTCCTCGAGTACCGCACTGGAATTAGCGATGAAATGGCTGAAGGAGGAAGGGCTTATAGCAGATGTACATCTTGGTAGAATGGAAGAACCATTTCCGTATCATGATGGATTTTTCGATGCTGTGGTTTCCATTCAGGTCATTCATCATAATTTGATGAATGATATCCTTGCAACAATTAGTGAAATTGAGCGAGTCTTAAAGATTGGAGGGTACATTTTCATCACTGTACCAACTCTTGGCCCTAAACCTGAGAAGGCTGAAGATGACTGGAAGCTTCATCAGATTGAGAAGGGAACGTTCATCCCACAGAGTGGACCTGAGAGTGGAATTCCCCATCATTACTTCACCGAAGATGAATTGCATAAGGTTTTCATAAATTTCCAAATACTAGAGATGTATGTGGATGATACCAATCATAGATGTGTTTTAGCAACGAAAAAATCCTAAATTTGGTCATCCAATCCGAATGTCGGAAAAATGAGTTCCTTGACCTTGCTAATTGATTCATTCACAACCCGATGAATCTTGG
>Ga0315534_1003264_pt1 | contig 10501 bp, 8 predicted proteins | sample SalMarSW160240MG_FD_203094 | JGI IMG/M metagenome (GOLD analysis project Ga0315534, IMG submission 203094) | Salt marsh sediment microbial communities from the Plum Island Ecosystem LTER, Massachusetts, United States - Salt Marsh Sediment SW1602-40 ... | reverse complement strand
CTGTGTACAAAGGACTGGGGCGGAGACGTCTGGTCTTGGCGTTCGACGGAATGGAGGATCTGGACCACGAGGGCGGTTTGACGAGAGAGACTCTCTATGCCTACCTTGCTGGCGTCATGGAAAGTGGACTGAACTTGAGCCTGCTCCTGAGCGCCGAGGACTGGCCGGACACCGCTTTCACTCTGTTCAGCGATGCGTATCGGATTGTCCTGGGTCCTCTGGGCGACGATGCCGCGATGGACCTAGTACTCGCGCCAGCCCGCGGGGTGGTGGACTTCGATTATCTGGCTGCGAGACGGATAATCGAGCTGTCCTCCGGCCACCCCTACTTCGTGCAGTTGCTCTGTCGTCTGGCCTTCACTCGGTGTGCTGTCCAGGGCCGCGTGGCGGAGAAGGATGTGGAAGCCGTGGTCGGGGAAGCTATCGAGGTGGCGTCTCCCTACGTGGAGCGCCTCTGGAGCGGCACGTCGGCCAACGCGAGAACGGTGGCTGCTGCCCTTGCATCGTTGCGCGGCGCCCGGGGAATCCTCTTGGAGCAAGACCTGAGGTATGCGCTGAAGCGTCGAGGTGCGGACCTCTCGTTCTCCGAGATCAGCGAGGCCTGCCAGGAACTGGTGGACAGAGACGTTCTCGAGCGTCTCGGCGCGATGAGCTATCGGTTCAGAGTAGAGCTGGTGAAGGTGTGGCTGAATACTCGACGAGGTTTGGACGCCGTGATCCAGGTAGGGCGGGCGAGACAGGTAGCTTCAACAGCAGGCGACTGGGTCGGCAGATTCCTCTGGCCGTTGATCGGCCTCCTGGCGGCAACAGCAGTCCTGTTCTGGTGCCTGGTCTCCTGGCAGCCCCTCGCGAGGGGGAATCAACCCGCTTCCACCCCTGAGGCTACCGAGCAGCAGACCTCTCTTTCCGTTGCCCTGGTTACTCCTACTCCCGACTTACGGTTCACACCGGCGCCGACACCTACCCTCCGCGCGCCGACTCTCGACATCGCCTACGTCCAGTGGGAAGAAGACACAGACAGTTGGGACGTGTACGCGATGTCCAGAGATGGTTCCATGGTGGTTCGTATCACGGACAACGAAGTGGATGAGAGCTCGCCTGTATGGTCCTCTGACCATAGCTGGCTGGTCTTCGTGTCCAAGCGAGATGGGAACCAGGAGATCTATCGCGCGAACGCGGATGGTTCCGAACCCACGAACCTCACGCAGAATGCAGCAGCAGACTGGACACCGTCCATTTCTCCCGATGGCACCAAGGTCGTCTTCTCTTCGCTGCGCGATGGAAACTGGGAACTGTACATGATGAATGCAGACGGCTCTCAGCCAGCAAGGATGACCTTCAACGAAGAACCAGACTACTCGCCAGCGTGGTCGCCAGATGGTAGTATGATCGCTTTCGTGTCCGAGAGAGATGGCAATCTGGAGATCTACGTGATGGACGCCGACGGCGCGCGCGAGTCACGCCTGACGTTCAACGATGCTCTGGATCTCTCTCCCGCCTGGTCGCCGGACGGCAGCTCCATAGCCTTCGAGTCCTATCGCGACGGCAACATGGAGATCTACGTCATGAACTCAGACGGTACTGAGCAGAGGAATCTCTCCAACTATGCCACAGCGGACGACCACGGCCCTTCGTGGTCTGAAGGCGGGCTGGGGATAGTGTTCTATTCCAACCGGGATGGCAACTGGGACCTGTACGAGATGAATCCGCAGGGTGGGGAGGTCACCGATCTGACCAGCAGTGCGAGCATCGAGCAGGAACCATTCTGGAGTTCATAGCATCACGTCGCTGGTCGAACCTCAATCCTGCTCCGGCTGCAGGAGGGCGAGCGCGGTGCTACCACTGACCCCACGGACTTCCACCCTCTTGTGACGCGCTCTCTGCCCACCGACGATCTCCACCTGACTCTTGGTGACACCGAGGGCGCCTGCCAGCAACTTTATCAACTCCTTGTTCGCCTTGCCTCTCGTAGGTGGAGCTGCCACGCGAACCTTGAGCGTCTCGCCCTCCAGACCGATGATCTCGCTTCTGCTCGCGCTAGGCACAACGTGGACTGCTAGGAGAACAACCGGTTCCTCTGTGGTTCCTCCGCGACGGACGCTGCCGGGGACACTATGGTCCGGCCCTCGATTCATCTCACAACGCCTGCACCAGGAAGTACAACAACTGCTGCACTATGCCCAGTACGATGATGGCGACGATGGGGCTGAGGTCAAGCATGCCCACTGGGGGGATGATGCCCCGGAAGAAGCCGAGGATAGGCTCTGTCACCCGGTAGAGGAAGACCGACACAGGGTGATAGGGATCGAATCTGAACCACGACAGGATTATCCTGGCCATGATCGCCAAGTACAGCAGGGTGAAAAAGAGATCGATAGTCTGAATCACCACCGTGTCTATGGTCATCAATGCTCCTCCTATAGATCGTCTCTCGCGCCGAAGATGGCCCGCCCGATTCTGATGATCGTGGCGCCTTCCTCAATGGCAATCTCGAAATCGTCGGTCATGCCCATGGAGAGATGCTGCCAGTGCTGTTCGGGATAGCGCTCCCTGAGCTGGCCCAGCAGTTCCCGCAGACGCCGGAAGCAGGAGCGCAATACTTCCTCGGAGGCCTCGAAGGGAGCTATGGTCATCAGGCCCTGTGGGTCCAGGTTAGGTAGTTCGGCGATCTCTGCCACTGCTGCGAGGAATCCCTCGAGTTGGCTGGCATCGTCCTCGCGCACGGGGAACCCGTGTTTGCTGGCTTCTCCCGAGACGTTCACCTCCAGGAGGACGGGAAGAGTCAGCCCAACCGCTGCGCTTCGCCGACTGAGCTCCCTAGCCAGACGGAGACTGTCCACTGATTGGACGACGTCGAACAGGTCGATGGCCGTCTTCACCTTGTTGCGCTGGAGATGCCCGACCATGTGCCAGTTCAGGGGGATGCCGCGTTCTCGAAACCACAACACCTTCGGCTCTGCTTCCTGCACCCGGTTCTCCCCGAACTCCCTGAGTCCGGTGTCCCACGCTTCCTGGACTAGCTCCGGCGCGAAGGTCTTGGTCACCGCCACCAGGGTTATCTCATCCGCGCTGCGTCCCGCCCGGGCGGCTGCACGCGAGATACGTTCGTTCAATCCGGCGATGTTGCGCTCTATGTCTGTCACGATGGTTTCCTCATACCGACGAGCGCAGCGAATCTGCCCGTTGTGCCACCGTCCGCACGGTGAGAAAAGAACTCGTCGGCGTGGCAAGCCGTGCAGACGCGGGCCACCTCGACGGTGCAGACGCCTCTCCTCAGCAGGTGCTGCCGGTTGGCTTCCCATAGATCCAAGGAGAAACGGCTGTCGCCCAGGTGTCGAATGGCCGCTTGACGATCCCGAATGGTAGGCTTGATGGCCCGCGCGACTTCCTCGCCCACTTGATAGCAGCATGGGCCGATGCCTGGCCCGAGAGCAGCAATCAGATGCTCCGGTTCCGTTCCGAAGGAGTCTGTCATGGCTTGGACCATCTGAGAGGCGATCGCTGCGGCGGTCCCCCGCCATCCAGCGTGGCCGAGGGCCACCACCTGTCTCTCAGGATCGAACAAGAAGATCGGAAGACAGTCCGCAAAGCGCAGCAAGAGGTGCACGCCCGGGACGCCGGTGATCAGCGCATCGGTCTGCGGCACAACCTGGCCCACGTCCCGCTCGTCCACGATAGCGGTGCGGCTACTGTGCACCTGCCAGGCGGTGACCACCTCCGCCTCCGAGAGTCCGAGAGCGTGGTAGATGATGTCGTGGTTGGCTTCCACAGCCGCTGGATCGTCTCCCACTGAGTGCCCCACGTTGAGCGCCCGGTAAGGGGGAGCGCTGACGCCGCCCAGGCGCGTGAAGACTGCGTGTACGATCTGTTCGTGCTCAGCGAGAGCTCCGAAGCTGTAGTATGGTATTCCGTTGGCTTCGCTGCGGATCATGGCATTGCCTGGCTGACCAGTTCTCTGCTGGGCTTGCCCTCGCACGCGCGGCTCGCGATGGTGGACCAGGGCAGCATGGCGTTTGTAGGCCACTGGCGCAAGTAGGAGTCCGCTTTGATGCCGGTTGCCCGGAGGGCTCGACGCCATGCGGACATGGAAGTGCCGTCAAGGGCGACTAGTGCTTCACTGACTTGTCTGTCGCCGCGAGCCAGCACACCTTGCACCTCGGCCCATCGAGGACTGTAGGCGACTGTCTCCACGTTCAAGGGGCGCAGGCCGCCCCTGACGAGGTCCAGCCGATCCTCGAGCACCTTGCGCGGGGCCATGGCCTCCCGCTGGAAAGGGGTATGGGCTTTGGGGACGAAGGGAGTGATGTTGACTGTGATTTGGCGGTTGTATCGCTCCCTCACGGCGCGGAGCAGCTCGACGATCTCGTGGACGTCGCTCTCTTCCTCGGTGGGAAGCCCGAGCATGAAGTATAGCTTCAACTGGGGAAAGTCGTAACGCGCCAGTCGTTCCACGGCGCCGAGAATATCGGCGGTGGAGATGCCCTTTCTGATCTTGCGCCTCAGACGCTCCGACCCCGCCTCGGGAGCGATGGTCACCGTCCGGCTGCCGCTGTCAGCGAGGGCCTCCAGGAGGGCGTCGGGCAACGGATCGACACGTAGAGATGCGACGGATATCCTGGCGCCCATGCCCCGCAGATCCTGGGCCAGCTTTTCCACGTGGGGGTAGTCGGAGAGAGACGCGCCAATGAGCCCCAGCTTGTCTCTGTGCCGGAGTCCCTCTCTGGCCACGGCCAGGAGCACATCGAGGCTTCTGTGACGGACGGGCGCATAGGTGACGCCAGCCAGGCAGAAGTGACAACCCCTGCCACAGCCGCGCGATACCTCCAACAAGTACATGTCGCCGAATTGCGTGTCGGCGGTCAGGATGACGGAGTGTGCCGGCTGGTCATCGAGGTCGCGCAGCCATTGCCGAGACACAGGGTACGGCACCCCGTTGGTGGGTGTGATGCTGGCGAGGCGGCCAGCTTCGTCCCGTAGGTGATAGGAACGGGGCACGTAGAGGCCGGGGACAGTCGCCAAGTGTCTTAGCAGTTCCGCGCGGCTCAGGGCGCCAGGCTGGGTCAGCGCGTCGACGAGGGTCGGGACGATGACCTCGCCCTCGCCGATTGCACAGACGTCCAGAATGGCGGCCAGAGGCTCCGGGTTCGCCATCACGCACGGGCCTCCGGCAATGAGAAGGGGATACCGCTCGTCCCTGGCATCGGCGGCGATAGGGATGGCCGACTGGCGCAGCATGGCAACCAGGTTCAGATAGTCGAGCTCGTAGGAGAGGGAGAAGGCGAGGACGGCGAAGTCGCGGAGTGGTCTCTGGGACTCCAGCGAGACCGGGACGTCGTCTTCCTTTTCGCGGAATACCCTTTCGCAGACGACGTCAGGGAACTGGTTGAAGAGGCTGTAGACGACGTGCACTCCCAGGTTCGACATACCGATGTGGTACGAGTTTGGATAGACGAGGGCGACGGGCAGCCGGCCTCCCCAATCCTTGTACGTCGTTCCTTGCTCCTGGGCGATCCTTTCTCTGGCGCGAGAGATGGTGCTCCAGTCCAAACCTTCCCTCCAGAGAGCAAGTCTATCACAGCGAATAGTACGAAGCAACCGGCGGGACCGCTCGGAGAGGTTCGCTGGACGTCGAGGTGAGGGACCAGGAGAGTGTCGGGCGCTGGCTTGAGATAGGAGTAGACCACCGGGCGGTTTGGAGCCTGACCAGCTCTAGGGGTCTGAGCATGAATGCAGGTCGCGGAGGTCCTCGTGCCTGGCTCTCAGCATCTCGTAAACCGGCGGAGTATCGCTAGGTACGCTTCAGTTAGGAGCCTCTTGCCTTTCGCGACGCCTGGATGAAACAACAGCATGCGGCCCGGAGGTCCTCCGGAACCTGGCCATAGGCGGGCTACACCCGCTTGCTAACCGAGGCGTCCTATGCCTCGGCCAGCATCTTCTTGAACTCCTCCGTCAGTACGGGAACCACCTTGAACAGATCCCCGACGATACCGTAGTCCGCCACCTTGAAAATGGGGGCATCGGGGTCCTTGTTGATGGCGAAGATGTGCTTCGACGTCTTCATGCCGGCCAGGTGCTGTATGGCCCCCGATATGCCGCACGCAATGTACAACGTGGGGGTCACGACCTTGCCCGTCTGTCCCACCTGATAGCTGTGATCCTTCCAGCCAGCATCGACCGCCGCTCGCGAGGCTCCCACAGCGGCTCCCAACACACCGGCCAGCTCCTCGATGAGGGCGAAGTTCTCGGGCTCCTTGAGGCCGCGACCGCCCGATACGATGATGTCGGCTTCCGTGAGCTCAACCCGTTCCCCGGCCTCCTTGATCAGCTCCACGACCTTCGCTCTGATGTCCCCAGCATCGACGGAGACGGTCTCCGTGGGGGCCTCTCGCGAGGTGTCGGGCTCGGGGACGGCGAAGATGTTGGACCGGACCGTGGCCATGTAGGGCCTGGCAGTCTCGCGGACTATGGCGGTGGCCTTGCCGGCGTAGATGGGCCTGGTGATGCGCAGGTCGCCATCCTGGACGGCAAAGCCTGTGCAGTCCGATGCCAAGCCTGCCCCCAACCTCGCTGCCAGTCTGGGCGCCAGATCCTTCCCCTGCGTCGTCGCGCCGAGGAGCACCAGAGCGGGCTCCAACTCACCGATCAGGCCCGCCAGCACGTTTGTGTATCCCTCTGCCGTGTAGTCAGCCATGGTGGGATCGTCAGCTACGAACACCTTGTCTGCGCCGTAGTGAGCCAACGGGGCGGCCACGTCCCCTATTCCGTGGCCAAGGGCGACCGCCAGGAGGTTTCCGCCCAGTTCACTGGCGATCCTGCGCCCTTCGCCCAGCATTTCGAAGGCCACCTTCTTGATGGCACCCTCTCTGATTTCCGCAACCACCAAAACGTCGTTAGACATCAGTTCCTCCGTGTTCCAGTAGGTTTTCCGCTCGTGTCGGACCTGAACCCTCTGGCTACAGGATCTTGGCTTCGTCTCGAAGCAGATGGGCTACCTTGATGGCATCCTGGACGGGATCCTCGGCAAAGACCTTGCCGGATTCCCTTTCCGGGGGCAGTGAGACTTCCACGAAGGATACCTTGGCAGCTTCGAGTCCTACACTCGTGGTTTCCACGCCGATCTCCTCGGCGTTCCACTCGGGGATGACTTTCTTCTTCACGGCCATGATGCCCTTGATGGAAGCGTAGCGAGGCTCGTTGAGGCCCTTCTGGGCGGTGATCACTGCTGGTAGAGGCGCCTCGACTACTTCGTGGCCTCCCTCCACCTCTCGATGGGCCAGGATAGATTTCCCATCATCGGAGATCTCGAGCTTGGTGACCACCGAGACGTGCGGGATGTCGAGCAGTTCCGACAAGATGATCCCGACCTGAGCGTGGTCTTCGTCCACTCCTTGCTTGCCGCAGAAGATGATGTCGTAGTCCAGCTTCTGCAACGCCTTGGAGAGGATCAAGGCAGTGGCGTAGGGATCTGAACCCTCGAAGGCTTCGTCCGTCAGATGGATCGCCTCTTCGGCACCTACCGCCAGACCGCTTTTCAGCGCGTCTTTGGCTCGCTCTGGCCCCATGCTGACCAGTGTGATCGTGCCTTCGCCCATTCTCTCCTTGATGCGCAAGCCTTCCTCGATGGCGTACTCGTCGTAGGGGTTGACCACGTACTTGGTCTCAGAGTGGTCGACCTGGCCGTCTTTGACCCGTATCTTAGTCTCGGTGTCAGGCACCTGCTTGACACAAATGACGATGTTCATGAGAACTCAACCTCCTTTAGGGTTGTTCCTGCACGCGGCGACCCTCACTTGAGCATCGACCGAGCGATTACGAGGCGCTGTATCTCATTGGTCCCTTCGTAGATCTGAAGCAGCTTCGCATCACGCATGTACTTCTCGACAGGATACTCCTTGACGTAGCCGTAGCCGCCGAAGATCTGTACCGCTTCCGTGGTGATCTCCATGGCGCTGTCCGCGGCAAAGCACTTGGCGATCGCCGATTCGTAGCTGTTTCGCAAGCCCTGATCCGCCAACCACGCCGCTTGCCAGACCAGGAGCCTCGACGCTTCCACCTTGATAGCCATGTCGGCCAGCTTGAACTGGATGGCCTGGAAGGAAGCGATGGTCCGTCCGAACTGCTCGCGTTCTTTGGCGTATCCCAGAGCTGCCTCCATGGCAGCCCGAGCTACGCCCACGGCAGCCGCTGCCACCTCGGCCCGGATCTTGTCCAGGGTTTGCATGACTAGCCGAAACCCGTCTCCTTCCTCGCCGAGAAGGTTCTCAACGGGCACGCGCACGTCCTCGAAGATCACTTCCCTGGTATCGCCTGCCCGTTGGCCCATCTTTTCCTCTTTCTTGCCGACGGTCAGACCGGGCGAACCAGAGGGTACGACCAGGACCACGAGGCCCCGATGACGGAGCTCTGGGTCGAGGGTGGCCGTCACCGTGTAGAGTCTGGCCACGCCGCCGTTGGTTATGAATCGTTTGGTGCCATTGAGGAAGTAGGAGTCGCCGTCTCGCCTCGCCCTCGTTCTGACGCTAGACACGTCCGATCCGGCTCCAGGTTCCGTCAGGCAGAATGCCGCAAGCGCAGGCTCAGCACAGAAGGGCTTCATCAACCTCTCCATCTGCTCGGGAGAGGCTGCGATGTTGAGGGGGGTGAGACCGAGGGTGCTGGCTACGAAGGAGCTGTAGACGCCGGCGCAGCCAGCGGCAAGCTCCTCAGCAATGAGGCAATCCTCGAAGTAGCCCAGGCCCGCGCCGCCACAATCTTCGGGGACAGTGACGTTTATCAAACCGATGGCGTGGGCTTTCTCCACGAGGTCCCACGGGTACTCTTCGATACGGTCGGCCTCCGCTGCTATGGGGGCTATCTCATTGCGTGCGAACCGCCGTGCTAGCTCCCGCAGGGCCTGTTGCTCATCACTGAGAGAGGGATTGAACATAGACTCACTGCTGAAACAACCGTTCGAGAGACGCCAATCAGAGACGAGAGGCCTATCCCAAAGCTCACTGGCGATCTTAGCGGAAGTAGCGGGGATTGTCAAACAAGTAGGGTAGGCATGCGCGGCTCCCGTACACTATCCGCACTGAGAGTACCCGCATGAGGGGCAGCGGAGGCACCCTTCGACGAACTCGACCATGGTGCCGCAGTCCGGGCACTCAGGACACATCCCCAGCACGTTTCTGGCCACGATGTCCTCTCTCGAAACCCCTGTGCTGGCGTCGCTGTTGCCGTTGATGTACCTGTGCATGGCCTTCCCGATGGCATCGGCACAGGAGAGGATGATGCTACCCTCCTGCCAGGCCGGAGCAGGGCATCGTATGCCCTCCAACTGCTTGATGATGGAGTCTGTCTCGATGCCGGAACGCAACGCCAGGGAGATGAGCCTTCCGATGGCCTCGGACTGGGAGGCCATACAGCCGCCGCTCTTGCCCATTGTGGCGAAGACTTCGAAGACGCCTCTCTGGTCCTCGTTGACGGTCACGTAGATGCTCTGCCCGCAGCCCACCGTGATCTTCTCGGTAACACCCTGGGTCACCGTGGGTCGCGCGCGGGGAGTTCTCACGCCTCTCTTGCGGTCGACGTCGGTCGCGCCCTTGGTCAGAACCTGCGAGGCCCTGCTACCGTCGCGATAGATGGTGAGACCTTTGCAGCCAGCCTCGTAGGCCAGCATGTAGGCGTTCTGCACCTCCTGCCTAGTGGCCGTATGCGGGAAGTTGATGGTCTTGGAAACCGCGTTGTCGGTGTGTTTCTGGAAGGCAGCCTGGATGCGGATGTGCCACTCGGGTGCGATGTCGTGGGCGGTGACGAATACCCTGCGTATCTCGGGCGGCACCTCATCGAACTCCTGGATGCTGCCGCTCTCGGCCACCTTCTTCGTCAGTTCGCGGCTGTAGAAGCCCTCGGAGCGAGCGATCTCCTCGAAGATGGGGTTGACCTCCAGGAGTTTGTCTCCGTCGAGGACGTGCCGGTTGTAGACCAAAGCAAAGATGGGCTCTATCCCGCTGGACGTGCCGGCAATGATACTGATACTTCCCGTGGGGGCGATGGTGGTGACGGTGGCGTTTCTCAGCTTTGGCCCACCGTCTGAGTCGTAGATGCTACCCTGGAAGTTGGGAAATGCTCCCCTCTCCTCTGCCAGCCGCGCAGATGCCTTGCGAGCCCGCTCCTGGATGAAACTCATGATCTCCTGCGCAGTGTCCAGTGCATCTTCCGAGTCGTAGGGTATGCCCATACGGATGAGCAGGTCAGCGAAGCCCATCACTCCCAGGCCTATCTTGCGGTTGCTGCGGGTCATCTCGCGTATCTGGGGCAGAGGGTACCTGTTACAGTCGATGACGTTGTCGAGGAAATGCACGGCGCAGTCGACGGTATGCCCCAGATGCTGGTAGTCGATCTTGCCCCGGGTCACCATCCTCGACAGATTCAGGGAGCCCAGGTTGCAGCTCTCCAAGGGCAGGAGAGGCTGTTCTCCGCAAGGGTTGGTGCTCTCTATCTCGCCCAAGAGCGGTGTGGG
>Ga0315534_1003263_pt1 | contig 10501 bp, 14 predicted proteins | sample SalMarSW160240MG_FD_203094 | JGI IMG/M metagenome (GOLD analysis project Ga0315534, IMG submission 203094) | Salt marsh sediment microbial communities from the Plum Island Ecosystem LTER, Massachusetts, United States - Salt Marsh Sediment SW1602-40 ... | reverse complement strand
GGGAAAATTTGATTCCATAATTCATCTGGTATTTCATAAGATGAATCTATTCCAGAGATTTGAGATATCAAACTAATCTTGTGATATATAGTGTCGAGACACTTAGCTTTGTCGAATAAATCTATTGAACTATAAACTTGAATAATATAAACTACTTTTCGGATGGGATCTAAGAGAAATAGTATTTCAAATTAAATATTTCAGTTGATGTAAAATCAAAATAATAGTTTTATTAAGTTTACCTAAATAAAAGTACAGTTCATGATAACAAGAAGTTTTTATACTTGTGATAAAAGAGATTTCTAAAAACAATAACATAACAAAAGTAAATCAACATTAAACATATGACAGTATAGTTAATTTTAATCTATAAGCAAATTGTAAATTAAGCATTTGACTTTTATCAATAAAAAGAATGAATGCGGATAGTATTGATAGAAGAACAAGAAAGGTGAATCAAGAAATTAACATGTATATCTATCTGATTCGAAAAATTGGATATGCTAATTACAATCTACTCAAAAACACAGGTCATAGATGGATTAAGAAGTAGATTTCAAGTCAGTAAAACTTGTACTAAGTTAACATTTACTGGTATTGAAATATAGAATGCAGAAAGCAGAATCTACTCGAGAAAGTGTCGTATAACTAGTTTATCTTCTTTTTCTAGAATCAAAATTCACTGGTTTATGATTAAAATGTATTATTGTTGAATTGAGGGATACAATAATGAAAAAATGTAATATATACAAATTGAGTAATTTGGTGTGCTCAAGCGTGTAGCAATATTGGATTAAAATTATATTGACACTCCCTGTTTCGAAAAAAAAGTTTGATGGAAATGGTAAACGGGTATTCTAAGGATAGAATTATTATAGTTCATAGAAATATAATCTATTTCTAGAATAGAACGATCCAATTCTTTGTAACTTTTCATAATGATATTATAACATATAATAACAATTTATTCTTGATTAAATGAGAGAGATTTTAAAAAGTATATGATATTGACATTATTTATTTCGATCTGGAAGAACACTAAATAATACTTCTTCTAGCTTTGGAACTGAATCAAAAAAAATAATCTCATCTGGATTTATCCATCTATACTCCGAATTTTCCCAGTTGAGTTTTATTATTTTGGTCATTGATAAAAAAAGAAATGGATGGATATTTAGTTTTATATAATTATCAAATGGAAATAATGAAATTACTTTACCTTTCTTCAAAAGTTGAATCAAATTTTTTTCAATTCCTGTCTCTTCAAAGATTTCTCTATATGCACATGTTAAACTATCTTCGTTTTCTATATATCCACTTATGCCTGCCCATTTATTTTTCATAGTTTTTACATTGTTACTTCTTTTCAATAATAATATCTTATTTGCATTTAATAAAAAAACAGTAACTACATCATGAGATAAAGATAGTTTCAAACAGGAAATATATATTATAAGGTTATTTATTAATACAATATTTTTTAAAGTCTTATGATTTCCAATCCACTTTTGTTTATCAAATCCAATATTCGTTGTTTTTCTTTTCCCAGACCTTTACTGTCTAGTGCTATATGAGTTGTTTGTTCACAACATTTTGTAGTCATTTGCTTTAGGAGACTTTCATTGATACTCTTTAAATTGTATTTAGAACAGATATGACCTGTAGCTATATCTGAATTTAATAACAAAAAATTAAATTTTGACCCGTAGTGGTTTCCTCCAAGCCCTATGCCTATTTTTTTTTTATGTGTTATAGGCCTTGAAAGGATAGTAACGAGACTTTTGCATACAATAGCAGCAATATCTCTATTATTCCATTCTTTTTCTGTAGAACCTATCTCGACGAATAGTACAGGTTTTTTCAAAGTAGTAGGTCCATGATGCGTAGCTTCAATAGTAATTTCAAATGATTGTAAATCATCTCTAAGTTTAGAGATATGTTGTAAATAGCCTTTTTGAAGAGACGGAAAAGTAATACCTAATTCACATGGGTTACCTCCATAGCAATTATCTTGAAAATTACCGGTGAAATGACATGTCAATGATGCCTTTTTAGAACTTGAATAATGTTTGGATAAAAAGATAAAAAATTGTGAATTTGGAACTTTTTTATCCAACTCTTCAGCATATATCAATGGAGTATCAGATTTATACAATTGGATGTTATCATAATTTTTCGAATAAAATATATTTTCATGTTTAGAGGGTAAAAATTCTTGTTCATTCTCTAGATATGAACTCATTGTTTTGCTAGCAGGATCCGAATCGGATACTACCAATGTAAAAAACATAATAATACTTATTTTCTAAAGATACTATATTACTTTGGGACTAATCTATAACGAATTTCAAGCAATAATTTTAATTATAGTTATCAAAAATCAAGAAAAATCCATAACATTTAACATTGACATTGGATATTTTGATTTATGGATAATTGGGTAGAAAATACCTCTGACGATATAGAGGTTTCTGAAATACTTACTGTTCCCAATATAAAATATATGGTAGAAGGATTAGAGACTTTGCTACAAACAAATTTAGATGGTGAAAAACGTGCTAATGTAATTAAATTGAGAGACAAATTAATTAATATATCTGGTTCAATAATGAATGATTTTAATTAATATATACTTAACCTGAAATAGAATACCATTTTATTTATTGTTGTGCTTTTAAAACCATTACATTTTCTCTCAAATGTGCTAGTGATCTTATTTGGCCTCCATTAACTTTTTTATAAAGGCTCCAGAATATTTGTCGATTGATATCATTTCTATTTTTAAGTACTTTCAAATGATACCTCATGCTTCGTATCTTCCTTACATAATTCTGTTTTTTTCCAACTCTAGCGGTTTTCTTTCCTTTTTTCGATCCTGGACCTGTACCATGTTTTTTCTTTGTCTCTAATTTTGTTTTTGCTCTACCCCTTGATGTTCCGCGAGGTTTTGTTGTCCAGATTACTCTGTTCTTTATCAAAGAACGAATATCATCTCGAGTAATTGAATCAGCAATATCGTCTAACTTGTCTGGTTCAAATCTTATTCTATTTGCACCCACATTCAAGATTCTAGCAACTAGTTCTCTTTTCTTTTTAAGATTTACGACCATTTTTAGTTGTTAACCTCTTTTGATGTAACGATTTTTGTCTTAGAATCAGATTTACCTGGATTTAGAACTTTGATCCCTAATTCAAAAGCTTTTGATACAATTTGTTTTTTCTTTAATTTCCCTACAGTGCGAGAAATTCTTGCCGCCTCACTTTTTGGATTTAATTTTTCAATCTCATTGACATTCCACACTAATCTATCAACATATCCAGATGGATGGAGACCACGTGAAATTTTAGGTCCTCTATACCCTATTTTAACTATTGATGGTACGCCAGATACTTGTAATCTCATCTTATTATCTTTGCCTTTCGGTTTTCTCCAATTTTCTGCAAGTCGATCATATCTCCAACTTTCCTGTCTAACAAATTTCGGTCTATGTTCTGAAATATTTTTCCTCTTTTCAAGCAATTCCTTATTTATTACCATGTATCTGCAGGAAAAATTAATTTCAAATTTTCAATAAATACTTTTCCCCCGTTATTTAAATGCATAATTCTTGAAATACAAAATAATCGGAGATATATATCACAAAGAATAATAATGCAGAACATGGAATAATCGATATGAAAAAATATGAATTACCATCCTTACCTTATAATTACGATGCCTTAGAGCCGTATATTGATGCACGAACTATGGAGATACATCACACAAAACATCATCAAACATATACCGATAAGCTTAACGCAGCATTAGAAGGGACTTCAAACGATGTTCAAGAAAAAGACATTGTAGAAATACTTTCCAATCTTGAAATTGTCCCTGAGGATAAAAAAAGTGCCATTAATTTTAATGGAGGAGGGTTCGATAATCATCGAATATTTTGGCACAATATGAAATCTAATGGAGGAGGAGAACCAGGAGGGGCTATTGCAGATGCAATAAATTCATCATTTCAGAGCTTTTCCGATTTCAAGGAAAAATTTTCATCTACAACAGCAGTAATCCAAGGCAGTGGATGGGGATGGCTAGTATACAATCCTTCAAATCATAAAGTGGAATACAAATCTATGCCTAACCAGACAAGTCCTAGAACTGAAGGTTTGATTCCCCTCCTAGGATGCGATGTATGGGAGCATGCATATTATCTTAAATATCAAAATAAAAGACCAGATTACATTTCTGCTTGGTGGAATGTTATAAATTGGGATGATGTCGAAAGAAGGCTTAATGAAGCATCTAATAAATAAAAATTCAGATTAAGGAATAATTTTGCAGACTAACTTATTTTTTTGATATCAACATTCCAGATAATCCTTGAATAATATATTTAGTGTAGATACTAATTTGTAAGTCTAGTATAATTATATCAAATATGTTAAATTCATTCAATCCTTTCAAGTGCCCCTAAAATAAGATTATTTAATCTCAAACTTCGAAAGTTATTTCTAATTTTTACGTTATGCAGATAAACAAATAGATTGATCCAATTCTATAAACACTTTAGATCACAACTATTCATTTTCTTTTTGAAACAAGGAGAGCAATCATCAAAACATTAAATCCTATCCTTAAAATATTGCATTACTCTTGTTTTGAAGTAACAGGCTAATCAATCATTTATAAAGTGGTATTGTTGATTTCGAATTCATTAATGGTTCATGTGGTTTTTCCTATATTATTTTAGTAATTGTAAAAATAATTAAAGATATTATATTATGGATTTTTTTCATTCTTATTATTTTCGTCATTCTTTAAAAATGAGATTTATGTTCTAAATCAAGTTATTTTATCAATTAGTGAAATCTAACATGAAACAAGTTTGATCGCCATCGAAAAGACCATTTGACAACTTTATTTTACTTGTTATATCGATAAAATAGTATTATAGAAACTAGTATTAAAAAATATTAATTTATAGTAAAAATGTCACATTTTTAAAAAATATTGGAAAAGATTTCAATATTTTTTGTTTTATAAAATATATGACTAAAAAAGTGTTATAGTGTAGCTAATTTCAATACTCATTATATAATCAAGTTAGAGAGACTTCTATGTATACATCATCAGGTATTCGAAGGCGCATTAGCTGTCTTATTGCTTTGTCATCAGCACCTAGGTCTATTACTCTACGGTGTATTCTTAGTTCATATTTATCCCATGTATTTGTACCTTGTCCACATGGTGACTTGCGAGTAACTACTTTCATTTTTTTTGTTGGAAGAGGATATGGACCCTTTAAACTAATTCCACTTTTTTCTCCTATACCTTTAATTTCAGAACATACACCTTCCAAAGTAGAAAGATTAGTGCTCGTTAGTTTTATTCTTGCTTCCTGAGGCATTATTGAATTTCACTTATTTTTTCTCGTATTTTTCTGTGACTGCTTTAACAACACCAGCTGCGATTGTAGTTCCCATGTCCCTAAGTGCAAATCTACCGATCTCAGGAAATTCCTTAAACGTTTCAATCGCAAGTGGTCTGACTGGTCTTATTTTTACTACTGCGGCATCACCAGTCTTTAAAAACTTTGGTTTATCCTCTAAGACTCCTCCCGTTTTAGGATCGATTTTTGCAAGAAATTCTGAAAGTGTTGCAGCTACTTGTGCCGTATGTGCATGTAGTACAGGAGTATATCCTGGTGCCATTGCTGTTGGATGATGAATAACTATAATTTGAGCCTCGAATTCTTTTGCCACATTTGGTGGACTGTCCACATTTCCTATTACATCACCACGATGAATGGATTTTTTATCGATTCCTCTAAGATTAAAGCCTATATTGTCACCAGCTTCTGCAGAATCCATTTGTGTGTGATGTGTTTCGATAGATTTGATTTCACCTGTTATACCTGCTGGCATGACAATAACTTTGTCATTAGCTTTTACTTTGCCGGTTTCAACTCTCCCAACCGGTACTGTACCAACACCTGTTATAGTATAGACATCTTGAATGGGAATTCTCAATGGTTTACCAATTGGTTTTTCAGGTGCATCAAACGCATCTAATGCCTCAAGAAGAGAAGGCCCTTTATACCATGGCATATTTTCAGAGTTTTTAATAAGATTATCACCTTTCCAACCAGAAACTGGAACAAAGTTGACTTTTGCTATGTTGTATCCTACCATTTTCAACATTTTTTCTACCACTCCTTTGACCTCATTATATCTAGACTCGGAGTAATTAGAATCATCCATTTTATTGAGAGCCACAACAATTTGTCCAACACCCAAAGTTCTGCATAAAAACGCATGCTCTCTAGCTTGTCCTCCTGGCTCAGTAGCAGCTTCTGTTTCTCCTGATTTCGTTGAAACTACTAGAATTGCAACATCTGCTTCGGAAGCACCAGTTATCATATTCTTGATAAAATCCCTATGTCCTGGTGCATCAATTAGAGTAAAGAAGAATTTTTTAGTTTCAAATTTTTGAAATGCTAAATCGATTGTAATACCTCGATCTCTTTCATCCTTAATACTATCCAAAACCCATGCATACTTGAATGTATCACCTTTCCCAGTAGCTTCTGATTCTTTTGCGAATTGTTCTATAGTTCGTTGATCAATAACTCCTAAATCAACCATTAAATGACCAACTATAGTAGATTTACCATTATCTACATGTCCAGTGACCACTAGATTCATGTGTGGTTTCTTGCTTGAACTCATACACGGAAGAGTATTTATCAGCTTTATTTATATTTCGTTATTATTTAGAAATATTAATGAATCAATAAGATTTAAACATCCAGTTGTTAGTTTTATTCCACCTATTTGGGTATAACAATATATTCCAAAAAATAATAATAACAATAGTTGAACAATTACAAAAAACTCTCTTTAGAAGAGATTCAAATTAAAATGGAAAAATTAGATGGTTGGATTATTAAGGATCGAAAATTGAATAAAAATTTCGAATTTAGAAATTTTATTCATGCCTTCGGGTTCCTCACGAAAGTAGCGTTAGAGTCGGAAAAAATAAATCATCATCCTGAAATATATAATGTATATAATAAAGTGGAAATATCACTTTCTACACATGATATTGATGGAATTAGCGACTATGATTTTAATTTAGCTCAAAGTATTGACAAAGTGATAATTGATTAAAGGTATTGAATATTGTTTTCAGAAAATCAAATATCTGCATATAGAGCAAATTCATGAGGATGAGGTCTCAAAGTAACCTCTCTATGTTCTTTTACAACGTGATCAATTATCCTATTGATTACTTGATCATTAAAAATTGGTTTAAGAAACTCTATCATTTTTTAGAGACTCTGCTGCCTCAAGTAAACTTGATGGCAGTTGTTTTATATTTAGTTCCTTCCTTCTTTTAGAACTCATTTTAAATATATCTTCATCAATGGGATCTCCAATAGATGTTTTCTTTTTTATTCCATCAATTCCAGCTGATAAAGTTGCAGAAAATGCAAGATAAGGTTTACAAGATGGATCAGGGGCTCTGAATTCAATTCTTTTCATATCCGAAAATTGTGCACCTCGGAAATGTCCAGGTATTCTAATAATGGCAGATCGATTTCCAGTACTCCAGGCTACATATACAGGATCCTCATATCCAGGAACCAAACGCCTATAAGAATTAGTAGTTGGAGCTACTATTGATGCCAAAGCAAATGAATGTTCCAAAATTCCGCCACAAAAATATCTTGCGATATCAGAGATTTCAGCATAAGTATCGTTCTCATCAAAGAATAGATTTTTACCATTATTCCACAAGCTAGTATTAACATGTAAACCAGAACCATTATCGAGTGCTACTGGTTTTGGCATCATAGTTGCAACCCTATTATGTTGTTTTGCTATATTTTTTACTATATACTTGTAGCTCTGAACAGAATCTGCTGCATTTACTAATGTATGATATCTTATGTCTATTTCACATTGTCAAGCAGTGGCAACTTCATGATGATGTGCATCACATATAATGCCAAAATTATTAAGTATTTCTACACATTCATTACGGAAATTTATTAGAGTATCGGCCGGAGTGTTAGGTAAGTAACCTTCCTTGAGATTTAAGGTATAGTCAAATCCATCTGACGACCGAGATTCTCTTGAAATTATTTCATAACTTTGTCTATGGGACGGTGTTAAAGTAGCTACTCTAATTTTATCAAATACAAAAAACTCTACTTCTGGTCCCCAATAAGATAATTCATAGTCGTTAGCTCTCATATATTCTTCAGCTTTCTTTGCTATGCCTCGTGGATCTCGTGAAAATTGATCTCGGTTAGAACCACCGCTTAGTATATCACAAATTAATCTAGCAGTAGGATATTCCGGAATCCATGGAACAGTTGCAAATGTGGATGGATCAGGTCTGATTATCAAGTCAGATTCTTGTATTTCTGTAAATCCACGAATGGATGAACCATCAACCGTTGCTAACCCACTATCAAAATCCTATTTCTTAAACATATTTGCTGATAATGTAATATGATGAAACCTTCCAAAAAAGACTAGTAAATTGTAGATCTATAAATTTAATCTCATTATCTTTTAATAGGTTTATTACGTCATCTTGAGAAAATCTTAGTTGTTCAATCTTACCATCAATTATTTTATGAGGCAATTTATTTCAATATTAAAATGTGTCTTATTATAAAGCTTTGAGAATTTAAATAACTGGAAGGAAATTGTTTATAAATCATTATATTTTGTTGAATATAATATTTAATGTCTAATGATATTGAGGATGATCTAAATTTAGAGATAGCTTATACCACTCTGGCAAAAGAATTTCAGATTCCTGGTCTACAAGAGATTCCTTATGATTTGTATCAACAATTTGCAAAAACAATTAATGACTTGAGATCAAATGAATATCAAAATGAGGAAAATAAGATAGTATTTAGGTTAATAGAAATGTTTTCAGAGATTGCCACTCTTTTGCTACAAATTAGAATGGAGAAGATTTACAATTTAGAAAAATATAATAAAAGAGAAGAAATAGATTACTCCAGAATAACCGATGAGGAAAAATACATTCTCCATGACAAGTATCGTGTGAAAACAAAAATAGACGAGGTAAATTCTTTGATAATTAATGGTAGGCCAAGAGTTTTGGAAGGAATTTCAGAATCGCTAAAACAAAAAAAAGTACTTATAAGATTTGTGAAACCAATAGAACAATTTGTCGGCGTTGATATGTTACATTATGGACCTTTTAATTTAGAAGATATAGCAAATTTACCTCTAGAGAATGCACTCTCGTTAATAAATAGCAACATAGCCACTAAAGTTCTTGTCAACTTTAAGTAGACAATAAGATTAAATAAACAAATAAGTGAAAATATAATTAAGATATTGAGTTGACACATAACGGAATAGAAATCGATCAATTTGTATTACTTACGATTTATCCGGCTGTAGCAATATTTGTAATTGCATTTATTTGCAATAAGCTAACCCTAAAAAAATCCTTTCAGTATCTAATACAAGCTATAACATGTATAGTTTTTGCAGTATTATACTATTTATTTATACCAAATGGCGGAGCCCAAGGATTGGCAATAGTTCTATTTTTATTTAGTTTTGTATTACTGCTAATGGCTAGAAAACACAAGATTGAACCAGAAGAGAATAATGAAACGCAATCTTTCAAAAAGTTTTCTTTACGTGATTGAAATTCAGTTTAAAGATAAGTGTAACTTTATTGTAATCAGTATCATAATTAAAAAAACGTTTTCTGATATTTTTAAAATAATTCAATTATGCAATTTGTACGATATACATCTATTTTTTAGATGGATTGAACTTTTTCTGACGCATAAAAAATCCATTAATATTCAGGATCAGCATTTGAAATCATATAAAAGTAGATTATTATTGACTTAGGTTATTTACTGCCCATTCCAGTTAATATTATTATTGAATTAATAATAACAATAATATAGAAAATGTGTAGAATTATATACAAAATTGAATATTAACAGGCTCAGTTTGTCTTGCAAAATAATACAATCACATTTTAGTGATCTTATTCCATCAATGGAAAGTTTTGTTTAAAGACAGAGTAATATATAAAGGAAATCAATGAGACATAATAATTCTCTGTGTACAATACAGTTATTTTAAATTCTAGTTTATATTAATTTTTAGGGTTTTATATTGCAATATGCTGTAAATCAGAAAGATTAAAAAAGATACAACAAATATGAGATTTAAGAGTAATAAAATTACAAACTAATTACGAGGAAATTCTTACATTGTACAATGTATATTAAGTGTTGGTTATCCACATTAAATTCTATTACCTATTTTTTTAATTCTTTTTCTACTATTATTTTAAGCTCTAAGAGTGAATGATATTTTACAGAAATAATATTTAATATAACTCAAAATTAAATCCTTAGAACTCGATATTATATTGGCTTCAAGTGATTAACCTATTCTAAATTGAGGTATTTTCAAATTATCATGTGCTAAT
>Ga0315534_1003256_pt1 | contig 10522 bp, 6 predicted proteins | sample SalMarSW160240MG_FD_203094 | JGI IMG/M metagenome (GOLD analysis project Ga0315534, IMG submission 203094) | Salt marsh sediment microbial communities from the Plum Island Ecosystem LTER, Massachusetts, United States - Salt Marsh Sediment SW1602-40 ... | reverse complement strand
GGGTGCCCGCGGCGATGGACGACTCGCTGACGACCCGGCACAGGCCGACCTCGGCCACGCGGTCGAGGTGCGTGCCGCCGCACAACTCGACGCTGTAGTCGCCGATCCGAACGACGCGAACGGTCTCGCCGTACTTCTCGCCGAACAACGCGATGGCGCCGGACTTCTTCGCTTCTTCGAGCGGCATCTCCGCCACGGTGACGTCTGCGCCGCGGAGGATGTTCCCGTTCACCAACTCCTCAACGCGATCGAGCTCGTCCCGCGTGACCGCGGTGAAGTGCGAGAAGTCGAACCGCAGGCGGTCGGGCGCGACGAGCGAGCCGGCCTGCTCGACGTGCTGTCCCAGCACGGTGCGGAGCGCGCTGTGGAGCAGGTGGGTGGCGGTGTGGGCGCGGCGAACGGCCTGGCGCCGGGCGGCGTCGACGTTGCAGGCGACCTGCTGCCCCTTCTCAAGCCGCCCGCGGGTCACCTTGCCCACGTGGAGGAAGTACCCGTGGGCGCGTTTGGTGTCGAGCACCTCGACCTCGGCATCCTTGGCCGTGATCGTGCCGGTGTCGCCCATCTGCCCGCCCGCCTCGCCGTAGAAGGGCGTCGCGTCGAGCACGACCGTGACCTCGGAGCCTTCGTCGGCGGAATCGACAACGTTGTCATCCGTGATGATCGCCTGCACGGTTGCTTCGCACGACGCGGCCTCGTATCCGCAGAACTCCGTCGGCCTGGCGAACTCCTTAACCACGCCCAGCGGGCCGGTGTCGAAGGCGTCGCCCGTCATCGTTGAGGCGCTCCGCGCCTGCGCCCGCTGGCGCTCCATCTCTTTCTCGAAGCCCGCGTGGTCGACGCTCAGGCCCTCCTCGGCCAGGATGCTCTCGGTGATTTCGAGCGGCAGCCCGTAGGTGTCGTAGAGGCGGAACGCTTCGAGGCCGGGCAGCGCGTTGAGGTGCTTCGCCCGCAAGTCGGCCACCATCTCGTTGAGCAGGCGCGAGCCGTTGGCGAGGGTGTTCTGGAAGCGCTCTTCCTCGGCCTTGATGATGCGGGCGATGTTTTCACGGCGCTCGGCGATCTCGGGGTAGACGTCTTTCGTCGCGTTCCCGACGACGGGGACGAGTGAGTAGAGGAACGGCTCCTCGGCGCCGAGGTCGAGGCCGTCGAGCATGGCGCGGCGGATGAGGCGCCGCTCGACGTAGCCTCGGCTCTCATTGGCGGGCAGGACGCCGTCGGCGATGAGGAACGAGACGGCGCGGATGAAGTCGGCGATGCGGCGTACCCCGCGGTGTGCGTCCAGCTTGCCGGGGTCGTACTTGACCTCGAGCGTGTCCACGACCGCCCGCACGATGGGCGCGAAGATGTCGATCTCGAAATCCGACGCCACGCCCTGCATCACGGCGGCGGTGCGTTCGAGGCCCATCCCCGTGTCGATGTTTTGCATCTTGAGCGTCCGCAGCTCGCCGGGCGCCTCGCCCTTCTCATACTGCTGGAGGACGAGGTTCCAGATTTCGACGTAACGCTTGCAGTCGCAGGTGATGTCGCACTTGGCCGGGTCGGGGCAATGCGGCTGCGGGCCCATGTCGTAGAAGATTTCGGTACAGGGGCCGCAGAGCGTCCCGGCGGGCGACTTGCTGGGCGCGTCGGCCGGCCAGAAATTGTCGTGCTCGCCCAGCCGGTAGATTTTGTCTTCCGCCACGCCCACCAGGTCGCGCCAGTAGCCGTACGACTCGTGGTCGTCCTCGTACACCGAGACACAGAGCTTGCCTTCGTCGAGCTTGAGCCGGCCGACCACGAACTCCCACGCCCACTCGACGGCCTCCTTCTTGAAGTAGTCGCCGAATGAGAAGTTGCCGAGCATTTCGAAGAAGCTGTGATGGCAGGGGGTCCGGCCCACTTCCGCGATGTCGTCGGCGCGGAAGCATTTCTGGCACGACGCGGCGCGGCGATAGGTCAGGTTCTTGCCGAGAAACTGATCCTTGAACTGGTTCATCCCCGCGCCGGTGAAGAGCAGGGTGGGATCGTGCTCGGGCACCAGCGAATCGCTGGGCACTACCGTGTGACCTTTCTCCTCGAAGAACTTCAGAAACGCGCTGCGTACTTCCGATGTGTTCATGCTTTCCGGACCTTACCACCAAGGCACAGGGAACACGAAGGAACACAACGGCGAAGGATTGGCGGCGGCAAAGCGGCCGCGCATTGCCCGTCCTTGTGCGCCCTTCCGTCCGGGTGCCTTTGTGTCGTTCTGGTCAGGCGTCCTATTGCCCCGTCGGTTGCTCTTCCGCCGGTGCCTCCACCGCCGGCGCCTCCGCCGCCGGGGCCTCCGCCGCCGGGGCCTCCTTGATCAGGCCCTTGGCGACGAATATCTTGTGGCGGAGCTCTTCGAAGATCTCCGGGCTGTCCTTGAGGAACTGGCGCGCCCGTTCGCGGCCCTGGCCGAGCCGGATGTCGCCGTACGACCACCACGTGCCCGCCCGCTGGACCAGGCCGCACTCGTCCGCCAGGTCGAGCACGTCGCCCTCCTTCGAAATCCCCTCGCCGAAAATGATGTCGAACTCCACCCGCCTGAACGGCGGCGCGACCTTGTTCTTGACGACGGTGACGCGCGTTCGGTTGCCGACGATCTGGTCGCCCTCTTTGATCCGGCCGATCCGCCGCATGTCCAGGCGCATCGACGCGTAGAACTTGAGCGCCCGGCCGCCGGGCGTCGTCTCCGGGCTGCCGAACATCACACCGATCTTCATCCGGATCTGGTTGGTGAAGACCATCGCTGTCTGGCTCTTGCTGATGGCGCCGGAGAGCTTCCGCATCGCCTGCGACATCAGCCGGGCCTGGAGCCCGACGTGGACGTCGCCCATCTCGCCGTCAATCTCGGCGCGGGGAACCAGCGCCGCCACCGAGTCGATCACCACCACGTCCAGCGCGTTGCTGCGAATCAGCATCTCCGCCATGTCCAGCGCTTGCTCGCCCGAGTCGGGCTGCGCCACCAGCAGCGACTCGGTGTCGAGGCCGACGTTCTGCGCGTACACGGGATCGAGCGCGTGCTCGGTGTCAATGAACGCGGCCGTGCCGCCGGCCTTTTGTGCGTTGGCCATGACGTGGTAACAGAGGGTCGTCTTGCCGGAGGACTCGGGGCCGAACACCTCGCAGATTCGGCCGCGCGGAATCCCGCCGACGCCGGTGGCGATGTCGAGCGACACCGCGCCGGTGCTGATGCTGGGGACCTGCGGATAGCTGTCGGCGCCCAGCATCATAATCGCCCCCTTGCCGAACTGCTTTTCGATCTCCTGGAGGGCGCGGTCCAGCGCCGCCTGCTTCTGCTCTTTCGGATCCTTCCCGCTTGGCTTCTTGGCCATCCGCCCATCTCCCTTTTCAACTGAGTGGTCAGTACCCGCTACAACTCTTGTCTCGCCACCGCGCGATACACCGCGCCCTGCGGCGTCAGCGTGCTCTCATACAGCACCATCTCGGCCGCCGTGCACGAGCCGAACTTCGTGTCCGCGTGCCGCTCGAGCATCGGGATGAGTTCGTGCGCGCCCTTCGGCGACTTGACCCGGCCGATCGTCAGGTGCGGCACGAAACGGTGCTCCTGCTTGAAGCCCAGGGGCCGCAGCGCCGTCTCGAGCTTCGCCTGGAGCCGCGATACGGCGTCCGCGCCGGCGGAGACCCCCGCCCACAAGACGCGCGGCCTCCCTCGGGGCGGGAAGCTGCCCAGCCCCGTCACGGCGAACGCGACAGCACCGTCGCCCGAAGCCTCCGCCATCGCCGCCTTCACCTGCTCCGCCGCCTCCGGGTCGACGTCGCCGAGGAACTTGAGCGTCAGGTGAACGTTCGGCGGCGTCACCCATTTCACTTTGGCCGGGCATCGCGCCAATTGCTGCCGAGCGCGCTCCAACTCCGCCCGTATCTCGTCGCTCACCTCGATCGCCACAAATGCCCGCATTCGCCGGTCACTGGTCACTGGTCACTGATCACTGCCTCTCAGCCCCACGAAATCATCGCCAGAAACTCTTCGCGCCGCTGCTCGACGTCATCGAGCGAGATGGCCTTGAGCCGGTTGAGGCTGAAATCCTCGATGCAGAACGAGGCGATGACCGTGCCGTACAAGACGCCCCTCTTGAGCGCCGCGACCGACGTCTCGCCCGTTTGCGCCACGTAGCCTATCATGCCGCCGCCGAAGCAGTCGCCGGCGCCGGTCGGGTCCACCACCGTCTCGGTCAGCCGGGCGGGCAGCACAAACGGCCTGCCGTCCTCGATCAGGATAGCGCCGTGCTCGCCCTTCTTGACGACCACGATCCGCGGGCCCATCGCGGTGATCCGCCGCGCCGCCGTCAGCAGGTTCGACTCGCCCGTCAGCAGCCGCGCTTCCTCGTCGTTCAGCACCAGCCCGTCGACCATCTTCATCACGCCCAGCAACTCCTCGCGCGAGCCGGTGATCCAGTGGTCCATCGTGTCGAGGAACGCCAGTTTCCGGCCGGGCAACTGCTCCAGCACGGCTCTCTGCGCTTCGGGCGCCCCGTTGGCCAGAAACACGTACTCCGCGCCGCGGTATGCCTCCGGAATGGTGGTGTCGTAATCCTCGAACACGTTCAGGTCGACCTGCTCGGTGGTGCGTTCGAGGAAGTCGTCGCTGTACCGTCCGGCCCAGCGGAACGTCTTTCCGCCCTTCACGATCCGCACGCCGGTCGTATCGATCCGGCGCCGCTGCATATCCTCGAGGTGCCGGGCGGGCATGTCCTCGCCCACCGGGCTGACCAGCCAGACCGGCGTGAACAGGCTGGCCGCGTAGGCGCAGTACGTCGCCGACCCGCCCAGCACCTCCTCCGCCACGCCATGCGACGTCTTCACCGTGTCAAACGCGACCGAGCCAACGACCAGCAGCGACATCTCGCCTCCGAGCCTCAATTCCGCCCGCTGAGGTATACCAAACCGCGCGATTGCGGTCAAGGCCAGAGTGGGGCCGGCAGGCAGGGTCATTCGATTCTCGTTTGCCGCTGTAGGGGCGGTTCGCGAGCCGCCGCTACTACAGCCCCCCCAGCGGCGGAATCGAGGTCATTTGTGGCCGAGGGCATTGACCTCGGCCGTTTCCAGACGAAAATTGAACGACCCGCCTCGATGGCGAGCTTGCCTTGCCAGTTTGTGCGCTGTTTTATATAATTAGTGGCATGAGGGTCGGAATCGATTGCAGAGACCTGCTGGCCGGTTCGGTGAGCGGGATCGGGAGGTTCGTCGGGAACCTGCTGCGCGCCATCTCGCTCGAAGAGAATCCGCCTCAACTGGTCCTCTACGGCAACCAGCACACCGTCTTCGAGGTCCCCAACACTTGGGGCAAGCCCGTGCACGCGCGCACCCGCCGTGCCACCGAGGCCGCCACCTGGTGGTGGGACCGGGTGTCGCTGCCCCGGATGGCCCGGCGCGACAGGCTGGACGTGTTTCTCTCGCCGTGCTTCAAGGCCCCGGGGATCCGGTCGTGCCCCGTCGCCACCACCATCCACGACCTGCTGTTCCTGCGCATGGGGTCGGAGACCTCCGGCCGGAGCGCGATGTACTGCCGCGCGTTCCGGTCGTTCGCCGCCAGCTTTTCGCGCCGGGCGGCCGCCGTCCTCACCGTGTCCGAGCACTCGCGCCGTGACATTATGGACCTGCTGGACGTTCCGAAGAAGAAGACCCACGTGGTGGGCAACTGTGTCGGGCCAGAGTATCGGGTGATGGACGACGCAGGGCGGATCGCCGCCGCGAAGCAGCGCTACGGCATCGATGGAGAATACGTCCTGCACGTGGGCAATTTCGGCCCGCACAAGAACGTCGCGGGCCTGCTGCGGACGTACGCCCGCCTCGACCCCGAGCTGCGCGGCCGCTTCGGCCTCGTGCTCGCCGGCAGACCGGACAAGTGGACGGACGATGCGCGCAAAACCGTCGGAAAGCTCGGCCTCGAACACCGCGTCCGCATCACCGGCCACGTCGCCGAGGAGCATCTGCCCGCGATCTACGCGGGCGCCGCGGCGTTCGTCACGCTCTCGCGCTGGGAAGGATTCGGGCTGCCCGTGCTCGAAGCGATGGCCTGCGGCACGCCCGTGCTCTGCTCGAAGCGGGCCTCGCTGCCCGAGGTCGCGGGCGACGCCGCGCTGCTGGTCGACCCGGACGATCCGGACGCCTGCGTGGCTGCGCTGACGAAGATACTGACCGACGACGAACTCCGCAGGGAGCTCGTGGCGAAGGCCCTGACGCGAGCGAAGCAATTCACGCCCGACCGCTTCGCCAACCTGGTCCTCAAGGCCCTGACCGCTGCAATCGAGGCGGCTGCCGATGCGAACAGGTAAAGAGATGGATGCTGTCCTGAACGAGGAGCCCGAACAGATCCTCGTCCTCCAAGCGGGAGGCATCGGGGATGCGGTGATGGCGACGCCGGCACTGACGGCGATCCGGGGCCGGTTCCCCGACGCGCACATCGCGGTCGTCGTCGCTCCGCGTGCCGCCGCCGTCGTCCGCTCGCTGGACATGGGCTTCGAGCTCAAAACGCTTGAGCTGGGCGACACATTCGCACAGTTCACCGACGCCGCGCGGTTGATCCGCGACACGCAGGAGACCCGGCCCGATCTGCTGATCGACCTCACCTCGATCGAGAGTTCGGCCGCCGCTCGCAAGCGGCGGTGGCTCGCGCAGTTCATCCGCCCCAAGCTCGCGCTGGGCCGCAACACCGACGGCCGCGGTGCGTTCTTCGACGCCGCCCCAGACGAATCGCTGTTCGACCACCAGCACGAGATCGACCGCAAGCTCCGCGTGCTCGCCCCGCTGGGGATCCAGGTGGAGGACCCCCAGCCGCTCCTCCACGTCCCGGACGCGGCACAAAAGGCGGCAAGCTTGGCGCTGGCGGAGGCCGGCATTTCGGATTCCGACGTGCTGTTCGGGATCAACCCGGGCGCTCTCCTGCCGACCCGGAGATGGCCGATCGAGAACTTCGAGCGCCTCGCCTCGGTCCTGACCGAAGAGGCGGACCGGGCGCTGCTGGTGACGGGCGGCGAGGAGGAGCGCGGCCTGGTGGAGCGCGTCGCGGGCGCCGCCCGGGGCAAGGTCGCTTCTGCGGTGGCGAAGCCGCTGATGGAAGTGGCTGCGCTCATCGGCAGGTGCCGGATCTTTATCACCAACGATACCGGCGTGATGCACATCGCGGCGGCACAGAACGTGCCGGTGGTCGCGCTGTTCGGCCGGACCAATTCTCACCGCTACCGCCCCCGCATGCCGGCCGACCGGTGCGTGGTGCTCCAGCGGCCGACGAGCGTCTGCGTGGAGTTCAAGCCGGGGACGAAACCGACGGAATGCCGCCGCGAGTCTTGCCCAACTGTCGCGTGCATGACCACCATGTCGTTCGACTGGGTCTTCCACGCCGTGGAGCACCTCCTCGAATCCCACTGAGCGGGACCCCGGCTCGCGTATGGGATTGGCTGGCGGCTCGTGCGTCGGACGTCAGATTCTGGAAACCGGGGACAGATAACTTTCTTTCGCCGGACAACGGACACGCATTGCGCGGAGCGGATTGGCCCGGCGAAAAAAGTTATCTGTCCCCGCTTTCCTACTTGGGGTTGAGGAACGCGACGATTGCGTTGGTGATGGCGGCGGCCAAGGCTCGCTGGTGCGCGGGCTGGTACAGCCTCCGCTCCTCCGCCGGGTTGGACATGAAGCCGAGCTCGATGAGCACGGCGGGACAGACCGAGCGCCGCAGCACGCGGAACGCGCCGAGCTGCGTCCCGCGGTCGGGCGAATGCGTCACCTTACCCATCTCACACCGGACCAGGGCGGCGAGTCGTGTGCTGAGCAGCCGGTTCTGGCCGAGAAGGGAACGGACGATCTCCAGTCGCCTCCCTGCCGACACCGGATGCCCGCCGTTGTGCCGCTTCACGTCGAGGCTGTACTCGTCGCTCACCAGCAGCGCCCGAGAGGCGTCGGAGTACTTGCGGTGCACCACGAACAGGGTGAACCCCCGGGCCGAGCGGTTCGTAGCGGCGTCGGCGTGTATGGACACGAACACGTCGGCGCAGAGCCGGTTCCCCACCGCCGGCCGGTCGTTCAGATCGACGAAGCTGTCGCCCGTCCGCGTCATGGTCACCTGGACGCCGGCGGCTCGCAGCTTCGCCGCGATCAGGTGCGACACCCGCAGGTTCACCGTCTTCTCGTAGCCGCCGCTGACGCCGATCGCGCCCGGGTCTCTGCCGCCGTGCCCAGGATCGAGCACGACGTGAAACCGCGGCTTCGGCGGGCCGTTCGGCTGCTTCTTCGGTCCCGCCTGGCCGGGCTCCGCGGGCTTCAGGCGCTTCTCACACTCGCTGACGAAGCCGGGCGGCACGCTCACGCGCCCGTTCTCGATCACCACCCGGTGTTCGCGGAAATGAACCTGGTTGCGGATGAGGATCCCGCGGAGCCGCGGATTGAACACGATGGTGCCGCGCTCGCCGGACAGCACGACCATGTCCGACGCCGCATCCCGCGACGCCCGCAGCCCCAACTGCCTGGCCAGCGAACTGATCGCTGTCATACGCGGCGCGGTCGTGGCGGTCACCGTGGGCCGCGTCGAACAGCCAGCCAGTAATCCGAGGAACAAGACAGACGGTATGACGTAGCGAAATCGTCCGGCCAACGCTCACCCAGCATACGTTGTTGAGGAACACCACCCAAAATGACAAGCTATTATCGGCAGTCGCTCACGACGGTTCAATCACTATTTCGACGCGCCCGCTGGAAAAGTCGAGATGGATGTGTAAAATATGCGTCCCGCTGCACGCGCAGCGGAGGTGGCTTTCGAGACCGGGGCAGATTGAGGAGTCAGACTGATGACCGAACCAGCTCGGGGCGTTCCTCTCGAAGACATCCCCGCCATCGCGGGCCGTCTTCGGGCGCTGTCCATTCGGATGACCACGGCGTCCAAGTCCGGCCACCCGACCTCCTGCATGTCGGCGGCCGAGATCGTCGCCCTCCTGTTCTTCCGGGTGATGCAGTACGACCGCGGCAATCCGGCGTCGCCCAAGAGCGACAAGTTCGTGCTCTCCAAGGGCCACGCCGCCCCGGTGCTGTACGCCGCGCTGGTCGAGGCGGGGACCCTGTCGACCGAGGAGGCAATGACCCTCCGGCAGATCGACAGCCGGGTGGAGGGCCATCCCACGCCGCGGCTGCCGTGGGTGCAGGTGGCCACCGGTTCGCTCGGCCAGGGGCTCTCGGCCGGGGCGGGAATGGCCGCCGCGATGAAGAGGAAGCGCCCGACCCGCCGGGTATTCGTCCTGCTCGGCGACGGCGAAGCGGCCGAGGGCGCCGTGTGGGAGGCCGCCGCGTTCGCATCCCACTACCGACTCGGCAACCTGGTCGCCATCGTCGACGTAAACCGCCTGGGTCAGAGCGAGCCCACCATGCTCGGACACAACGTGAACGCCTACGCCAAGCGGTTCCGCGCCTTCGGCTGGAAGACCCTCGTCGTCGACGGCCACAACGTTGCAGAACTGGACGCCGCTTTCCGGCGCGCCTGCAAGCGGAGCAGCAAGCCCACCGCCATCCTGGCCAAGACGTTCAAAGGCCACGGCGTCTCGTTCCTCGAAGACAAGGAGGGGCACCACGGCAAGCCCCTCTCGCCCGAGGACGCGGAGAAGGCCATCGCCGAGCTGAACGTTGTGGAGAAGACGCCGACCAGGGTCGAGACCACCACCAATCCGCCAGTCACGCTGAAGGTGAAGGGCATCGAGCCGCCCTCGTACGAGAAGGGCGAGATGGTCGCCACCCGTGTGGCGTACGGGAATGTGCTCAAGAAGCTCGGCGCGGTCTGCAAGAACGTGATGGCGCTCGATGGCGACGTCAAGAACTCGACATTCTCGCAGGATTTCGCCAACGCGTATCCCGACCGGTTCTTCGAATGCTACATCGCCGAGCAGAACATGGTCGGCGTCGCGATGGGGCTGGCCGCACAGGGCTGCGTCCCGTTCGTGTCGTCGTTCGGCGCGTTCCTCGTCCGCGCGTCCGACCAGATTCGGATGGCCGGCATTACGGGCTGCAACATCAAACTGTGCGGGTCGCACGCCGGCGTCTCCATCGGCGAGGACGGCCCGTCCCAGATGGCGCTGGAAGAACTGGGCCTGATGCGCTCCATCCCCGGGTCCGTCGTCGTGTATCCCTCCGACGCGGTATCGGCGGAGAAGCTGACCGTGGCCGCGGGCGAACACGGCGGCTTTGCGTTTATTCGGACAAGCCGGCCGAAGACGCCCGTGCTCTATGAAAACGACGAGGAGTTCCCGCTGGGCGGGCTCAAGGTGCTGCGTCAGTCCGACGCCGACGCCCTCACCGTCGCGGGAGCGGGCGTGACCCTGCACGAGGCCCTCGAGGCATATGACGAGTTGAAACGGTCGGGCGTGAGCATCCGCGTGGTCGACCTCTACTCGGTCAAGCCGCTGCCCGTAGCGGCGCTGGTCGAGAACGCGAAGGCGACCGGCGGCAAGGTGCTGGTCGTGGAAGACCACTATCCCGCGGGCGGATTGGGCGAGGCCGTCGCCGCGGCGCTGGCGCC
>Ga0315534_1003253_pt1 | contig 10529 bp, 8 predicted proteins | sample SalMarSW160240MG_FD_203094 | JGI IMG/M metagenome (GOLD analysis project Ga0315534, IMG submission 203094) | Salt marsh sediment microbial communities from the Plum Island Ecosystem LTER, Massachusetts, United States - Salt Marsh Sediment SW1602-40 ... | reverse complement strand
TATTGCTTTTAACCTTTTTAGGTGTGAGAGGAATAGGATGACAGCATCGCAGGTATGGCTTCAGGTCGCAACGATTGGGATCGCCGTAACCGGTAGTCTGCTCGTGCTGCTCGACAATCGCCGGTTACTGGTTTTTACACTTGCTGTTCAATATGCCTTGGTTTCATGGATCATTACATTCACACTAAACGTACAAGTCGCTGCTGCCAAATTGGTTGCTGGGATGGTCTCATGCGCGATTCTGTTTATCTATGTGAGGAGCGTAAAAGGAAATACTGCGGACGACTTGTCGAGAACAATCCCGTTCAACCGCATCTTTCGGATCTTGGCGGTCTTGCTGGTTCTGTTGGTGGGCATCGGTGTCAGTGCGGTTAACTTGGTCAATTTCGAGGGGATACCTTCAGAAGTAGGCCTTGGTACCGCGCTGCTTGTTTGTTTGAGTTTTCTTCACCTGGGATTGTGCGACGAGCCATTGCGTGTAGGCATTGGATTACTCACATTTCTTGCCGGTTTCGAGCTTACGTACACCATACTCGAACCATCATTAGCCGTCGTGGGCTTGCTGGCCTGTGTGCATATCGGAATTGCGCTCGTCTGCGGTTATCTATTACTTATTCGTGATGTTGATCAAACGCAAACGAGGCAGTACGAATGAGCGTACCACTGATTATTCTGATCCTGACGGGAATTCTAGCGATTGTCGTTTTGCCCTTTCGTGGGCGATGGAGTTTGACCGCTTCTATCGCCTCAATTGGCGCATTGCTAATCGGTGGTTTTACTTTGCTGGCTACGCTGGAGGAGCCGTTCGTTTTGCTGGGCACTTCATTGAAGTGGAGCAGCACTTGGCGATTGCTGGGAAGATCGATGATCTTAGATCAAGGTAATCGCGCCGCCGTAGCGTTCATGTATTTGGTTGGGGGGCTGATTTTTGGGGGTGTATGGATCGCGCGCCCGAATCGGACTTTTATATTCGTAGGCATCATTTCTATCGGCGTTGTCGCTGCGTCATTTATGATTCAACCGTTCCTATTTGCGGCTATATTCCTTGAAATTACCGCAATGGGGGCCGTCCTTATTCTTTCGTCCAGAGAATCTACTTTTCAATCCGGCAGCGTCCGGCTGCTGGTTTTATACACATTCGGAATGGTTGCAATTCTCATTGCGGGGTGGATTCTAGAAAACCAGGGCGTAACTCCGGCAACGCCGGAATTAGCTGCTCGAGCCACGATCCTTCTTGCGCTCGGATTTTGTGTGCTCATGGCTGTACCGCCTTTTCACATCTGGCTTCCTGGCACGGCGAGGCAATCGAACCCATATGCTCTGGCGTTCGTTTCGATACTGCTTCAAAGCGCGGGTGTGTTTTTCTTGCTGCGGTTTCTCGATTCGTTCGTTTGGCTTCGAGAAAACCTAGGTTTGTTTCAAGGCATTCGGGTTGCCGCAATTGTGATGATCTGTTTAGGCAGCATCTGGGCGCTCGCCCAGCAATCCCTTCGAAAGATCATGGCCTATGCTTTGGTTTCGGATTTTGGCGTAACCTTGCTGGCCATCGGAACGAATACACCAGAGGGTTTCCAATTGGCAATCGGCATGACGGGCGTCCGTGTAATTAGCCTGACCGTGCTGGGAATCGGTTTGGCCACTCTTGAAAAATACACGCTAGAAATTAAAGAGCAGGCCAGCTATAAGGGAGCTGCATACTATTCGCCGATTTCAGTCGTGGCAATATTAACCGGATTACTTTCTCTGGCGGGTTTTCCATTGTCCGCAGGTTTCCCGGGAAGATGGGCATTGATTGAAACGTTGTTCGCTACAGACCGTTTGGCCGGGTTCTCTGTACTTTTATCGCTTGCATGCATCGGATTAATCGTGTTGAGATGGTTGCGGATCTTCCTTTCGCCTGAATACGAGGGTAAAGCGGTGCTGGTCCCGCTTGTCGAGCGAGGCTTCATGATTAGCGGTGTGGCGTTTTGTCTGCTGCTTGGAATTTTCCCTCAATTGAGTTATCCATGGGTCGTTGAGGCAGTGGCCGGAATGACCCAATTATTCCCATAAAACCCATAATTGCCATATGCTATAATCCGCGCGCGTCTCTAAAAAGAGGGTAAATACATGCAGCAAGAGCAAATTGAAAAACGGCTCGAGTGGTTGGACGAAAATCGTAGAAAAGACGCAGATGCAATCAGTCGAATAATGGAGCGGCTAAGCAACATTGAAGAAAGCGTAGAAAAACAGGTGCATCATGGACAAGAAATGGCGGAAGAATTAACGCGCCTGACGGCTTTGGCAACTCGAATAAATCAAATTGACGATACGCTCGTTCAACACCGCAAAGAAGTCTCGAAGCAAGTAACGGACGCAGAAGAGCGGCGGACGAAGAAGGAAAAAGAATTAGAAAAAATCAGGCATGCAGATCTCAAAGAGAACGCGAACACACTCGATGATATTCGGCAGCAACTTCAAGATTTACAGAGCCTAAGTGAACAGACGAATGAACGGAAACAGGAGGAAATTCGAATATCCAAAGAATTGGATAATTTTCGCAAAGAATTGGATGATTTTATCGCCAATGATGACCTTAGATCTCGATCGTTGGCGTCAATGGAGGAAGGTAGAAAACAGGATGCGAAGCGGGTCGCTGATGTGCAATCCGAGGTATCCAATATTCGACAAAGCATCCACCAGCTGCATGGCGAATTTGACAGCGTTCAAGATCGTGTGCGACGAACTGAAATTCAGATTTCCGAACTGAGAGCAAGTGAAGAAGAGCAAAGTGAGCTGCAGAAGATCTGGGCGGAGCAGCAAAGCCTGAAGCAGACCGAATTTGAGCGTGTTTGGAAAGAGAAAGAAAAGAAATTCGACGAGTATATCAAGCGAGGAGGTGAACTCGACGAGCGTTTGTTGGCATTCGAGGTGTCATACCAAAACCTGAAGCAAGTGAAAGATGATTTTGACAAAGCGCTCGATCGTCTCGAAAGAAGGATAAACGAAGTTACTGAAATGCATCGCATCAACACTGATCGAGCAAAACAGGAGTGGAGTGCTTTCCAGGCGGACGATCAAAAGCGCTGGAATACATACAAACTCACCGTCGATGAACAATGGCGGGAGCATAATCGATTGCACGATAAAATCACTGCGCAGCTGGATCTTCTGGAAGAGAATTCCACAGAAGCCCTGCGTTTACTGAATATGATGAGGGAAAACGACCTCGAGCGGCTGACGCATATGATGACGATGTTCCGTGAGTGGGCTACCGAATCAAAGGATTAAACAACGAAGAGCACCCTCTAACGGCGAAGCCCATATTTTCGCAGATAAAGGACCACAACAGGCTTTCAAATCTAAGTGAGTGAAGTTCCAATGGGGGACAAGAGTGTAGTTGCTCGCAATGTCTATCGGGATCGACAGTATCAGGTGATGTGGAAGCAAAGAGGTTGTTTGATCGATCGCCGTACAAGGACAATTTGCGAATCCTACTCGGGAGCGCGACAAAACAATGAAAGTGATTGGAACCGCCGGGCATGTGGATCACGGCAAATCGCGTTTGATTTTAGCGCTTACCGGCATTAACCCGGATCGCTTGAAAGAAGAACAAGAACGCGAAATGACGATCGATCTCGGTTTTGCCTGGATGGAATTGCCGGACGGGGAAACGATCGGGATAATCGACGTCCCCGGACACCGTGACTTCATCGACAACATGCTCGCTGGCATCGGCGCGATTGACGCAGCCTTGATCGTCATCGCAGCCGACGAAGGAGCAATGCCGCAGACACGCGAGCACTTGGCCATTCTTGATTTGCTGGATATCAACCGAGCTGTCGTAGCGCTTTCAAAGGTAGATCTCGTTGAGGACGAGGAATGGCTTGCACTCGTAACGGACGAAATACGGGGATTGCTTGCGACGACGAAGCTTGCAGATTCGCCAATCATACCGGTATCGAGCGAAACCGGAGAAGGACTCGATCGATTGGTAAGCGCAATTCGAGGGGTATTAAAGGATAGCAAGGAACGGAGAGACGTCGAGCGACCGAGGCTTCCAGTCGACCGGGTTTTTACGATCTCAGGGTTTGGCACGATCGTTACCGGCACGCTGATCGATGGATATTTGACCGCAGGACAGGAAGTTGTCGTTCTTCCAGGTGAGCGGAAAACGCGCATCCGCGGTCTTCAAACGCATAAGCAGAAAATCGAAACGGCGGTTCCCGGAAGCCGCGTTGCAGCGAACCTCACAGGAATCGAAGTCGCAGAATTGGAGCGGGGTGACGTTATTACGCTTCCGGGTGCGTATGTAGAGACCCAAAACATCGAGGTCCATTATCGACATTTGCAGGGTGCAGATACCAAATTGAAACACAACATGCAACTGAAGATGTTCACCGGAGCATCGCAGCGGGAAGTACGCGTACGTCTGCTTGCGCGTGATGAAATTGATCCGGGAGATACCGGTTGGCTGCAGCTCATTCTGGAGAACCCCGTCGTTGTCGCTCGGGGGGATCGATATATTCTCCGGAGGCCGTCGCCCGGGGCTACATTGGGTGGCGGGGTGATCCTTGAGCCGCATCCTATTCGTATGAGAAGGCGGTTCGACGTACGGAACGTCACAAGGTTGGAAAAATTGCTGAAAGGGGATCCTGCAGATATCCTCCTGCAATCTCTCGATGAACTTGGTCCGGTATTGCTGCAAAAGGCGCTTCTGCATGCCAGACTCGAACAGGAACAAGAAGACCAGGCGGTTGGGATTCTTTTCAACCGAGGGGAGATCATCGTGCTGGACGACGATCGAGCCGGCGAGCTTCCTGGTCCAGCGGATTACGTCATCAGTAGAAGGGCGTGGGAAAATTTCGAAGATCGGCTTCGAGGATTGCTGGATGCTTACCACAATGAGAACACTTTGCGATTGGGCATGCCGCTGGAGGAGCTTAAATCGAGGTTGAATCTTTCCGCAAAGCTATTTCCAATCATGCTTCAACGAGCTGTGGACACAAATGTCGTAGTAAACGATCGCGACCGGGCAGCACTAATGGGTCACAAGGTCGAGCTGTTGAAACCGCAAGAGACGGCAGTTGCGAAATTGCTAAAATTGTTTGAGCAGCAGCCTTATTCACCGCCCAGTGTAAAGGAAAGCATGGAAAAGGTTGGTGAAGATTTGTATCATTATTTGATAGAGTCCGGTGTACTAATGCAGTTGTCGAAGGATGTGGTATATCGGTCTACCGATTTTCATGCAATGAGCGAAGAAATTCGGAGTAAACTCGAACGAGAGCGCAGCATCACGGTCGCACAGGTACGCGATATGTTTCACACATCACGAAAATATGCGCTGGCATTAATGGAATACATGGATTCGGCTGGAATAACTACGAGGAAAGGGGACGAGCGCGTCCTTGCCTCTTAGTTTGTTATGACGATTGTTTATTGGTTTTCTCATTCAGATGCGGTGTTGCATTGAGACGGACAATTTGCCAGGTGGCATAGTCCTCGTCGTACTCCACTTGTGCAAAGCCCGAATTGGCGAATACGAATTTCGGCGGAAAGATTCGGCCACCGGCGGGCGCGATCCCCAATATCACGCGCAGAACAGCGTTAAGGAAGCCGCCGTGCGATACCACGATGTACGTGCCTGTTGGCCGTTTCATGAGTGTTAGCAGCGCCCGCCCGGCGCGTATATATGTTTCCAACCAACTCTCTCCATCGCCGTGAAAAGGATCATAGGAGGACGGAAGAGCATCTTTCGCGAGCCACGACCTGACGGTTTCATAATCAGCACCTTGCGCTTTGCCTAATCTCCGCTCCATCCATATATCATCGTATTCAACAGAACAACCGCAGTGCTCGGCGAGAATTTCAGCCGTCTCGCGCGCACGCATCAGCGGGCTTGCCAGGATGGACGTGGGTGTAGCGATCGACGCAGAAAAGTACCGTGCAAGTTTCAACGACTGCGTACGTCCTTCCTGCGAGAGCGGATAATCGGATTGGCCCTGCACGATATGCTCGAGGTTTGCCTCGGATAGCCCGTGCCGTGTGAAAAATATCCGCTTCATACGATTCCCATGGAACGCGCAAGGATTTCCAGAGGATGGTAAGCAGGCAGATTCGTGTGTTTTGAAATCCACCATCGGCATGTTTCGGAATCCGACATGATGAAATCGGCGTCCATTGTGATTGCCTTGCGAAAGAGATTTTCACCGACGGAATAAGCGACTTCGTAGCGTTCGGATTTCATGCCGTAGGTGCCTGCCGTTCCACAGCAGGCAGACTCGGAAACCTCGAGTTCCAACTCCGGGATTTCTCGCAGGATCGTCAACGCGGGTGTGCCGATTCCATGACTGCGTAACTGGCAAGGGGGATGATACAGCGCACGGGCAGCGACCCCTCTGAATTTAATACGGAACAATTCATCGGGCATGAAGTGAAGAATAAATTCAAAGAAATCGTAGGTCGAATTTGCGAGAAGTCTCGATTCTTCGGTATCGATTCCAAGTATGGCGCGGTAATTGTGCTTGAACGCCAACGTGCATGAAGGACTCGTTCCTATGATGGGGATCCTCTCTCGTAAAAAAGGTTCCAGGTATTTTATATTCTGAGTTGCGAGTTTGCGCGCGGCATCGAAAAGGCCATTGGATTGGAGTGGCAGACCGCAGCAAACCTGTGGGGGTAGAAATACATAAAGCCCGAGCCGTTCGAGAATCGCAATCGCAAGTTCACCAATTCTGGGCTCGAAGTAATTCGTGCTGCAACCATGAAAGTAGCCGACGGTGAGGCGAGAAATCTCTTCGAGACGATTTGGCGTTCTGACGTAATATTCACGCAGGGCTTTTTTAAAATTTGTCCGCGCCAGGGCGGGAAGAATCGCCTTGCTGCTGATGCCCAGATATTTTTCTAGCGCGGACCGCAATCTGGGTGATTTAAGCAGTGAGTTCGCTAGCGGTGTTATTCTCGAAGCGAACCGCCCGATAACTTCGGGGCGCGAAATGATTCGATCTCTCCAGGGGACCTTGCGCGTTGGTCGCTCCTTCATTCGTGCAATCATTTCGGCCACGGGGACGTCGTGCGGGCATACGAGTGAACATGTTCCGCAACTCGAACACCACTCTTCACCGACGTTCGGCAGCGCATAGTCCGGATGCCGAAAGCGAAGGATTTGTGGGCCAACGGCTTTCGGTCCGAGGAACAAATCCGTGACTTTGGCGACAGGGCACGATGCAGTGCAGATGTTGCACTTGAGACACTGATCCGCAGCGAGAAAATCTCGGATCATTCGAGCGCCGCCTCCACCGCACGTTGCGCTGTTGCGATGTCAATACCCTGGCGCGATCCTTCGATTTGACGGTCGGCGCCGGCGATGATTCCGCCTGCGGCGAACAAGTTCTCGAAAATCGGATCACCGTGCAAGTCGATCGGCTGCATGCGGGAATTAACCAGCAAGCCGTACTTTTCATAGGGTTGCTCGTCGAAAGGTGAGGGCTTAAGCCATTCTTGATGGCTTTCGGCATACTCGACGGGAAGGTTAAATACAGATTCAACAATGTTGCCATTTCGTCCCGCAACCAGTCCTCCATGCAGAAGTCCGCCGGTTGCAAGGATGACGCTGTGTGCGTCGAGATTTTGTTCGCCTCCAGCCGTTTGAAGAGAGACACCGGAAACGCGCTTATTTTTTCCGCTGTGGTCAATCCGGCCTGCTGCAGGTGACCCGAGGATGATGTCTACTCCCATTTTTATCGCTGTATCGGAGAGCATGTTTTCCAAACGTAACCCCGGTAAACTTGGAGGCGGAGTGGGGATTTCGAATAGTTCAACACCGAGTAGGTCCTGTACTGAACGAAAAACACGCTGAGAATGATGCAGTCCTAGAACAGCGGGAAGACCGAGACGATCGACACCTGCCAAGCGCGGTCTCCACAGCCGTGAAATTCTTTCGCGATTCGAGGAATCTGCAAACCGCTGAGCGATGTCCGTAGCATAGAGATCGCGTTGCGGCACGGGGCCGGGTAACGGGAGTTGCATTGTGCGCCTGACGGTATATCCGTTCATTTCAAGATTCTTGGAAAGTAGCGTCGGGAAGAAATCCCGCAATCCCGCGATCGAAGCGATTGAAATCGGAATATTCTTTTGAATGCCGGTCTGTGCTAAAGAAAGCGGAGCGTATGCAGTAGTGTGGATCGCGCCAAAAGCAGTCGGAAGAATGGTGGGTTTTGAGAGTGTGCCGATGAAAGGATAATCGGCATCATGAGAAATCAGATCCAGTGTTTCAAGTGCGGTGTTGAGCGCGTCTTTCCCTGCGAGTCGATACGGATGTGTTTTTTTGAGACGGGACAGCGCCCGGGAAGGTGCGGAGCTGGACCATACATCGATGCAGCCGTGGGAAATGGACAGGCCACCGTGGCCCGAGGCGACGAGAGTCACACGCGCGTTGCGTTTCGATGCGGCAATGGCAGCGTACAATCCGCAAAATCCAGCGCCAATGACCAGAACGTCCGTCACGAATCGTCCCCCAGCAGTTGCTGGATATCGAGCAGCTCCAGGTACAAACGACGTGTAAAGGCCATTTGGCGCATGCTTGGTCCCCAGGCCAAGGGGAGTGTGCCGCGCCATCGCCTCTCGATAAATGAAACGAGGTCGCTAAGTGCATTCTGCGCTTCGTCGGAAGCATAGGCCATCGCACTCGCGCGGACGGCGCAAAAGCCAGCCTGACACGGCCCCATTCCCAGGCGTGTTTCGCGGCGAAGATCGTCAAGACTGGAATGGTTTCCAGATTGAAGTGCGGCTTCGATCTGCGAACGCGTGACGATTTCGCATTCGCAAATCACCGAATCATTGCGCTCCTCGCCTGTTTGATTCAACCGTTCGGCTCGGCTTGGTAGTATGAAATAATTTTTACGCTGTGGGTCTATCGGTACAGATTTGGTGGAGCATTCATCTGCGATGTCGAACTCTTTCGCGACGAAATCCACCGCATACTCTGCCATGAGGCGAAACGTAGTTAATTTTCCCCCAAACACGCTGAGGAAACCCGAAATCCCATCTGTGACGGCGTGATTGATCAGAACATGAGATCGCGAAACGTCTCTCGTGGTATCCGAATTCCGCTGGCCTGGATTATATAGCGGGCGAATGCCCGACCAGGCTCGCAAGGCTCTGCGGTTCGAGACTCCCGGAATCAGTTCCTCACCCTGATGCAGCAAAAAATCGATTTCGGCGGGATCGATAGAGAGTTCCTCGGCAGACGCGACGGGGATATCGGTAGTGCCGATGACCATCGCCGACCAGTTGGGAACGATCGCATCACCGTCTTTTGGGGGACGACAGCGATGAATGACGGTGTGCGTAAGTCGATTGGCTATAGCAACCAGCGTGCCCCTGCTGTGCGTGATGGGAATATGAATATCCGCAAGCGCGGCAATTTGATCGGCCCACGGTCCTGTGGAATTCACCACAATATCGGCACCGATGAGAATTGTGTCCTGTTCGATTTCTGAAAAGACTTGTGCTGCCACGATGCGATTGTTTTCGATGACGAAGCCGCGCAATTGGTGGTGAAGCCAAATCTGGCCACCGATCTGACGAATCGAACCGGCAAGGCTACGTAGCAGGTCGAACGAATCCAACGCGCCGTCGTTAAGTAAAAAAGCCTGGGAAATATCTGTTGTCAGTGATGGTTCGCGTCTGCGTACGTCTTCGTGCGAAAGGCGATCAACGTCGATGCCGATCGCTTGGCAGGCACCGAACCATTCGGGGACATAATCTGGAGGATCGGTATCCAAAGAAACATAAAGCCCGCCGGTGTCTTCGATAGCGTGAGGTGCGATGCGTCGAAGAATTGCATTCTCGGCTGCGCATTCGCGCGCAGTATCGGGATCCGAGACCGCATAGCGACCACCCGAATGAAGAAGTCCATGATAGCGACCTGAAGTGCCTTGCGCAATGCCGCTTTGGTCAACAACAACGACTTTAAGCCCGCGCAGGCATGCATCCCAGGCAATACCCAGACCCGTAGCTCCAGCGCCAACGACAAGCAATTCAGTCGATAAAGAGGGCATAGCACGGCCATTCTGCCATAGAAAATGTGGATGTCAACTTAAACGAGGGTCAATTGACTGAAGGATGAGAATCGAGGTCGTTCAGGACGTCTCATCGAGATCGCGGGTCAATTCGAGAAGATTCTTGTCCTCTTGATAGTCCATGGCGAGCGCAAAAAAGAGTACGTCTTCCTTGTTGTGGTCCACTCGCAACAACACGCGAGACAATCCAGATTGGCGCGCCCAAGTTTCTGCGGCTTTGATCAAGCGGCGCCCGATGTATTGCTTGCGATACGGTTTACGCACGATAAGGGAAACGATTTCAGCTAATCTTTCATGATACAGATCACTAGTCACGTGCAAATGCGCATAGCCAATTAAGTGTTCTCCTGACACTGCGAGAATCAGGCGATCAGATGTAGGTAAATCATCAATGCGTTTTTTTATTTCCGTTGACGTAACAGAAAAACCTTCTTCCGTATGAAGTAAGGCAATTTGCTCGAGCAACGG
>Ga0315534_1003250_pt1 | contig 10535 bp, 8 predicted proteins | sample SalMarSW160240MG_FD_203094 | JGI IMG/M metagenome (GOLD analysis project Ga0315534, IMG submission 203094) | Salt marsh sediment microbial communities from the Plum Island Ecosystem LTER, Massachusetts, United States - Salt Marsh Sediment SW1602-40 ... | reverse complement strand
CGCCGCGCGACCGGTCCGGCTCGAGTGCATCGCCCGGGGCTACCTGTTCGGGTCGGCCTGGTCGGAGTACGAGGCCACCGGCGCGGTGGGCGGCCGCGCGCTGCCGAGCGGGCTGCGCCAGGCCGAACGGCTCCCGGAGCCGATCTTCACGACCACGACCAAGGCCGAAGCCGGGCACGACGAGCCGCTCACCGAGACCGAGGCCGTCGAGCTCGTGGGGGCCGACGTGTACGAGCAGGCCCGCACGGCGTCGCTGGCGATCTACGCGCACGCGGCCGGGCACTCCGAGCGCTGCGGGCTGCTCCTCGCCGACACCAAGCTCGAGTTCGGGGTGTGTGACGACGCCCTGGTCGTCATCGACGAGCTGTGCACCGCTGACTCCTCGCGGTACTGGGCCGCCGACCAGTACGCGGCGGGAACGTCCCCGCCGTCGTTCGACAAGCAGTTCGTGCGCGACCACTACCTGCGTCTCGGATGGGACCAGCAGCCACCGGTGCCACGGCTGCCCGCCGGGGTCATCGACGGCACCCGCGCGCGCTACCTCGAGGCGTACGAGATGCTCACCGGCCGCAGCTTCGACGAGTGGTACGGCAACGAAGACTCCTGACCGTCTCAGCGGACGTCGGGCGGCCGACGCCTGCGGGCCCCACCCACCCACCGCCGCCGTCTCGCTCCGCTCGCCGGCGACGCCCTGGTCGCCGGCCGCCCGACGTCCGCGGCGTTCGCAGTCACGCCGGCAATTCGGCTGGACAGCGTTCCGTTCGGATGAGGAGTCGCGTCGCTACCATCGCTCGGGTGAGGTATGCCGCGCACGTCGACGTGACGCACCTGGCGGGGGTGCTCGACCCGCAGGGCGCGACCGTGCAGCGGGCGCTGCCGGCGCTGGGGTACGACAACGTGTCCGACGTCAGCATCGGCAAGACCATCCGTCTGGTCGTCGATGCTCCCGACGAGCACGCGGCACGCGCCCAGGTCGAGGAGATGTGCGAGCGGTTGCTCGCCAACCCGGTGATCGAGGCCTACGAGATCACGATCTCCGAGCCCGCCCAGGTGTGACGCGGCGGACCTGAGGTGAGCGCCCGAGTCGCGGTCGTGCTGTTCCCGGGGACGAACTGCGAGCTCGACGTGGCGTACGCGGTCGAGCGCATCGGCGGCTCGGCCACCATCGTCTTCCACACCGAGCGCGACCTGCTCGGTGCCGATGCAGTCGTCGTGCCCGGTGGCTTCGCGCACGGCGACTACCTCCGCACGGGCGCGATAGCACGCTTCTCGCCGATCATGGAGGCTGTCGCGCAGTTCGCGAGCGACGGTGGCCCGGTCGTCGGGATCTGCAACGGCTTCCAGGTGCTCACCGAGGCGAGGCTGCTCCCGGGCGTCCTCCAGAAGAACTCGGGGCTGCGGTTCCTGTGCGACACGGTCGAGGTCGAGATCGTGACCACGCGGTCGGCGCTCACGAGCGGGGCGACGGTCGGCGACGTGCTGCGCCTGCCGATCAACCACTTCGAGGGCAACTACACGTGCGACGCCGCGACGCTCGAGCGCCTTCGGACCGATGATCGCGTCGTCGCGCGCTACGTCGACAACCCGAACGGGTCCCTCGACGACATCGCCGGCATCTGCAACGCGGCAGGCAACGTCGTCGGCCTGATGCCGCATCCCGAGCGCGCGATCGAGTCGATCCTCGGCTCCGACGACGGGATCGTGCTGCTTCGCTCGCTGCTCGACGCCGCCGCGGATCGCGCGACCGCGTCGCCGGCGTTGGCGCGCTGAACGACCTCACGGTCGGTGCGAACTCGGAGGCGACGCAAGCGCAGTCAGCCGCGAGTGATGCCGGCCTGCTCGAGCACCTTGGCCGAGACGCCGAGCTCCCGCCAAGCGCCGTACGTGATCCCCTTCGAGTCGCCGTAGGCCTTCGCGACGCGCACGAAGTCGCCTTCGAGTGACGAGAGATCGACCTTCCCCGCGGACTTCGCCGCCAGCTCGACCTCGAGATCGCGCCGCTCCTGCACGAGCTGGAGCCGCTTCAGCGTCGATGCGTCCTGGGACTCCTTCTCGATCGCGGCGAGCCGGGCCGTGATCGAGTCGGGCGTGCGCTGGCGCCCGCGGCGGGGGCGGTGCTGCTCGAGCGCGTCGAGGTAGGCCTTCACGGCGCGCCCTTGCTCGCGGCCGACCGCCAGCTTCCGCTTGTGCTCGTCGGTCATCCCCTTGGGTGCCATCGGATCCCCCGAAGTCGGTGACGGCGCTTATCGCCAAATCCGCACACGGCCATACCAGGATATCCACGGCATCAATTTGGTGAAATGACGCGCCGGTAGGATCCGGCCGTGCCTGTCGTCGACGAGCCGCTGCACCGGCAGCTGGGCCTCACCGACGACGAGCTCGACACCATCGTCGGCCTGCTCGGGCGCCCACCGTCGGAGCTCGAGCTCGCCATGTACGCCGCGATGTGGTCCGAGCACTGCTCCTACAAGTCGTCGAAGATCCACCTGCGGCGGCTCCCCACCGAGGCGCCGTGGGTCCTGGTCGGTCCCGGCGAGGGCGCCGGCGTCATCGACGTCGGCGACGGGCTCGCGCTCGCGATCCGCATCGAGAGCCACAACCACCCGTCTGCGGTCGAGCCCTACCAGGGCGCGGCCACCGGTGTCGGCGGGATCATCCGCGACATCTTCTCCATGGGCGCACGGCCGATCGCGCTGATGGATCCGCTCCGCTTCGGCCCACTCGGCGACCCGCGCACCCGATACCTCTTCGAAGGCGTCGTGTCGGGAATCAGCGGCTACGGCAACGCGGTCGGGGTCCCGACGGTGGGCGGCGAGGCGGTGTTCGACGACTGCTACCGCGACAACCCTCTGGTCAACGTGCTGTGCGTCGGTTTGCTGCCCGCCGACGGCCTCGCGCTCGCTCGCGCGGAGGGCGCCGGCAACCTCGCCGTGCTGCTCGGCTCCTCGACCGGCCGCGACGGGATCGGTGGTGCCAGCGTCCTGGCGTCGGCCGCCTTCGACGCCGAGGCGGGCGCGTTGCGACCGTCGGTGCAGGTCGGCGACCCGTTCGAGGAGAAGCGGCTCATCGAAGCCACGCTCGCGCTGCTCTCCCAGGGGCTCGCTGTCGGCATGCAGGACCTCGGGGCGGCGGGCCTGTCGTGCGCGGCGTCGGAGACAGCGGCGAACGCGGGCGCGGGCATGGACGTCGACGTCGCGCGAGTCGCGAAGCGCGAGCCCGGCATGAACGCCATCGAGGTGATGACCTCGGAGAGCCAGGAGCGGATGCTCGCGATCGTCGAGCCCGCCAAGCTGGAGACGGTGCTCTCGGTGTGCGCGCGGTGGGAGGTGCGCGCCACGGTCGTGGGGCGCGTCACCGACACCGGGCGGTTCCGCGTGTTCGACGGGCTGTTCGACGCGATCGGGATCGACGGCGAGAACCCCGCGCCGCCGAGCGGCGATCCGGCGCCGCCGCGGTCGTCCGACGCGCCGCCCGCGGCCGACATCCCGTGCGAGAGCCTCGGCGACGGCCCGGTCTACGAGCGTGATCGCGCCCGGCCCACGGACCACGAGGCCCGCCTCGGCGACGACCCGGCGCCGCTCCTCGTCGCCCGCTTCCCCGCGGGCGCCGACCTGGGCCCCGAGCTGCTCGCGCTGCTGTCGACACCGACGGTGGCCGACAAGTCGTGGATCTGGCGCCAGTACGACCACCAGCTCTTCCTGAACACCGTCATCGGCCCGGGGGGCGATGCGACGGTGCTGCGACTGAAGGGCACACCCCGAGGTATCGCGCTCTCCACCGACGGCAAGGCCCGCTTCTGCCGACTCGACCCCCAGACGGGCGCGCGCCTCGTCGTGATGGAGGCGGCGCGCAACATCGCGTGTGCGGGCGCCGAGCCGCGCGCGCTCGTGAACTGCCTCAACTTCGGAAACCCGGAGCACCCCGAGGTCATGTGGCAGTTCGGAGAGGTGATCGGCGGCCTGGCCGACGCGTGCACGACGCTGGGCATCCCGGTGGTCGGCGGGAACGTGAGCTTCTACAACACGTCGGAGGGACGCGACATCCATCCGACGCCGGTCGTCGGCGTCGTCGGGGTCATCGAGTCTCTCGACCGGCCCCCGCCGGGCCCGGCCCTCGTTCCCGGCCACCACGTCGTCGTGCTCGGTGCGACCGGGCCCGACCTGGGCGGCTCGGAGTGGGCGGCGGTCGTGCACGGGCTCGCCGCCGGTCCCCCGCCGCCGGCCGACCTGCATGCCGCGGCGTCGTTGCACGGGCTCGTCGCGGACCTGGTCGCGAACCACCGGATCAGCGCGGTGCACGACGTGGCCGACGGTGGGCTCGCGGTCACGCTCGCCGAGATGGCGATCGCCGGCGACTGCGGCGCGGCGGTCGTGCCCGACACCGACGTGTCCCCGGCCGTGTGGTGCTTCTCGGAGTCGACCTCACGCGTGGTCGTGACGGTCGATCCCGCGGGGCTCGAGGACGTGCTCACCCGAGCCCGCGACGCGCGCGTCCCGGCTCGCGACGCCGGGATGACCGGTGGCACGCGCTTGGTCGTCGACGGCGCCCTCGACGTCGCGCTCGCCGACGCCAGCGCCTCGTGGCGCGACGCCATCCCGAACCACGTCGCTCCCTGATCCGATCGTCGGCTCGCACGCCCGGCGACCGCTGCGGTCGCCGGCTGTGCCGACGCATCGAGGGGGCGCCGGCCTGGTTACGGCGCCGCAGTCGTCGTGGTCGTCGACGTGCTCGTCGTCGGTTGTGTGGTCGGGGTCGTCGGTTGCGTCGTCGCTACCGTGCGTCGGGTCGTGACGACTCTGGGCTGCGTGGTCGTGGTCGTCGATGTGCTCGTCGTGGTCGTCGACGTGCTCGTCGTCGACGTCTTCGTGCCGCCGTTGCCGCCACCGCTGGCCGCGAGCACGACGCCACCGCCGATGAGCAGCATCGCGACGACCGCGGCCGCGGCGATGATCAGCCCCTTCCGCTGCGGGGACTCGTCGTCGGGACCCCCGCCGCGACCGCGCGGGGGTGGCGTCGACGGACCGCCGCCGCCGGGTGGGGGCCCGACGTCGACGGGCTCGGTCGGTGCGCCCCCGCCGCCGCCCGCCGGCGCGCCCACGCCGGCGAGCTCGGCGGTCTCGTCGCCCCCCGCAGCGGCAGCCGCAGCCGCAGCAGCCGCAGCAGCTGTCCCGGCAGCCGCGCCGGACGCGCGGTCCTCGTCACCCGCGGCCGCGAGCGCGGCACCGAGAGCGATGGCATGCTTCGGGTGCACGTCGACGTTCACCGGACGACCGAGGTCGGCGGCCACCATCTGCGCCACGAGCGGGATCCGTGACGACCCGCCGACGAGGAGCACGACCTTCACGTCGTCGGGCGTGACGCCTGCACTCGTGAGCGCGCGGCGCAGCGCGTCGAGCGTCATCGAGATCTGTGGGCGGATCATGTCCTCGAACTCGCCACGCGTCAGGCGCACCTGCGTCTGCAGGTTGGGCAGCAGCACCGGGATCGACGCGTCGGTGTCGGAAGAGAGCGCCTCCTTCGCGTCGATGCACTCCTGGCGCAGGCGCCCGACCGCGGCCATGGCGTTCGGGTCGTCCTCGTCGAGCTCTTCGAGGGCACCACCGAGCGAACGTTGGACGTGCGCGAACACGGCGGCGTCGAAGTCGATGCCACCGAGCCGCTCGATGCCCTCGGGACTCCCGAGGGTCTCCCACCCGGTGTCGGTCTTGCGCAGCACCGCGGCGTCGAACGTGCCGCCCCCGAGGTCGTACACCGCGATCGCGTCGCCCGCGTCGACGCGCTCCGTCGACGCGTAGTGGATGGCCGCGGCCTCCGGCTCCGACAGCGTGATCGCGTCGCCGAGGTCGGCCTGGCGGATCGCGTTGTCGAGCAGCTCGCGCTTGTAGGCGCCCCAGTTGGCCGGGTGCGACACCGCGACCCGGTCGGGCGCGCCGCCCTCTCGCTGCTCCACCTCACCCACGGCCCAGCGGAGCAGCTCGCTCATCAGCAGCTCGGCCGAGTACGGCGAGCCCCCGAGGAAGATGGGGGTCGTGTCGCCGACCCGGCGCTTGAACTCGCGGGCGACGCGGTCGGGCTCCGTCGCGGCTCGCCGCTCGGCTGCCTCTCCCGTGAGCACCGTGTCGGCGTCGCGCATCAGCACCACTGACGGAACCGAGTCGCTCCGGCTGCCCAACGTCGCGATCTCGGTGTGGCCGTCACGACAGGTCGCGGCCGCGGTGTAGGTGGTCCCGAGATCGACTCCCAGCGCGTAGCCCACGTCCTCACCTTCCCCGGTCGTGAGGCCCCTTCGACGACGGGCCTCTCGTGTCGGTGGCCGTCGGCGACGGCCTCGTCGCGCGGCACAGTACGCGAAGCCCACGTCGGCCGCCCTCGGGGGCCGGCACGCGGATCCGGCGGCCGGTTAGGGGATCTCCCCGATGGCCGGCCCGGCAGGTCTGCGTACCCTGTTGGAGAGACGAGAGGAGCCGACGGTGAGCGGCGCGACGTTCCTGGACCTGGCCCAGGACCTGATGGTCGACGCGGGCGCGAAGGCCGCCTTCGACGCGGACCCCGATGGCTTCCTCGCCGCGCGCGGCTTCGATGGGCTTTCGCCCGCGGACGTGGGCGATGCCGTCGGGTTCGTCGCCGACACGCTCCCGGCCGACGCGGCCCGCCAGCTCACCGACCCCGACGCGGGCGGCGAAGGTCTCGTCCGCCTCGCGCGGCTCGAACCGATCGACGTCGCCACCGAGGCAGAGCCCGCGCTCCCGGAGCACGATCCGAGCGGGGAGCTCGATCTCGGCGACGACGGCGACGCATCTGACGACGGCGACGGGTCCGCGGGACTCGACCCGCCGGGACAGGGGGACCCCATGGCAGCCGACCTCGGCGACGACGACCTCGATCCCGACCCGGTGGCCGTCCATCACCTCGCCGACGACGACGGTGGCATCGACCGGCTCGACGAGTCGGAGTCGGAGCCGGAGCCGGGGTTCGGCGTCGGGTGGGAGCCGGGCGACGCCGACGACGTGACCGCGGCCTCTCCCGAGTTCGCCAACGTCCTCGAGCATCCCGCCGACCTCGACATGGACGTGACGCACGTCCCCGACCTCGCGCTCGGTGCGACCGACCCGATCGGTGAGGCCATCGCCTGGGCGGACCACGAAGAGACCGCGGCACAGCACGCCGAAGCCCTCGAGCACGACGCGGGCCACGACGCCGTCCCCGACGACGGCACCGGCGACCACCACCACGACGGCGACCACGACGGCCACCTCGACTTCTGAGCCGCCGCTCGGCCGGGGGGAGATCGTTCACCGAGGCGTCATTGCCGCCCCTAGACCTGCCGGCGCGTTTCCCCTATCGTCCTGGCTCTGGAAGCGGGGATTCCCCGATCCGAACGCAGCGGGGGATCTGCAGACTTCATCGTGGCTCCCGAGATGCGGGGGCTCGAATGGAGGAGGGGACATGCCGATCACACAGATCGATATCGAGGGTGCGGAGAAGGTCATCGAGGATCTGCTCGGGAGCCAGGACGAGGCCGAGGCCTACTCCAAGGACCCGCAGGGCTGGCTGGGCGAGCACGGCTACGAGGGGCTCAACCCGGAGGCGGTCGCTCAGTGCGGCGCCGCCTACGGCGGAGCCGGCGCCGCGTCGGCGGGCGCCGGGGCTGCGGCCTCGGGTGTCGCGGGTGTCGCGGCGGCGCTCGACCCGATCGTCTACAACAACTACTACGACGTCGACAACTCGATCACGAACAACATCGAGAACCACGGCAACCTGGACTTCAACCAGCAGGTCGGCGAGGGCAACGTCAACGTCGAGGACTCGACGATCGAGGGTGACGTCCAGACCCAGACCGGTGACGGGATCCAGATCGACGACTCGACGGTGGTCGACTCGAACCTCGCCAGCGGTGACGACAACCAGCAGGCCATCGACCAGTCGAGCAACGTCGACGTGGACGTGGACCTGGGCGGCGACGACGGGGATCCGGGCGGCGGCGGCGACGGCGCCGAGGAGGCCATCTGACTCGGTCCCCCGACCACACGATCCGCGCACGGCCCCGGGTGTCTTCCCGGGGCCGTCGCCGTTGGCGGGCGCGTCACCACCGGACTGAGCCAGGATCGCTCCGATGACCACCACCTCCGAGGGAGCAGCGCCGGCCGAGGCCGAGGAGCAGGCGACTGCGCCGAGTCCGGCGGTCGACGCGACGCTTGCCGCGCTCCACCTCACGACCAAGGCATCCGCCGCCTACGGCCGAGACGACCTCACCGCTCGCCTCAACACGGCGAAGCGGCGCCTCGACGACCCGGCGTTCCGGGTGCTCGTCGTGGGCGAGTTCAAGCAGGGCAAGAGCTCGCTGGTCAACGCCCTCCTGAACGCGCCGGTCTGCCCGGTCGACGACGACATCGCGACCTCCGCGCCGACCGCCGTCCAGTACGGCGAGCAGCTCGGCGCGCGGGTGCTCTACGCGCCGCCCGACGACGACCCCGACGCGGAGCCCGAGGCCGTCGACGTCCCGGTCGACCGGGTGCGCGAGTACGTCACCGAAGCGGCCAACCCGGCGAACGAGCGTCGTGTGCAGTGGGTCGAGATCGGGGTGCCGCGCAAGCTCCTCGCCGACGGGCTCGTGCTCGTCGACACGCCCGGGGTGGGAGGGCTCGGCTCGGTGCACGGCGCGATCACGGCGGCGGCCCTGCCCATGGCCGACGGGGTGCTGTTCCTCTCGGACGCCTCTCAGGAGTTCTCCGAGCCGGAGATGACGTTCCTGAAGCAGGCGCTCTCGCTGTGCCCCAACGTCTGCTGCGTCCTGACCAAGACCGACTTCTACCCGGCATGGCGCAAGATCCTCGAGCTCGATCGGGGCCACCTCGCCGACGCGAAGCTCGACCTCGAGATCCTCCCGGTGTCGTCGGTGCTGCGACAGCAGGCGCTGGACACCGAGGACCGCGAGCTCAACACCGAGTCGGGCTTCCCGGCGCTGCTCGACTCGCTGCGCACCGAGATCGTCGGTGACGGGGAGCGGCGCGGCGTCCAGGCGGTCTGCTCCGAGATCCTCGCCGTCGTCGACCAGCTCGAGACGCACTTCCGCTCGGAGGAGAAGGCGCTCGGCACCCCCGAGAGCGCCGAGGAGCTCCAGCGCGACCTCGATGTCGCGAGAGCGAAGTCGGAGAAGCTCAAGAGCCAGACGGCGCGCTGGGCGCAGGTGCTCAACGACGGCATCGGCGACGTCACGTCCGACGTCGACCACGACCTGCGAGCCCGCTTCCGCGAGATCCTCCGCGAGGCCGACGCGGCGATCGACGAGGGCGATCCGGTCGAGTTCTGGGACGAGTTCGAGCCGTGGCTCTACCGGCGGACGGCCGAGGATGTCGTCTACTCGTTCCGCCTGCTCCAGGGGCGCGCCGACGAGCTGAGCGCCCAGGTGGCCGAGCTCTTCCAGGTCGACGAGGAGGAGATCGCCTTCCACCCCGAGCTCGCGGAGGGCGCCGCGGCCCTCCGGCGCGCCAACGCCACGGCGTCGGCCGAGTTCAAGGTGATGACGAAGGGCCAGCGGATGATGACCGGCTTCCGGGGCGGCTACATCGGGGTCCTGATGTTCGGCGCGCTCGGCTCGATGATCGGCCTCGCGGTCGGCGCGCTCCCGGTCGCGGCCGGCCTGCTCATGGGTCGCAAGTCCCTGCGCGACGAGCAGGAACGCCAGCTCACCATCCGCCGCAACACGGCCAAGAACTCGATCCGCAAGTACCTCGACGAGGCCCAGTTCCTTGCCGGCAAGGAGCAGCGCGACACGTTGCGGCGGCTCCAGCGTCAGCTGCGCGACCACTACAACACGCGCGCCGAGGAGCTGCACCGCTCCGTCGCGGAGTCGGCCGGCGCTGCGGCGCAGGCGCTCAAGTCCGACGAGGCGACGCGCACGAAGCGGCTCAAGGATGTGCAGTCGGAGATCCAGCGGATCCTCGGGCTGCGCAAGATGGCGCTCGAGGCGCGCGACATGGACACCGATGAGGCGACGGGGCCGAAGGCGTGAGCAAGCGGCCGCGAGACGGGTATCCCGTCGAGCAGCGCGCGGGGTCCGAGCGACCCGGCGCGAAGCGCCAGGAGCGGGAGAGGTGAGCAAGCGGCCGCGAGACGGGTATCCCGTCGAGCAGCGAGCGGGGTCCGAGCGACCCGGCGCGAAGCGCCAGGAGCGGGAGAGGTGAGCGACGCGCTGCTGGCGCGCGTCGCCGCGCTGCTCGACGAGGCCGTCGGCGTCTACCAGGGCACCGAGGACGCCGAGCGCCTGGCCGCGCAACGGGAGCGCCTCGACGAGCCGCTCCGGGTGGCGATCGCAGGTCGGGTGAAGGCGGGGAAGTCGACGCTCCTGAACGCGCTGGTCGGCGAGCCCCTCGCGCCGACCGACGAGGGGGAGTGCACGCGCATCGTCACCTGGTACCAGGACGGGGTCACGTACCGGGTCACGATCCTCCCGCGGGCGGGCGAGCCTCGGGAAGCTCGGTTCGCCCGTCTCGAGGACTCGGTCGACGTCGACCTCGGTGGGCTCTCGCCCGACG
>Ga0315534_1003249_pt1 | contig 10540 bp, 8 predicted proteins | sample SalMarSW160240MG_FD_203094 | JGI IMG/M metagenome (GOLD analysis project Ga0315534, IMG submission 203094) | Salt marsh sediment microbial communities from the Plum Island Ecosystem LTER, Massachusetts, United States - Salt Marsh Sediment SW1602-40 ... | reverse complement strand
CAAAGTTCACACCTATGAGCTCGACAGACAGCAGAAGGTCTCTATTCGAAGCCTATGCAGCTTTCTGATCGATACAGCGGGCCACCATGTGCAAGAGCTTGGCTATACCATCCCCCAGCTGCTCGAACAGAACAGGAGCTGGTTCTTCAGCCGTTTTCTGATCCGTATGCAGGAGTATCCGGGCTGGCGGGAGAAGATCTCCGTGGAAACCTGGCCATCGGGCAGCCAGAAGCTCCTTTTCATCCGGGACTGGCGCTTGTTTTCAGGAAAACGGCTGATCGGACAGGCGACCAGCGGCTGGCTGATGATCGATATGCTCAAACGCCGTCCCCTCCGACCCGAATCATACCCCGAATGGGACACCTTCATCCATCCGGAGCGAACAATCCCCCATGTATTCGGCAAGCTCCCCGCCCTCGATCCCGACAGCACACCTACGGCAAAGCAGGAGTTCACCGTGCGTTTCAGTGATGTTGACATCAACGGTCATGCCAACTACCTCAGCTACATCGAATGGGTCCTGGAGGGTATCCCCCCTGAAGTCAGGATCGAAGAGGAAATCGCTGAAATGGAGATTCACTTCTTGAGCGAAGCAAATTTCGCTGAGAACATAATCACGAGCTGTCTTCGGAACGGTGAAACGGATATAGTCCCCGTCTCGGACCGCAACGCCGGCTCACTAAAAGGAACAGAGTACCAGCACAGCCTTGTACGCAGACAGGATGGGGTTGAGGTGGCTCGGGCTCGGACCGTGTGGAGACCGGTCGTCTGACTGTGAGCTTCGATGTACTGGTGCTGGGCTCAGGTCCTGCAGGCTACTACTGTGCCCTGAACTGCGCCCGTCTGGGCAAGCGGACGGCTCTGGTGGAGAAGGATCGCCTGGGCGGCACGGGCTTTCGCTGGGGCTGTCTTCCGTTAAAGATGATGCTCGACCGGATCAGGAACGCGCCGGGCGCTGAAACTCCCCTATCTGCGACATCGGTGATAACCGAGACCGCCGGGCGGATCGAGGCTGTAGAAACCCGAATCCAGAGGCGCCTGGCCGGTTCGGGGGTGACGCTGATCAAGGGACAGGGCAGGTTTGCGGATCCCGGCACCTTCCGGGTCGGGAAGAGATCTATTTCCGCTTCTCAGATCGTCATTGCCACGGGAACAGAGCCGGCCGGCCGGCCGGGAATTCCCCTCGACGGGAAGACGATCATCAGCCACAGGGACGTTCTGTCCCTGTCCCGGGGTCCGGATCATCTTCTCATTCTCGGCGGGGATGTGGAGGGCATCGAGTTCGCCGACCTCTTCTCCCACCTCGGCACTCGGGTCACGGTCGTGGAGAAGGAAGCGACGATCCTGCCGGGCACGGACCGGGATCTGGTCGAGCCCCTCGAGGCGAGGTTGATTGCCCGAGGAGTCAGATTGATTACCGGGGCGGTGGTTTGCGGCTGCAGCACCGATGAAACGGCTGTGAGGGTAGACCTGGACAACGGGTCTCATCTAATCGGGGACAAGGTGCTGGCAACGGGGCTGCGTCGGGCCAACCTTCCGGAGGGGTTGGCAGAGGCGGGTGTCGATCACGACGAGCAGAAGATTCGAGTGAACGGTGATCTTCAGACCAGCCGCGGCAATATCCATGCCGTCGGAGATATCAATGGGATCACCGGGATGGCCCATGCGGCAATCCAGCAGGCCCTGCTCGTGGCCCGGCGCATCACGGGGGGTGTAGACCGCCCCAGTGCGGGGCGTGGCACCGACAAGGGAGGTGCTGCGCTTCCCGGTCCACCCTATCCCCGCGCCGTCTATACGCTCCCGGAAATCGCCGGTGCCGGCAATCAGGAAAGGGAGCTCGACGCCGAAGGGATCCCCTACCGGCGCCGGGCGTATCGGATCGGCGATACCTGGAGAGGATTTTCCAAAGGGATCGACGAAGGATTCGTCAAGATTCTATCAGGACGGGACGATCGGATTCTGGGAATCTGGATGTGTGGAGGCGATGCATCGGAGCTCGCTTCTCTTTTCGGCGCTTTGGTGTCGAAAAACCTAACGGTCGGAGAGCTCCTTCACAGCCTGATCCTGCACCCGACCTTGGGGGAAGCTCTACTCGAAGCGGCGATGGAAATTGGGCAGGAGAGCGGCGGCACTATCCGGGCTCAGTAACGCTGGAGCGGCCCGTCGTAGTCCCTGTTGGTGATCCTGCTGACGATCTCCGTGGATTTGGCCATAACTTCCCCCAGATCGATGTTCACCAGAGATCCCTGTCGAACCACGATCCGGCCGTCCACGATCACCGTATGGATGTTTCTCGGGTTCAAAGAGTAGAGCAGATTGGCGAAGACGTTGTGCTCAGGCACCATGTTCGGGGTGGCCGGATCGATCAGTACCAGATCGGCCAGGCTGCCCTCCTGCAGCTGTCCATAAGCGGGCAAACCCAGGATCTCCCCTCCCCGATGCACCAGAGGGAGAACTTCGGCGATCGGGGCCACTTCGGCATCATCCCGGGAGCTCTTGGCTATAAAAGCCGCGTCCCGCGCTGCTTCGAATATGCTGAGGGTGTTGTTCGAGCAGGGCCCGTCCGTACCGAGTCCGACCTTCACAGCGGCAGCCTGGGCACGGAGGAAAAAGTCGTTCACGTCGCCGAACTTGAGGTAGGTCTTGGCGCAGTGGGCCACTCCGGCTCCACCCTTCCGGATCAGCTCCAAATCGCGGTTCGTCGCGTAGTAGGCATGAGCCAGGATAGTGCCGGGCCGGAGCACCCCCGTGTCGTGCAATATCTCAACCGGGGTTTTTCCGTGTTCAGAGAGGCTCTGCTCAACCTGCTCCCCGGTTTCACAGGCGTGGACATGCATCTTCAGGTCCAGCTCCGCCGCCTTCTCCGCGACCTGTCGCAGAAAGCTATGCGGACAGATATAGGGGGAATGGGGACCGAGGGAGAGGTTGATCCGCGGCTCCCTGTCCCGGTATTCCCGGACAAACTCCAGGGTGTGTTCGAACTGCTTCTGCCAGCCCTCCCCGGTTCCGAAAACGGCCCAGCTTAGATCAGCCCGCATCCCGGCCAGCTGGTAGGCCTCGAAGGCCCGGTCCATGTGGAAGTAGTGGTCGGCAACGCAGGTGACCCCCGACAGGAGCATCTCCGCAGCCCCGAGCAGGGTACCGAAATACACATCTTCCGGCTGAAGGTTGCGCTCGTAGATCCACACATAATCGTTGAACCAGCGTTGCTCGTTCACATCTTCGGCGGCTCCCCGAAGCAGGGTCATGGCTGTATGGGAGTGCAGGTTGACCAGCCCCGGGATCAGATACATTCCCGAAGCGTCGATCAGCTCCTCACCGTCCGCCGGAAGATCCCGTCCGATCTCCCGGATGCGCCCCTCGGCGAGGCGCACATCCACGCCGCTTCGCCGGGACAGTTTCTGAAAGCAGAGTGTCGTGGCGTTGCGGATGATCAATGAGTATCTAGGACCTTGATCGCCTGAAAGAGCATCTCTTTGAAGAGAGAATTGTCAACTTCCATGGCAACGGCGGTGTTGGCGCTCCGTCCGGTCACCCCATAGACATCGGCTACGGTTCGCCCGCGGGTCAGGTCTCCTTCGGTTTCAATCTCCACGTTCATGTTGCGGGTCTTGATCACCTCGGGTTTGATCAGGTGAGCGATGGCCAAAGCGTCGTGGAGGGGGGCTCCGTCGAAGCCGAAGATATCTTTGTTGGCCTGGGCGAAGAACTTGAGAAGCGGCGAAACCACCCGGGAGACATTCCCGTTCAGCCTGGACAGCTCTTCGATATCATCGAAGCCGAACAGGGCCTTGTTGGTCACATCCAGCCCCACCATGGTGATCGGAACACCGCTCCCGAACACGACCTTGGCTGCCTCCGGGTCCACGTAGATATTGAACTCCGCAGCCGGGGTGATGTTGGAGTCGAACACGGCACCCCCCATCAGCACGATCCGCTCCAGCTTGGTGGTGATCCTCGGATCCTTGAGCATGGCCAGGGCTACATTGGTCAGCGGGCCGGTGGGCACCAAGATGAGGGGTGTTCCCGATTCCATGACGGTCTGCACGAGAAAATCCACCGCATGCTGCTCCACCCCCTGCACCCTCGGCTCTGGCAGGTCCGCCCCGTCCAGGCCTGAAACACCGTGGATCTCCGGGGCCACGGTCAGATCCCGAAACAGGGGCTTGTCCGCCCCGCGAGCAACGGGCACATCGGTTCGGCCGATCAGGGTCAGGGTCTTGAGGGCGTTCCGGTAGGTTTTCTCACCGGTCTGGTTCCCCGCAACCGTGGTGATCCCCAGCAGCTCGAGATCATCGGATGAACTGGCCAGCATGATGGCCATCATGTCGTCGTGGCCTGGATCACAGTCGATGAGGATGCGCTTCATATCGATTCCTTGATCTTCCCCACCTGCTTGGCCTCCCCCACCTTCCGGGTTCGTTTCTTCAAAGCCCGTGCGGAGTAGATCGTCAGGGCGATGACCGTTGCCAGATAGGGAATCAGGGCGATCAATTCCGAAGGAATCTGAAGAGAGGCGAAGTAGATGGCCAGAGCGTTGACCGCACCGAACAATAAAGAAGCCAAAAACGTCCCCAGCGGCATATAGCCGCCCAGAGTGGCGGCGGCGACGGCGATCCAGCCGCGACCCGCAACAAAGTCCCTGGCAAACCAGGACACGTACCCCATCGACAGATACAGTCCCCCGAAGGCACCGAAGAACCCGGAGAGCATCAAAGCCCACATACGGGTCCGGTTGACATTGATCCCCACCGATTCGGCGGCATTGGGATTCTGTCCCACGGCTCGAATCCGCAGTCCCAGGGGAGTCTTGAAGGTGATGATATAGAACAGGATAATTGCCAGGAAGGCACCATACGTCATGACATTGTGACCGCTGATGATCGTTCCCAACACGGGGATGCTCTTTATCAGGGGTATATGTATCTCGGGGAAAAGCAGACTCTTCAACGAGCTGGACTGCCCCTTTTCGCCCGTTGTGATAAACAATAGAAACACGGTAATTCCACTGGCGAATATGTTCAGGGCTATCGCGGCCAGGATGATGTCCGCCTTCAGGCGAAGGTGGAAATAGCTGAGGATCGCACCCATCGCCACTCCGGCGGCGATCCCTGCAAGAAGAGCCAGGACCAGGCTCTTGGTGAAAGCGCTGACGATGACCCCCACGAAGGCGGCCACCAGCATGGTTCCTTCCATGGAGATGTTGATCGTGCCGGCCAGGTTGGATATGGACACGCCTATGGCGGCGAACAGCAGGGGCGTCATGACCCGGAAGACGGCAAATCCGAATTCGACGCTCAGGATGCTCTTCAGAAGTGGATTCATACCGCATCTCCCTTCTCGGCCTGGCGCAGGGTAATTCTGTACTTCCACTGGCTCAAGAAGGCCTCGGCGGTTATCAGCAGGATGATGATCGACTGGATCACCGTGATCATCTCCGCAGGAACGTCGGACATCAAGTTCAACACCCGTCCGCCCACCTGCATGTAGGAAAGAAAGAACGAAGCCGGAATGATGAGCAGGGGATGATTTCTACCGATGATGGCCACTATGATCCCGCTCCAACCGTAGCCGGGGGAGTCCTGCCAGACAAAGCGGCGATGGATTCCCATGATCTCCGTCGTACCGCCTATAGCGGCGAGAAAACCCAGGATCACCTGGCAGAGGATAATCACCTTGAACACGTTGATCCCGCCATACCTGGCGAAACGATCATTGAATCCGGTGCTGCGGATCTCGTAGCCGGTGGTGGTGTGGTACAGGAAATAGTACACCAGCACAGCCGCGACCAAAGCCAGGATGATTCCATAATGAATTCGGGTATCGGGAATAAACCGTGGGAGCCAGGCGGTTTCCGGAAACTGATAGGAGACGAGGAATCCCGCTTCCTTGTCGCGAAAGTGAAAGTTGATCAGGTAAAGGCCGAGGAAGTAGGCAACATAGTTCAACATCAGGGAAGACACCAGCTCACTGGCCTTCCACTTTGCCTTGAGAATTCCTGGGATGAAACTCCAGGCGGCTCCGGTCAAACCGCCTACCAGCAATACCAGAGGGATATGGATAAAGGCGGGCATATTGGTGGAAACGGCGAAGGCCGTAGCCACAGCTGCACCTAGATACAGGGAACCTTCGGCTCCGATGTTAAACTGCTTGGCCTGGAACGCCACGGCTATGGCCAATCCGCAGAAGATGATCGGTGAGGCGGTTTCGAATACATGAGCGAACCGCGAGCGGGTGAGAAGCGGTCCAAGCAGAAATGAGCGCAGGGAAAATCCGGGCTCCCGGCTGATCAGAAAGATTAGGAAAACACTGATCACGATACCGATGGCAATGGCGATGATGACCCGGATCAGGGTGAAGTACTTAAGCAGGAACTTTTCCACTCACGGCCTCCTCTCTTTGGACCCCCAGCATGTAGGGACCGAGATCCTCCGCCCTGACCTTCGACATGTCCTGGAAGTGGGCCACGATCTCTCCGTTGTAGATCACGATCACCCGGGTAGAGAGCTTCAAGATCTCATCGAGATCGGCGGAGACCAAAAATACGGCCCTGCCCCGGTCCCGAGCCTCCCGAAGCAGGCGGTGAACCATCTCCTCGGACCCCACATCGATGCCCCTGGTGGGTTGGGCGGCGATGATCATGTCGGGGTCCGAAGAAAGCTCTCTGGCCACAACTACTTTCTGGATGTTCCCTCCGGATAGAGAAGATACAATGGTCTTTCCCGACGGCGCGAGAATATTGAACTTCGCGATCAGTTCCGCGCTGTGCCGGGAGATGTTTTTCCACAGCAGCCGTATCCCTTTGGAGAAACCTTGTTTGTAGTACCTGTCGAGGATGAAATTCTCCTCGAGCGTGGTTTCTTCGGCTACCCCGTCCTCCATCCGGTCTTCGGGGATATGGCACAGTCCTTTTTCCCGGATCTTTCTCGGGGAAAGACCGATCAAAGCTTCCCCCCGCAGGGCGATCTCTCCTTCCGATGGTTGCAGCAGTCCGGCCAAGATCCTCACCAACTCGGTCTGCCCGTTCCCGACCACCCCGGCCAAACCTAGAATCTCGCCGGCCCGGACATCGAAGGAAAATTTGTTGAGCACCAGAATCGCCTCGTCATCGACGTAGGAGAGATTTCGCACAGACAACAGCGGTGCTCCCAAGTTGGTCGAGGCGGGAATCCGCTCGAAGCTGATGTCTCTACCCACCATCAGATGGGCGATGTCATGTTCGGTGAGTTCCTCCGCGTCTCGGGTGTCGATGACCCGGGCATCCCTCATGATGGTTACCCTGTCTGCGATCTGCTTGACTTCGTTCAACCTATGAGAGATGAAGATAATGGTTTTGCCCTGATTCTTGAGATTCCTCAAGGTTTTGAAGAGAACCTCCGTCTCCTGAGGGGTTAATACGGAAGTCGGTTCGTCCAAGATGAGCAGCTCTGCGTTTCGGAACAGGGCTTTGAGGATCTCGACCCGCTGACGCACTCCAATGGGCAGATCTTTGATTTTCTTGTCCGGTGGAGCCTGCAAACCGTAGTCCTCGGAAACCTGACGGGTAATCTCCCCGGCCCTGTCGGTATCCAAGAAGATCCTGGCCCGTCGCGGTTCATTGCCCAACACGATGTTTTCCGCCACGGTGAGGTCCGGTGCCAGCATGAGATGCTGGTGCACCATCCCGATACCCAACTGAATGGCGTCGTTGGGGCTGCGGATGCTTACCCTGCTCCCCTTGAAGAAAATTTTCCCTTCTTGGGCCTGTTCGATGCCGAAGATGATCTTCATCAGCGTGGTCTTGCCCGCGCCGTTTTCACCCACGATAGCGTGGATGGTGTTTTCCTCGACTGAAACACTCACACCCCGGTTTGCAATCACCCCGTTTTCGTATACTTTGAGGATATTCTTCGCCTCGAGGATATTATCCATGATTGAAAACCCCTCTTTCCGATCCGATCGGGCAGTGATCGAGAAAATCTGCAGAATAAAAAATGGGGAATCCCGTTATATCATGTCCGGGATTCCCCACCGGTCAGCCTACTGACCAATGGCCGTGTCAATGGAGATCTCGCCGCTGACGATTTTCTCTTCCAGCTCGTTGATCCGATTCCGGAATTCTTCGGGGATGAGCTTCTTGTAGTTTTCGTTGTCTGCGACACCGACACCATTCTGGGCGATACCGAGCACCTCGGCTTCGCCGACGGGTAATTTGCCTTCAATGTAAAGTTTGATGGCCCGGTAGAGGGAATCATCTACATTCTTCATCATTGACACAACAATGTTAGCAGCCATACCGGGATCGGTATCTTTGTAGAGCAAGTACTGATCCGAATCCACGCCGATGGCGTAGCGATCTTTGTCCTTGGCCGCGTCGAGCAGCCCGATTCCCGTCTGACCAGCTACGTTGAAGGCGATGTCCGCGCCCTGCTCGTATTGAGCCAGAATCAGCTCTTTACCCTTGGCGGAATCGCTGAAGGAGTTGGCATAGGATACGAGGACGTTGACATCGGGGTCGATGTATTTGGCGCCCTGGGCGTAACCGACTTTGAAGTCGTTGATCACAGGAATATCCATACCGCCGAGAAAACCGACGACCTTCTGCGGATTGGCCTTGGGCATGTCTGAGGTGGTGACCATGGCCGCCAGGGCTCCGACGAGAAAGGATCCCTCGTTCTGGGCATAGAGGATGGAGTAGACGTTGTCCATGTTACCCTTGGAATAGTCCACCGAGGTGTCGTAGGTGATGAAAATCTTCTCCGGATGTTTAGGGGCAATCTCCTGCAGATAGTCCACCAGCTGCCAGGTTCCGGCGATGACGATGTCCCATTCCCCTTCGGCGAGTTGGGTAATGTCCGGTTCCCAGTTTGCCTGCTCGTAGGTGCCCTCGATCGTCTTGGTGGTGATGCCGAAGTCCTTAGCGGCCTTCTCAACCCCTCGATGAGCGGAGTCGAAGAAGGATTTGTCCCCCAGGGTTCCATTGATGTACAGAGCGACCCGAAGCTTCTTCTCCGCCGGTGCAGCTTCCTCTTTTTTCTTACAGGCCGCCAGCCCCAGCACACTCAGGGTGAGAAGCACGACCAGGAATACGTACAATACCTTTTTCATTTTTCCCTCCTTGTGGAAATCTATGATAGTACCTTGTTTACGCCAGGTTGCGTATCCTCAACAGTATACTTTGAAAACCCGCCTTGTCAATTTCCATCACCAACTTCACCCGCTGTCCCTGCCGATGAACACTCGCTCCCCGGCGGGGCGTGTCGGCCAGCTCCATGTGCAGATCCCCGATCAAGACCTGCTTGGCGATGGCCGGATTCACCACATAGGCCATGGTCAAAGGATCGGGAAACATCGCCGCCCTGTTCCCGTACATCTTCTCGATGTAGGCAAAGAGGAGCTGGTGCATATCGAGGAGCAGCTTCCCCGCCCTGCTGTCCCCTAGGCCGAGGGCGCGAATCTCTTCCTCACTGATCCTAACCGCCGCGTCCCAGGGAACCACCGTTAGGGGTACTTTGCTCTCCAGCACAACCTGCACCGACTCCGGGTCGGCGTAGTAGTTGAACTCGGCATAAGGGGTGACGTTGCCTTTCCCGACGGCTCCCCCCATAGAGATGATCTCTCCGATCAGCCCTTCGAGCTCCGGATAGAGGTTCAGAGCAATCGCGACATTGGTCAGCGGTCCGAGGGCGACGAGGGTTAGACCGGGATTCTCCCGAGCCAGACGAAGCATCCCCTCCGGGGCTCCCGCACCCTCTATCCCCTTGCCGGCATCGGGCAGCTCGACATCTCCCAACCCATTACGTCCGTGCACCCCTTCGGCGTGGTGGGCTCGGCCGACCAGGGGACGGGAAGCGCCGCGAAACACTGGAATATCCCCTCTTATCAGAAAGGGAAGCAGCCGAAGCACGTTTTCGGTAACCTGGCCGACACCTACATTGCCGTTCACCGTGGTCAAGCCCAGTACATTCAGCTCCGAACTGGCCAAGGCGATCATGACGGCCACGGCATCGTCCACGCCACAATCCGTATCGATGAGAATGTTTTTCATCCTTCAAGCTCCAAGCGCACTTTTTCTATCAGCTCCTGGATCTCAAAGGGCTTTCCCAAATAGGGGATACCGTTTTCCTCGATGAAACCGATGGTCTCGGCGCTTACCGTGTCTCCGGTAATGAACAGGATCCGCCCCAGGACTTTGGACTTTTTAGCGCTCAACCTCTTGTACAAATCTATGCCGCTCAACCGGGGCATACGGACGTCACAGATGATCAGGTCGAAGTCTACCTCACCGATCTTCTCCAGCGCCTCCATCCCATCCGGACTGGTGTCGACCTTGTAGCCGACCTGTCCCAGCACGCGAACCACCATTCCTCGGAGCACCTCTTCGTCTTCTACAACCAGTATCCGCGCTCCCCCCGTTTCCTCGCGCACCGCCGCCCCTGTGTCCAAATCTTCCCCGGCTCGGTTCTCCGCTGTTATCACGGGGATTTGCACGTAAAACCGGGCCCCTTTCCCGGCTTCGCTCTCCACCCAGATCTGTCCGCCGTGCTCGCTGACAATACCA
>Ga0315534_1003244_pt1 | contig 10550 bp, 4 predicted proteins | sample SalMarSW160240MG_FD_203094 | JGI IMG/M metagenome (GOLD analysis project Ga0315534, IMG submission 203094) | Salt marsh sediment microbial communities from the Plum Island Ecosystem LTER, Massachusetts, United States - Salt Marsh Sediment SW1602-40 ... | reverse complement strand
GCAGGCCGACGCGGTTGTCGACCGTGCGCGCGACGCCCAGATTGTGCTCACGAACAAAACACCCGTCCCGTCAAACGTGATCGACCGCCTGAAACAACTTCAGTACATCGGAGTGCTCGCGACGGGATACAACATCGTGGACGTTGCCGCGGCGCGGGAACGTCGTATTCCGGTCACGAATGTTCCCACCTACGGTACGAATACCGTTGCTCAAATGACGATGGCCCACGTGCTCAATCTGACGCAGCACATCGGCCACCACGCCGAGGCGGTCCGGAGCGGACGCTGGGCGAACTGTGACGATTTCTGTTTTTGGGACTACCCACTCGTCGAATTGGACGGCCTGACCATGGGAATTGTCGGCTTCGGCCGGATCGGGCAGGCCACCGCCCGGTTAGCCCTGGCATTCGGAATGCGCGTGCTGGTGCACACGCCGGAAGACGTCCAGCTGCAGCAGGGCGTGGAGACGGTCGACCTCGATACGCTGCTGCGCGAAAGTGATGTCGTCACTTTGCACTGCCCGCTGACGGACGACACGCACCACCTGATCAACGGCCCGCGCCTGGCCATGATGAAATCGTCCGCCCTGCTGATCAACACGAGCAGAGGCCCTCTGGTAGACGAACAGGCGCTGGCCGAAGCACTGAATGAGGGACGTATCGCCGGCGCCGGGCTTGACGTCCTGTCCGAGGAACCTCCCCCGCCCGATCACCGGCTGCCCGCTGCCAGGAACTGTTACGTCACCCCGCATATCGCCTGGGCTGCCCGCGCATCACGGCAACGCCTGTTGCATATCGCCGTGGATAATATCGCCGCGTTTCTGGCGGGCAAACCGCGGAACGTGGTCAACGATTGGGCTCGTTAACAGATCAACTCAACCGGCGCCGCGGCGCAGAGCCGCCCACGCCACCGTGGCGGCCACGGCAAGCCACCATGCCGATGGTTCCGGGACACCGTGCGACGGGCGGCCGCCCGAGATGCCGTCTTCGAGTTGGGCGATGAAGTCATCGATATCATCGAAGTCCAGATCGCCGTCCAGGTCCATATCGCTCGTCGCCGACGCCCCATGGCCCTTGGACGCCAGATACGCCAGGGGGGCGGTCAACCCCACGACGAGATCATCGATGTCGTCAAAATCAATGTCGCCGTCCAAATCCGAGTCCCCGCGTACGCCGACAAGCAATTCGACCACATCGGAGTGTTCGTAATCCGGTAGCCAGTCGAGCGGGAAGCCCGAGGCAGTTTCGCCCAGCGGGGCCAGCGACGCGTCCACGGAAGCGAATCGGCCGCTGATCGTACCGGCCTCGACTACCGAAAAAAACGCACCCAAATCCGCAGAAAACGGTCCTGGCATGCTCAGGATCAGCGTTCCTCCGAGCGCCGCGTGCCCGGAAACCTGCAACACATCGTAGTCATCGTTCGCGTCCGGGCCGAGAATATCGGCAAGCAGCGCGCTACCGGCGCTCTGCTCGTAGGTTCCCTCCACGTGGAGCCTTCCCGCGGAATTGCCGGGCGAAACGGCACCGTTGTTCACGACGTCAGCGGACACGGTGCCGGTACCGGTCAACAATCCCCCTTCCAGATCGATCCCCGCGACTTGCAGGATGCCTTCCTCGAGCTTTACCGTTCCTTGGTCCCACACGCGCAGCCGACCCGCCGCCTCGACCGCGCCCTGGGCTTGGATATGCAGCATCCCCGCCCCCCCGGCGGCGTCCGGCGTGCCGGCGACGCCCATCGTGCCGGTGGCCGAGAGCGATGCGCCGGTGCCCACGGACAACCAGCCGTTCGTGCCCGGCGCACGTCCGATGGCCGCATGGGAGACGGTGAACATCCCGCCCGCCAGTGCCATCCGGCCGGAGTCACCCGCCTGATCCCCCACGACCAGTGACGGGTTTGCGGACGCTTGCGAGGTGGCCGAGACGATATTTCCGTTCGAAGAGAGCGTGACGTCGTCGTTGGCCACGACCAGTCGCCGTATGGTTTCGTTTTCAGTAATCTGAACGGTGTAATCGCCGCCCAAATCAAAGACCGCCGTGTCGCGCGCAAATAGCGGAAGGCTCTTGGCCCAATTATCCCGGTCGTTCATTTGTCCGCCGCCAGCGCCCGTCCAGTAACGTCGGACGGGCAACACACTGACTTCCGTGGTGAACTTCAACGGATTCGATCCTCCATCGTCGTACGTCAACTCCACGAAGAACGCCGACCAGCCCGCGCCGCCGGGATCCGCGACCTGGCCGACGTACAAACCGTTGCCTTGGTCGGACAAGGGCGAGCTGTTCCATGCGGCGCCGATATGACGTTTCTGGAAATCCCGCGTCGACGGGTTCGTGGCCTGCCACAGGCGAACCGAACTGGGCGCAGTCACTGCCTGCACATGAATCGCCCCGTCATCTTCAACACTCCATGAGAACTCAGGCAGCGACGCGCCGCCGTCCGCCAGAATGGCCTCGTAAAACGCCAGCGTTGACGCCGACGCATCGGACCCGCTGAAGATCCCGTGATTCGTATTCGGCACGTAACGCAAGTATTTTTTTCCAGGCAAATCGTCGAAGTAGAATTGGGATCCATCGGGCAGGAAGAATTCGTCGCCCGTCGAGTTCACGATGTACTTGGGCATTGTCAATCGGCCGGTGTAGCTCCGCGGATCGACGATATCTATCAGTGATTGTCCCGCGGGAGTATCGAAGCGATCGATGACGTTCAATTCCACGTAATCATGGATAGCGTCAGAATAGTCGCCGAACATGTTTTGCGTTACGTTTTCATAAGCCCGGCGATGGTGCCGCATCTGGTCTTCGAAGCCCAGGACATCGATCACATAGGGTATGATTGCCCGCACGCGTTGATCCTGTTCCGCCAACCGTCCGTCGTGGGCCGCGGTGAGCCACGTCGTCCAGCCTCTCTTGGAGACACCGGAGACGACAAACTGTTCGATGGTATTTCCGTTGGCTACCATCGGTACATAGTCCTGCACCGTGTCCATGGCTCGCACCGCGCTCTTGACCATGGGTGAAAGAAGGGGCCACGTATCGTCGGACGGTGTATTCAGGTACTTGTCGAAAGTATACGCGATGATCTCGTCCTCGAAGCGGTCGTTTGCAGGCACCTCGTCGGCAAAGTACAACGGTTGATTGGGAACCATGCGGAGTTCCGCTACCACGGAACCAGTGGACGATGCGTATTCCGCGAGCGTGCTGTCGACGCCTGACGGCGCGCTCCCGCCGTTGCTTCCGCCGGTGATGTACAACAGCGCCGTGTCTTGTGTTACCACATCGGGTTTGATCACTGTCAGCCAGTGCTGCCAGTCCGTCCGGTTTACGTCGGACACGGAGCGCCAGCGCTGCGAGGTCATGTCCAGCACGTAAGCATTGAAGCCATTGCCGAAGACGGTGTTGGCCAGCGAATATGTTGTCCCCATTTCAACAGAACTGAATGGATCCGCCGCTGCCACGTAGGTGTCCAATGCTGTCTGCGCCCTCACCGGCGAAGCACCGGCGAACAGCGTTATCAGCAGCATGCCTGGCAATCCGGCCGCCGCGTGCGGAGCCCATCGTCTCGTGATCATCAAAATTCTCGGCAACAATTTCGGCATGGCGCAACCGCACAAGCTTGGCTACGGAACATCCAACAAATAACCAGATCGTAAGGACGCCATTTACAATGCGCTCCACAAAACGTCGTTCAAAGTCTCCCGTGCATTATAGGCCTTCCGCCGACGCCTCAACACAATCCATGGGAAGGGGCGTGCGCGCCGGAAGCCGCAGCCGCCCGCGCACTTCTGCTCTGCTGGCCACGCGGACCCCTGCCAGCAGGCATTCTTTCTGCCGGGGTGCCTGGCAAGACGGATGAAGGCGGCATAAATTGACAAGCCCCATCCGGCGGCACAAAGTACGCGAAAACGGAAATTGCTTGCTGGAAAAGAATCTGACGGACGTTGTGTGTCGAGCAAACGGGGACAGGCACCGAGTCATGCTACATTTCAAAAGGCAACACCGAATCCTCTGGGAGCCAGTTCGTTTTCTGTGTTTCACCGTGGGGATTTTGTGTTTTGCGTGGATGCCGTTTGCCGGCGCTGTTTGGGCGCGCGGTTTCGAAAACGTGTGGATCTTGGCGGGCGAGCATGCGGACGATGTGGAGAATCGCTGCGCGCGGCTTTTGGCCGACCGCCTCCAGGAGCGGACCGGAGCCACGGCGCGAATACGGAGCGAGGGTCCCCAAGAGTCTGGCCTGACGATTCATTTCGGCACGGCCGCTTCCTACGCCGGCCTGTGCCGCATCGCCAAACGGCTGAAAGTGTCTGTTCCGCAACGGCTGGACCCGGGACGCGAAGGTTTTGTGCTGGCGTCGAGTGAGGCCGCCCGTCGGCAAATGGTCGTGGCCATGGGTAGCGATCGTCGAGGTTTGCTGTACGCCGTAGGAGAGATACTGCGACGTTGCCGCAGCCATGGCGATGGGGTTTCCTTTCCCGAGCGCTTGCACGTCCGCCGAGCGCCCCGCTGGCCCGTGCGAGGTTTGAACGTCGCGCAGGGCCATACCATGCGTCAGTTGACCGGCGCGCGGAAGTGGACCAAAGACGAGTTGCGCGGCGCTTATCTGGACTACGCGATGGCTGGAGCCAATACATTTCGCATTGCGGCAACCGACCACGAGACGTTCTCGTTTCTCAAAAACTATGGCCTCGACGCCATCGTGCATGTCAGTGGCAACAGCGGTTCGGGACCACCCCAATGGCAGGCCAAGGAAGCCATCGGGCGGACGGGTTATTTAAGCCCCGCCGTTGCGGAGGCGCGGGCGGCGCTGTTGGAACGCCGGGAAAAGATTTTCCGGCAGATGCCGCCCGTGGATTATGTCCACTTCAAATCCGGCGATGGCGGCGGCGACGAATCCGAGGCCGCCGCGCCATACGGCCGTACGTTCATACGGCTCTGTGAAGACTACGCCCGCATTCTCCATCGGTATCACCCCCATACGAAGGTCTTTCTCGGCAACCAAAAACTCGACAACGCCGGCGACCGGGCCATCTTCGAACACTTTCAGACCCACAAAGACACTCTGCTGGACGGCATATGCTACGGGCCAGGCTCCAATGCGATGGGCTGGACGCCGGGACGACGCCAGGACCACCGCGCCGACCTGTTTGAATATGCCCGGCGCGGCGCCTTGAGCGGCTACCTGCGCGAAATGTTGCACCAGCTTCCGCCCGACAAGTCCATCCTGCTGTTCTCCGATTTAACCCACTGGGTGTATTCCCAGTATGGACTGATGGATCACAAATTGATCCCCGATCGGAACTCCATGACGCCCCCGCGGTGGGATTTCTGGATGTACGCGCGCCGTCCGAGCGAGGCCATGGCCATGGTGTACGACCGCCGAACGTTCCATGCGCGACCGCGTAACTATTACAGGGTGTTCCAGGAGACAACCGAATTCGCCCTCGGGGATGTTGCCTATTCCGAAGGCCACCATGACCATTTCAACCAGTGGATGTATCAGCGACTTTTCTGGAACCCTCACCAGACCGTGGAAGCCGTTGTCGATGAATACGCGCGCACGTATTTCGGACCGGAAGCGAGCGGTCTGATGCGAGACGCGATCTTCATGCTGGAAGGCAACCTCCAGACGCCCATCCATGACAATGCAGGTATCGACCGCCTGATCGCACTGGTGGAGACCGCGGGCCAGGCAATGCCCGCGCACCGCCGGGAGCACGATTACCTGTGGCGGCAATATGCGCAGAAGGCGTACCTCGATAAAGTCATCCAGCTGGATGTGCGCAGACAACGGGCTGTCATGGACGATGCCATGCAGCGTCTGCGCGCGGCGTTCCACCAGGGAGGATTGCGGTCCACGGTCGAGGATTTGAGCCCGTTGTCCCCTCCCGGAGAATCAGCGGAAATGCGGCGACTTCGATCGCTGGCCGAACGATTGGGCCAGGAAAGCAATCGTATCTTCGGCGTGCGCAACGTCGGTTTGTTCAATCTCAACCACGACTTCTGCGGTCTGGGATGGCTGGCCCGTGAGATTCGTCGCGCGAGCGATGCCGCTGACGAGGATCAACTCAAACGGATCGTGGAAAGGATCGTGTACTACGAAGATCCCGGCGTAGGAGGCTTCTACGATAATGCCGGCGTTCCGGAGGCATCTCCGCATTTGGTCAACGGCTGGCCATACGGTGAATCGGGTTTCAGTGGTTTCAACCGGCGCTCGCAACGCACGGTCGCCTTCACCACGGAAGAAGAACGCGGGGTCGCATTCCGGTACACAGGTCTCGATCCGGACGCGGCCTATCGGGCACGACTCACCTTGGTGCGGCCACGATACCTGCCCAGGTTCGGCAAGTTCCAGGAACAGACCAGCCAGTCGGTCTATGCGGATGAGCATCTGTTGGGCGAGAACGTCGAACTTCCCGAGTTTGAATCCGATTTCTTCGAATTCGACGTCCCGCGGGAGGCCACCGCGGACGGAGAATTGTTGTTGTGGATGAAAAAACAGCCGGGCATCGGAGAAGGGCTTTCATCCGACGTCGCCGTATGGCGGAATACGGGCGGTTGGGGAACGCTCGTGTCCGAAGTCTGGCTCATGAAAAAGGGCGCGCCCAAACGGTATGCGGAGCCGGTCACCGATCCGGTGCCGTCACCGTGAACGGCGCACCGCATTACGTGCTCGCAACACGGGGCGCTCGGCGGATGAGGCCGCCTTGCCGGCCGATGCCACGACGCTGCCTTGAATCTTCACATTGCATTTATCTCGATGAGAAAGCAACGGCATGAATCTTCGCTGGCTGACGCCGATTGTGCTGACCGTTTGGCCCCTGGGTTGCCTGTCGCAAGATCGCCCCAACGTCGTCCTGGTCATGGCGGATGATCAAGGCTGGGGCGACATGGCCTACCAGGGTCATCCGGTTGTGAAGACACCCCATTTCGACGCCGCCGCTCGGGAGGCGGTCCGCTTCGACCGTTTTTACGCCGCCGCGCCGGTGTGTTCGCCGACGCGGGCCAGCGTGCTGACGGGCCGCCACCCGAACCGCATGGGCGTCTTCCGGTGGGGCTATCCGATCCGCCCGCAGGAAACAACGTTGGCCGAGCTGCTCCGGGATTCCGGGTATGCTACGGGGCATTTCGGCAAATGGCACCTGGGATCGGTCAGGAATCTCAGTCCCGCAAACCCTGGCAGGAACGGGTTTGACGAGTGGTTCAGCGCCCCGAACTTCTTCGACAACGATCCGATCCTGTCACGCAACGGTCGGGCGGTCGCCACGCGGGGTGAAAGTTCGGGGGTGACCGTCGATGCGGCCCTCGATTGGATCGAAGCTCAATCCCAGACCCTACAGCCATTTCTGGCTGTCGTGTGGTTCGGTTCGCCCCATCGTCCACACGTGGCCACCGCCGAAGACCGCAAGGCCTACCGCGATCAACCCGAAGAGCGACAGCACTTTTACGGCGAGATAACGGCCATGGACCGCGCGTTTGGCAAACTTCGGCTCCGCTTGGAGAAACTTGGCATCCGCCGGAACACCATCGTGTGGTATTGCAGCGACAACGGGGCGCTCCCGGACGTCGGCTCCACGGGCGGCCGCCGAGGCCACAAGGGTCAAATCTACGAGGGCGGGCTGCTTGTTCCCGCGCTGTTGGAATGGCCCGCCCGCCTTCGGGTACCGCAATCCATAAAGGTTCCATGCACGACCAGTGATATCCTTCCGACCATTTTGGAATTGGCAGGCGTCCCATGGCCAAAACGGCCTGTGCTGGACGGAATCAGTCTGGCCCCCCTGCTGGTCGGCCAGATGCCGGACCGGCCGCGTCCGATCGGATTTTGGGATTATCCCGTTCGTGGCATTCGTACGCCCTCGGCCGAATGGATGCAGGAGCTGCTCGAGGCACAGCAGCAGGGCATGGACCTGGCACCCCATGCCTCCAGTCGCAACGCCGGCAAGTTGCCGAAATCGCGGTACTCCACGACGAACTTCCCCGGACACTCGGCCTGGCTTGATGGCAATTGGAAACTGCACCGAATCGCGGAACGGGGTAAGTCCGTGCGGTGGGAGCTGTACGACCTCGCGTCAGACCCCTCCGAATCCCATGACCTGGCCGACGTGCAGACTCGGCGGCGCGACACCATGCGAAGGGAACTGGAAGCCTGGATGCGGTCGGTCGTCGACAGCCTCAACGGAGACGATTATCGCCGGCACGATCCGTCCTCCAAGCCGCGGTAGGCAAACCGCAGACACGCGTGCAAGTGTCACGTGCTTAACAAGACTTTCATAATCATCACTTCCATTCGGGCGTTCGATGCAACGGCCGCCTGCCGCTGTCTCGCAACAGCCGTGGTCCGATTCGAGTGCGCCGCCGAACAGCGGGGATTGTTAACGTTTCTTCATGTCCTAAGGTAATCGGTGCCAGAAAGATAGCTTCTCCACGCTGTCGTTGAAGCCGGTTGCCAGGCCCGCCCGATGTTGCCGTTTCGGACTTCCGGCGATCTTCAACGGCGCGATAACCCAGCACGCCGCGCTCACGACGTGGCCAGGGCTTACTTGGGGCCGCTTCGACACAGATTGACAGTGCGGGACCGCGTTCCTAGAGTTGGTTAACTGGATCAGGTCTCAGTCGGATGTTCCGCATCCCCAGCCGATTGACGCTGGAATGCAAGTAATGCAACCGGAACTTGTGAGTGCGGCACGCACTAGCCCGAGCACCTTTTTGATTGTTAACCACGCCTCAGAGGGTGCTCAACACGGAACAGTACACAAACCAGCTCGCTCTGCGTTTTGCTCTTGGCGGCGTAGGCCCTTGCGCACAATGGTCGCGTTGAAGAACCGGCCTGTTCTCGTTGCGGCGCAACCCAGGCGAATTGAGCAATGATAAAACCTGAGACCGGTCGGGAACACCGTTCGCCACGAATTCTCGTCGCGGACGACAGCCTGATGCAGCGCGAAGTCGCGATCCGCATTCTCCGCCGCGAGGGGTATTCGGTTTCCCTCGCCGAAAACGGTCAGGATGCCGTTGATGCCGCGCGGAACGGAAGTTTCGACCTGATCCTGATGGACGTCGAGATGCCCCAGATGGATGGACTGGAGGCCGCACGGGAGATTCGCGCGGCGGAAAGGGGCACATCATTCCATGTCCCGATGATCGCGGTGACGTCCACTCCCATTCGACAACAGTGCCTGGCTGCCGGCATGGATGAATTCGTGCCGAAACCGCTGTCTCGGGCGGCGTTGCTCGATGCCGTCCGCAAGCTGCTCGGACCGGGCAGCAGCTCGGACTCAACTGGAGGCCGAAAAATCCTCGTCGCGGACGACGATCCATCGGTCGTGGAATCCTTGCGTTACGCGTTGGAAGCCAGCAGCTTTCGCGTGATCGTAGCGGAAGATGGTGAAAGCGCGCTGGAAATGATCCGCCAGCACGGCCCGGATCTGGCGATCCTGGATTTGATGATGCCGAAACGTTCCGGTCTGTCGGTCCTTGAAGAATTGCGGGGATCCTGTCGCTCGAGCGTTCCGGTCATTGTGATCACGGGGTGCGACTTCCGGGCGCTCCGCACGTCGGCGGGCGATCTGGGAGACATCGACTATATCGCCAAGCCCTTCCCGCCCAATCACGTCATCGAACGTGTGCGGCGAATGTTGGTGGCCTGAGCGTGCCATTTTACGTGTCTTCGCGCAGCGTGGACGGTACCTGGGCCATCGCCGATCCCGCCAATCTGGTTGGGGTTCCGTTGAAGGTAAAAACCGCACACCCGCGCGCGCGGATTTGACCCACTGTGCGTTCTCTGATCACACTTCGTAGAGCACGACAGCCCGGGAGGACCGGTACGACGGGTCCGTTGCTGTCCTCCGCCCGTCTTTCGTGTCGAGTGGCAGGCTATTTGCTGTTGCGTAGGTAATGGTTAGCGCGAGTTTGCGATCGGAGGCGGCGGGGTTGGTTTCAAGAGGAGTCGCCGGACGGTGTTCGAGCAGGTGTTCTCACGTTGCGGCGGGGACAATTCGAGGCCAGGGTGGGCGGGTGCAATCTCCGCCTAAGCCGGGGCCCTTTTTAAGGAGATGTCCAGGGACTGGCTGTTTTTGATGTGGCGGTACGGTAAGCTTGACGCTTGACGTCGCCGCACGAGGCCAATCGGGAGGGCGAAAGAGCAGTCAAAGATTCTGGTGCGAATCGGACAGCGGCCGGGCACGCGCCGGTGAGGCGGGTGAAGGCGTCTTGGCAACGGCACGGCACGCCGTGTTGCACAAGCATGCCCCGGCGATGTCGATGGGATGCGGCGCAGCCTGCCGAGATGCCAGGCGGGGCCGTGGCGTTGCGGCCGGATCAGGTGTTCCTTGAAGAATGGTTCAGGTTGCGTGCGGCCTGAGGGAGTTTTCAATTGAATTCGTCGAGATCAGGAGGCTTGGGCCATGGCACGTGAAGTTGTCGTACTTAGCGGAGTGAGGACTGCGATCGGCGGGTATGGCGGCACATTGAAGGATATTCCGCCGAGCGACCTGGCCGCGCAGTGCGTTCGAGAAGCCGTCCGTCGCTCGAAGGTTGAACCCGACCGCGTGGGGCATGTTGTGT
>Ga0315534_1003242_pt1 | contig 10562 bp, 5 predicted proteins | sample SalMarSW160240MG_FD_203094 | JGI IMG/M metagenome (GOLD analysis project Ga0315534, IMG submission 203094) | Salt marsh sediment microbial communities from the Plum Island Ecosystem LTER, Massachusetts, United States - Salt Marsh Sediment SW1602-40 ... | reverse complement strand
GTGGATGCCGACGACGTCATGAAAATGATCGACGGCCTCGTCGCCACGTTGGCGCGGAAATTTCTGGAACTCGATGTGTCCCTGCCGCTTCCGCGCATGACATACGATGAGGCCATGGAACGGTATGGATGCGACGCCCCGGACCTTCGGTTCGATCTATCCCTGGTCGACTGCACCGATCTGGCGGCCGCGTGCGAGTTTCGCGTGTTCCAATCCAATAGCGGTGAGGGCCGCCGCGTCCGCGGCATCAATGCCCGCAGTGCCGCGGATCGCTATTCGCGCAAGGGAATTGACGAGCTGACGGAATTCGTCCGCCAGGATTTCGGCGCGCAAGGATTGGCGTGGTTCAAGGTGGATGCCGACCACCAGCTCGTATCGCCGATCGCCAAGAATTTCACGGCGTCGATGCTGGGTCAATTCGCGGAACGATTTCAGGCCCGGGCCGGCGACCTGCTGCTGCTGGTGGCCGATACGGTTGATGTCACCAGCCGGGCGCTGGCCGCCTTGCGACGACGGCTGGGCGCGGAACTCCAACTGGTCGAACCCGGGCAGATGCACTTCTCCTGGGTCGTCGAATTTCCCATGTTCGAGTACGACGAAGCGGAAAAACGATGGACGGCCATGCACCATCCATTTACGGCGCCGCGCGCGGCGGATCTGCCGCGTCTGCAGTCGGACCCGGGGGCATGCCGCGCTCAGGCGTACGATTTGGTGATCAATGGATCCGAGGCCGGCGGCGGCACCGTGCGAAACCACGATTCAGATTTGCAGAGGCAAGTCTTTCAGGTCTTGGGCATCAATGAAATCATGGCCCAGCAACGCTTCGGTTTTCTGCTCGATGCACTGCAATACGGTGCACCGCCCCACGCCGGCATCGCGCTGGGCATCGACCGGTTGGTCATGCTGTTCGGCATGCTCGACAATATTCGGGACTGCATCGCTTTCCCCAAGACCCAGCGGGCCGCCGATCTGATGACCCAGGCCCCCGGACCCGTCGACGCTCAGCAGCTTCGGGAGTTGAGGATTCGCATCCAGCAGGGATGATCCGGTAGATCGACATGCCGAGGTTGACGCCGAGGATGGACTGGTTGCCCGGGACGGTGGCGTCAGAAAGAATGAGACATATGGAGATTGCGATGCGGCAAAGCATGGTCCTGTTCGCAACTGTCGGATGCCTCGTAGTGGCGGGTTGCCGCGATGAGACGGAACCGCCCGCCGAGGGCAGGGCGGGTGATGTGCCTGCAGTCGAGGCTTCGCCGCGCAATACGCTGTCGAAGCCCGAAGGTGGCCGTGCCTTATCGGACACAGATTCGGCCGGCAACCGAACCACTGACGGTCCAGCGGCGGAGGCGAACACGGATGCCTCCGCGGAGCAAACGGTAATTCCAAGAGTGTTGTTGACGCAGAGCCACGCCGCCATGTGTCGGGTTCTGGTGGGGGACGTGCTGCCGCCGCTGCGCCTGGCTGATCTGGATGGTACCGAACATGACGTTTCGAGCCTGTTTGGCGAGAAGCTGACGGTTGTTTTCTTTTGGACCGGCGAACGTTCTTCCGCACGGACTGGGCTGGCGGACCTCGACCCCGATGTGGCCACGCCCTACAAGGACAAGGGAGTCCGTGTGGTTGGTATTGCCGTGCAGGAAAGTGCCCCGGAAGTCGAACGGCATATCGACGAGGCCGATGCGACGTTCGTCAACTTGTTGGATCCGGACGGTTCGGCGTTCGCGCAGGTGGGTACCGGAATGTTGCCGCGGATATTCGTGGTGGATTCTCACGGAGAAATCTTGTGGTTCGATGTGGAGTATTCACGCAGCACTCGCCGTGAACTGCGTCAAGCCATCTGTTCTGTTGTCGGAGAGCCCGAAGCATGACCACAGTCGTGGGGCGCCTGTCAAGCCAATCTGCAAATGCGTCTTGAGCAGATCGGCGCTTACTTCAAGCACGTGCCTGAAGCTCCGTGGTTACGGCGAGCCGAAAAATGCGCGCGTCTGCGCATGACGATCCCGTACGACCGGAGTGTTGCCATCGAAGGTCTCATACCGGGAACGAGCAACAGAAGCGAATTGCTGCTGGAGACGGTGACTTTGTCTGCGCTCACGATTGCTCAGCGCAGGTGATTGGCCATGCCGCGAGGAGGCCGTGCGAGGTCCTGTCCAATAGGAAGGCCCGGTTCCCTGGACCGGGAACCGGGCCCCAAACCTCGTAATGGTTGGATCAAACTTTGGTGATCCTTACGAGACGGTGGCTGCCCTACCGGCAGCCCGCCGGCTGTCGCTAGCCGCAACCACCTCGCTGGCTCGTACAGTCATATTCCACAGGACCACCTCCTTTCGCACGGGTTTCCCTCGCGACGGTCGCGAACGCCATCGACCATCTTGAGGCGATTGTCCGTTGTGCCGCGTATGCACAACCCATTGTTCGCATTGTATGCCCGTGCTTCCGATCGGCAAAGTCGATCGGTTCCGCCTGGTGTGGCGGCCGGGGGTGTACCGGGCGACGGCGGTCCGGGCCGTCAGAACTGCTCTGGGAAAAGGGAATTGGCGGCACCCTGCGGGGAGCGGCGCGGGCGGCGACCCACCGGGCCGCGGACCAACGGCGCCCGAGATGGATGGGAGGGCCCGTGTTGGCCGAACGCGCCTGCAATGAGGCTGGCGGGGCCCGAACCCACGACCCACCGATTAAGAGTCGAGCCTAAGAACTACCCACCACTACGCCAACCGTTATTCTCCCGAGGAAAACGGCACTCTTACGTTTCGACAGGTAGCCGAAAATAGGCTTCTGTAGGCACCGCGTTGCAGGAGAATTGCAGGAAGATTAAAGGACACGAACAACCGGGTAGCGGATTGATTGCCGCATAGGCTGGCGGCGATCTGTGGAAGCACCATCGCCAAAAAGATGCAAGCGGAAACGGACCGAGAGACGCTGCGTCGCCGGGTGATGGATACCTGTCGGCGGATCAAGGAAAGCCTGCAGCCGGCTGGAGCGGTTCCGAGAACTGGGTTTCAGTGAGCGACCCAAGGGTAAACGCGGCGGAGAATGGATAACCGCGAAGTGGCTTACATTCCTCAAAGCCAATTCTGGAAGCTAGAGCTAAGGGACATTTTCGTGTCCCGAAACTTCCCCTTGACTTCCCACTAGCAGAAGCTGAACGAGTACGTGATGACCGCCGACGTCACCCGCCGCAACAAGGCCGGCGAGTTCTACACCCCCCGCGGCGTGGTGCGGATGAAGGTCGAGATTCTTGCCCGCACAGTAGGCGAGTCGATCTACGATCCCCGTGGCAGCGGCAGAATGTTGCATTGGTTGGTGGCCCATTTGCGGCCGAAAAACAAGGAGTCGCGGACGCCCAAGCTGTTTGGACTCCACGCTTGCTTTCCGTATCCTGGTCACCTCGGTCGAATTTTTCGCTGCAAGAGACTATGGTAGGTATTGGCCCTTCGGGAGATCGATGCGCCCCTCTCGCTGCTCACAGATTGCAACGAACAATTACGCATTGAAAGATGATGAAGCGAACTCATAGCACGCAGAGGTTTCTCGGCTGGCGCCTGGCCAGGTTCGGCGCTTTCTCAACTGCTCGGCGTACGTCATCTGGTTCAGTGTTTTCACGTCGCATCGCAAACATCCGCCGACGTCACGTGTCGGTCGAGCCGCTAGAGGCACGCGTAGTTCTGGACAGCAGTCTGGTGATCAGCGAGCTGGTCGCGAGCAACCAGAACGGCTTGCTGGACTACGACGACGATCGTCCGGACTGGCTGGAGATCGAGAACCGCTCGACCGCGTCGATCGACCTGGGAGGCTACTACCTGACGGACGATGTCGGGAATCTGGACAAGTGGCCGTTGCCTGCCGGTACGGTGTTGGAAGCAGGCGAGCAGTTGGTGGTGTTTGCTTCGGACAAGAACCGGGTGATGCCCAACGGCGAGCTTCATGCCAACTTCAAGTTGTCCAGCGGCGGAGACTACGCTGCGTTGGTCGACCCGGACGGTTCGACAGTGGTGTTTGAGTATGCCGGCATCCTGACCGGCGGCAACGGTTTTCCGAGTCAGTTTGAAGATGTGTCTTATGGTCTGGCCCAGACAGCCAGCCCGGTGACGCTGGTAGGCAGCGACGCCGACATCTCGTACCTGGTACCGGTTTCTGCCGGGGAGCTGGACGCCGACTGGAACACGGCAGGTTTTTCTGATCCGTCGCAGGTATGGACAGAGGTAGCCGTCGGCAAGGGAGTGGGTTTCGATACAGGAGGCGAAGAAGCGGGTACGTCGAACGAAGACTATACGAGCCTGATCACGACGGATGTCGAAAGTTCGATGCACGGCCAGAACAGCTCGCTGTTTTTGCGGAGCGAGTTTCGGGTAACGGCCCCGGAGAGGCTTGAAGAGCTGCGACTGCGTGTGCGTTACGACGACGGATTCGTGGCCTATATCAACGGGCAGGAAGTCGCTCGACGAGAGGCGCCCGAGACGTTGTCCTGGGATTCGGCAGCGACCGGTTTGCACGCAGACAGCGAAGCGAAGGTGTATGTCGAGATTCCTTTGACGGTAGGGAGCCTGTTGCGGGACTACAACGGTATCGATGACGGAACGTTCGTGTTGGATGTGCCCAACGGCACCTACCAGGTGCAGCTGACGCAAGGGGATGCGAACCGTTCTCGAGATGAGATGGCGGTATACCTGGAAGGGGTAGAAGTAGGTGTATTTACGAGCGGCGTGGGCGAGTTTCTGGTCCACACGCACGAAGTGTCGGTGAGCGACGGGCAGTTGATGGTGCGGATCGAAGACCGAGGCGGTACGACGGGCAATTCGGTACTCAATGCGTTGGAGATCGTAGAGGTAGGAGGCACGGGAGCGAGGTGGTCGTTTGATTTTGGTTCAGAGTCTTCGCCGGTTCGCGGAGACCACGAGCAAGTGAGCGAGGCGAATGCCTACAGTCCGGGCCTGGGCTACGGCTGGGTAAGTGGGACGATCCGGGGCACCGATCGCGGGGCATCGTCCGAGGGCCCGCAATTGCTTTCGGCCGGTTCGAACGTCCTGGCGATCCAGGGACTGAACGTAGCGGCCGACAACCCGGACTTTCTGCTGGAGGCCGAGTTGTGGGCCGTCGAGGTCGACGTCGACCTCGAGCAGGCGGTCTATATGGCCGTGCCGACGCCAGGCGAGCTGAACCAACACGGCCAACCACTCGTGGATTCGGGTCCGCAATTCTCGCGTGCGGGCGGGACCTATGTCGATCCGTTCCTGCTGGAGCTGACCACTTCGCTTCCGGGCGCGGCGATCCATTACACGCTCGACCAGTCGCTGCCGACACTCGCTTCGCCCGTCTACGACCCTGCCCAGCCGCTGCAAATCGACGGCTTGGCGCAAGTACGAGCCATCGTGGTGGCCGAGGACCATCTGATCAGCCCGGCCATTACGGAAACCTACATTCGGCTGGCTGCCGAAATTGCCGACTTTCATTCGGCCATTCCCATCATGGTGCTCGACAACCTGGGAAACAACGACAATCCGGTCTTCCCGTTCGGCCAGATCCGTTTTGAGAACGCTTATTGGGCAATCTTTGAACCGGGTGGCGCGGACGACCGAGCGTCCCTGGCCAACAGTCCCGATCTACAGACACGTGCGGGCGCTCGGATTCGCGGCAACTCGTCGAACTCCTTCCCCAAGAAATCGTTCCGTTTGAAAGCCTGGGATCAATACGATCAGGACAAAGCAATTTCGCCTTTGAGCTTGCCGGTTGACGCCGACTGGATCCTGAATGCTCGCTCCGAGTTCGACCAGTCGTTAATGAACAACGCATTCATGTTCGCGCTCAGCAACGAAACCGGTTTGTACGCGGTGAGGACTCGATTTGTAGAACTATTCGTCAATACGGGCGGCGCGGAGTTGTCGGAGAGTGATTATTTGGGCGTGTATGCGTTTATGGAAAAGATCAAGCGTGATCCCAATCGCGTGGATATCGAAAAGCTCTCCAGGAACCACCTAAACGAACCAGAGATCACCGGCGGTTATATGTTGAATCTTGAATCGGCTCTCGCCAACTCGGGAGAATTATCTTTCGAAGCCGGTGGCAGGGGTCGATTCACATGGGAAGAACCCAACGCACAAGAGATGCTGGATCCCGCACGCCAGGCGCAAGTTGAATATATCACGAACTACCTGGATGATGTCGCAGCGTCCCTGACTGACCGGGATCCAGACACAGGCTATGCGTCTCTTATCGATGTCGACAACTGGATCGACTATCACTTGCTTTCCACGCTCACCAAGAATTCCGATTCGCTCACTGACAGCACATACATGACCAAGTCGATTGGAGGCAAACTCAAGCACGGGCCCATGTGGGACTACGATCGCGCCTTGGGTACGTTGCCCGGTGCGCGGACAGATCGCAGTGGGCCGCAAGGCTGGCATAGTCGTGATTTCACGATGGACTGGTGGGTCACGTTATTCGAGGACCCGGACTTCCGACAGAAGTACGCCGATCGGTACCAGCAATTGCGCGAAGGCGTCTGGGCAGACGCAAATATCAATCGAATCGTAGACAATCTGGCTGATGAACTCACGTTCGAAGCCGGTGACCGCAATTACGAGCGATGGCCCACTTTCCTTGCCGGCGACCCCCCGAGCTGGATAGGTGAAGTCGATCAGCTACGCAGGTGGGTGATCGACCGTTACGATTGGTGGGACGACGAATTCATTCCCAAGCCCGTGGCCATGTTCGGCACGGCAGTGGCCGGTTCGGATGAAGGCACCGATCCGTTGACCACCGTCGCTTTGCACCTTCCGGACCGTGCCCCGGCCGGCGCGAAGATGTACTACACGCTCGACGGCATGGATCCGCGTGTCACGGTGTTCGCAACAGGTGCAGACGATCCTGCCGGAGGAGTCGCTCCCACCGCCATGGAATATATGGGGCAGCCGATCGTGGTTCCGGAAGGGATGACGTTGCGTGCCCGGACGTTCTTGCCCGATTCCAACAAGCATTTTGCACTCGGCTCGCAGACGGTCCACTGGAGCGGGCTGTTGGAAGGGGGCAAGCTGGCATTGACCGAGTTGCACTACAACCCTGTGGAACCGACTGCCGCCGAACTGGCGGTGGACAGTGGTCTTTCGGCGAGCGACTTTGAGTTCGTGGAGATCCAGAACGTCGGTATGTCGGAATTGGATTTGACAGGCTACCGACTCTCCGGCGGGGTGAACTTTACGTTTCCTGCATTGACACTGGACGTCGGCGAGTACGCGGTCGTGGCGAACGACCCAGCGGCATTCGCCATCCGCTACGGTGCCGTGGATACGGTAGGCAGCGGTTTTGCGGGCAACCTGTCCAACGGCGGCGAAGACCTGGTGTTGCGCGACGCGACAGGCGAGACGCTGCTGGATTTCCGCTACGGGGATGGCGACCCGTGGCCGGATCGTAGCGACGGAGCCGGCGCGAGTTTACAGCTGATCGACGCCGTAGGTACGCCGTCGACGGAGTATGGAGAATACTACCGCTGGCGTGGTAGCACGGAGCCGGGCGGCAGCCCGGGCCGCGAGGGGGAAGGCCCCGTGGGGATCGTGATCAACGAGGTGGTCGCCCGCGGCGAAAGCATAGGTGACGGAACCGACGCCGTCGAACTGCTGAATCGGACAGATGCGACAATCGACGTGGGTGGCTGGACATTGACGAACGACCTTTCCGCATTGTCGAAGTACACGCTTCCGGGCGGCACGTCGCTTGGTGCGGGTCAGTACCTGGTGGTCGACTCCGATATGCTGGGCTATACGCTCAACGGTCTGCAGGGCGACGCGGTGTGGCTGCTGGACGTGGCCGGCAACGGAGCCATCGCGCGTTTTGTGGACGACGTTCGCTTTAGCGGTTCTCACGCGGGCGAGTCGTTTGGCCTGACTCCGGTCTCTTCGCGTCGCGGTCCGCTGGCTGCGATCACGCTGGGCGTGTCGAACGGGGCAGCGCGTGTCGGTCCGGTGTTGCTAAGCGAGATCCAGTACAACTCGAGCGGCCCGTCGGATGCAGCGACGTCGGTGGCGCCGAGCCTGACGTCGGGAGACCTGGAGTACGTGGAGCTGTATAACCCGACGTCGGCCCCGGTAGAGCTGCAGGGCTGGCATTTGGAAGGGGGCGTGTCGTACACGTTTGCGACCGGTACGACGCTGGCAGAGGCCGGCACGTTGTTGGTTTTGTCGTTCGACCCGATGCTGGCAGAGAACGTGGAGCGGCTGCTGGGCTTCCGGACGCACTACGGGATCGACGCGAGCGTGGCGTTGTTCGGCGCGTATACCGGGAGTCTGAGTAACGGGGGCGAGCGGGTATCGCTGGTCGAACAGGTATCGGTGACCGAGCGAGTGCTGGCCGACGAGACGGTGTACGACGACTTGCCGCCGTGGCCCGATTCGGCCGACGGGCGAGGCCTGACGCTCACGCGAGCCGGTGTAGACCGTTATGGACCGTCAGCCCCGAGCTGGCACGCCGCCGGCCGCAGTCCAGGTACAGCGAATCTGGTGGCAGCAGGGGATGTGAACCTGGACGGTCGATTGGACTTCGACGACATCGCGGACATGGTCGAGGCACTCGCCGACCGCGACGCGTACGAGCAGCGCTACGGTGTGTCGGCGTTGGTGGCCGCGGACGTCAACCACGATGGGGTCGTTGACCCGGACGATATCGAGGATTTCGTGGCCTTGCTGAAGCAGCCGAAGTAGCTCCGTTTCGCTGGCGGAATCGTGAGAGCATTTGTGGCTCGATGATTGTCCTCTTCAAGGACATGAACAACAGTCCAGCGACAACGTCTTTCGAGTAGGGCACGCCGTCTCTGGCGTGCCGGGCGTCACGAGACCGCGCTTGTCTGCGGGATCGCGGTCGAGGCAGTTCGATGCCTGCGGCGGACGGAGGCGTCACAAAGGTATCGTCGACGCCTGGTGTTTCGGCAACGGGTTGATACCTGGACTTGGCTATCCGCGATCACGCGGGCAACCGTGGACCGGTTCAAGTCGCGTCGTGCTGCGGAATTTGAACGCAACGGCTGCCGGGTATCGCCTGCGACCATCAACAAGGATTTGTGACATCTCCAAGCGGCGTTGCGTATCGCACACGACTGGGGCTACCTGCCGAAGGTTCCCAAGATCGTGATGGCGAAGCAACCGAAAAAGCTGCCCCGGTATGTCACGCCGGAACACTTCGCGGCAATGGTCGGTGCCTGCAAAGCGGCTCGTATGCCGCATGGTCAGTCCTACCCGGCAAGCGAATGGTGGCAGGGTCTATTGCTGCTGCTGCTGTACATGACCGGTTGGCGGATCAGCGAAGCGTTGGCCCTGCGACGGGACGACGTGGACCAGGAGCAATGTACTGCGATCACCCGGGCCGAGGACAACAAGGGTGGGCGGGATGAGCGGATACCGTTGCATCCTACCGTGATGGATCAGTTGCGGACCGTGCGGGGATTCTCGCCGGCCGCCTTCAACTGGCCCCACGATCGGAGAACGTTATTGGCCGAGTTTCATCGGCTGCAACGGCAGGCCGAAGTCTCGGCCCCATGCCACGAGCGGCACGAGCACAATGAAGCCTGCCTGCGGTACGGCTTCCACGATCTGCGGAGAGTGTTCGCCACGATGAACGCGGCCCGGCTGACGCCGGACGCCCTTCAGGCCCTCATGCGTCGCCGCAGTTACCTCACGACGCAGCGGTATATCAACATGGGCCGGCAACTGGACAACGCGGTTGCGGCGTTACATGTGCCCGACATGGCGACAAGCAAGGCGGCGGGGGCTGATCGGGTGCGGAGTGTTTTTGGAGTGTTGTCCTATATGCGTCGTCGTAAGTCAATGAGGCTGGCGGGGCTCGAACCCACGACCCACGGATTAAAAGTCCGTTGCTCTGCCAGCTGAGCTACAGCCTCGGTGCTCGTATTTTAGAGGTAAGGCCCACAAGTGGATAGGCGCGCAGGCCTCCGGGAAAGGACCCGCCTGATAACGCATCGATCGGGGCGCACAACGACCGATTCCCGTTTTCCAAACTGCCGACGTCGTTCGCTTCACTACCAAGGACGTGGTCGATGGCCGGGCATCGGTTCGAATCGCAACCAGTGGAGACATCGTTTCCGCCCGCCGTGCTGCCGCCGGTGGGTCACCCCAAGTCGTCGATGATCCGCAACAACGGCCCTACATCCGACAGATCGTCCAGCACCAGGTCCGCTCCGACCCCAGACAACCGCGCACGATCCACCGACCCGGTCGCTACACCAATCGTTCGCGCCTGAATCGATTTCCCGCACAGGATGTCGGCAGGCGTGTCTCCTATCACCAGCACCGGGCCGGTGAGCCGGCCGTTTCGGTGCCGGCGGGCAGCCGCCAATGCCTCGGCGGCAACGTCTTCTCGTTGCGTATGCCGGTCGCCGTACCCGCCGAAGGCGAAATGATGGTCCAGACTAAAGTGCGCGAGCTTCCGCCGCGCGCCGCGGGCCATATTGCCAGTCAACAAGCCCATGGCAACGTCATCGCGCCGGTCCAGACACGCAATCAAGTCGATGATTCCTGGCAACACGGTGCCCTGGTGCCGAGGCAAGAACTCAG
>Ga0315534_1003240_pt1 | contig 10564 bp, 18 predicted proteins | sample SalMarSW160240MG_FD_203094 | JGI IMG/M metagenome (GOLD analysis project Ga0315534, IMG submission 203094) | Salt marsh sediment microbial communities from the Plum Island Ecosystem LTER, Massachusetts, United States - Salt Marsh Sediment SW1602-40 ... | reverse complement strand
GTGAGTGTAAAGGTATGTCCGCTCTAGGTCGTCGGGTTCGATCAGGCTGTAGCGTGCGCTGAGCGTGGCCACGGCCTGCTCCACGAGCATGAGCAGCTCGTGGTCGTCCTGGAGGCGTCGCGTGGCGTGGTTCGCCGTGACGTGGCTCGTGCCGGCGAGCTCGGCGATCTCCCGGCAGGAGGCGCCATACACGGTCCTACCGCATCGCTGCACGAGCGCCAGGTGTGCCAGGTACACGGCGCGATCGGTCGCTCCCGTCCGGCCCGGCCACGGTCGGTCGTTGGCCCAGGCCTGCAGCTCTTGAGCGAGCTGCACCGGCTCGCTTACGTGTGCCTCGGCCCACGTGCGTGCGTTCTCCCAGGTCATGCGTAGCCAGCGCAGCGCGTTGGTAGGATCTGTCAATGACAATTCTCGATACTTGCCCGCTGCCGGGTAGGTGTTGAAAAGGCGCACCGCGTCATGGTAGGTGTGCCCGCTGTTCAGCAGGCTCACGCACAACGCGGCCTCGGCCTCCGAGCGGGTGTCATAGCGTGCGATGGCGTTGGCGTCGCCTTTCAGCAGGCGCCAGGCGTGGCGTGACGGTTTCGGCCTCGGTTCGGCCTCCTGCAGGCGCAGATCGGGGATGGCGTCGAGGCGATCCAGCTCGGGGATCCGCGCCGGATGGCCCCAGGCCGTCATGTACACCTGCCCGCCGGGATGCAGCGAACGCGGCGCGAGCGCGTAGGCTTCCTGCCCGCGCACCTCGTAGCCGTCGAACGCGTGCGTTTGCACCGGCACCGGCGCACGCAGCCAGAAATGCCCGCCGCCGTCGTGGTCGCCACCTGTCGGTTCGTGGCGCACGGTCCAGGCGTCGAGGCCCAGGCCCATCAGGCGCCGGTGCCATTCCTCGTAGGTTGGCAGCGTGTCGGCGTCGATGCAAAAGGCGTTGCGCGAGGCGCGCCCAGCCACCACGGCAATATTGTGGTCGTGACCGTCGCCGAACATCGCATGTAGCTCGGCGGTCGTCGGTTGGCGGTCGTAGTATTGTGACCACCGCCGGCGCTCCCATTTCGTGCCGTAGGGGAGCGCAATCGGCGCCAGGCCGTGGTCGTGATAGTCGAGCGCGTAGGCTAGGCTGTCATAATCTGGCATCCCGGCCCCCCGATGGCTCTTGACTTTTGGGGCGCCGTGACTATCATGGTAGATAGCAAATGACGCCCGCCGCGCTGTTTGCCTTGGCCGCCGATGTTAGCCGCATCGGCGGTCGTTCTGTTTCGTCCGCTCACGGTTTTCCCTCCCTAGTGTGCGTGCGCCTCCGGCATCGGTGGCCACAGCTCGAGGCGTGCCGCGGTCGATCGGATCATCGTTCGCAGCATCTCGCTCCGGTTCAGGTAGTGCCGGCTCGCCACCTGGTCGAGCGCCTGGCGTTCGGCCTCCGACAGTCGCACGTGCACGGTTTCCTCTTTCAACTTCGGTTTCAACGTCACCTCCAGATACACAAAACGCGCCGCTGAAAATGAATAGCGATAGTTCGCCCACAGAACCGGGGCGGCCTCGTCACATCATCTCTCAGCGGCGCGTTGGTCAGCGCTGCAATGGTGCATAGGTCCACCCGTTCCGGTTTCGGTCCGGGGCAGAGCGGATGGCCCTCAATATGCACGCGCCACCACTGTAGCACAAAATCCGGATCCTGTCAAATGCGCGCCCCTTTGCAGTTAGCTTGTGACAATGACGGTTCTCGATAGTGGGGGCGGCCCGTCCTGGCGCCACCCCCGATGGTGGTTAGTCGGCGTCCAGTGCCAGAGCGTAGGCCCGGTATAGCTTGTTCAGCCCGGCCTGCAGCCGCTTGCACTCGGCGCATTTGGGTTTGCCACAGCCGATCACGTGCGCCGCCTGCTCCTGTCGCGCCTTGTCGATCCGGCGCATGAGCGCGTCCAGTTCAGCCGTTCGCTGTTCTAGGTCGCTCATCGGCCCTGTTCCTTGAGCTCGGCAGCCAGGCGCCGCGCCTGTGCTATCCGGCCCTCTACCTCGGCCCGGTATGCGTCGTCCAGGTCAGGCCGTTCGGCGAGCGCGCGCTCGTTGGCCTCGGCGATGATCTCAAATTGAGCAGACGGCTTCATGCCCTCCATCATCAGCCGGGCGCGCTTCACGAACGCATTGCACGCGGCATCGTCCTCGGCGACCACGCTCGCGGCGAGCTGCTCCAGGTCAGTCGGTGTTTCCTCGACCGCACGCAGCCGATCCAGAGCGTCATTCATGCACTCGCGCAGCGAGATCGGCGCATCGGCCCGGCCAGCGTCGTTGCTGGCGATCCGGCCCGCGGCGATCTCGGCGTACATATACAGGCCCTCCATGTCGCGCACGAGCTCGATCTGATTTTCCGTGAGCTGCTGCTTGAGCTCCTGCCACACTCGCTCGTGCAGGTCTTGAGCCAGCTCGATTTCCACTTTTGAAACGCGGGTCCGTGTTGCCTGTGTCATTGCATAGCTCCCTTTTTCGGTGTACAATGGGAGCGCTCAGGCCCCTATGGTTTGAGCGCTCTGGCGCGCCTGGCGGTCACACGTCGGGCGCGCCTCTGCTATTCCGCGTTAGCTTGCATCGGCCTCCATTTCTAGCGCCCGGCGCCTGTAAGGAAGGTGCAGCCGGTTCGCCGCCTCGCTTTTCGCCTTTTCCGGTCGGCGGTCGTATCGCGCCGTCGTGGTCGGCGACGCGTGGCCCATGATGTGTTGCACCGTGGCAATGTCGGCGCCGGCGTCTAGATAGTCTCCTACAGCCGTCCGCCGAAAATCGTGCGGCGTCGCCGGATCCACACCGGCCTGTTCGCACCGTTTCTGCAGCATCGCATATAGCGCTTGCGTGCTCAGTCCTTCACCGTCCTGCACGTGGCCACCCTTGCGGATCGCCCAAAATAGCGGCCCTGGTTCGTCGCCGCGCAGGGTCAGCCAGTCGGCGATCGCCAGCGCTGCACCGTTCACCACAGGGACGCGGCGTTGCTTGTTGCGCTTGCCGTGTACGGTCAGAAATGCGGCGTCCTGGTCGTAGTCGGCGAGCTGCAGGCCCGAAATCTCGGCGCGCCGCAGGCCACAGTACATGACGCCGATAATGGCAGCGTCACGCACGCCGGCGGCCGTCTGGTCGTTGGCGCACGTGTCCATTAGCGCGGAAATCTCGCCCGTTCGCACGTTGCGGCCCGCCGGCAGCGTGTCGCCTTTCAGGTTGCCCACGTCCTGTATCCGCGCGTTGGTTTCGGCGTCGATCAGGCCCAGGCGCCAGGCTTCATGCATCGTCCGGCGGATCGCCGATAGGCGCTTGTTGACGGTCCTGTAGCTCAGCGCCTCCGCCATCTGGCCCCTGATTCTCAGAACGTCGCCATGCCGCACGCGCTCCCATGGGAAGGTGAGCAGCAGTTGCTTGGCGGTTTCCGGGTTGGCGCGTTTGTAGCTCTGCCAATCCGTTCCCATCAGCAGCGCCGCCATGCTATTGAGCGCCAGGCGCATCGTGCGCTTGCTTGTGGCGCTTTCGAGCCCTTCCAGGTACAGCAGCGCCGGGTTATTCTCGCTACGCGTGGCCAGCTCGCGGCCCATTTCCTCGGCGGTCACGATCTCCATTTCACTCATTGCGGCCTCCTACCATCGCCCGGCGCGCAGGCGCTCGGCCAGGTCGTGTGCCACGTTGCTCAGCGTCACGCCCAGGCGATCGGCACCGTCTAGCTGCTCCAGGATGTAGATCGCCCAGCCGGCCCGCTCCTGGTCGTCAAGCGTCACGATCGCGTCCACGGCAGCGTCACACGCCACCCGCACAGCGTCGCGGCCTTTCGTCACGATTTCCACCGGTTCAGACATTCTAGCCCTCCTGTGATAGATATCTTTTGTCAAGTGACATTCTCATAACCTATTCTATCACGTCTGCCAGGCCGCGTCATCATCCAAAAGTAGCATTTCACCCACGAGCGCCTGGTGTCAGCAGCGTGCTATCGGCGGCCTGCAGCGCGTCGAGGGCGCCACGCGTGGCGAGCAGCGCGCACAGGTCGGCGAGAAACGGACGCCACGGAACGCGGAACGCGACGCACGAGGCGCGCAGCGCGTCCACCAGGCCGCGACAATAGCTCACGTCCGGCGTCCCGTTGGCCACGGCAGCGCCCAGCGCAGCCACGCCGACCGTGAGCAGCGACGCGCACGCGTCATCGTCAAACCATACCTTGAGCGTCATTCTACCGGCCTCCTGTTCGGGAATTGGGACGGGACGGGACGGGACCGCTAGAGGCGCCGCTTTTCGGGTCATCCCGTCGCTTGGGGGAGCGCTGCACCAGGCGCGATTTCGTCTCGGCGTAGCGCCGCAGGTCAGGATCCAGACTGAAAATCACGTCGAGCGGTTGGGTGTAACGCCAGCTCCCGCGATTGTCGGCCTTTTCGATGCATCCCCACACCTGCAGCACGCCGCGTTGCGATCGCCGATCGCCAGTGCCATTGATGTAGCGACGCCACAGCGAAACGCCGCCCTCAGGGAATAGCTCGCGGAAATCGCGCCTGGTCAGCCTATCAGGCCACGAGGCGCACAGCACGCCATACATCTCCCGTACCCACGGCGCCGCCTCCGGTTCGATGCTATCGGCCTGCTGTTCGTAGCTATGCACCGGCGTCGAGCGCGTGAGGCGGTCGGCGAGCAGGCCGATGGCAGCAGCGACGCCACGCCGATCGCCGTCCTGGTCCGGCAGCTCGGGCGGTTCGTAGCGTAGCGGCCGTTTGGTCGTGATGGGAATGAAACGAGGCGCCGGCTCGGGCGCCGGTTCCGTGTCGATCTCCCGGCCTGCCGTAGCCAGGCGCTCGCGTGCACGAGGCCCGGCCCATTCCCGAGCAGCATAGGTGAACGTGGCCACGCTCACCACGCCCAGGACCACGCAGAACGTCGCACCTGCCCAGGCGCCGGCCGTCTGCCAGTCGCCGCGCGTCGCGAGCAGCGCGAGGCCGCCGACAGATACAGCCAGCACGAGGCCCATCAGCAGCCCGGCCACCACAGGCCATAAGGCGTACACCGTCAGGTGCCCGTCGCGGCGGTCGTGTGTGTCGCTCATGGCGTGCCTTCCTAGCCCCATAGGTCATTAGGGGCGTCCTCTATCGGTATGATGTGAAATTCTGGCTCTGGCGGCCGAGGGTATCCCCACAATTCCGCCAGAGCGTCGGCCCCATCTTCTGATTGCGGCTCGCCAATATGATGCAGCCAGGCATGCCCAATCTCATGAGCGATAATGAAGCGCTGGTACTCGACGCCACCTAGCGGATCCACATCGATCTGGATAGTTCTCCACCAGCAGCCGCAGAGCCCAGCCAATTGGTGTCTATTGGCCCAGCGCCGCGATTGAATCGAGTACTCGTACCACCTAGCCACCTGCTGCACATCGGCGGGCAGCGCCTTGATCACGCTCTCCACTTCTGCAAGAGCGGCTTGCCCCTCTGGCGTATCGTTCACGTTTCTGAAATGCATAGAACCCCCTTAGCTTCCCCTGTCGGTAACGATAGGCAAAAAAGAGAGGCGCCGGTCAGCGTCGCGCCTCTGCCAAACGCAGCACGTCGCTGCGCTTCACGAGCATCAGGCGATCGGTCATCATCTTGTAGCCGATGCGCTGCTCGACCTTCGCCAGTTGTCGCACCCGGCGAGGCGTCACGTCCAGGATCTCCGCGGCCTCCGCCGTGGTCAGCCAGTCGCTCAGTTTGTCGCTCGCTCGTGCGCTCATTTCACCTTCCTTTGTGGGCAATTCTACCATGCTCCGGGCATCACGTCAAGCGTGATCTGTGCCTGCTAACAGGCGCCTGGCGGCCCAGTTCCCGCCGGCGTCGCAAAATCCGCTATTGGACATAACGAGTGCTTTGCACACGTGTGCATAAGGGTTTAGCGGCCCGCAGAGATCCAGAATCCTGCTAGTGGACTCCCGTACGCCCACGCGGAAAAAATCTCTACGGGCTTCCTGGTGGCTAATGGTGAGTGTTTCACTATACTATTCCCGCCGTGAAAAGGTAGGGGAGCGGTTGGCTAGGCCGCTCCCCAGGGGATAGGTTGGGACGTGAGCGGCCCCTAGGTCGTCGCCCACGTCGCCCCGTTGCTTTTGTCAAGGCCCATTCTCGCAGCCTATCCGCCCGCGCCGCTCCACGCCGCAAACGAGACCGATGATGGCCCGCCGCCGGCCCAGCCGCTTATGATGTCGCTGTTGTTGCGCCCGATGGTATCCTCAGTGTACGCCCGTAGCGCGCCCTCGTCGTCCACGGTCACGTGTACCTCGACCTGCTGTGGCGTACCCTGGCCAGGCTGTATCCCGCTCACGCCTGAAAACCACTTGTTGCCCAGTTCCTCACCGCCAAGCAGGCTTCCCAGCCCATACGCGCCGACGCTCAGTACATTGCGGCTCGGTTGTATGCCGGCCTGCTGGCCCCACTCCGTGCGCGATAGCAGCTCATTGACACCCAGGCCCGCGCCCACGCCACCCAGGATAGACGCGCCAATGCCCAGGCCGGTCAGGCCCCCGGCCGCCGCTGCTGTGCCGCCTGCTGCTACTTCTCCGGCGCCCGCGGCCGCTGCACCGCCACCTAACGCCTTGCCTACGCCCTTGAGCGCCAGGCCGCCCAGCAGCTTGCCGCCGCCCATCGGCCCCAGGCCGACCGCACCGCCGACCAACAGTTTTTGTACCCACAGCGGCAGGCCGATAAAGCCGGATACCAGGCTCCCGACCGCGCCCGCGATATTGATCAGGCTTGCCGCGATCGCGTCCAGGCGCTCCGGCGTCAGCCATTCTAGAAAGCGCTGCACGGCGTCGGCCAGGATGCCGCCAAACGTGACGGCGAGCTCGGTCAGCTTGTCCTCGTTCTTGGTCAGCCAGCCCAGCAGGTTATCGAGCGGCCCGGCGAGCGCTTCCAATACCTGCATGCCGACCGTCTGGCGAAACTTGAGCCAGTCGTTAGCCAGGATCTGCAGCTTGGATTTAGTCGAGCCGGCCACCTTGGCCATCATCGCATCGGATGCGCCCAGGGCGCTCAGCAGATTATTGATCTGTGCCGTGCTCAGGCCCTTTTGGATGTTCTCGGCCAGGTTCTTGCCACAGGCGCCCGCACTCTCGGCCTCCCGTACAATGGACGTGTAGCGGCCTAACGCTTCCTCGCCACCGCCGCCGATATTGCCGACCGCCTCACTTACCTGGTCGCTCGTTTCCTGTGCCACGCCGGCGAGCGCTTCGAGCTTTTCCTTTGGCACGTCAAGCAGCATAGAGGCCCGAGCCATGTCGCCCTCGCGCAGCGCGAACACCACGCCTAACTGCCTTTGCTGGGGCAGGTCAGGTCGCAAGGCATTGATGCGAGCCAGCGCCATCGCATAATCGTTGGCCACGGCCACGTCGCCTTCAGAGATCACGGCGAGCGATACGGCTTGCTCCTGCAGCCCTTTCAGGTCCAGGCCGAAACGGTTAGCCGTGTCATCGAGCTTGCCCAGCAGCGCATCGGCCTGCTCGCTGCTGCCCATCAGCACGGTCAGCGCGTCCCTGCTTTTCTCCAGCTCCATTGCCGGCGCCAGAAAGGCCCGCGCAAAAGAGCCAGCCAGGCCGATCACCGTGGTCAGCGCCTCGCGCACGAAAAAGATGTTCTTCGATAGGTCCAACATCGACCGCCCGGCCGATAGCGCGCCGTCTGACAACGCCTTGCCGAAATTGTGCTTGCTCAGGTTGTCCAGGCTCTTTTTCGCCTGGTCGGTATCCTTCTCAAGCGGTTTCAAGTCACCTACGAAGCGCACCAGGGCGCTTGCTACTTCTTGCGCCTTGTCCATCGTTTCAAGTCCTTTTCTACGCCGGCGAGCAGCGTGGTCAGCTCGATCCGCTGCTCGTCCGTCGCGTTCTCCAAAAGCGCCGTCAAGGTCAGCTTTTGGCTATGCGCCACCCGCCAACACTCGACATGTTCACGTAGCGCCATCAGCTCTTGCCACGTGTCAGGCTGTACGTCGACCGTGTGCGCCTTGATAAAGCCGCCCGGATCGTCAGGCGAACAGCGCCCGGCCTGCTCCAGCAGCAGCGCCCGGATTCGCGCCGCTCGCCCTCGGTTGTTCAGTTCGCCGGCCATCAGGCGCTAACTTCCAGCACCTCGATCTGCGGATACGGATTGACCTTTGCCCAGCCATAGGGATCGCCCGGCCCAGGCCGCTGCACCCGAGACAAAACGCCGCTGATTCCCTCGTCCGAGCCCACGCCGGCGAACAACGCGCCGCCCCGTTGCGCGTCGAATTCGTTGGCCGCCCGCCGCGTCGTCACGTAGGCGTCGCGCAGGTCGACCATCAGAGTATCGAGCCGCAGTTGTGCCCGCTGCACCTCGGGCGTGTTCTCGGCGGCCTCCAGATCGCGCTTGAGCTGTGCCACGGCCCGGCCCGCATCGATGCCCCACTTGTCACGCAGCGTCTTGGGTGCGAACATCTGCGCCGCCCGGCGCATGTGGACGTCGGCGCCGGCGTACCAGGTCAGGAAATCGTTTGGCGTCGCGTGCGTCATCATGACGTTGGGCAGCCGCGCCTGGTTCACCTGCAGCCGTTGATAGTCGTAGCCGTCGCCAGTCTTGTCGCGCGCCTGCTGCAGCGCTGCTTTTGCACTCTCAAGCGCCGTCCACGCCTCGCCGCCCTGCAGGTCGGCCCAGCGTGCCGGAATGCTTCCCCAGATCGATTGTGCCAACGTTAAGGCCCGCTGTGCATAGCTCGCGGCCTCGGCCTCGACCTTGCGCGCCTTGCCTTCCTTGCTCAGATTGGCATTGCCAAGGATGGCCTCACGCGCCGCCGCCCACTGATTGATCACCCCGTCCAGGGTTTCCACTTTCGTTCTAATCGCCATTGCTGTGCTCCTTTTTTGCTTGCGCCCGCAGGCGCGCTAATAGGCCGTGCTTGGCCTTCCACTGATAGAATCCCGGCGCATGATACTCGGTGTCCCGATAGGTCGCCCCACCTGGTCGCCATTCCGGATCGCCGTCGTGCTCGGCCATGGGCAATACCTCGCCGCCGCTGAAAATGTCCTTGGTCATATCGCGTCCCAGCTCACGTTGCCGATAAACCGGATCACCACGTCGCCCGGTCGCGGTTCAGGCGGTTCAGGCTGCTCTACAGTGTCCACGTAGTACCGCGCCGCGCCCGTTTCGTCGTCCACGTCCACCACGATCAGCCGTAACCCACCGTCGCCGGCGAGCTGCTCCAGTCGTTCAATTCTCTTGCCCAGGCTCATTGCCGTCCTCCCAGTCGATCACGATCACGCCCTCGCCGGGCGGTTCCGGGTCCTCGTCCCAAACGACGACGACATGCACCCGCTCGGCGTTGGCCTGTTCTAGCTGCTCTATGCGTCGCTCGATGTCCTTCATGGCCCTGCTTCCCTAGTCTAAATAGCATACGAGAATCATAGTTGACGAAAGCGCCAGCAAACTTCCTCGCGCGAGTAAGTTGTTTGACGTCCTGCTACATAGGTTGCTTTCACCGGCCCGCCCGGTCACGTTCTAGCGCCGCCACGCGCGCCTCCAGCTCCGATTGTGCGTACACCGTCACGAGGATACCGGCCAGATAGCCGATCGCCCGCGAGCGCGATATGCTCCGCTCCAGGCGTCGCACGGCGTTGATTTCGTCTGTGAGCAGCGCCACCACGTCGCCCAGGTTGTCAATCGTCACCGGGTCCCGGTCGCCGGTCGTGCCAATCTCCCTGCCGTGGCGCGCCAGGCCGCCCTTCACCCGGGCTGCGCTACGCTCCCGTTGCGTTTGCGGATCGTGCCACCAACAGAACGGCCTGCCAGGTCGCGGCGGATTCTGGCACGGCGTCCCTCGTTTGTTGGTGGCCTGGCAGCGTGCGCCCGTAGCTGTACTATCCACGGCGTGCTACCGCCTTCCGCGCCTGGCGCACGACGTCGCGGCTGCACGTCCGGCACAACCATTTGCCATTGACGCGTACCCAGCCGGCCCGCGTCGCCATGCCAGGCACGTCGTACACCTTCACTAGCGAACACACGGAACAGCAGTACACGGTCGCTCGTTGGTCGCTCATGCCTTCTCCGTGTGCCGACAATCGGGATAGCTTTCGCAGCCCCAAAAATCCCCATAGGTGCCATGTTTGAGCGCGAGTCGATCGCCGCACTCAGGGCAGCGCCGCCCTTGTTCTACGCCACCAAAGCCCTGCAGCCACTGTGACCACTCGGCCTCTGTCACGCTTGGGTGTGGGTGCAGGCCGCCGCCCAGCAGCTTACAGACAAGCCCGACATACTCGGTTGCGTTCACTCTCGCAGCTCCAATCGGTGCAGCGCCCGCTGCCGCTCGTGGCGGTCGCGTTGGCGCTCACCGGCGCCGTCCGTGCCCAGCGCCTCGGCGGCCTCCTGCAGGCTCCCCAGCTCGCTTGGCATCCATTCCCCATCACGGAACGGCGTAACCAGGTTCAATTCCTCCATCGCCGCCAGCTTGCGTTTGACAGTCCGCCTGCAGCGTCCGGTCATGGTGGCCAGCTCGGCCACAGTCAGGCGCCCGCGCTCGTGCAGCACCGTGTACACCTGGCAGCCAGTCTTGCCCAGGCCCGCCCATCGGAACGCGTCCGTGGACATAC
>Ga0315534_1003239_pt1 | contig 10565 bp, 9 predicted proteins | sample SalMarSW160240MG_FD_203094 | JGI IMG/M metagenome (GOLD analysis project Ga0315534, IMG submission 203094) | Salt marsh sediment microbial communities from the Plum Island Ecosystem LTER, Massachusetts, United States - Salt Marsh Sediment SW1602-40 ... | reverse complement strand
TAAAAAAATAAATTTGAAAGAAATCGCATGGGAAAAAGCGGAGGAAATTGTTAAAGAAGTAGGAATTGCGGATGCTAAAGGTATCTTAAAACGATACCCACATGAACTAAGTGGGGGTATGAGGCAACGTGTAATGATTTCCATGGGACTATCGTGTAATCCCAAGCTATTAATCGCCGATGAACCAACAACTGCCTTAGATGTAACTATTCAAGCTCAGATTCTTGATTTAATGAAAAAATTAAAGAAAAAATTTATGACATCGATTCTCCTGATTACACATGATTTAGGAATTATCGCAGAATTGTGTGAGAGAGTGGCTGTTATGTACAGCGGGACTATTGTGGAATACGCACCAGCTGAAGATTTGTTTAAAAAACCCCGCCATCCTTATACTAAAGGACTTATTAGTTCGATTCCAAGCATAGAAAAGAGAGACCAAGAATTACTCACAATTCGAGGAATGGTACCTAACTTAATTTATCCCCCATCTGGCTGCAGATTCCACCCTAGGTGTGATTATCGATTAGAAATTTGTGACAAAGTAAGACCAAACAATATTGAAGTCGACGATAAACACTTTGTTGCTTGCCATCTTTTCGATCCCAAATATAAAAATTCCCCAAAATATCAATAGGTGAAGACGGAGATAAAGAACCCTTTAAAATATAACATTAAAAATTGATAGTATATAAGTTGAAAGGAAAATAAGAAAATGACTGTTTATAACGATAAGATAAAAAACTCATCAGCCGAACATATACAAAACTCAGGTAAGAAAAGACGGGTTATTCTTTCTACAAAAAATCTCAAGACTTATTACCCAATATACGGCGGGCTTTTCAAACGAACTATTGGATATGTTCAAGCTGTAGATGGTGTCACTTTTAACCTTTATGAAGGAGAAACTCTTGGTTTAGTTGGAGAGAGTGGTTGCGGTAAGACCACCATCGCAAAAGTTATATTAAATCTTGTACCTGCTACGGCAGGAGAAATTTTCTATAAAGATCAAAAAATCATTATAGGAAGCACTGAAAAGAAAACAAAAAGAAAAAAATTACACAAACAAAATAAATTAATTGACATCATGTTAATTCCACCAATTAGCATTGCTAATACACTTTTCGGTTTCGCGAAATTAAGCCTAAAGAAAATCTTTCGAACAATAAAAAATTACTTAATCAAATTATTACCTCCATTACGAAAAATTATTAAAGCAACAGTATCGATATTGAAACAAAACTACCTTAATTTGGTGGAAATAAAACATCCATATGACAATGCATTACGAAAAAAGATTCAGATGGTGTTTCAAGATCCTGATTCTTCTTTGAATCCACGCTGGAAAATAGTTAATGTTATAGGTGAACCTCTCAAAATTCTGTTAGGAATGAGAAAAAGAAGAAAGATTCGTAGACGTGTTCTTGAGCTTCTAGAAACCGTCTCAATGAAGAGAGAACATTTGGATCGATATCCACATGAATTTTCTGGAGGTCAAAAACAAAGAGTTGTAATAGCCAGAGCTCTTGCATGTAATCCTGAAATTATGATTTTGGATGAACCAACTTCTGCTCTGGATGTCTCCGTTCAAGCTCAAATCTTAAATTTATTAAAAAAAATTCAGAAAAAATTTGGGTTATCTTATCTTTTCATAACTCATGATTTAAGTGTGGTACAACACATAGCTGATAGAATCGCAGTAATGTACTTAGGTAAATTCGTGGAGACCGGCACACTTGAAGAGGTTTTTTATAATCCAACACACCCATATTCTAGAGCATTGTTATCTGCACGACATACATTTGATCCTGGTTCAAAAAAAAACAGAATTATTTTAGAAGGTGATGTACCCAGTCCAATTAATCCCCCTTCAGGATGTGCATTTCATCCTAGGTGCCCTGAAAAAGAAGGACATATTGGATGTGATATAGATGAGCCCAGAAAGATTCATCTCGGTGGTGATCATTATATATATTGCCTACCTTCTAAAAAAGAAAAAAGATCCTATGAAGGAGTAGATTATGTTTCAGATACATGGACCAAATAATTTTTTTATCTAAAGTCTTTTTTCGAAATATGAAAAATAATTTACATCCTTTTTAAAATATATCATATAATAGTAATCTTGATAAGTTTTCATAAATATTGAAAACTAACTATATTTTTTCTTATTTAAGTGCAATGTGATCGATATCGCAGAGTTAGAATTTTCTCTTGAAAGAGAGATTATAAATCATATACATTCTTTAATGTTTGAGCGTGAAGCAGGAACTGAAGGTGAAAATAAATCAATAAATTATATACAAAAAGTTTTAACTCAGGAAAACATAAAAAATAAAATTGATATTTTTAAATGGTCTAAAACTATTACAATTTTATTAAGGTTAATATCGATTTTTTTAATAGGCTCATCGGGCCTCTTCGAGGCATTAGTTTTTTTTAATTTTAGTTGGATTGTGATATTTATCGACTTAATTTTAATTGTTATAATTATAGTAGTTCTAAAAGATATATTTGATATGACAAATGTATTGTTAATAGGAAGAAGGAAAAAATCTAAAAATCTTATTGCTAAAATACCAGCAAAGGAAAAAAATCCAAAACGCCCTCTAATTATCTTTTCTGCTCATTATGATTCCAAATCAGAAAATTATTCATATAATTTAAAAAAATATTTTTTTTTAGTAGAGGGAACAATAATTTTTCCCTTTATAGGTTCCACATTAATTCTTTCGGTTTGGGGTGTACTTACAAATTTTTCAGATTTATCTTTTAATGATTTTTATTACTCTATAATTGCTAAAATAATTGACTTTTCATATGTGTCATTTGGATTATTAATCATTTCAATCATTGTTTTAATTTTAAACAAGGATTCGAGTAAATCCCTTGGTTCGATTGATAACGCTAGCGGAGTTTCAATTTTAATTGAGTTGGCAATGCTTTTAAATAAAAATCCCCTCGAACAAATAGATGTTTTGTTTTTATGGTGTGGTGCTGAAGAATGGGGATTATGGGGTTCAAAACAATTTTGCATGAAGCATTTTAATGATTTAAATCAAGAATATAACCTTGATAAATCTTATAATATTAATATTGATATGGTAGGGACTGATATAGGGCTTATAAATAAAACTAGTATTTTGAAAAAAAACAACTATAACAAAAATATTGTTAATGTTTTAGAAGCAACAGCAAATAGTCTAAAAATTCCCTTAAAAAAATTTGATGTGACTATTGAACCTAGAAGTGATCATATATCTTTTCGATCTTTTGCTAAAAAAGCTCAAAAAACAATGGAAGTTTGTTGTTTTCTTTCAAATAAAGATACACAGTTTATTCATTCTTCAAGAGACACTCCTAATAAGCTTATACCCCATAAACTCAAAGGTTGCGTAGATATTTGCTATAATGCAATTAAAAGCATAGATTTGAGAATGAAATAGATTAAATAAAATCAGATAATTTTTATGGTTTATTCTTAGTATAATTAGTCAAACTCGCGATATTTCTTTCAAATCTTTTATAATTTATAGTTTAAATTATGGTATTCTACATTTAGGGCATTTTTCCATATTTGATCGAGATAGGTTTCTATATTTTTTACTAAATTTCACAAATCTACACCCTTTTATAACAGCATGGATTTAGACTAATAATGCTACACATCCTTATACTCGGACATAATTATCGGTGCGACCTACAATTGATTACATTTCAAAGACAACAATAATGGTAATAGAAGATAACATCCCTAGTCCAATCAATCCAACATAGGGTTGAGTTTTTCGTCTTAAGTCTCCTGAAAAAACTATTTTTCTTTTTGTCCGGGGATAAGGATTTCTTATATTTGGGTTTTAATATCTTAAAATTCATAGGAAAGAATATTGAATGCAAGAAAGGGGAATATCTAAGAATGTTAATAGCGTTTTAATTGAAATTTAAATCCATGAAGATCTATGTTACTATAACCCCCCTCAAACTATAAGTGAGCAGTCATACTCTGATGCCTGAGATTAAGCTTGGCTACTCCTGCGAAGGTAAGTCGTATTTTAATTTATGTTAAGACTCTTAACACTAAAAATTTTAAATTTTAAATTGAATGAAAAATTAATTAATATTTATACACTTAAAATTAGTATATCAAATAGAGTTAATTTTATGCCTTTACCAGATAAGGAAGACTTAAAATGCTACGCTTTTATTATTATAGTAATTATATTAATCCTTTTGGCAACATATTATTACCAATATATAGTTCGTTTTGTATTGTTAGTAGTTTTTTATTGGTTTATATCAATACCTGTTCTAATCATTAGTATTTCAAGTATAGATTTTGCCCTTAGAAAAGTAGGAATCAGAAAAGCTTATAATTCGATGAATTCAGTAGAATTTCAAGAATCTTTTAAGAAATTATCAGGTGAAAATCCATTAAAAAATGGAAAACTAACAAAAACTTATAAAAAATGGCTAATTCAAAAACGAACAATCCCTAAGTTCAAAATTAAAAGTAAGTTTCGGTTTTCACCAGAAGATATTAAAGGTTTTATACTTCTGATTATATTTTTAATAGTGTTAACAATAGTTTTTCTAGCAATTTACGCAGCAATCTTCCCTAAATACCTTCTTCCTATAAAGTGGTAGCCATATTTGGGATTATTTACATCATTTAGTATTATTGGTGCTGTTTAGGATATCTCTGTACAAGTACAAACTTTAAATTTATTTAAAAATCTTAAACTAAGATTTCATTTTTCTTTTATATTTATTATTAACGATTTGAGGTTAATGCAACACATGGCAGATAAGTTGCGCTTATGTATTTAGGAAAATTTGTGGAGGAGGTAACTATCGATGAGTTTTTTAATGATTTCACGCATCCTTATCCTAAAACTTTGCTTTCTGCAAGGCCAACTTTCGATCCTGGCTTAAAAAAAATCGGATTTTATTAGTAGGTGATGTTCCTAGTCCAATAAATCCTCCGAATGGGTGCACATTCCATCCAAGATGTTTTGATAAAGCTGAATATGAGAGATTTTATCTGAATATTTCTATGAGAGTAGGACTTGGTGGTGAGTATTACATGTTTTGTAGACTTTTAAGCGATAAACTTAAATCCTACAAAGGAACGGATTATGTCTCAGATTAGTAATTTTTCTACTTGAAGCTTTAATTCTCTATCATTTTTTCATTAACCAATCTATTTTTATTATATCGCAGATTCTTCAAGAAACTATTAAATGTTAACGACAATTTCATAAAAAAAATATATTATATCACATTTTAGTAATTAATCATGTCCAAAAAATCACAAATATATGTTGTGAAAACATCCTCTAAAACGGTTTTAGAGGATTATAAGAAATTAATGCATTTAGCAGAATATAATAAACATTACGATAAAAAATCTAAAAACATACTAAAATTGAATCTTAGTTGGTCTAAATTTTTTCCAGCATGTTCAAGTCCTCCATGGCAGGTTGAAGGTGTGCTAAAAACGATGATTGAGGATGGATTTAATCCTAGAAAGATATTTACTGCTGAAAATGAAACGGTAGTAACTAATATAGAACGAGGAATTCAAGGAAATCGTTGGGAGAATATCATCAAAAAATATGGTGTATGGTTTGTACCCTTGACTAGAATCCCTTTTATCCCATATAAATCTCTTAAATCAAAATTTCTCGGATATAAGAATAAAGAACTTCATGTTCTAGATAAAAAAATTTTTCCTAAAGGCTTTTCTATTCCAGGATTTTATGTTGGAAAATCGATTATTCACTTGCCCACTATGAAAACTCATGGACATACGACTTTCACTTGCGCCATGAAAAATGCATTTGGTGGCTTACTTACAAAGCGCCGTCATTATAGTCACCAATTTATGTCAGAAGTGTTAGTAGACCTTCTAATTATTCAAAAACAAATTCATCCAAACATAATGGCAATCGTAGATGGCACTGTGTGCGGTGATGGGGCTGGACCAAGAACAATGATACCCAAGATAAAAAATTATCTTCTTGCAGGATACGATCAAGTAGCTGTAGACACGGTAGTGTCGAGAATGCTGGGTTTTGATCCATTAAAAAATCCTACCATAAAGCTTGCACATGATGAAGGTTTAGGTTGTGGAGATTTCGATCAAATAGAGATTATTGGAGAAGACGTATCATCTCTAAATTGGAATTTCAGTGTAAAACGAAGCCTTGTTATTTGGGGGGATCAAATGGTGAGAAAAGGAAAATTAAATTTTCTGAATCCCCTAATGAGAAATAAATTATTCATGGCTTTTCCAATTATGGCCTCTTTGATCTATCACGATATGTTTTGGTATCCAACAATAGGTAAGAAAAGAATTAATGGGTTTCTGGAGACAAGTTGGGGACAAGTTTTTAAAAACTATCCTTCTAGTTAGATGTCATTTCTTGTACATCTCTAAATCCTTTTTCTATAGCAATATCAAAATCAAAATTATATTCTTTATCAATTTTAAGATGTACCAAAAATTCAATTGATCCTCCTTTACCTAACAAAGGAGAAGTGATTAAACCTACCGGATATAGTGAGTTCAATTTGCTCCATTCTATGAATTCTCTTAAAATTCTTTTAAGTATTGTCAAATCGTTTATTATTTTAAATTTCTTTTCTTGATGAAAATTTGTTTCAAAAAGAGGTTTAACTAGGACTATTATATCCCCATCTTGCTTTAAATAACTCTTGATGTTTGGAAGAACTGACCTAAGGGAAGAGAAGGTTACATCTACAGTGGCAATATCTACCCTCTCTGATAAAGATGTTAATTCCCTTGCATCAACACCAAAGAGTTCTACAATCTTATCATCTTTGCATGTTAAAGAAGGATGAAGTAAATTAGTAGCAGTATCAATTGTATAAACTTTTAATGCCCCATGTTGCAACAAGCAATCTGTAAATCCTCCAACTGATGCACCAATATCAACGCAAATTTTTCCCTTAACATCAACTGAAAAACTTTTAAGTGCAACTTCTAATTTTAGACCACCCCTTCCAACATAAGGATATTTTTTAGTAAGTTTAATTTTTGAGTTAATATCAACCATTTTGCTAGATTTTAGAATTATCATATCATTTACAAGAACAAAACCGCTCTTTATTAACCACTGCGCTTTTGTCCTACTTTCTACTAATCTCCTCTCCACTAATACGATATCTAAACGTTCTCTCATCACTCTAATTTCAATATTTCATACTTTTATCTCTAAATAATGAGATTGCCAATAAATCTAGTAATATTGATTCTTTAAAAATAATGAGATTTAAATTCTTAAAGTTAGAATTTAATTAAACATGTATTCTTCCTTAGCTGAAAACCTTTTTTTTAGTCAAGTTATTAATATTAGAAAAAAATTCTCAAATACAGAATTAAAATTTATAAAACTCTTCTTTGAGAAGACAAACATATTTCCAGTGAGTGTTATACTGATAGATAAGTTTGTTTTTTTTTTTGTAAAATCAGCAGACTCCTTCACAGCTAAATCTCATTTAAAGAAATTACGACATATTATCAAAAGTAGAAAAATTTTAGTTATTAGGGCTGAAACTACGTTAATTAAATTAATTTTCAGCTTTTTTGATGATATCTATATTCACAATATACGAACGAATGTGAATCCAAAAAGAGATATAATAGATGTCTTATTCTTAAGTAATAAAGATAGAGCCGTTGCTGTAGGAAAAGAAGGTAAGTATATAAAAACCGTAAACTATCTATTTAAGAACTATATTTCGTTTAAATATCCTGTAAAAAAAACTAGAAGCAATACGTTGGAATTAAGATGTAGTCTTACATCCATGTGAATAAAATAAAATCTCACATTTATTCTCTTCTCTTATTTTCTGCGATTTTATATGCTAACTTGGAACTTAATTTGCCTAATACTTTTTTTAACGACGCTTTCCAACCCCATATTTTATACATCTGTCTAAGAAACAAACTAATTACTAGAAATGTTGATATTACGGCAATCCAAATAGTTACTAGGTCTAATTTTTTATAAAATATGAAATATAAGAAATTATGCCCTAAATAGACAGTAAATGAATAGTATGAGAAATAGAAAAATACGCGATATCTTTTCTTAGTTTTAAATAAATTATATTCTTCAAGAATTATTAAGATCATTAACACTATTAGATCGATTCCTATTGCGTAAAATAGCCAAGAAAGACTACTCCTGCTTAGAAATGATGGAAAGTTAAACCATACACCGAATGAAATTAAACCTAAACTAATAAGACTTGTAGGAATTATCATTTCCTTTTTTAATTGTTTTCTCTTAAGTTCAGGATTTTTGTTGTTATTTATATTATATATAATGTCGCCAAAAACAGTTCCAAAAAGAAAAAATGAAAAAAAAAATAATAATGGATCTTGACTATAATTGTTGTAAAAAATGTGATAAAATATCCCTAGAAGATTTAATTGCTCTTTATATGGAGAGAGCAGTATATAAAGATACTGACTGATAAACCATGTTATAACGCCAATTATAATTCTTGTTATTTTTGAAGTATTAAATAATGGCCATGTTATAAACAGTGAAAAAGCAGCAGTCATAAGCACAAACCATGTCCAAATCCATGATAATTGATTTATAGTAATAGCTATCGCAGTATTATAGATTATCGCTAATATTAATAAAAAAAAAGCTCGTAAAAAGTAAGACATCTTAACTTTTGAATAATTTAGATCTTTTATTTCCTCAACCCTGTATAATCGGTTGCGGTACGATAGAGTTATACTAACACCCGAAATGAATAAAAATCCAGCGGCTCCAATAGGATCAAAGATATAAAAAGTAAATGTCCTTACCCAAAGATATTCCGGTCTAATCCACCATTCTATTAAATGGCCAAGAAACATCCAACTCATACATAATCCGCGAAAAATATCAATACTTTTTAGTCTCTCCATAATGATCATTATTCTGATAACGATTATTTAGGAATTTTTGGCAATATATAATATTCTACGATTTCCAAATCATACTACGCAGATGAAAATTATATATTATTAAACCTAGTTTTTATTCGAACATTACCTCCCTTAATCCAAACCTGGGATTTTGGAATTAAAGATTAAAATTTAACATTTTATATAAAAGTTTGATTGACACTTTTACTAGCTATTACTATTTTCTAATTCTCTAAAAAAAAAAGAAAGCCAGAACCACGGAAGCTGCTTAAGCTATAATTTATCTATAATAAAGATTAAAAAGTTAAATGTTATTGCCTCCCTACTTTAATAATTTCAATTCTATCTGCTAAATCAACAGCTATTTTATTAATTAGAAATTTAATTGAAGCATATTTATCCCATTTTTTGTAAATAAATCGAAATAGAAAAGTCCACGCAATTAAAATGGGGATAATTACAAACCAAATGTTAATAATACTAAAAATAGGTGGAAATAGGAAGTAAAGAAGCTGATGAGCAAGGAATATAGTAAAAGAATAAAAAGAATAAATTTCAAAGAATCTATACCTTTTTTGGAAACTTATTACCCTAATCTCTTTAATATAAACCAAAAATGCCATTAATATAAGTTGAATCCCAACGACAAACATATGTGAAGCAAAGGTTGATTTATTCGAGAAATCAGGAAAATTGTATAGTATTCCAAATATTATTAGAAGTACTCCAAATAATAGACCATTTCTAACAATTTTTTTCTTTAAGAACAATCTTCTTTCGATTAGATTGTCAATATAATTAGATTCAAAGAAAATATCACCGAATACGGTTCCTAAAAGAAGAAAAGGAAAATAACCCAAAATGACATTTTGATCGGGAGAATTGTAAAGAAAATAGAAAAGATATCCTAATATGTTTTGTGTATTACTGTATGGAGTCAACCAATAGAATACAAATTCGTTACCAATCCAAAATACAAAACACATGGACACTCTAAAAATTCTGGATGTTTTTAAAAACGGCCAAGCCATAAACAAAGATACTGAAATTGTTTGTATAACAAACCATAACCATATTCCTGAAAGCCCCATAAAAAGTGTACCGATGAAATTCCATAATAAAGAAATTAAGAAGATGAGCAAACATCTTAACATATAAATATTTCTAGCTCGTTTCATGTTAAATTCTTGAGAATCTTGAGCTTTCAACTGATTTCTCTTAAAGGACAATGAAGCGCTCATACCTGAAACTAATAAAAATCCACCGCCTCCTACTGGAGCACCATAATGCCAAATAATCTCATACAACCAGAAATCTCCTTGAGAAATCCACCAATTAACCATATGCCCAAAAGTCATATAGAATATGCAAATCCCTCTGAAGATATCAATACTTTTAAGCCTTGTCATAATTTTGAATATTCCTAAAACGAAATGAATATAAAAAGAATTCTGATCAAAGAAATATATTTTTACATTTCTGCGAAAAATATGTCTTGTTATATCGATTTTATTAATGTAAAATTGTAAAAAAGATAAATTTTATTTTATTTTATTAGAGTTTATGATTTCGATTGCATTACTGAGAGTTATTTTTCCAGTTAAAACTTTTT
>Ga0315534_1003235_pt1 | contig 10570 bp, 9 predicted proteins | sample SalMarSW160240MG_FD_203094 | JGI IMG/M metagenome (GOLD analysis project Ga0315534, IMG submission 203094) | Salt marsh sediment microbial communities from the Plum Island Ecosystem LTER, Massachusetts, United States - Salt Marsh Sediment SW1602-40 ... | reverse complement strand
GCGCGCCATGCTGGTCTACGAGCTGCCGCTCAACGAAGTGGTATTCGACTTCTACGACCGGCTGAAATCGGTTTCACGCGGTTACGCCTCGTTCGACTATCGCATCACCGGCTACGAGGAAGGCGACTTGGTCAAGATGGCCTTGCTCGTCAACAACGAGCCGGTCGACGCTCTGTCGGTGATCGTCAATCGCTCCCGGGCCGAGATGAGGGGGCGCGCCATGGTGGATAAGCTCAAGGATCTGATCCCGCGGCATCTGTTCAAAATTCCGATCCAGGCGGCAATCGGCGGCAAGGTGATCGCGCGCGAAACCATCAGCGCCTTGCGCAAAGACGTGACCGCCAAGTGCTACGGCGGCGACATCACGCGCAAACGAAAGCTGCTGGAAAAGCAGAAGGCCGGGAAAAAGAAGATGCGAAGCTTTGGCCGCGTCGAGATCCCGCAACAGGCCTTTATCGCGGCGCTAAAGATGGACGCCGACTAAGTTACTTCGTATACTGAAATTCCGTGTCCGCGGGAACCCACGCGCCAGCGGCGGCGTTATGGGATTCGACTTAAGCGGGCCGGCTCCGAGATGCGGCTCGGCCTATAATATATCTCTTTAAGCGGTACAGCTTACATGCTGTAACGCTTAAGTTTTCGTTGCGTTAGTCGATGTATAACGCAGCGCTCTTGTTGTTATTCCGAAGTCAAAATGAGACACATCCGCGACAATAACGTGATTTTGTCGTGTGGATGGTTAATAATTACTTGACTATAGTAAAAATATCACGTTTGATCGCCACCGAGTACGGGATCGGCGCATTGACGGCGGGATGTCGCCCGCGACCCTAACCCCTGACAGCGCGCAAATCCCGGGCTATGCGGGCCTCGCTTCTTCCATGCGCGCTTGGGCGCGGGGTCCGCGGTATCACCAGTCAAGCGCGCCGAAACGAGGGGCCAGTCATGCGTATCGCCCTAGCTTGCGCACTCTGTGTGATTGCCGCGACCGCCGTCGCCGAGCCACGCGGCAAAAACCCAACCAATTCCGAGATCGTCGTGGCCGTTGCCGCTCAGAACACGCGGGAAACCTTCCGCGCGCGCCTGAACGAGAACGTGGTGACGATCATGGCCGGAAGCCCGCGCGGGTCCGACCTTGCTATCATCCAGGACCTCGCCGACGTGCTCGACGACGGCGACGATTTGCGCATCCTGCCGATCGTCGGCAAAGGACCCGAGCAAAACATCAAGGACGTGATGTTTCTCCGCGGTGTCGACATGGGCATTACCCAGGCCAATTTGTTGAAGCATTTCGACCGCACCGGTGAGCTTGGACCGAATCTCAAGACTCGGATTGCCTACATCGCCAAGCTGTTCAATGAAGAGCTGCATGTTCTCGTGCGCGACGACGTGAACGACATCCATGAGCTCAGCGGTAAATATGTCAGCTTCGGGCCGACGGGCGGCGGGGCGGAGATCACCGGGCGATTGATCTTCGCGGCGCTCGGCGTCAACGTTCAAGGTCTCAATCACAGCGACGCCGATGCGATCCAGAAGCTCAAGTCGGGCGAGATCGACGCTGCCGTTGCCGTCGCCGGCAAGCCTGCCCCGGCTTTCGCCACGCTCAAAGAAGAGACCGGGCTCAAGCTTCTTTCGGTTCCTTACGCCAAGGCGCTCGAGGCCGATTACTACCCGGCGACCTTGACCCATGACGATTATCCCTCGCTTGTTCCCGAGGGCGAGCGCGTCGACACCGTTTCGGCCTGCGCCGTGCTTGTGTCGTTCAACTGGCCAAGCACGTCCGTCCGCTACAAGAAAATCGGCAAGTTCGTCGACAGCTTCTTTTCGAACTTCGATGACTTCCTTGCCGCGCCACGCCACCCGAAATGGCGTGACGTGAATTTCGCGGCCACTCTGGAAGGCTGGCAACGTTCGCCGCTGGCGCAGAACTGGATCGATCGCGCCGAACCGGACGCGATCAAAAGCGCCTCGCGCGGCGATTTCGATGCCTTTCTTGCCCAGGCGAATTCGGCCAGCGGGAAGCCGGTCACCGAAGCGGAGCGCGCCGACTTGTTTCGCGCGTTTCTTGAGTGGAACAGAGGGCGCGAACCGAACTGATCGATCGTTAACGACTCTCTTGATGTGATGCGTAGGAGGGTTCCATGCTCAGTCCATCCGACATCGTTGTCAGGCCGGCCGACCAGACCGAGCCCCTGACCCAAGATTCAACCGAGGTACCGGCTCATCATGAGCCGACGCCAACCACCATGGCCGAGCGCTTCGCTCCCGAGGCGCAAGACGATTATGACGGCCATCACGACCACGACCACCATGACGATGACGTCCCGCCCCGGCCAACAGCTCAGCCGCATGTCATGCCAGGACTGATGGCCGAACGGGCGCGCGTGTTCTCGGCCGGAAGCTGGCTGCTGATCTCCGCTATTCTCGTTTCCCTGATCCCGACCGCGCTTATTCTTGTGTTGTTGTGGCAGGGCGTGATCGCCGTCCCGGGGTCCGGCAACGTTCCCAAAATCGCCGATCGCGCGCCCGTCATTGCGAGCCAGCAAGCCGCGGTCGCGCCGGCACCTACGCCCGCGCCCGCGCCTGCGCCTGCGCCCGTGGTGAAGGTCGAGCCTGAGATCGCGCTCACGGCGCCGAGTCAGATCGCGGCGAAGTCCGGTCAGGAGATCCCCTTCACCATCGCCATCGACTCAAGCGAGGCCCTGCCGGCGCGCAGCATCATTGCCGTTCGAGACCTGCCCGAAGGCGCCATCCTCTCGCAAGGACGCCCTTATGGCGCTGCCGAGTGGAATCTGACGCCGTCAGAGATCGGCGATCTGAAGCTTTCCCTGCCGCCAGCGGCAAGCGGTGTCTCCACCATGCGCGTCGAATTGGTCGCTGCCGACGGAACGGTGCTGGCCAGCACCACGACCAAGCTCGACATCGCGCCCGATCCTAAGGCGGGCCTCGTGCTGAGGTCGAATGAACGCGATCGCATTGCCGATCTCATCGCCCACGGCCAAAAGATGGTCGACGTCGGCTATCTCGCCGGCGCCCGCGCCTATTTCAAGCGCGCGGCGGAGGCCGGGAGCGGCGATGCAGCGCTGCTTCTCGGTGCCACGTTCGATCCTGAGTTTATCGACAGGATCGGCGCGCACGGCATCAAGGCCGATCCGCAAGAGGCGCGCGGCTGGTATCGGCGCGCCGAGCAGCTTGGCGTCGAGGACGCCGAGACCAAGCTCAAGGCGCTCAAAGGAAATACGGCCGATCCTGAGCACCCTATTCGGGCGACCGACGCCGCCGCCAAATCACCGGAACTAGGCGCTGACAAGCCGGATGAGCCGGCCGAGCAGGTTGCCGAGCAGGACACGTTGGAGGAGACGACCGCATCTTCCTTCGAGACGGTCACCGCGCTGACCGTTGACGGCAACGAATGGGTCGAGCTCAACAGCTATGTCAATCTCAGGACGGGTCCGTCGTCCGAAGCCGACACGGTGAAGGTCGGAGAGAAAGGCGCCAAGCTGCGCGTGACCGGGCGCGAAGGCAACTGGGTCCAAGTGACCGACCCGCAAACCTCCGAGGTCGCTTGGGTCTACGGGCGCTATATCGAGATGGCACAGGCGCCCGCCCGCTAACAGCGAGCGCTAAGCGAAGTGCTGCAAAGAGCCTGCCGCGCAGCGAAAGCGCGCACAGCGCGAATTTTTCGTCCTTGCCTGGCGCGATACCGTCCTTCATTGAATTGACCCGGACCCGGGGGCTTGAGCGGGTTCAGGCGATGAGGGAGGGGGGCTGCGTGCAGGCCGAAGAGGCAAGACGATCGGCGATCGCCAAGGCGTCGCGCCGGATCATTCCCTTTCTTGTTCTTTGCTATGCCGTGGCATTCCTCGACCGGGTGAATGTCGGTTACGCCGCACTTGAGATGAATGCCGATCTCGGCTTCAGCCCCGCGATCTACGGCGCCGGCGCCGGCATCTTTTTCGTCGGCTATATCCTGTTCGAAGTCCCGAGCAATCTCGCGCTCCAGCGTTTCGGCGCCAGAATCTGGATCGCCCGCATCATGATCAGCTGGGGGCTGATCGCCATCGCCATGGCTCTCATCACCGGTGCTGCCAGCTTCTACGTCATGCGCTTCCTGCTGGGTGTGGCCGAGGCGGGCTTCTTTCCCGGCATCATACTCTATCTCACCTACTGGTTTCCGGCGGCCGAGCGCGCGCGCATCGTGTCTTTGTTCATGGCGGCGGTGCCGATCGCGATCCTGGTCGGCGGCCCGGTCTCGGGCGCTCTGCTGGAGATGCATGGCGCCTTTGGACTCAAGGGCTGGCAGTGGCTGTTCATCATCGAAGGGCTGCCGGCGGTGGGGCTCGGAATCGTCACGCTCAAGTTTCTCGATGACGGGCCGGACCGGGCGAACTGGCTCAGCACCGATGAGCGCAAAGCGCTGTCGCGGACGCTTTCCGCGGAAGCCGAAGCAGCCCGGGCCGTGGGCTATGCCGAGCTCGGCCAAGCGCTGACAAAGCCTCGCGTGCTCGTGCTCGGCCTGCTCTATTTCTGCATTGTCATCGGGCTCTATGGCATCAGCTTCTGGATGCCGCAGGTGCTCCAGACTTATGGCCTGTCGCCGCTTGAGATCGGCTTTGCCACGGCAATCCCCTTCTTCTTCGCCGCGATCGCCATGGTGTTGTGGGGCGCGCATTCCGACCGGACCGGCGAGCGCATATGGCATGTCGCGCTCCCTCTGTTCATTGGCGGCGCCGCCTTCGCCTGGTCGGCAACCACCCTACCGCTTGCGCTTATTCTGGTCGCGCTCACCTTGGCCACCGCCGGCACCTATGCCGCCATCGGCACGTTCTGGTCCTTGCCGACGTCGATCCTGGCCGGTACCGGGGCCGCAGCGGGTCTCGCGCTGATCAATTCGATCGGCAATACCGGCGGGCTTATCGGACCTCCCATCATTGGCGCCCTCAAGCAGGACGCTGGCACCTTTACCGGAGCGCTGCTGTTTCTCGCCGGCATGCTCGTGCTTGGCGCCGTGATCGCGCTTGCGTTCGGGCGCACCGAGCGGGGGCGCGCTGCGGCGAAATCCTAACGCGCGATCAAACGCCCGAGACGTCGAATAGCGATCCGATGAAATAGGTCGCCGCGGCTGCCGCACTTCCGATCAGGAACATGCGCAAGCCGCCAACAAAGGCGCTTCGCCCGGTAAACAGGCTTAACGCGGCGCCGACCGCGAACAGAGCCACGCCGGAGATTGCCGCGGCGATCTCAACGCCATGGGAAAGTCCAAGCAGGAAGGGGACGATCGGCACACTCGCACCGATCGAGAACATGATGAAGGAGGAGATGGCGGCTCCAATCGGCGAACCGAGATCGTCAGGATTAAGCCCGAGCTCCTCGCGGGCAAGCGTATCGAGCGCCTGCTCGGGGTTGGCGATCATCTTCTTGGCGATGTGACGCGCCTCGGTGATAGGAAGCCCGCGCGCCGCATAGATCAACGCAAGCTCCTCGGCCTCCTCCTTGGGATAGCGTTCGAGCTCGTCCTTTTCCTGGGCGATCTGATACTGAAACATTTCCTTCTGCGACAGCATGGAGACGTACTCGCCGGCCGCCATGGAGAAGCCACCCGCGAGCAGGCCGGCGACACCGGTCAAAACCAACACCGACGGTTCGGCCGCCGCACCCGCCACGCCCATGATCAGGCAAGTGTTCGACACAAGCCCGTCATTGACCCCGAACACGCCAGCGCGAAGCGTGCCGCCGCCGAAGGATTGATGCTGCTGCCCGACCTCCTCGACCGAAGTCGGCCAGGGATGGCCTTCCTCAAAATTACCACGGTAGATCGAAACGCCGCGGACCTTGGCGGCAGACAGGATGTAACGCATGGCGCGTGGACCGAACCGGCCGATGAGAAAGGTGATGAGGCGCGCCCTGAGCGAGGGCTTAAAGGTCGGAACCTGATCAAGCTGCTTGGCCAAGATACCGGCCTGCTGTTCAGCCGCTTCGGCCATCTGCCGGAACAGCTTGGCCTTCGGGGGGTCGCGCTCGGCGCGCGCCACCGCGCCCGACAGATAGGCGGCTGTCTTCTCGCTCCGCCAACGCTCTAAGGTCTGTTCCATCGGTTCTCCGGCGTCCGTTCAGATCAGTTTGATCTTTCCACTGCCAAGATCAAGGACGGCGCCTGACACCGCCGCCTTCCCCGCGGTGACCGCTTCCTTCAGGACTTGCGACTTCTCGGTGAGGCGCTTCTTGTTGATGCGCACATTCTCTTCGATGGTAACGGCAAGAAAATCGCTCGGATGCTTGCCGTGGGCGGTGATCACCGCGAGCTCGACCGCCTTGACCAGCTCGGGCAAATGGCCGGGCAACTCTTTACGCTCCCGCACCGCCTGAAAGGCCGCGCCGACCGCCCGGCAATTGGAATGTCCCAACACCAGGAGCTGCGACACGCCGAGATAGGTTACGGCGAATTCCAAGCTCGCAAGCGCAGTCGGGGTGACGACATTGCCGGCATTCCCCACCACGAACAATTCACCGGGCCCCTGATCGAACAGGCGTTCGGCGGGCACGGGCATGCCCGAGCACGCGAGCACCGCCGCCGCCGGGTTTCGCTGTTCGGCCGCAGCCACCGCCTCTGGCGCGAAGTTTTTTGGCGTCGCCTCGCCTGCCGCATAGCGGGCATTGCCCTTGACCAACCGGTCAAGCGCCTCGGCCGGGGGCAGCGCCGCAGGTGCCGCCGATTGCTGCCCGGCACGCAAGGGAAGAGAAAGGGCGGTCGCGGCGAGCGCGGCACTTGCACCGATGAGCGTACCGCGCCGCGTCAGCGTCAACTTTCGCTCAGGTTCGCTCATAACACCTCCTCGACGCCACGGAGCCTCGCCCGTGACGATGAGGAGCGTCAAGGGCCCGGCGAAGCGGTCAGGCCCTGGGCCGAGGCTTTCGTCAAGCAGCCTCTTTGGGTTTGTAGAGGATGAGGCGGTAGCAATCGAGCGTGCGCGCGAGAAACTCGTTGGCCGCGCCCCATAGATACAGCCTGAACTTGCGGTACTCGAACTCGCCGAACGTCTTGCGCACAAAGTCGGCGCTGGCTTCGAGGTTCCGGGCCCATTGCCTGAAGGTGAGGAAATAGCTCCAGCGGTCGCTCTGCACTTCCATCAACTCGAAATCGGTCTTGGCGAGCTTGTTCAAGAAATCGTCGAGCACGAGGAAGGAATGATTGCCCGGATAGATGTGCCGAACCATGAAGGTCGAGAGCTCGTATTTCTTTTTGGCGGCGCTGCCGTCGAGGAACACAAGACCGCCCGGCTTAAGCAAGCGGTAGAATTTCTTCAGCACGCGCTCGTAGTCCGGCAAGTGCTCGATGACGCCCATGATGACAATCGCGTCGAACGGCTCGCGCGGCTCGTAATCGTAAAAGTCGGCGAGCTCGATGTCGAAACGATCGCCGAAGTTCGACAGTTTCGACCGGAGATAGGATTGCGACACTTCTGAATTGGTGATGCCGGTGAAGCGTATGCCGGTCTGCAACGCATGGCTGGAGAAGGCACCCCAGCCCGGGCCGATCTCGAGCACGGTCTTACCGGATTCGAGTTCGCATTTGTCGATGGCCCAGTCGAATTTCCGTTGCAGCGCCTTAGCAAGAGGCTCGTCGTCGTTTTCGTACACGCCCTGGCTGTAGGCCGGAAAGGTCGGATCGAGAAAGCTCAAGAACAGCTTGGGATCGGCGTTGTAGTGAGAGGCGATCGCGCGCTTGTTGGTGTAGACCTGCCCGAACAGGAACGGCTCAATGAACCGCCAGGCCGCGACCAGGGGATGGCTGTCGTCGAGGTGCTCACGCAACTTGAACGGCTTCAGCATGTCGCCGTCGAGATCGATGTCGCCATGCAGGTAGGCTTCGGAGATGTTCCCCTCATCGAGGCTGCGGAGCGCCCGCAAGGCCCGTTCGTTGCGGAGCCCGACATAGAATTCCGGCTTGCCCTCGCCCACGGTGCGTTTCTCGCCGTCGGGCAGCTCGATGGTAAAAGGTGTTGCGATATCGCCGACCCGGGCGATCAGCGCGTCGAGCGTGGCTGTTGCAGATGACATCTTCTCCTCCCCCCGCTTGGCAGGGCCCGCCCGCGACGAGCGGGCCGGCGTTCGGGGCCGATTGTGACTCGGATGACACGAGGGCAAAAGCCCCAATTGCGGCCGCTGGAAGCCGCTAATAGGTGATCTTGATCAGCGTATTCCCTCTTCCATAACGCTGCACCAGGGAATAGAGCGCGGCGGCATTGGAGGGATGCAGCCTGACGCAGCCGTGGGAGGCCGGGCGGCCGAGATGCTTGATCTCGTAGGACCCATGGATGGCATAGCCGCGCAGGAAAAAGATCGAATAGGGCATCGGCGAGCCGTCATAGATGGTGGAGCGGTGATAGCGAACGAGCGCGGTCGGTTTGAACGTGCCTGTCGGCGTCCGGTAGCCGGGACGCGCCGTCGAAACTCGCCAATTGTAGCGCGGCTTGCCGTCGATAAAGACGGTCATGCGCTGGCTCGACAGGTCGATCTTGGCCACGATCTTCGCCTGCGCCACGGCTGGAAGGGCAAGGACGAGGCCGAGCAGCACGGCCAAGAACACTGAGTGACGCACCAGGTGCCGCATGATTGGTCTCCCTCTTAAGCCGGCTCCCCGGCGGTCCGGCTCTCAGTGATGTCGGGGTCGGCGGGCTCCCGATCAAGGCATTGGCAGAGTGTTAAGCCCCGCATCTGAATATTGGCTGAATGCCGGGCAAAACTCCACCTCGTCGGGCCCTCAAGCCATTCCAAATGCCGCCATTTTTTGTGGTAGGCTCAACCGCTTGACGGCCTTAGGGGAACGGAACGAGGGCCGATGCTGAGGCTTTTCTTGGGGCTCCTACTAGTGATGTATGGCGGGGCGGCCACGGCGCAGCAGCTGGGGCCGCCTAAAAGCCTGACCAAGTCCGCGCCGGCCAAGCCGAAGCCCAAAAAAGTCAAAAGGACGCCGCCGAAGAAGTCGCCGGTCGCGCGTGAACTGTTCGCAGCCGCGACCGAGCCTGCCCCTCTCGACCCCAGCTCGATCGGCGGCTACGCCAAGGGCTGCCTTGCCGGCGGCGTGGCACTGCCGATCAACGGCCCCGATTGGCAAGTGATGCGGCTGACGCGCAACCGCAATTGGGGCAATCAGCGCCTGATCGACTATGTCGAGCGGCTCGCCAGTGACGCCCATGCCTTGGACGGCTGGCCCGGGCTCTTGATCGGCGATATGTCGCAGCCTCGCGGCGGGCCCATGCTGAGAGGCCATACCAGCCATCAGGTCGGGCTCGACGCCGATATTTGGCTCACGCCGATGCCCGACCGTATCCTCACGCCCGAAGAGCGTGAGGACATGACCGCGGTCTCGATGCTTGAGGACCCGTTCACCGTCGATCCCGAGATCTTTACGCTTCTGCATGTGAAGCTCATCAAACGCGCCGCGTCGTACCCGCAAGTCGCACGCATCTTCGTGCATCCCGCCATCAAGAAGGCGCTGTGCGAGAAGGCCTCCGAGGTCGGCAAGGACAAGTCCTGGCTGGCTAAGGTGAGGCCGTGGTGGAACCACCACTATCACTTCCATGTGCGGCTCGCTTGCCCGCCGGGTCAGGACGGATGTCAGAATCAGAAGCCGGTCACCGGCGATCTCGGGTGCGGCAAGGAACTTAACGATTGGAATGCGATGCTGAAGACATCGGCCATCGCGATGGCCCAGCCCGGCGCCAAACGCTGGAAGGGCAAGTCGCCTCTGACCATGGCTCAACTGCCGAAGGAATGCGGCACCGTGCTCACCGCTGGCGGATTCGAGCCGCCGAACCCAGACGAAGAAGACGAGGACGCCGAAAAGCCGGCCGCCGTGCTCGCCGCGCTCGCAACCAAGGAGGCCGGTCCGCCGGTGCCGGTGCTCACCCCGGCGCAGCTTTTTGCCCTGACCGGGAAGGGCGACGGGATCCCCTTGCCTGACCGGAACCCCAAGCGTTGATGCTTCACGCGCCGCTCCCGATCAGGCAGTATCCCGGCCATGCAGGAGCGCCGGCAAGATCCGTTGTCAGGGCAGCGCAACGTTTATGGCGAGCCCCTTAAGAGCTGTTCGGAGCGGCCTCTCACAGGATTTTTCCGTACCGGCTGTTGCCATACCGGACCGGAGGATCTTGGACTGCACACGGTCTGCATCGAGGTGACGGCCGACTTTCTCGCCTTCTCCAAGGCGCGCGGCAACGATCTCAGCACGCCGCAGCCCGATTTCGATTTCCCCGGTCTTGAGCCCGGCGACCGCTGGTGCCTTTGCGCGGCACGTTGGCGGGAGGCGCTGGAGGCGGGGAAAGCGCCGCGCGTCGTTCTTGCCGCGACTCATGAGGCGACTTTGGAGATCGTCGATCTGAAGGACCTGAAGCGCTACGCGATCGACCTGGCTTGAACCGGAACGATCCGGTTTTCTCGCCTGGACACCGCTCCGCCGCCGATGGCAGCATGGTTCGATGCCGAAAACGAAGACACCCACTGCGACCAAAACGGCCAAGTCGGCTAAGGCGGCTAAGGCGGCTAAGACTGCCAAGGCGGCTAAGACGGC